>Ga0116162_10000439_pt1 | contig 29834 bp, 19 predicted proteins | sample AD_UKC105_MetaG_FD_89875 | JGI IMG/M metagenome (GOLD analysis project Ga0116162, IMG submission 89875) | Active sludge microbial communities of municipal wastewater-treating anaerobic digesters from Hong Kong - AD_UKC105_MetaG | ecosystem: Engineered > Bioreactor > Anaerobic > Digestate...
AGTAAGATCGTTTGAGACGAAGCTTACTGAATCAAGCCGGTCGAATAAAGAGTATATAGATGGTTTGATATCGACGCTGAAAGATGAGTTGAAGATAATAGCCCGGAAATCCAGTGGACTGGACAACAGGTTTTCAGAGTTTTCAGAGTCGATGAGACAGGAGATCGGGGCGAAGGTAGAAGAACTTGCCGATGATTTTGAAAAGAGGATAGCGGAAGTAAGATCGTTTGAGACGAAGCTTACTGAATCAAGCCGGTCGAATAAAGAGTATATAGATGGTTTGATATCGACGCTGAAAGATGAGTTGAAAATAATAGCCGGGAAATCCAGTGGACTGGACAACAGGTTTTCAGAGTTTTCAGAGTCGATGAGGCAGGAGATCAGTGGCAAGATAGACCATATAGACAATAAAGTTTTGAAGAATATAAATGAAGTGCTGGATTCGACGAATAAGGATATTGAAGCAATCAGGAATGAATTAAGAAAGACAATTACTGATAAGGAATCACTGGATTCAAAATTGGAATTAATTGAAGATGTCGAAAATAAGCTTGAAGAGATTAATCATGAATTTGGAAAAATCAAAGAATCTTTTGATCATGAAAAGGAACATGTTAAAAGTGCGTTTAACACAATCAATGATGAATATATGAAAAGTTCGGAAATTGGAGATATTGAAAGAAAACTAATAACTAATTTTTCACAAAAGCTTCAAAAACAGGAAGAATTGTTATTGGAAAAAATTGATAATGTGGGGAATGTCGCGGGTGATTTTGTTAGTAGAAGCGAAGTTGATGAACAGCTTGATATGATGAAACAGGAAAATGAAAAATTAAGTGAGGAATTAAGATCAGATATTGAAGAAAATTATGCTATTGCAAGGGATGGATTTCTGAACGATAAGAACGATATATTGAAGAATATTTCAGAGGTACAGGAACGGCTCGGGCTTCAAACTGAAAAGATAAGCAATGACATTATTAATCAGGTTGAGTCACTAACAGCAGACAGGCTGGAAAAATTTGTTAATAGTCAGCAATCAGCGTTTATTGAAAAAATTATGGAAATAGAAAGTCGTCTTGAGAATGCAGGTGCTTTATCACAGCATATTGATAAGCTTGGTTCAGATGTCTTAAAGAACGAAGAATTAAATGTTGAAACAGCAAGTATTGTGAGAGCAGTATCGGATTCTTTAGATCAATATGCTGCAAAAGTTGAAGCTATCATTTCGGATATATCAGGATTGCGTGAACTATCCGAAGGACTTGAGAAAAGCTATGAATCTTACACTGAAAGTGAAAAGAGTGATGAAGTTGATATAGATGAATTGGTCAATGATATGAATAAGAGAGCCAGGAAAGAATTTGATTTAAAAGCAAGTGAAATAGAATCTTTTACAAGGTCTATGTTTGAACAGGTCAATAATCGTGTGAACAAGATTCAGGAGACAATGTCACGTGTTTTAGAGTCTGATATATCTAAACCGATAGAAGAAATAAAAAAAGAAGTGACAAGTGAAATAGAATCGGTTAAAAGCATTGCTGAAAATCAAATAAAAGAATCGATAAATGACAGATTTAATGAATCGAACGAAATGTTATCGTCAGAGATAAAGAAGTTCGCGGATATTCAATTGAATGATGACAGGATAAGAGAAATAGTATCGAAAATAACAGAAGAAATGAGGCAAACTGTTCTTGATGAAATTAACTCAATAATAACAGCTAAATCTGAAAGCAGTATTGATGGTATCGTATCGAAATTGTCAACGGAAGACATGATAAGCGAGATATCCAGAAATATAATTGGGAAGATAAGGGAAGAGGGTCTGTTTAAAATGATTATGGACCCGGCTGTGATGAACAAGGTTTCAAGGAGTTTCCCGGAAGAAGCGACTGAAAATGAGTTTGCCGATGCTATGGGGTCTGGCATAGCTATGGAAATTATCGGGAATAAGGTGAAAAGAGACATATATACAGACGACAATCATTGCATTATAAAAAAAGGTGAAGTGGTGACGGAAGAAACAATCCGGAAAGCAAAAGAATACGGTAAATTTATCGAATTGAAGCTTAGTGTGCTAAAATAAAAAAATTAAATATTCTCGATGGATTACAGATGAATAATATGAGTAGATCAGATAACCCTCTTGTCTGTGTTACAGGTGCTGCGGGTTTCACAGGAGCTACTGCCGTGGATTGTCTTTTGATGAACGGATACTCAGTTCTGGCCACAGATTCGCCAAAAGGAAAATTCAGATCGGTATTAAAGCACAGGGCTTTCATGCAGAAACATCCTGAGCTGTACAGCGGAGTTTCTCTTGATATAGCAACTGCCGATATAACAAACATCAATGATTTGAGAAATTTATTTAAAGATAGAAATGTGATTTATCTTATGCATCCTGCTTCACTATTCAAAATTAGCGCATCGAGAAAAGAGTTGAAAAAAGTCAATGTGGAGGGAACAAGAAAATTACTTGATACAGTATCGGAATATTCACCAGGGTTGATGGGGGTTACAGTGTGGAGCAGCTATATGGTTTATGGGCTGAATAGAAGAGATGTGTCGATTAATGAGGAGTCATCAGTTTCACCATGTAATATATATGCTGAATCAAAACTCGAACAAGAAAATATTTCACTCGAATATGGAAAAAGCGGAATACCGACTATCGTGATCAGGCCGGCGTCTGTTTACGGGCCGAGAGGGGAATCTGGAATCGCAAGATCTATTCGTTCATTGACATGGAATTTTCTGTTGCCCGTCATTCCGATACCGGCGGAAGGTGATTTCATTTCGCATTTTGTTAATATTGATGATGTAGTTATGGCAGCGCTTCACTTAATGAAAGTTGTGAAAAGCCAGAACCTTTCAGGGCAGGTTTTTAACGTTGCAGACGATACGCCGATTAGAATGAAGGAACTTGTCAGCCTGATCGCATCGGAACTCAGAGTTAAGGATTCCGAAGTAAATCTACCTGAGTATGTTATGAAACCAATGGAGACGATAATGCCATATGGATTAAGTATTCCATATTTCGGTCTCGAGAGACAAGAAATACCTTATATTTTCAAAGATATCGTTTTTGATAATAGAAAAATCAAATCGACCGGGTATCAATTCAAATATCCTGAAATATCTATGGGAATAAAATCAACAGTCGATTGGTATGCAAGAAACGGCAGGATGGAAATATTATGGTATCTGCTGAATAGCGGTTGGCGAAACTACTGGGCGGATATTCCATATCACAAAAGACAGTTTGCTGATTATGCTTTAATACACAGGAATGCCCGGCATGATGTTGATGCGCCTGATGCTTTAGGTTAATATTATATAAGCAGTGGGTTACCAATCCCTGCATTATGGGGTGGTAATAATGATTAAAAACAAATATTTCAATAGATCTCTATTTCGAATCCATATTATATTAACTTTATTGTTTTTGTTATTAAGTATCACATGTTATGCGTCTTTTATTGATAAATTGGAGTGGAAGACTGAAAAGTATTTTGGTAGAAACACAGTTCAGCAGATTGAGCATTATTATGGTTTCATAAATGACCCGATTTTAACAGATTATATCAACAGAGTCGGTAAGAAGTTGTCGGATAATTCAGATAGAACCGATATCCCGTACGAATTTTATATTATTAATTCGGAAGAGACCAATGCATTTGCAGCGCCGGGTGGTTTTGTATTTGTCACAAAAGGATTGCTCGAAAAAACTGAGACGGAGGAAGAACTGGCCGGAGTTATGGGGCATGAGGTAGGCCATATAGCTGCAAAACACGGTGCGAAGAGAATAAAGAAACTTCCATTCCTGATAGCCGGCATGACGATTCTTGACTCCAAGACAAGTGAGACCGTATCAAGAATGGCAGGTATTGCGTTGTCTTTGATGCAATTGCATTACAGCAGAGAGGACGAGTATCAGGCCGACAATTTAGGCGCTAAATATTCATATAAATCAGGATATGATCCTTCAGGAATGATAAGTTTTTTTAAGAAACTGGAAAAAGAGAATCCATCGGAAGGTTTCGGGAAATTAGAGGTGGCAATCTCTTCGCATCCTAAAACGGTGAGCCGTATGGAAGCGATAAAACGAACTCCTGAAATGGCTCCAACTTATGAAAATTATTTATACCTGGCGGAGAATTACTACAAGAGGATTTATTATCATGAATCCGTCGAATATTATAAAAAAGCTATTCTTTTGAACCCTGATTCTATTGAAGCGATGAACGGACTCGGGGCAGCCCTTTTTGCAATGTGTGATTATTCGGAATCGAAGAAATATTATTCGAAAGTATTATCTATAGATAAAGTTAATAAAAACGCAATAGACGGTTTGGCATCGATAAACAAACGACGTGAAGATATCATGCAAAAGACTGAAGTCGAAAATGATAATAACCCGGAAGATATAAAGATGGTTTTATCGCTTATGCAGAACCCGATAAGCGAGCTTGAAAAAAGGAATTCATATTTTAATGATAAAAAATCAAGAATAAAAAGTTCCGTCGATGAGTTGAGATCTAATTTATATCATGATTTGCCGTCCATGAGAGAGACTGCAAAAGAGATAGATGAGAATGATTATTATGGCGTGAAAACTTTGAATTATGCTTCCGCATATTTCGAAGGCTTCTCAATTGCGCTGGATGATAATGCACATACGGAAGAAATTATTCGGAATTCGTTCAATGATTATACACATGTTTTAAGAGAGATGGATTTCAGATTAAGAAAAATTTCTAATCCGGGAAGAAACACATTGCAGGCGGCAGATGAAGCTGTGTTATTGTCTGAAGAATTTATAAGAAACTCGAATGATACTATGAATACATTAAAAGGAAATCTGAAAAGGATTGAAAAAGGCTATGCTCGCTCAAAAAGTATTATGAATTCCCTGGATGATTATCTTTTCTCTAACGACGAACCTGTGAATTCGTTCGATGGAGACAGAATGATCAAACAGTTCGAGGATCAGATAGATATAATTAATGAGGTTTTCGAGGGTAACGAGAATATAAATGACAAAATGAATTCAGAAAGAGCGGGGCTTCAAAGGGCATATCTCAACTTTAATACCTCTATTATAAGTGATAGAGAAAGAAAAATATTTAAGGATATGCTTGTAAGAAGATTTAATGTTCCTGCAAAAGAAATAAATTATCTTGTAAAGAAGGGATATGGTTTTGGAGATGCGCTGATATTGATAAATTTCAGCAAAGCATACAGTGTGGATTTAAGAAAATTTGAAAATGAATACGATAATAGAAAAGAAACGATAGATGAATTCCTGTTAAGAAAATTTCCGGAAGCTAATATATCAGGCTCATTTGTTTTATTGAAACTCGCTGAGTCCGAATTGAAAATGCTGACTCGAAATAGACAACTTGTAAAAATGGATTTTGATTATGATATCGACATTGAAGATATAAAAAATCAATATGCGGATCAGCTGGATGAGCAGTTAATAACAGCGATTGAAGAATATGGCAAAGGCGAATATGAACTTGCAATCGAAGCTATAAATGAAAGAGGGCGAGATAAACCGGCAACGGAATTGAGCCACATTCTTCTCGGGATGGTACTGGTAAAACAGAATGAACATGAGGCGGCCCTGAATGAATTTAAATATTCGGAAAAGAAGAACAGCAGATATTCCATGATTCATTATTTGCTGGGTAACACGTTCTCGGATATGGACAGGTTTGATGATGCGAATAATGAATATCATAATGCACTAAAGTATGACGAAAACAACAAGGAAGCTCTTGCCGGACTCGGTTATACATATTCAATGATGGGAGAAACTGAATCAGCGGAAAAGTATTTTAAAAAATCCATAGATAATGGCAGCAGAAGTGCTCTCGTAAGATTGAATATAGGACTTTTGTATTATCAAAAAGGTTATTTTGAAGATGCGATGACTTATTTCAAAGAATCACTTATGATTGATCCAGAGCAACCTTTATTAAAGGAAATGGTCGATAGGTTGAATTCCTGATATGAGAAGAACCAGTGAAAACAAAATAAGGGCAAAGATTATCGTAGGTTGTATATTGCTTGCGGGTTTTTTTCTGCTTCTGAATGTCGATATTGCGGCTTCGGAACAGAAATCCAGCGTGACATTGCTGACGATAAAAGGCGTTATCGGGCATGCGACAAAGAATTATGTCGAACGTGGAATCAAATATGCCGAAAATAAAAAGTCCGGCTGTGTGATAATTGCTATAGATACACCGGGCGGGCTGATGGATTCAATGAAGGATATAGCCTCGACGATGATTAATGCGGATATACCCGTTGTGGTGTATGTTTATCCCAATGGCAGCACTGCTACATCAGCCGGATTCTTCATATTGATGGCATCTGATTTTGCGGCCATGGCGCCGAACACGAGTACGGGATCAGCGCATCCTGTTGCTATGGGTGGACAGAAGATGGACAAAACCATGAAAGAAAAGTCCACCAATTATGCTATAAAACTGATGGAACAGTATGTTGAAAGAAGGGGAAGAAACAAGGAAATCGCGAGGAATGCGGTCCTGAAAAGCATATCTGTAACCGCTGAAGAGGCTCTGGAAGAAGGGGTCATTGAATTTATAGCCACAGATATAGATGATCTCTTGAGTCAAATCGACGGAAAGGTGTTTGCCAAGGGTGCTCAAACCAGCATATCTGTTAAAATCGACAATGCTCAACCGGATTTATTGAAAGCGCTCGAAGATAGAGATTTGATCAGTGAAGCGTCGTCAAGCGTGGTAATAAATATCGATTCATCGGATGATGAACTTAAAAGCATACTTGAGCAAAATGATCTTATACGTGAAAAGGGAACAACGTATGAACTGGATGTGGAAAATGCCGATGTAGAAGAATTGCCGATGTCATTCAAAGAAGCATTCTTTCAATTGATCGGGCATCCTCAGATTGCATACATACTTTTCATGATTGGTGTTTATGCGCTGATATTCGAAGTTACGCATCCGGGTGCAATATTCCCGGGTGTTGTTGGAGCAGTGTGTCTGATAATAGCTTTTACTGCATTCCAGGTTATTCCGATAAATACGGTAGGTCTTTTGCTTATAATAGGTGCTTTCGTGCTATTCATACTGGAATTAAAAATTGTAAGCCATGGACTGCTTTCGGTTGGAGGGATAATATTGTTATTTCTTGGTTCTCTTATGCTTGTTGATTCTACAGACCCTGCGTTGAAAATCGATCTCGGGGTGATACTTGCATTTGTTGGAACTACTCTTTTCTTTATGCTAATAATAGTTGCGGCAATAATAAAGACGCACACAAGCAAGGTTTCGACAGGCAAGAGAGGTATGGTTGGATTAACAGGTAAAGCTATAAAGGACATCGATCCGGAGGGCACGGTGTCGCTGAGAGGGGAAATATGGAAAGCGGTGTCTGACGGAGAGACGATAAAGAAAGGCGACAAAGTTGAAGTTGTTGATGTAGAAGGGATGGAAGTTCAGGTTAAAAAGAAGGAATAATAATAAATTTGAAAATTACTGGAGGGTAATTTATGTTTGAAAGTCCTTTGTTGATTGCATTGATAGTAATAGTTCTGTTCCTTGGCTCGGCGCTTAAAGTTCTGAAAGAATATGAAAGAGCGGTGATATTCAGGCTTGGGCGAGTCAGCAAAGCGCTTGCGGGTGGAAACGGCCCCGGGCTCATAATAATAATTCCCGGAATAGACAAATTCGTAAAGGTTGATTTGAGAGTAATAACGCTTGATGTGCCGACTCAGGAAGTAATAACAAGAGATAACGTACCTGTTAAAGTAAACGCAGTTGTGTATTTCAGAGTAGTAGATCAGCAAAAAGCGATAATTGATGTTGAGAATTTTATTGCGGCTACATCTCAGATATCACAGACCACTCTGAGAAGTATTCTGGGTGAGTGTGAGTTGGATGAATTACTCTCGCAAAGAGAAAAGATCAACCAGAAGTTGCAGGAACTGATAGATGATCATACCGATCCATGGGGTATCAAGGTATCGACTGTTGAGGTTAAAGATGTTGAACTTCCGCAGGAAATGAAAAGAGCCATGGCGAAACAGGCCGAAGCCGAGCGCGAGAGAAGAGCAAAAATTATCAGCGCAGAGGGTGAATTCCAGGCTTCGAAAAGACTCGCAGAGGCTGCACAGGTTATGTCTGTTGATCCGATAGCTCTTCAGTTACGATATCTGCAAACATTAACGGAAGTTGCGACTGAGAATAACTCGACCACTCTTTTCCCGATTCCAATAGATTTATTCAAGCCTTTTATGGAGAAGGCAAAAAAATCTGATTAATGAAGAGCAATATTTTGATTGGATAATAAAAAGCGCTCTACGGGGCGCTTTTTTTTTCAGGATGAATAGTTATTTATAATATCTGTAAAGATTTTTAACAGGTTAAGGAAATAGATAATTAAGTTTCTTGACACTTAAATTCCAGGATACATATAATTCGATTTGTATATATTGAGTTATATAAAGAAAGGAAACTCAGTAAATGAAAATTAAATCAAAGGTGCTTGGACTGCTTATAGCAGTATTTGTTGTTTCGATGTTTGTTCTCAACGGGTGTTCCAGTGGTGGAGGAGAAGGAAAGATCAGAATCGGCTTCGCCATGGATACTCTGAAAGAAGAAAGATGGCAGAAAGACAGGGATTATTTCACACAGAGGGCTGAAGAACTGGGTGCCGAAGTAATTGTACTTTCTGCGGATGGTGATCCTCTCAAGCAGAATCAGCAGTGTGAAACACTTGTTGCAAAAGGTGTTGATCTTCTTGTGGTAGTTCCTTTTGATGCGAAAAGCTCGGCCAGATGTGTAGAGGTTGCGCATAATGAAGGCATAAAAGTAATGGCCTATGACAGGATGATAAGCAACTGTGAAGTTGATTTATATATGTCTTTCGACAATGTGAGAGTTGGCGAATTGCAGGCGGAATACATGTTGAAAGTAGTTCCGGAGGGAAGATATGTTCTCGTAGGCGGAGCGCAGACGGATAACAATGCGCATCTTTTCAGAAAAGGACAGATGAATATATTGCAGCCCGCAATAGATTCCGGGAAGATTAAAATCGTAGCGGATCAGTGGGCTGAGAACTGGCAGCCGATCAAAGCGATGGAGATTACGAAAGCGGCATTATCGAGAGAGGATAACAATATCGACGCTGTTGTGGCATCGAATGATGGAACGGCAGGTGGAGTAATCGCTGCGTTGCAGGAGCAGAAGCTGGATGGAATCGTAGCCGTATCTGGCCAGGATGCCGATATAGCAGCATGTCAGAGAGTAGTTGCCGGGATTCAGTCGATGACTGTTTATAAACCGATTAAGAAAATTGCGACTACTGCGGCAGAAGTGGCTGTTGACATAGTTAAAAATGACGCTATACCGGATACAGGCGGAAAAACAATTAACAACGGGTTGATTGATGTTCCTTCGATATTGCTTGAGCCTGTTCAGGTGGATAAAGAAAATATGTATTCAGTTGTTATCAAACAGGGTTTTCATACGATGGAAGAAGTATACAAAGATATACCGAAGGATCAGTGGCCTTCGGAATAACTGAAACGGCGGCAACGGGTATTGCGAGAAGATATGTCTGGTGAAATTGTTATAAAAATGCAGAACATCGTTAAGGAGTTTCCCGGAGTAAGGGCTCTGGATGATGTTACGTTTGATGTCAGAAAAGGTGAAATCCATGCTCTTTGCGGAGAGAATGGAGCCGGAAAATCGACACTTATTAAGATCCTGAGTGGATTGTATCCTTATGGGACTTATGAAGGAAGTATCGAAGTTCACGGTCAATCTGCAAAATTCAAAGGAATAAGGGATTCTGAATCCGAGGGGATCGGTGTGATTTACCAGGAACTTTCTCTGGTTCCTGAAATGAGCGTTGGCGAAAATGTTTTTCTTGGACGAGAACCCAGGAAATTCGGAATGGTTGACTGGGAAAAGATGATGTTTAATACCAGGAAGGTTCTGGATGAGCTAGGGTTGAATATCAACCCTAGATCGAGAATCAAATACCTTGGTATCGGAAAGCAGCAACTGGTGGAAATCGCGAAAGCTCTTTCACTGAATTCAAATATTTTGATACTTGATGAGCCGACAGCGGCGCTGACTGAGACCGATGTCGAATTGTTGATGGGAATATTGAAGAAACTCAAGGAAAGAGGAGTAAGCTGCATATATATATCACATAAGCTGGATGAATTATTCCAGATTGCTGATAGAATAACCGTTCTTCGCGACGGAAAAACCATCAAAACCCATGAAGTCAACGATGTGGATAAACACACGCTGATATCTGAAATGGTAGGGCGTGAGCTTACCGAAATGTTTCCCAAGGTTAGAGTCGAGCCGGGTGAAGTAGTTTTTGAAGTTAAGAATATCAGTGCGTACAATCCCGATGTCGAAGGTCGAAAACTTGTCGATGATGTCAGCTTCAAGGTGAGAGCGGGAGAAGTTCTGGGCATTTCCGGTCTTATGGGGGCTGGAAGGACCGAGTTATTAAATGTAATATTTGGTGCTCATAACGGAAGGACGGAAGGTGAGATATTTTTGAACGGAAGTAAAATCAAAAACAGGTCACCGAGAGACGCTATTGAAGCCGGGTTTGGCTTGATTTCCGAGGACAGGAAGAAATACGGGCTTGTCCTGATTCAATCTGTTTCGAAGAATATTACACTGTCTGCTTTAAAACGAGTTGTAGCGCGATTTTTCATTAACCTGAACAAAGAGCATAGATATAGTGAGAACATGGTGCAGGATTTAAATATTAAAACCCCGAATCTCGAGGTTGAGGTTAATACCCTGAGCGGTGGAAATCAGCAAAAGGTTGTTATTGCAAAATCGCTGATGACTCAACCCAAAGTACTTTTTCTCGATGAACCGACAAGAGGAATCGATGTTGGAGCCAAAACGGAAATTTATCAGATAATCAATAAGCTGGTTGCTGAAGGTGTCGGTGTGATCATGGTTTCATCGGAATTGCCGGAGATACTGGGGATGAGTGACAGAGTCATGGTTATGAGAGAAGGCGTAAAAGCGGCGGAAATGGATATCGGAGAAGCAACACAGGAAAAGATTATGTATGCTGCGACGGGTGGTCAATAGGAAAGGATTCATCGGAGGTTAATGTGAAGAAATTAGCAATTAAGTTTGATATCAGAACATATACGATGATTTTTGCGCTCATCGCATTATGGATTTATTTCGGAATAACAGAGGAAAGGTTTATCGCGCCTCAGAACTTCTCAAATGTGTTCAACAACATGAGTCTTGTTGCGCTGCTGGCGATTGGTATGGTTTTGATTATCGTCGCGGGCCATATTGATCTTTCTGTAGGTTCTGTTGTCGGGTTTACTGGAGCGGTAACAACTCTATTATACGCAAATTACAATTGGTCTCCATATATGGCTGTATGCGCCGGCCTGGCAACAGGAATGCTTGTAGGGTTAGTTCAGGGATATATTACCGCCTATCTCGGTGTACCTGCTTTTATAGTAACACTTGGTGGTCTGTTGATGTTTAGAGGTGCTACGATATGGGTGCTGAAAGGAGTAACAGTTTCGCTTCCCGAGGGTTGGGTGAGGGGACTTGGAGTTGCATATCTACCCCGAGAATTTGGAATAGCGTTAACGGCAATAGCTGTTATTTCTGTCGTTGTATTTTTTATCTGGAACAGAAATTCCAGAAAAAGATATGGTTTTGTTGTGGACAGTTTTCCCGTTACAATAGCTAAGATAATCGTAGCAAGTGCTGTTATCATAGGATTTGTTTTTGTATTAGAAAGTTATAAAGGCATACCCATGGCTTTTATACTTTTATTGTTTCTTGCGCTTTTTGTTGGTTTCCTTGTCGCAAGAACTCCATTTGGAAGACATGTTTTTGCGATCGGTGGAAACAAGGAAGCTGCCAAGTTGAGTGGTATTAATGTAAAGCACAGGGTAATGATGGTTTTTGTTCTTATGGGATTTCTTTCCGCAGTAGCGGGAATTGTTTTTGCAGCCAAGACCGGATCGGCTAATCCCAAGAATGGTGAACTATATGAACTTTATGCTATAGCTTCATGTGTTATAGGCGGAACATCCATGGCGGGAGGCAAGGGAACGATTATCGGCGCTGTTGTCGGCGCATTGCTTATGGCCAGTCTCGATTATGGAATGTTTTATGCAAACTGGGAAAACAGTTTCCAGTACATAGCAAAAGGTCTTGTTTTGATTATTGCCGTGTTTGTTGATGTTATGTCTCAGAAAGATAAAAGTGATTAAGTTAAAATCAACATGAGGATAAATTAGAAAGCGCGGTGAATGTGGACCGCGCTTTTTTTTATTTGGCAATATTGATCGATTAATCTGTTTTAAGATTTCCGGTAATTGCAATAAAGAGAAGCTTCAACGCTCCCATGTGGGACATTATGCCTGACATATCACCGGCAAATTTCATTTCGCCGCTCATTATGAGTTGCTGTGCATCTGCTCCGGATGTTATTCCCGCCCATCCGGCATCCGAAAAGCTTACTGTCATAGTGGGTTCCAGCCCGCTTTCGGATACTTCCACTTTCCCGTCAGCCATTTTGACGAAAACAGACTGTCCTCCGCATTCGAGCTTGACTATTTCGTTCAAGCCTTCAGCTTTTTTCTCATAACTTTCAAGGCCATTCAATGACTCAGCTCTTTTAATTGTGTTAAAAGAAAATGCGGATCCGGAATCTTCAATTTGGGGCGGTGGCGCCGTGAGGCCTAAAGCTTTTTTGATCTTGAAAAAGATTTTGGTGAAAAACAGCGCAATTCTAACCCAGATAGACATAAATTGTATATCTCCTTTTTATTAAATTAGGCCGAAATAAATTCAATACGGCCAAAGGGTTCATTTTAATTATCAAGTATCTCATTTCATATTTTATATTTATAGTATTTTTCAGCAATTTAACCAATAAATCTTCATAATAGACAAAGATGTTAGGCAAAGTTAGAATAAAAACGAGGATTCTGAGGAAATACGAATCAGGTGTTATGAACTATTTCAATCAATATAAATGTAAATGTTTTCTGATAATTATTATATGCATTTTATGTACATCTGTTCTTGCTCATTCTGTTCCTGATAACAGAAAAATGATTTTGATCGTTGCCGACCATTTAAGGGTTGATGATCTGAATTATTTTAAAGAATATTGTTCAAGATCATCTTCAATGGGGCTCATGGTTACAAGAACGGATTGTAATTCAACAAGGGCTGAAAACAGTGAGTTGGAAACTGCTGCATATTTGACGCTCGGAACGGGCTTGCCGTCTGCTGGAAGTGACCAGGGTATTTATGCATTTAATGTAAACGAATCATTTTCCGAAAGAAATGCCGAAGAAATATTCAAAATTAGAAACACTTTTGATGCTGGAGGCTCAAAGATAGTTCACATCGGCGTGAATTATCTTAAGAGTATTAATTATTCAACTGAATGGAAATCAAGGGTTGGCGTGCTTGGTGATATACTCAGGAAGAATGATATTCGTTGTTCCGTATTCGGAAATTCAGATACGCTTGATTCCATTAACAGAGCCGTTACGCTTATTGCTATTGATTCATACGGTTTAGTGCCGGACGGCGACGTTTCAGACGGCAATTATATTAAGGATAATTCATATCCGTCAGGGGTGAAAACCAACACCGGTTTTCTTATTAAAAAGATATCTCATTCATTAAATAATGACGATTTCATTGTTATTGATTATGGCGACACAACAAGGTTAGATAAATACAGGAAATATTCAGATAGAAAATCTTATGAAAATGCTCACGATAAAATAATGAGGGAACTTGTGAGTTTTGTTTCAAAAGTAATAGATATTTGCGATATAAACAGAACTCAAATAATCGTGTTGTCTCCGACAGCATACAATGGAGCAATAAGCGACAGGAAAACATTGACTCCTGTAATCGTAACAGGCAACGGAGCGGTAGACGGGCTGATAACATCAGGCTCTACGAAAAGAAGGGGCATTGTGAAAAATACTGACATTGCTTCTCATGTGTGCGCGTATTTCGGAGTGGATGGAGCCAATGATTTTATAGGATCGAAGTTCGAATTCGAAGAATCAGTAGATCAATTGGATTACTTGAAAAAATTTCATGACATGGATGTTTTTGTCGAATCAAGAATCGGATTTCTGAAGATTGTTATTGTGTGGCATTTGATAGTTTTGTTATTATGCTTTGTTATTTCTCTCAAGGTTGAAATTGCACCTCGCGGATGGACGCGATTAATGACATTTGTTGTCGGTTATACGGCAACCATGTTTTTATCAATGTTGCTTATCGCATCATTGCATTTTGTGGAGAACAGTTTCCAGTATACAGTAGTTTTATTATCAATCTCCATCGTGATTGCGTTAATAATGCAGATAATACCTGCTTATACTAACAAAATATTATTTCTATCTCTGGCATATTTAATTGTTATAGTGGCGGATCAATTATGCGGCGGAATTTTAATAAAGAACTCGGTTCTCGGTTATTATCCTCAGATGGGAGCCAGGTTTTATGGAATAGGCAATGAGTATATGGGGCTTATAATGGCATCCCCGATAATGGTATTCGGAATATTGCTTGATACTTTTGAAAGATATAAAAAGATCATCTGTATATCGATGATTGCTGTATTTGGATTAGTACTGGTAATCGTAGGCGCACCATTTATCGGCGCTAATTTTGGCGGAGTTGTTGCATGTTCATTTGCTTTTGGCGCTATGGTATTCCAGGTGTTTTTTCAAAAAATCAACCTCAAGTCAATGATTATTACAGCAATAGTCATATTAATTCTGATCTCTTCAGTGGTTTTGATAAATTTCTATTTTACGGATGGAAAATCACATGTAGGAATGCTTATTGACAGGATAATCGTTTCAGGCGATTTCAGTGAACTGATTAAAGTTGCATCGAGAAAGTTATCAGTGAATATCCGTTTGCTGAAGGTAAGTCTGTGGGGTGTCCTTTTCATTGGCGGACTCTCGATTTCGCTGGCTGTTCATTATTTCCCCGTAAAGCGTTTGGTTTATATATTTGATACAAGCAGATATTACAAAAAGTCTTATGTTTCAATTTTAATAGGGGCTTTAGTGGCGTTTGTGGCCAATGATTCCGGTATAGTTCCGGGAGCAACATCAATAATATTGCCGACGGCTGGTGTGTTTATGTTGATTTTTAATACGACGGAACGGAACAAAGAAAACGGTATGTAGATTTACAATAAAGGTATAAATATCTTTGAGGTTTTAATAATGGAAATAAAAGAATTTCAAAATTTGATAAAAGAGATATATTTCGAGAAGGATGCGAAAAGAGGTGTCGATGGAACTTTCGGCTGGTTTATTGAAGAAGTTGGAGAACTTTCAAGGGCGATAAGGAGGGGGGATAAAGCAAATAAAGAGGAAGAATTCTCGGATGTAATGGCCTGGTTGTTGAGCCTTGCATCAATATGTGAGATAGATATGGAAACAGCGATTGAAAAGTACCGGGGTGGATGCCCGAAATGCAAGAGTTCACCTTGCAGGTGTCATGAATGAAATGAAGTGAGAAAGCAATTTGAGCTTCCTGCACACTGGAAAACCGAATTGCAATATGATAGAATTTATGAGATTTCAACAATAAAGAATGATAAACGGTTCATGAATTGTAATAACCAGTAAAAAGTGGATAATATTGAAGATAATAGATTTTGAGAATTAAGGTCTGGAGATTGAGGGGGGATCGGATTTGAACGGAGCAGACATAGTTGCAATATTGTTAATTATTGTATTTGGTGCTGTTGGATCCGTGTTGGGAAGTATCAGGACTTTAATAATATTTTTGGGCATGTTTTTTGCATACTCGTTGACGAATGGCATGATAAGCGGGGAAGATATTGCGCCTAAAATGAATTATATAGGTACATATCTTGGGATCTTTATCGGGTCAATAGTTATTGCTCTGCTTGTTTATGGTTATTCCAAAGCGACGATAATTGAATCTATGGAGGGAGTATTCGGGTTTATTCTGGGAGCATTGACAGGATGGGGAATAGCGAAATTTATATTCACGATTTTTCTTGTTTATCATTCCGATACATCATTTGCGGCTATGATAGGAAGCGGAACGATTGCCTGGCAGGTGTTTAACGTAGGGCCATATCAGGCGTTTTTAGACAGGACAAAAGATTTAAGGGAACCAAAAACTATATATTAAGCCTAATTAAATAATTTCATCATAAGGAGATGGTATAGTGGAACGATATCTATTTACATCCGAATCGGTAACAGAAGGACATCCTGACAAGATTTGTGATCACATTTCAGATGCAGTGCTTGACGCGGTTCTGTCAAAGGATAAAAGTGGCAGGGTGGCATGTGAAACCGCAATTACTACCGGTCTTGTCCTGGTAGCTGGAGAGATTACTACCAAAACACAACTTGATATTCCGAATATTGCCCGGGAAACAATAAGAAATATCGGTTATGATGATGCTTCTTATGGTTTTGATTGCAACACCTGTGGGATCATTGTTGCTGTTGATAAACAATCACCCGACATAGATATGGGTGTCAGCAATGCAATGGAAGTTAGAAGTAAGAAGAAATTGAGCAAGAACGATCTATATAATTCACAGGGAGCCGGCGATCAGGGAATGGTTTTCGGATATGCATGTGACGAGACAAAAGAACTAATGCCGCTTCCAATATCGCTTGCACACAAACTTTGCTTGCAGATGGCAAAATTGAGAAGAAACGGAAAAATGGGTTATTTGAGACCAGATGGAAAGAGCCAGGTAACCATAGTATATGAAAAAGGAAAACCGGTTGCCGTGGATACGGTGATTCTTTCTTCTCAGCATAGTCCTGATGTATCCCTAAAAAAAATCCAGGAAGATATGGGCAAGCTTGTGCTTGATAAGGTGATCTCGAAGAAACTGGTTACAAAAGATACGAAGCTTTTTGTTAATCCGACGGGGCGATTCGTTATCGGCGGGCCGATGGGAGACACCGGGCTGACGGGAAGAAAACTTATCGTTGATACTTATGGCGGATACAGCAGGCATGGCGGTGGAGCTTTCTCGGGTAAAGACCCGTCAAAAGTTGATAGATCCGGTACATACATGGCAAGGTATGCCGCAAAGAATATCGTGGCTTCCGGCGCCGCGTCAAAATGCGAAATTCAGATAGGCTATTCTATCGGAATCGCGAAACCGGTTTCAGTGTTTATTGATACATTCGGGACTGAGAATGTGGATTTGGCAAAGCTGCAGAAAGCTGTTCTTGATATCTTTGATTTCAGGCCTGCTGCGATTATCGACAAGCTTAAACTCAGAAGACCCATTTATACCAAAACAGCCGGATACGGCCATTTCGGAAGAGAAGAACCTGAATTTACGTGGGAAAAGGTTGATAAGGCAATAACTTTGAAAAAGGCGCTTGGCTTATAAACTGAAAATATATTTGATTTTCATAAGGCGGGATAAAACCCGCCTTTTTTATTAAAGCTTAGTTGTATTATTTCATTTCTGATATCATTTTATCTTATGGAATTGAGCTAAAGGGGGAAACTGAAAATGAAAAGTTTTTTGATTGATAATGAAATTATAAGCGAATTTATAAAATCAATAATATCCCAGGGTCCGAAGATATTTCTGATTATACTGCTGTGCTGGTTAACCATGCGCGCTTCTAAATTGATAACGTCAAAAATGCTTATTATCGCTAACGGACAGAAAGACGAACTGAAGAAGAGGGCTGTGGAGCAGAGAACAAAAACACTTTCATCAATTATTAATAACACACTTAAAGTACTCGTATTTTTAATCGGCGGAATGATGATATTGCAGGAACTGAAAATCAACATTGCTCCAATAATCGCAAGCGTTGGTTTCGTAGGCCTTGCTTTTGGATTTGGCGCTCAGAGTCTTGTGAAGGATGTTGTTACCGGTTTTTTTGTAATCATCGAAAATCAATATTCAGTCGGTGATGTTATAAGGATAAATGGTATCGGCGGACTTGTTGAAGCGGTTAACATAAGGGTGACGACTCTCAGGGATATCGAAGGGATTGTGCATTTCATACCTAATGGGCAGATCACAACTGTAAGCAATATGACAAAAGGCTGGTCAAGGGCTCTTTTGCATATTGGGGTTGCTTATAAAGAAAATGTAGACAATGTCATGCAGGTTATAAGGGAAGTTTGTGACGAATTTAAGAAAGATGAAAAGTTCGCCAATCTGCTTCTTGATGATTTCGAAATACCGGGAGTGGAAGAGCTTGGCGATTCATCGGTTGTAATAAGACTGATGGCCAAGACAAAACCGTTGTCACAGTGGGATGTAATGAGAGAAATGAGAAGAAGGATAAAGAACAGGTTTGATGAAGTCGGCATAGAGATACCTTTCCCCCAAACAACTGTTTGGATGAGAAGCAATCAGGACATGACTGCATAAGATCAAATTTCATAACAGGAGTAGAGCATGCGAATCATAAAGTCAGTTTTGATATTTGCGTTATTAATGTCATTGTATTCTGTTTGCTTGGAGGCGCAGGATTTGATTTTCACTGAAGATGATAAGAGATTCAGCATCAGGATCGATAACAATTTGTTTATTGAAGATATGGGAATATATATAAACACCATAAAAAAAGTGTTGTCAGTGGATGATGGTAATATCTTCATAAAAAGCATAACGAAAGATGAAGAACAACAATCAGAATCGGGTATATTTGAATCCTGGCGTATTCTTTATGTAGATGAATCGGCAGATGAAATCGCAGAGATACAGATATGCATTTATCCGTTAATAAAAGGTATGACAGCGGGCATCCGGATGAGGAAGGGTTTTAATACGAGGATGGAAAACGGTATGGGACTTTCCATCGGGAAAATATCGGGTTTTAAAAGAGCATCAGCGACGGACAGGTATAAAACACACTGGACAAGGCCTGTTTTTCCCGGTAGTGAAGCCGATTTTCCGGAAAATGTTCAGTTTGTTATATGGGAAGATGAGGGGATGGGATACACGGCGGCTATTCCACTTGTGGGGGGCGGAATGAAGACCGTGTTCGCTTCTGAAAATGGAAGATTATTGTTAAGACAGTTTTCTTACGATATGACATTCAGACCTAAATTTGCTCCGGTTGCAGCTTTGAGCTGGGATGAAGATCCGTATAAGGCGATTCATAATGTGTACAGGCTGGGAATGGATTATATGGGAAAACCCGGGAAATTAAGAACTGAAAAAGAATTCCCTGAACTTTTCAATTATATAGGCTGGTGTTCGTGGAATGCTTACTACAGGGGAGTAACCCAGGAAAAGGTGTTTAATAGCGCTGAATCGTTTAATAAAAACAATTTCCCTGTAGGATATTTCATAATTGATGACGGCTGGCAGACGGAAAAGGATAGACGTCTGGCAAGTTTTGACATAAACGACAAATTTAATCTCGGATTGAAGGGGTTTGTGTCGAAGCTGAAAAATGACTATGGGTTGAAATATGTTGGGTTCTGGCATGCGTTTCAGGGTTACTGGGAAGGAATTGCCCCGGGTTCTGAAATTGCGGATGAATATGAAGATTATTTGTTTGAAGCATTTGATGGAAGAATGATTCCCGATCCTTTGAACAAAAAAGGATTCAGGGTTTACGATGCTTATCATTCTCTTCTGAAGGATGCCGGAGCCGATCTTGTCAAAGTTGACAATCAGAGCAGGTTGTCCCCGTTCGTATTAAATAGAATACCAATAAGCTATGCTTATAAGGGAGAGCAAATAAACCTTCAGGAATCGGTAAAAAAGAATTTCAATAATGCAGTAATAAACTGCATGGAGATGACGATTGAAAATATATATTACTGGTATTCGTCAAATGTGAGCAGGAGCAGTGATGATTTTTTCCCGGATGTGGAAAACAATATTAAAGACCATATTACTTACAATATTTATAATTCTCTCTGGTTTTCAGAATTAACCTGGCCGGATTTTGATATGTTCCAGACCCATCACCCGGATGGTGAGTTACATAGCGTTCTGAGAGCGATAAGCGGAGGTCCGATATATGTAACTGATTCCGCCGGCTCCGAGAAATGGGATATACTGTGGAAACTCATATTCAAGGATGGCCGTATTGCAAGACCTGATTATCCGGCAATGCCGACCAGGGATTTATTGTTTCAGGATCCGAGAAAGACTTCGGTACCACTGAAAGCATTTAATAGAATAGACAATAATGGGGTTATTGGGTCATTCAATGTTTACGAACAAGGCGGAAATGTGAAAGGGGTTATATCACCTTCGGATATTGAGGGAATTAAAGGTGATTCTTTTGCTTTATATGAACATTTTTCGAGTGATTTAGAAATGCTGGATAGCCTTGATTCTTCAGTAGAATATGATGTCGAAGATGGAAAATGCAGACTGTTCCTTGTTGCTCCTGTCACTGAAGGTTTTGCCGCGATAGGGAATCTTGATAAGTACATATCTTTCAAGTGGATCAAGGAAGTAAGGAATTATTCTGACAGAGTTGAGGTTGAATACATTGAAGGTGGATTATTCGGCGCTTATATGGATCATGCTCCCTCGTCGATAGAAGTTAATGATAGTATTTTAAATGATGACAAATGGAGCTACAGAAATGGGTTGCTGAAAATCAATGCTCCTGTAAACAAAAGAATGAAATTGACAATATATAAGTGAATGTAATCGGTGTTAGCATTACAAGTAATTAAAAATACAGAACGAATTGATAATAATATTGATTCGATATTTATATACTGAAGAAATTCTTAATTGGCATTTGTACTGAATTATCCATAAGGAATTGTATTATTTGTAAAATTAATTTTGTTGCAGATTATAACAATTATGTGATTATCGGTACAAGATAATAAATTTATTCTGTAATTCATCTCAATAATTAACTCATAGACAGAAAAAAGAGGTTGAATAAAAGAATATTCAATAATCGTAAATAAGTGCGCGGATGTTATATGGGAATATTGTTGTTAATTAAGAGAAATTTAAAATTCTTTTGATTCTAAAAATCCAAGCATTAAAAATATCAAAAAAACTTAAGTAATATAAAGATAATTCCGATAATTAGTGTAGGTAATTAGTATGTGCCATTTAAAAGGTCAAGGACGGCCAATTCCTGGGGCAAGGAGGTAATAAAATGGCAATAATTAATACTAATATCTCTGGTTTAATAGGGCTTAACAATCTCCGACAGACAAATCTTGGATTGCAGACATCTCTTGAGAGATTGTCTTCAGGGCTGAAGATTAACAAGGCGGCCGATGATCCGAGTGGTCTTGCTATTGCGAAGGGGATGGAAGCTCAAATCGGAGGTATTCGAACGGCAGTACAGAATGCTGAGGATGGAATCAACCTGATTCACACTGCGGACGGAACTCTTGCAGAAACCCAAGACATTCTCATGAGAATGAGAGACCTGGCGGTCAGGGCTGCTAATGAAGCAACGCTGACAACGCAGGACAGAAGCAGGCTCAGTGATGAGTTTGTTAGTCTCAGGGATGAGATTACAAGAAAATCGACCGCAGTAACCTTCAATACGAAGGTTTTGTTCAGTGGTGGTTTCCAGACGGGTCAGGTATTGCAGGTGGGACCGGATAATGGAACCAATTTCAGGTTGACGGTTCAGATTTCACAGTTGGATGCCGACACACTTGGTTTAAGTACGACAAATGTTGGCGCCCAGGCGGCAACGCCTCTCACATCTCCTGCTAATGCGCAAAATTACATCAGTTATGTTCAGGATGCTCTCGATCAGATATCAGATCAGAGATCAAGGCTGGGCATACAGGAGAAAAGGTTACAGCACATAATAGACGATCTTTCCGCTGAAGATATAAATATCTCGGCAGCAAAGAGTCGGATTTATGATGCCGATATGGCGGCTGAAATCAGCGAGTTTACCAGGCTTCAGATTTTGCAGCAAACGGGTACGGCGATTCTCGCGCAGGCTAATGCACAGCCGCAGAGTGTATTGCAGTTATTGCAGTAATTATTATTAGATTTTATGTCTATTAATTGCTGTGTAGCAGATAGGTCGTAAAAGTTTTTATGGATATGCGGCTATGTGTATCTGTATGACAACCTTGCATTGTAAGGATATGGCGAGGGTATATGTTCGCACGGTTAATGATTGATGTCTGATTGTTGATAATTGTGCTGATGATACTTTGGCGACCAATAAAAATGGTTTGGAGGAGTGCGGTACGGCTCAATATAGCAGCCCTGTGCTAAAGGGATATTAACGTAGTTATTTAATGAGAATTTAATACTTATGCATGATCTGTAAATGGTATATATCGTATCTGCGGTTATTATCAAAGGTCTTTGTATAAGTACATTAAAGTCATATAAATTCTGTTTTGTATACAGCATTCAATGCTGGATGCATGGACAGATATGTTAGTGAAATTGAATTAGATAGGAGGTGATAACTAATTCTGTCAAAGGAGGAATTAGCCTGGAATGCATCCGGGCAATTCGGTCAAGGATAACCGAATAGGCTTAATCCAAAAACATGGACGGAGGATTACCATGACAGTAGTAAATACGAACATCAGTGCATTAATAGGACTCAACAACTTGAGGACGACTAATAACGGTTTAACGACCTCATTAGCAAGATTGTCTTCAGGGCTACGCATTAACTGGGCATCTGATGATCCCAGCGGTCTGGCGATCGCAAAAGGAATGGAAGCTCAGATTGGTGGAATAACGAATGCGATACAAAACGCAGAGGATACCGTCAATCTGATCCATACAGCGGATGGAGCTCTCGCTGAAACTCAGGACATACTCCTCAGAATGAGGGATCTGGCCGTCAGAGCTGCTAATGAAGCAACGCTGACAACTCAGGACAGGAGCAGGCTCAATGATGAATTTGTAAGTCTTCGCGATGAAATCACAAGGAAATCCCTTGCAGTCACATTTAACACCAAAGTTCTTTTCAGTGGTGCTTATCAGACCGGACAGGTTGCACAGATAGGACCGGATAACGGGACAAACTTCAGGTTAACCGTTCAGATCTCGCAGCTTGATGCCGATTCGCTTGGATTGAGTACCACAACAATTGGTGCGCAGGCTGCAACTCCATTGACATCTCCGGCAAATGCGCAGAACTGCATAAGCTACGTTCAGGATGCGCTTGACCAGGTGTCCGACCAGAGGGCAAGGCTGGGTATCCAGGAGAGAAGACTTCAGAGCATCGTAGATGATCTCAGCGCGGCTGATATCAATATTTCAGCAGCCAAGAGCAGAATTATGGATGCTGATATGGCATCAGAGATCAGCGAGTTCACCAGACTCCAGATTTTGCAGCAAACCGGCACAGCGATACTTGCACAGGCAAATGCGCAGCCACAGACTATTTTGCAACTGCTGCAGTAATTGATTATTTACAAGGTTAAGGTCGTTTGAACTTTGACATACTATTAATAAAGTGACACAAGTCACATCGGGTTTATCCCGAGCTCCGTCAAATTAGGAGGAAAGATTCGAAAAGCATTCGGATCATCCGGGTAAGGACATCCGGTTAAGGCTTATAACATGGACGGAGGAAAGTAATGACTATAATTAATACAAATGTGAATGCCTTGATTGGCATGAACAATTTGAGAATGACCAATAACGGACTCACCACATCCCTGGCCAGATTATCATCCGGTCTGCGGATTAACTGGGCATCTGATGACCCCAGCGGTTTGGCGATCGCAAAAGGCATGGAAGCTCAAATCGGTGGAATGACAACTGCTATACAAAATGCAGAAGATGGAATCAGTCTTATCCATACTGCTGATGGCGCACTTGCTGAAACACAGGATATTCTCCTCAGGATGAGAGATCTTGCGGTAAGAGCGGCAAATGAGGCAACGCTTACAACATCGGACAGAACAAGACTTCAGAATGAATTCGTTTCACTTAGAGATGAAATCACAAGGAAGTCACAGACCGTTACGTACAACTCCAAGATACTGTTCAGTGGAACATTCAGTGGGGGCGCGGCAAACGGACAGGTTCTTCAAGTAGGTGCGGATAATGGTGTTAATTTCAGATTAACAATCAATATTCCGATACTTGGAGCGAGTAACTCACTTGGACTGAGTGCAACAGTGAGCATAGTCAGTCCGGCAGGAGCACAGTTCCAGATTGATGCTGTACAGAGTGCTCTGAACATGATTTCGGATGTCAGGTCGAGTCTTGGAATTACTGAAAGAAGAATCGGCCACATAATCGATGATCTCAGTGCTGCTAATATCAATATTTCAGCTGCGAAGAGCAGAATTATGGATGCTGATATGGCATCAGAAATAAGTGAGTTCACAAGACTACAGATTTTACAGCAATCTGGTACCGCGATACTTGCACAGGCAAATGCACAGCCTCAAAGCATTTTGCAGTTGTTACAATAAGTAGCGAATATTGTGGTGGTTCTTTCGCACAAATTTAGTGCGATATGGAGGATTATGACCGGAAAATGATGCTTGTTTCCTTCCTTCCACTGGGACAGAGCAGGTTGGTTGAAAAATCGGCATACCGGTCGATTAGGCTGAAGCAAAATAATATCGATAGGGTACTCTTTAACAGAGTACCCATCGATTTATTTTGTCTTTCAGGGTATTTACCCAAGAAGTAATGATATTGAATAAAAACTGAAAAAATGATTTAAATATTTGTATGAGTTATTAGAATATTTGATGTTGTTTGAAAAGCCGGAGTGGCGGAATTGGTAGACGCCCGGGACTTAAAATCCCGTGCAGCCTGGCTGCGTACCGGTTCGAGCCCGGTCTCCGGCATCGAGAAAAAGCCCGCTTTTGCGGGCTTTTTTGTGTTTTGTGAATTATCTCTATCTCAAGAATATTCGTAAAAACATGGTGGTACGAATCTGGTCCGAAAACAATACCTGTGGATTCGTATATTGCTATGGTTTCAGCCATAATGATATATGTTGATTATTGTTAGAGAAATATTTTCTCCCTGAAGAATAAGACTGCAGAAGATAAATGTGGTGTGTATCTGGGTCAAATGCCTTATTACTTTCGGGTATCATTTGATATGAATAAACGATTCTATTTGAAAATTTAATGGATTGCGTTTCTGTGATGAATTAGGTAAAATGGGACTGCTTATTGATTACAGTATTAATGATAATTCTGACTAAAAATGGAAGATTATATGAAGTGTTTTAGGAAAAACACCTTTGCTTTGCTGATTTGTATTATGGGAGTTCTAACTTCACAGATGACTGTTTTATCGCAAGAAAGAGATGGAACTGCGAATACGTATACAAAAGAGAATGAAGCAGATAAGGAAATTTCATTCAATATCGATGATATTAAGATGTTTGAAGATGAAGGAACAAGCGATCTTTCTGAGATATACAATAATCTAGGCGATTGGTATTATACAAAAGGAGACTATTATCGAAGTCTTTATTATTTCAAGAGGACTCCCGTAATATTATCGTTGGATTATCTACCATATAATGGTGTACCCAATCATGTAGAAACACTCTCGAAATTTATTTTCTCATTGTACATTCTTGAACAGAAAGAGCAGCTTAGGTGGTTAGAGCTTCTGACGGAAAATAATGAAGTGTCTTACACTGATACATATATAAATCTTTTGGTGGATGACAATGACACTCTGAATAACTATCTGATTAAGAAGATTGAGGAAGAAGCTGGAGACGGACGTGAATTTGAAGATATTTTGAAGGAAATGATTCCCAAGAAGAAAGGCTACGAGAAAGCGAAGTACTTACATGTACTTGCCGCAAATACACGTGTACCGATTAAAGAGTTTTTGATTCAACAGGTAAGTGACAAGAGTGGTTTGGTTATTGCTGAAGCAGTATACTGGCTCAGAGAATATGGAGTTAATACCGAATCATTAGAAATAGAGCCTCCGATAAGAAATGAAATTAAGCGTTATGAAGATGTATACAGTAAAAGAACGACAGAGATACCTGAAGAAAATGTAATTATTGACGAAGACACACGGAAGTGGCTTAAAGAACAGAGGTTGGATGAAGATTTCTTTGATAAACCGGATAATGAGGAACAGGAAAAGTTCAGGACAGTTGAATCAAAGGTTGACTACATTTTGAAAACGGAAGGAGAATCAAAGGCAGCAAAGCGATTAGCTGGACTTGGAAGTAAAGCTATCCCGTACTTGATAGACATATTACAAAACAATAATCCTCCAGAGTGGCAAAGGCTTTCTATTGTTGAAGCGTTGGGAATATTAAAGGATGAAAGAGCGGTGATGCCCTTAGCCGATATGATTAATGGTGCTTATTTTACAACCGGTAAAGCTAAAGAGGCATTGTTGAAAATAGGCACACCTGCAAACTCTGTATTCTTGTCAATGTTGGATAGAAACTATGTGACGATGACTCTCAGAGAAGGAGTGGATAGCTCCATATACGCCGTAGATGCACTGGACGAATTGCATTTGTACGAAGGAGTTGGCTCGATAATAGGATTATTTGAACATGAAGATTACAGAGATGAGAGAATGTTTAAATCATTATCCGGTTCACTTCACGGGCTGACTGGAATGGGATTGGACCGGTATAACCTGTCGGATATTCAGGGATTGGATGCAGACGCATGGAGAAGGTGGTATGAAAGATACTTTTATAGCCCTCCTTGTTGGGAAGATCGTCTTTGTAGGATACAGCTTATTGGTGATTTGAACCCAAAATCCGCTTTTGATATATTAGAGAGTTATGATGATGATGGAGATTGGAGAGTGCGAAAAGAAGTAATAGCGCTTCTGTCAAAGATAGGTGGTAAGAAGTCATGGGCGTATTTAGTCGAAGCCTTAACCGATCCTTATAAGGATATATTGGAGAATAGACCTGTTGCGGATACCGCTGAAAAAGAGATCGCAAAATATCAGAATATCGAAATGGCTAACTTTCTGGTATCACATCTTGGAAAGGATGAGATTCTTGATAAAAGAATACTGGGTATAGTGGGAACATTCCCGAAAAATATTTTATCATCAACAATAATCCCTCTCTTCGTTAACGAAAAACAGAATGTGAAAATTGAAGCAATCAAGATGGCGGGTAGAAAAAAAGTCGAAAGTGCTGTTCCAGAATTGTCCGTTTTAAAGGATATTCATGAGTTGCGACCCCACATCGTGAATGCTCTTTGTTTGATAGGTTCGAACTCTTCAAGAAGTTCATTGAAAGAAATATATGAAGGGGCTACTGAAACTGAAATAGCTACAATAGAACCTTGCCTGAAAAGTGGAAGGGTTGATTTTAGACTTTTACCGGATGGGTTTAACAAAACAGTTGAAGACAAATTCGATGGGAAAGAATTCAATGATAAAATTTGGACATTCATACCATGTGAGATTACAGCCAATGCATTCCGCTTGGACGGTGAACTTATTTTCAAAACATCAGATATAGCTGGAATGTATAGGGATACTTTATCCTTAAACAGAACACTCGAAGATTATTTTGATATTGAGTTCGACTATAGAATTGAACGTGTGGATTCTGGGGTTTTGGAAGTAGGGGTAATTCTGAGATTTGAAAATGAAAAAAGGGAACTGAGTATTTTTCATGAGGTAGATGAACAGAATCTCAATAGAATTACATATAAATACAAGGAGATGAAGAGGGGAATAAAAATAGAAGATAAGCATGGAACAATCATAATCGCAAGAAGGGGAAATAAAATAAATGTTTTCTATAGAGGCGTGGATAGTGAACTGTTAGCAGTGGGTGAAATAAAAGTGCCTTATAAGAATGCCACATTAACTTTGTATGCGGATTATATCCGTCAACTAAACTCAGATGTAAGGTTAAGCCGTTTTACTGTTAGAGAGTGGAAGTAAAGTGACTGAATAATTTCTACATAAATATAGTTTTTTAATTGAATATTGCTTTAATATTTCCATGGAGTCGGCTGTGTACCGGTTCGAGCCCGGTTTCCGGTACTGAGAAAAAGCCCGTTGTTGAGGGCTTTTTTGTTTTCCGTGCCGTCTGTGAATATTTGGACCGATCCGACAGGGACACCATCATCTGCTTTTTACTGTTTAACTTGACTTTTTAGCGGATTTGGCCTTGTTTTTATAGAGATTTTCGCGGAATGAGTTTATTACGCTCAATTTCCACTGAACTGGTCAAGGAATACATTAATTTAACTTGTGTATTCACAAAATATTGTTGTTTGGGTTCCCGATTATTGACCGGCGTCAGTCAAAATGTGTTTAATTAAATTGAAAAGTTATATTAATCAGAATATAATTTATTTTATTATAATTCAATTACCGGGTATATTAATCCACAGTTTGACAGAAATATTAATATTTAATTGAATTATCGTGTGGTGTAATAATAGTAATAATTAATAAAGACTTCTCATTTGCTGCCGGAACCGGATGATTCCTGAGAATTAATATATTCAAGTTTTTTATATTTTGAATTAGAATATCCCGCGACAAATCCTATTGCTTCAATTAAAACGTTTTTGTTCATTAAGGTTTGAGGGATTTTTATTGCATACTGGACTGTATATGTGTCGCCATCTTTGAATATGGAAAAAGAACCGGGATTAGTGTCGAAACTGTTTTCGTCAAGCAATGCCAGCATTAAATTATATGACATATTTTCTGTAGATGTAACTGTGGTTCCGATAACAATAAACGAATTCTCAGGATTAGGATTGGTTGCAGTTATTATAACTTCCCATCCAAAATCCCATCCTGGACGAGAATAAAGAACCTTCCACATATTATCATCTGTTTTCTCGATGAATTTATAACCTGGTTCTTCATAACCGGTCAGACTTGATTGGATGTCTGACGAAGATAAACCCTGAGCATAACTAAAGGAACAAAGGAGAGATAGAGTAATTATGATAATAATTAGCAGATGAAATTTCTTATTCATAAAATCATGATATATTTTTATCTCAAGTTTGTCAATTTCATGTTAAATTGTTTTAGTTTTTCAATTATGTTAAAATAATACGAACTATGTTTAGTTTGAGTATCTTAATAATGCATCCGATTAATTATGGGGTAAATATGAATAAAATCGTTAAAATTCTGTTTGTACTTATCATTTTGACAATCACCTTAAAATCATCAATTTCAAATGCTGCGATAACCGAGACAGCTATCGATGATATAACAGGTGGATCACTTACAATCAAAGGATCAAGTGATGTAACGGCAGTTATAGGTATTGATATAACTCCGGGTGCTGCGGAAACACTTACGTCGATAAGTGTTAACTTCAATGGGACTGGTGTTACAACTGCTGATCTTATTGACCTTGCAATAACTGAGTTTGCTACATGTGGAATTTCTGTTTATGCCGAGGATGGAACTTCTACAGGCGGTTTCGATGCAAATGATGTTGCTATGGTAAGTGATTTAAGTGATATTTCATGGAATTCGTCCGGATTGAAAACAGGAGATACAAGTACATCTGATTTTGCGCTTATTACGTTCAGTAATCCTGCTGTCAACGATCAGGTGTCTTACGATTACTATATAGTAATTAATACCGATAGTTCTATTTCCGATTCAGCAACATTTTCGATATCGCTCGGCTCCGGAGCAATTGTTACAAGTGATGGTGGATATACGAGCTCGGCTGCAACTTCAACACTTACTGTTGATACAACTGTGCCTACAATAATTAGTCGCGAAACGGTAGACACGGATGATAACGGATATCTTGATGCGATACACATAACATTTGATGAAAACATACTGGATACATCGGTAGCGGCTGCGAATTTTGA
>Ga0116162_10000442_pt1 | contig 29802 bp, 25 predicted proteins | sample AD_UKC105_MetaG_FD_89875 | JGI IMG/M metagenome (GOLD analysis project Ga0116162, IMG submission 89875) | Active sludge microbial communities of municipal wastewater-treating anaerobic digesters from Hong Kong - AD_UKC105_MetaG | ecosystem: Engineered > Bioreactor > Anaerobic > Digestate...
AGTATGCTCCCTCACCACTCACTTGCTGTTCCTTGCATTATCAGCCTTATCACGATTTTTAACCTGCGCTGGTGAGAAATGCAGGCTAATCCATTTCCCCGTATTGCTGTATCCGGGTTAAAATATTTATGATAAATTGAATGCAGGGTCTGAAATGACCTGTTAAAGTCCTGGATAAACCATGGTGAACCGATGAAATTCTTCAAATTGACTTTTCCACTGATATTTCTGATCCTGGTATCAATGACGGCGGGCTGCCCGGGGCCGAACAAGCCCGGTGAACAACCGGCGTCCGATCCCTCGATTTTCTTTCAACTGGACGAGAAGGTCGAAGAGATAGAAGATTACCGGGAAAGGGCCGACAACACGCTGGCGGCGATCCCGCAGCCGATAAGCGAAGCAAAACTGTTCGATTTTTTGTACAGTGTCGGCTCGCTGTACAGAAACATCGAATCGGCCCGGCTGGATATCGACGGAATCGAGCTGCCGGAGGGAATCGAACCGAACTCCGAGCAGGCGCTCCTGTTCGAGAAAAAAAAGCGGGTCGCTTCCGATCTTGCGATAGCCCAGGCAAATTATGTATATTCGAAAATCTCAGCCGAGCATTTCAAGGTGATCGGGGTAACCGAGGAAGGCAGCCGGCACGAACTGTTCGCCGAAAAAATGGCAGGCAATATAAATTTCGACAGGACGGCATACAGGGAAGCAAAACCCGCGAAACCACAGGCCGAAGATTCCACGAGGGAACCGCAGTTCGTGTTCCTGATAGTGATCGATGCGCTGCGGGCAGACCATCTCGGCTGCTACGGGTATTCGAAAAATACCACGCCGAACATAGACCGGCTCGCAGAAACAGGCATGCTTTTCGAAAACGCCGTGTCCCAGGCTTCCTACACCGACACTTCGGTCGCCTCGCTGCTCACTTCGCTGTACCCGGGAACTCACAAGATGTTCAAAAACGATGACTGGCTGTATGAAACCAGCCTCGTGAAAGAGTTTCAGAAATCCGGGTTCCTGACCGCCGGGTTTTCGGCGAACGCGCTGGTTTCAAGCAAATATCACTTCAACGAAGGGTTCGATTATTTCGAGGATATCCCGTACAACCGCGCGACCCTGGTGATCAACCAGGCAATTCGATGGATTAAAATGGCGCGCAGTACGAGCGACAGAATTTTTGTTTACATTCATCTCATCGATCCGCACGATCTTTATTTCGCTCCCGTGCCCTTCACTTACATGTTCAACACCTCCGGCACGAGAAACGGCTTTGCCACCGCCCACAGGCTGAGAAAAAATCTCGAAAAACATTTCATGGGGCTCGGCGCGAAATACCCCGAATGCGATTTCGACCCGTATAACGAAAACCTGAACAACCCCGGCCTGGTCACCAGATGCCTGAGCCTCATACCCGGCATAGGTTCAAAAATCGACATCAACGACATACTGTCGCTCGAAACACGCTACAACGCGGAAATATACTACGCCGACGGCGAAATCGCCCGGCTGCTCAACGAGCTGGACCGAAAAGGCATGACCGCCAACAGCATGGTAGCCGTCACGGCGGATCACGGAGAATCTTTTCTCGAACACAACCGCTTCACTCATGGCCGCTCGCTGTACGACAACGAGATACGCGTCCCGCTGATTCTCTGGCACGGAGGACACAGCCTCGGCGGACACCGCGATCTGAACATGGTAGAGCTTGTAGACGTGATGCCTACCCTGCTCGGAGTGCATAACATAGACATCCCCACCGGAAGCGGCGGCGGCAACCTGCTCGGCACAGGCAGGGACAACCCGAAACAGACCGCTTTCTCAATGTCGTGGAACGGTTACGACCTGACGAGCGGCAGATCGCTCGAACTCTCCGCGGCGCGCGACAGGAAATTCAAATATATCAGAACCCTGGATTCGGAATCCCGCCGCTTTGTCAAAGACGAATTCTACAGGGTATCCACCGACCCGAAAGAATTTTCCGACGCGAGAAAGAAATACCCCGAGGATTTCCGGCGCCTGAAAACCGAACTCGATAACTGGCTCATATCAACGAATGTCGAACCGCCGAGGCCCGTCCGCAATGGCATCAGCGGCGAAAAAGCTGAGGATTTAAAAGAACTCGGGTATATTCAGTAGCGACAACTCAGTCGAGCTTCACTATTCTCAACCCTTCGGAACCGGCTGCCGGTTTCTCCTCGAACCCGGGATCGGTTATCACCAGCGTGTTCGTTCCGCCATAGTTCTTTTCGATATGTGAAAACTTGCCGTAGTGAATATTCTTTTCCATGATAATGTCCTTCGGCTCGACCCCGAGCGAGATCAGCGCGATCTTCATCATCTCGGACAGGTCCACCGGCCCGCGCATATACCAGTTGCTGTATGTCACTATTTTCGGAACGTGCCCCGCATGATACAGCGCGGCGGCCGCCCGCAGCCGTTTTGCCAGCCCCGGCGTCGGTATCTCCATCGGATCATACGAGTCGAACCGCTCGTACACGACCGCGAACTCCGCTCCGTCCTTATAATCTGCGACATCGAAACCTTCCACCTTCAGCAGCGGCGCGAAATCCTCTTCGCCCGGCAGTTCGTCCGCGTTCACGTTCTTGACCCTGAACCCGAACGACTGGAAATTCCCTTTTGCGCGCCACAGGTGGCCCGCCTGGCTGATCAATACAACCTTCGCCGGCCATTTTTCCCGCTCGAACAGTTTTCTGGAAAAATAACCGTTCTCGATTGTCGTCGATGCAAGGTTGTCTTCGTATATTATTTCGTCCGGCACGCCGTAGGTGATCAGCGCGATCCGCATCATGCGCGCCTCTGAGATGTGCCCTTTGGTATAACCGCCCGTTACGACTATCGTGTTGATCCTTCCGTCGCGGTACAGTTCATAAGCCTTCAGGCACCGCGCCGTCTGCTGCCGCGTCGGCTCATCAACCCCCGCCGGCCAGTGCCCCAGTATAATCGCAGGCTTCACCGCTTCCGCGTATACCTGCGCGGAAAGAAATATCGCGAACACGGTTATCAGAACCACGTTCATTATCTTCGAAAAACCCATGTCTCTTCTCATCTTTCCACCCCGCTCAGAAATTCCCCTTATTTTTCTCCCAGCTTTTCCAGTTCGGCCCGGGCCGGAGCAAGATCCGGCGACACTTCAAGCTCTTTTCTGAACTGCTCCGCCGCCTCTCTCCGCTTCCCGCGCTTCAGCAGCAGCTTCCCGTAATCGTAATGCGCCATTTCGGTCCGCGGGTTGATTTCGATCGCTTTCCGATACGCCTCTTCCGCATCAGTGTAATGTTTTATCCTCACGAGATACGCCGCGTAATTCCTCAGGTAGATCGGGTCGTCCGGCGCAACTTCAAGCGCCCTCAATACATATTCCTTCGCCCTGTTCAGTTCCCTTCCGTTCAGCGAATAAAGATACCCGACATAAGACATGATATCGATGTCGCCTCCGGCCAGCCCGACCACTTTTTCAAGCGTTTTCATGCTGTCGGTGTAGTGGTCTATCCTGTTCTGAAAATGCGCGATCGACAGCAGCGCGGGCAACAGGAATTCATACTCGGCATTGAGTTCGAAAGAGCTGCGCCCCGCATATTTTTCGCTAATCCCCAGCTCCGGCGGCTTCGCCGCGCCGCCCTGCTCTGTCGTTTCCCTTTCGAAAGACTGCAAGGCGCGAACCTGTTCGAGCGACGGCATTGTATCGACGTAATCCGTAAGGATCTCCAGCGCTTTTTTGTAGTCGCCGGTCAGCCCCATCGCGTTGCCGTGAAAAAATTCGCTCCCCGCCGACAGCAGCCTCGGGTAGAGCGAATAATCGTCTTCGCCTTTGATCGCGCGCGCTGACTCGAACGCCGCGACCGCCGCCGCGTACAGCCCTTTCTTGCACAGCAGCTTGCCCTTCATCAGCGCGGACTCGGCAAAATCAGGATAATAACCCCGCATACCGTCCGCCAGCTCTATCGCCTCATCCCTCATGTCCGACATGTAATAAGCGCTCAGCAACAGCGCATGTATGTCCCTGCCCGGGAACGTATAATTCAAAGAATCCTGCAGCACCAGTATCGCGTTCTCATACTCCTGCTTCCCGAGAAATATTTCCGCGAGCCGGATATAAGCGAGCTCGTTCTGCGGCTGCAATTCACGCACGCGCTCGAATAAATCGATTATCTGCTCCTGGTCTTCCACAGAATCCAGCGAGAATATTCTCAGCATGTAGTTGCCGGCGAGATTGTATGTTATGTCCGGATTGTCCGGGTGAATTTTCACGGCGCGTTCCAGAAAGCCTATCGCGTTGTCCGGATACCCGGATGAAGAAAAAGCCATTCCCAGAAACAGCCACGCCTCCGGCGAATCAGGCCACGTCTCTGTTATCTCCTGAAGCTTCTTCGTCGCTTCCTCGTACTTTTTTTCATCCCACGCCTTCAGCGCGCTGTCGAGCGCCCAGTTCAGCGTGCTGTCACGACCTCCAGACCCCGATTTGACAAGCGATATCTCCTTCGGGAACAGTTCCATCCGCAGCCGGTTCACCGCCGACGGGCCCACCACGTACACATTGTCGCCGATCGAAAACAGCGCGGCGCGTTCATAATTATTTATGTCCTGCGGCTTCTCGTCCCAGAACCGCATATCCACCAGCTTGGTTATATCTATCTTCTGCGACTGCTTCCCGTTGCTTTTGTCTATCAGCAGCAGCCCGCCGTCCTTCCCGATGAAAACATACTTGTCGCGGAAAACCGACGCCGCAGGCGCAAGCTCCGTCGCACCGCAATACCGCCAGCCCGCCGCACCGCCGCCGTCCGGCTCGCGCATCACGCACTTGCCGTCGATCGTCAGCTTCGCCGGGTCACCCGGAACCGTTCCGTCGAACCCCAGCCCGCCACCCGGCGCCAGCAGCCTCGACTTCGCTATCAGGTTCTCCTCGTACCTTATCCCGCCCGTATCGTAATCAATCACGTTGTAACCGCCGCCATCGGCAAGCTCGACTATCACCTCGCCGCCGTCCTGCGCCAGCGACACCGCGCCCGCATTCTCACCCTTCAGCCCCACGGACCACTTCCACTCCCTGCCCGCGTAATCCAGCCTGTGCATCACGCAGCCCGTCTTCACCAGCAGATTGCCGCCGCCCGCCACGTACACCACCGGCATCCGGTCGAAACCATACGTCCAGTACTTTTTTCCATCTTCAATATTGATAAAATGCAGCACGTTTTTATCGCTCGATACAATAATCATGCCGTCCACGATCACAAACGTCTCGCGCGCCACATCCGGCTTGATCCTGTATGTCCAATCCCTCTGCGGATAAACATCCGGCAACGCCGCCGACGCCGCAACCACCAGGAACACAAACAGTGCGGGAATAACTTTTTTCAGCATAAGATTCCTTCCGAACTTTGCCGTTCACTCCGAACGGCGGTTTTCTCCACTTCGGGTTCTTTCTGCAGCCATGTCCGATATCTGCGCTATCATACCAGAACCACCCCGTAAGATCAATCAGCGCTTACTTACATATGTTCTGTATATTCTATATTGTTATCATGATTTTAAAAATGGCTTTTCTATGATAAACTGAGAAAAATTTTCTTGGACCAGTTGTTTTTGCGGCATGCTTCACGCCGCACAGCCATTCAGGAAAGGAGTACTCACAATGTTCTGTACAAAATGCGGAACCCAGGTAACAGACGACAACGCGGAAAAATGCCCCGGCTGCGGAGCCGAGCTCAGGAAGCCCGCGATAAAGAAAAACACTCCCCGCCCGACACCCCCACCTCCACCGCCGCCCGCGCAGGCGAAGCCGATCAGTGAACCAACCCCTGAAGCCGTCAGGCCCGCCGCTCCAGTCATAACGCCCGTTTCGACCGGCGCGAGCGACAGGGACTGGGTCACAACCTTTTTCCTCGCTTTCTTCCTGGGAAGTTTCGGAGTGGACCGTTTCTACACCGGCAGCTTTATTCTCGGAATCCTCAAGCTGGTGACCTGCGGCGGATTCGGGCTGTGGGCGCTCGTAGATATAGTTCTTCTCATACTCGGATCGTACAAGGACGGCAACGGCAACATGATATCCGTGCCGCGCCTGCCGGACGAACCGGCTTCGGGCAAAGACTGGAAAACAACAACGCTGCTCGCGCTGTTCCTCGGCGTGCTCGGCGTCGACAGATTCTACGCCGGCCACTCGCTGCTCGGTATCCTCAAGCTGGTCACATTCGGAGGCTGCGGATTGTGGGCGATGGTGGACATCATACTGCTCGCGCTCGGCATGTATAAGGACGGCAGCGGCAACCAGCTTGTGAGAAGCTGAACAATCTATCGCGGCGGACGCGGAAAAAGCAGGCAGGAACTTCAGGACATGAACCGGAACAGGCGGAAAATCATCGCGCTGGCATACATCGCTGTCATCGTGTTCGTGCCCGCCGCGTTCGCGCTGATCCCGACCACCACGATAGAACACGGGCCGACGCTCTGCCTGTTCAAACTGATATTCGGAATCGAGTGCCCGGGTTGCGGCATGACCCGGGCAGTCTCAGCCGTCATGCACGGCAACATCGCCGCAGCGATCGAATACAACCCGCTCGTGCTGCCCGCATTCCCGCTTCTCGTAATCGTCGCCGCAAAAACCTTCCTCAAACAACTCAGAATCCTGCTCTCCCCGGGCTGCGATGAAGCTTATGTGAATACCTGAAAGACATGTACATTATACAGAAATATACCTGTAAGCTTTTCAGCTCCGGATTGGGGATAACCCGGATTTCTCAAAGAGAAATCCGGAAGACCGCGACAAGGCCAATCCTGCTGCGCCGGGCGGCGGCGCTTGTTGCTGATATTCAACAGTTCTCCGCGGCTCGATATTGTTTTTACGGCGCGGGGCTGGTAGAATTGAACCCGTGAATAATCACCGTCATTCTACTGTCCGGCTATGCAGCGCTCCCCCGGTCGCATTCAAGATTCTGTTGATTGCATCATGCTCGATAATCCTTCTCGCGACATCCGCTTTCTCGCTTGAGAAGAATGATATTCTTGATGAACGGGACATAGAAAGACTCTTCCAGTGCGCAGCTTCCTGCGACACGGATTGCGTCGAAGGCTATCTGGACAGAGGCGTCAGCCCCGACATCAAAGAAAAAACGGATATAGGTGAATTCCCTCTTATATATCATGCTGTTTCCGCCAACTGCAAGAGCGTCATTGAGATTCTTATAGAGCATGGCGCAAATGTAGACATTTCGGATGATTATGGAAAAACACCTTTAGGCACCGCTGTGATGGAAGGCGAATGGGACACCGAGTCGTACTTGCTTGAAAACGGTGCAGCTCTGTACACATCCGATGAGAGTTACTATGGGAAATATAAACTCCACTACGCGGTTTTTATAAATGATATCAAAATGGCGAAGAAGCTCGTTGATGAAGGTTACGATGTCAATGAAAGAATGACTGAATGTGACGCAAACATTTTTTACAAATATCTCCTTGAAGGTGACGATGGACACACCCCGCTTCACGAAGCCGCGCAATTCAACAGGATGGACATAGCAGAACTGCTGATTGATGCCGGCGCGAATGTTGACGCAGTAACTGATGGCGATGGATATACTCCTTTAATAATTTCCGCAGCAAGAAGTTCTTTGAATACAACAGAATTACTGATAGAAAAAAACGCGGACGTGAATCTCACTGCAAAAAAGAGCAAGTATTCCGCTTTACACGCCGCTGCGAGCGATTGTGATGTAAATGCGGTGTCTTATCTTTTACAAAACGGCGCAGATGTTAATGCGAAGCTGGTTGATACGGATAAAGACTGGATCAGCTTTGATGGACTGACACCCTTGAACCTTTCATCTTTAACAGGGTTCTTGTCCCTTAAGTGCGAGAAAACAATAAAAATATTAATCGGCAACGGAGCTTCCTTTAAGACGAGCGAAGGTAAAATCCTGTACGGCGATGAAGCTTATGAATACCTGAAAGACATGTACATTATACAGAAATAGACCTATAAGCTTTTCAGATCCGGATTGGGGATAGTCCTTTGGACAGGTTCTTTCTCAAAAATATTCTTCGGTAGAACATAGTTGTTGAAATACCAGATCACGGTCCTTTCGACGTCCGATTCGAAATCGGCATCGATACGACCCTGAAAAGTTTTTGGGAAGTTAACAACACCTTTTCCATCCATCATGGGAAATGCAAGACCTCGTTTATCAGTGATATTCTTAATCATGTCCAGTCTGTCGAGTTTGAGCAGGAAATCTATTGTATTTATCGTTGCCCAGTTGCCGTATGATTCTTTTAATATACTGTACATTCCTCGAGAATCGTTTGACAGCAGAACCAGCGCGGCAACGACATCTTCTCCCGGAGACCATGCGTTGATATCTCTATCAAGTTCTTTGACTTCTGCTTTAAGAGACTTTTTGCTTTCAGTCTTTTCGTGCTTTTTATTATTATTCTTCATGAATTACCTCCATAGCAGTGTTGTAACCGGATAATAAAATGTTAAGACTGAGAGCTTATAAAAATTATTTTGAAATGCAGGATTTCATGCCATGTTCCAAAATATCTTTCCGGGACATTTCTTCATAAGGCACACCATCCTTTGAAATAGTGGCACCATAGCTCAAGAGAAGCTTCATTGCTTTCTCCCTGTACAGACAGTCCAGTTCCATAGCATTCTGCAAAGGTGTTTTACCCATTGCATCACGGATATTGGGGTCGGCTCCGTTTTCTAACAATATTCTCAGAATTGGAAAACTTTCCTCTTGAAACTGGTGTCCGAAAACCACATGTATAGGTTTTTTTGCCGCGCTGAACAGTACATCAATATCAGAATTCACATCTACGCCTTCATCGATTATTAACTTGACGATCTCGATGTTGTTGGTAAGCACAGCAGCGAAAAATGGATTATATCCCCATCCCTTTATGGCAAGGGCACCACCCCGGTTCAGATACTGCTCTATCAGATCCGGTTTGTTATTCAAAACAACATCATCAAGAAATTCTCCCCTGCATTCCATTAATGGATCGAAATACTTTTTTATCAGTTTTGATGCGGTTACGAAAAGCTTCATTTTTGCAGCAATGCAAACCGGCGTCATGTCGGGTTGTAAACTGAAAAGCGAAGGCGTCACATCATGATAAACCAGGCTTGAGTCCGCACCTGCATTTATGAGTATATCCGCGACTTCCGGACACTTCCGGTACAGTGAAACATGGAGAGGGGTATATCCGCTTCCATCCCGATAACTGTATGCGTCGATGTCCGCACCATTTTCGACGAGTATTCCGGTTATTTCCTTTCGGCAATAGTATGCCGCGGCGTGGATCGGCATGTGCTGGTCTGCTGTTCCCAATACCATATCAAAGCCGTATAACACATTCTCTTCTTCATGTTCCAGCAATCTCTTGTCCACATCTGCGCCGGCAGCCATCAGTTTTTCTACTCCGTCGATATCGTTGCGGAACACGGCGAGGTGAAGAGGATTGTCAGGATAAAGGGGTTCATCCCGGGTGTAGATTTCAGCGCCATGAGCAAGCAGTATCTTTTCGACACCCCAATTCCCTTCAATTGCGGAATAGCCAAGCGGCGTGATTCCATATTCATCGACAACCCTGAAATCCGCTCCGGCCTCCAGCAGCATTTCCGCTGCTTCTTCGCATCCATTGTATGCCGCAACGTGTAACAGAGATTCCCGATCAGAAACTGAACAGTTAATCTCCAGATTATCGGCAACGTGCTCCCTGATCCAGCCGGCATCGCACTTTTTTACAGCTTCACCCAGTTCCTCCTCACACGCAGGAAGCGAGCCTGCTTCCTTCCATCCAATATCGCCGGCCTCCTCAGAAGCGAGGCAAAGAACAGAAGTTGCCACTAATACAAAAACCAGAAACATCGCCTGATAGATGCCGGCTTTCATTCCATTCATTACACAACACATTTTACGGACCTTCATAAAACCGCTCCTTTTCCCTCTTCCCCTCGATTCCATCAATTTCATCCTGTGTCATGACCGGTTTATTCAATGCCTTATACACTTCCCCAATTGTAATCAAATATTGCCATAAGGTTTTCGCAAATAAATTATATCTCCACAGAGTCCGCGCCGGTCAAGTTTATCTCCGCAACAAGTTAACAAGCTGATAACGCATCCGCAACACGGTGCTTTTCGGCCCTTCACCCGGACATGCCAGCTTCCTGTTTCGGCTCTATTTCCGTATTAATAACTGAACCACGCCTCGGCAGTGAAGGAGACGAGCCCTATGATGACGGTCTCTGACCTGTTTACACGGTAGCGCGGGTTGCAGCGGATGTCGCTCACGGCATTCAGAAATGCTCCGCCGAACGTGTTGTTTTCAACCACGCGCCGGATGTCGTGCGGGTTGCGCCTGTTGCCATGTGGCAATTATCGCTACATATATGTTGTGCTTTTTGATTTTTTTACGGTTACAGCAATAATGTTTTCCTGTATAATTGCTTATAAGGAACATCGCTATGAAAAAACTTTCCTTAATCATTCTCGCTTCTATTTCTTTTTTCTTTTGCGGCTGCATGTTTTTACACGACAAGGAAACGATTGAACCGGATTTATATGGATTTCTGGATTCGAAAGGCAAAATGGTGATAGAACCACAATTTCAGAACGCCGGAACATTCCTTGCCGGACTGGCCCCGGTCCTGGTTGGGAACAATTGCAATGCCCATGATAAGTATAATTGCAGGTGGGAGTTTATTGATAAATCCGGACGGACGGTAACAAAGTCCCGTTTCCGCTCGTTTTATGGTTTCAGTGATGGAATGGCCGCAGTCTTGATTGGTGAAAATTGCAGCAACAATAATTGCAAATGGGGCTTTATCGATACAACGGGCAAACTTGTCATAAGCCCCGGGTTCTATTCTCTGGCGGCGTTTTCAGAGGGTCTTGCCGGTGTTGGAATCGAAGAGGAATGTCTCTGGAATCCGCTGGACTGCAGACACGGTTATATCGATAAAAAAGGGAACATAATTATTAACGGCCCGTTCGATGAAGCCGACTGGTTTCACGATGGCGCAGCCGCAGTAAAAATCGATAACAAATGGGGATTCATCGATAGAACCGGAGACTATATCGTAGAGCCGTTATTCGATTATGTCAGACCCTTCAGCGAAGGCCTTGTCTCTGTACGAATCAATAACTCGGCACGTGAGTTTTACGAAACTCCACGCGAAGCTCTCAAATAATATCTAACCTGCATTTCTCACCAGCGCAGGTTAAAAATCGTGATAAGGCTGATAATACAAGGAACAGCAAGTGAGTGGTGAGGGAGCATACTGTTGCGTATGTGACCGCCTGATTCATGCACAGAGCAAAGCTTGTGCATGTCACCCGGAGCAGTAGGATTGGCCTTATCGCGGTTTTCCGGATTTCTCTGTGAGAAATCCGGGTTAACTGATCGCGGCGATTCGGAGCACATCACAGACATTGATTTTTACTCTCTTCAGAGCATTCCCAGTGATGCCACCGGTTAATACCTCTCGGCGTAAGACACAGGTAACAACCGGTTCCGCCCCCGGATCTTGCCTCGATTCTATACTCATCTTTATCTGTAACAGTGAGACTGATGCCCTCACATTCTTTGCTCATTTCTTCGTCTGAAAACAGATCGCAGAAATATTCTTTGTCGTTCCGACACAAATACCCGGCATATTCAGAAATAGTTTTAAGGTCCGGAGCGTATTTACCGTTTGCTTTATGATATTCTTCCTGCACGAAACTGAATCTGGAAAACAGGTTATAGCAACCACCGAAATAGTATTTTGTTTTTGAAGCCTTATGTCCACGATAAGTCATGGCTATCATTGGAACAGCCATTAATGCTAAAGACAAAAAACAGATTTTTGCCATAGCCCTGTACAATCTATTACCACTTCTAAACATGTATATACCGCCGAAAATCAAATAAGCGGTTATTGCTATATGCAATATGAATAATAGTTCTCCGTCGTGTGAAATATAAGAAGCAACAGCCAATAAGGCAATAAAACAACCTGTAATGCCTAACAACCTGTAGCCAATTGAAGAACTGAAAAGGAGGACAACACCGCTGAATAAAATATTAAGGCTCAAAACTTTTAATAATTGAAATAATATTTCTTCCAGTTCCATTTAATCCTCCTGCTGATCGGCATATTCATTTCCCATCTTAAGGCAACACCCAATCGAAACCAGCCGTTTTATCAAATAGCCTGTCCCGCGGACTGGTATACACACCTCTTTTCCCTCTCAATCCGCGCCAGGGCGGCCATAATCTTACACCGGTTTTGTTTGCCCATACCCTCACTCCGAAATGCCTTGCCATCGCGTGCGCGATGTCGTCCCCTTCATCACTTATTGCATTACATGAATACAAATTGATAAATCCCTCCGGGAGAACGTTTTCCGTATCAAACTCAGTCACGGGATTTCAGTTTTCGATTCCTTATCAACAGAATAGCTATGCACAAAAGCAACAGAAACAATGATACGGCGCTGGTCATCAGCGATGAGTACACCACACTTTGTTTCTCCGATCATTCCAGCCCTGGCTCCAATTGTTCCGTTAATCACGAAGGATAATAAAAACAGGTAAGTATACAAGACATACTTGCCGCCGATATCAATCGTCAGTATCAAAAGCACAAAAGATATCATGCCTGTTACGATAAAAAAAGAATCAAGCGATATTTCACTTCTCGGCGCTATTACAAACAACACAAAAAAGTTGATTGCTGTTAATGCGACAAGAAGACGCAGGCCGTTTCTCCTGATTCTCCGCCACTTACTCATTCATATTGTCTCCATATAGCTCGATAGATGCTTTCATGCCGCTGAATTCAATCCTTCAGAATATCTATTTGCTTCGTCCATGATTATACTCCTTGCAATTCGAATCAGACAACAGATATCCCGCGCGCATTCGCCATCCCGCAACAGATTCCCCGGTCGATTGCGCCGTCGCTATAATCACGGTTGCCCCGCGACACCGGCAACCTGTTCACGCCTGTTGACATACAGCTTACGGCGCCGGATATATGTTGCGTTTTTACTACACTGTTTCTGTTTACTGTTGTCGGCGACATGCGTTATAATCTATTTTTCAGTATTTCATTAATTCGTTATTCATGCCGGTCTGCAACAGGGAAGCTGACAATATTGTGAAACGAACCGCGCTACTACAATATAAGGTATTTTTCTGAAGGGCTGGCAGCCGTGAATGAAATAAAGGATTGCGACCACATAGACATCGATTGTGAATTTCACTACATCGATTTTTCAGGTCAGGTAGTAATCGAAGGTCCCTTCGTCGACGCCGCACAATTCCATGAAGGTTATGCGCTTGTGCAGGTTTGCGAAGGAAATAAGAACTATGATTTTAATATAAAAGGCTGCAATCGGGGACTCGTTGACAAACATGAACAGGTCACCATACGACCCGAGATTGATTATGTTTTTGCTCATAATTATGTAAGCGAAGGACTTCTGGGGATACATTTTTCAACAGAAAATGAAAGCAATTTCAGCAGCGGTTTCATCGATGTAGAAGGTAATATTATAATACCGCCTTCCTATTGCGAAACAGGTAATTTCAACGAAGGGCTGGCATGGGTGTCAAAATGCGAAGAATGTAACAACCACGATGGTTGTTCATACGGTTTCGTTGACAAAACCGGGCACCTGGCGATTCCGATCGAATATTCTTTAAAGGAAGTTTTTACAGAAGGCCCGGCTCCTTTTACTAAAAATGTTTTTCGATACGGGTTTATGAATAGATCAGGAGAGATTGTGATAAAGCCTGATTACATGGATGCATGGAACTTCTCAGAAGGGCTGGCCGCAGTCAAGGTAGTAGAAAAACGAGAAAGCAAATCCCTGTTTGGACGAAAAAAGATTCACTATTGCACCCGCATCGGTTTTATCGATCACTCGGGCAATTATGTTATCGAACCACAGCCGTTTCGTGAAGTCGGAAGTTTCCACGAGGGTCTCGCTGTAGTGAAAGTTTGCCGTGATCAGTGTTGTGAATAAAATGCCGCGAGCCCGCCCGCGCCGGGCGGCGGCGCTTGTTGCTGATATTCAACAGTTCTCCGCGGCTCGATATTGTTTTTACGGCGCGGGGCTGGTAGAATTGAACCCGTGAATAATCACCGTCATTCTACTGTCAGGCCGCGCGGCACTCCCCCGGTCGCGTTCAAGGTTCTGTTGATTGCGTCATGCTCGATAATCCTTCTCGCGGCATCCGCTTTCTCGCTTGAGAAGAATGATATTCTTGATGAACGGGACATAGAAAGACTCTTCCAGTGCGCAGATTCCTGCGACACGGATTGCATCGAAGGCTATCTGGACGGAGGCGTCAGCCCCGACATCAAAGAAAAAACGGATATAGGTGAATTCCCTCTTATATATCATGCTGTTTCCGCCAACTGCAAGAACGTCATTGAGATTCTTATAGAGCATGGCGCAAATGTGAATTCGCTGGACCGTGAAGGCAGAACACCACTCCATATAGCAGTATACTACAGCCTTGAAGGGATTGTGAGAATTCTGTTGAGAAACGGTGCGGACATCAACGCTGAAGATAATTCGGGACAAACACCCTTATGCATAGCAGCGCATAATGCATGGTGGGAAGAAGGATATCGGGACTTTTGCAAAGAAAGAGCAAAAAAATATCAGAGATAGCCAGCATGCTTATCAGGGCCGGAGAGAATACTGAAAGCATAAATGGCGACTGCGGTCTGGATATAAATGGATTAAATATTTTTATCGCCCGTAAGGATGACGTCAAATAAAAACAGGTTACGGTGGGTAATAATGATTCACCATTTTAAACCTTATAATGGTATTATTTTTGCAGTATCATTCGGCAACGCTGATTCCGTGCCTGCATTTCTCACCGGTGCGGGTCGAATTCAAGAAGGAGCATTTTGAAAACATCGATTTCGAAAAAACGCGCTTTGTTTTACCTGATGATAGTCCTCGTTTCCGGTTCTTTCATCTTTCTGTATTTATCCCTTCAGCAACCGCCCGCGAGCGACTATCTATGGGGCTATATCGATAAATCAGGCAATATGGTTATTGAACCCAGGTTTCTGGAAGCAGGAGCATTCAATAACGGCCTTGCGCTGGTTCAGCTTGATAACAATCACCAGGATTTTCCCGACAATTGCAACAGGGGCTTTATTGACACCGCCGGAGAAATAGTCACAGACCCATATTGCGATGCCAGGGAATATTCGGAGGGGCTTGCTGCAATAAAAACCTGCGGCGATTCCTCCGTCAATTCGCATGACTGCAAATGGGGATTTGTAGACAATACCGGGAATATCGCAATAGAAGCAAAGTATGACTTTGTAAGGGATTTTTCTGAAGGGGTTGCCGTTGCAGCACAAGGGCGGGACTGCCCGTGCAACCCTTTCAAAATATCCGGAACAGATTCCGATCAAATTTCAAAAGAATGCGTGTTCGGATACGTCGATAAAACCGGGGAAGTGATCATAGAAGGACCCTTCAGTAATGCGTGGAGCTTCTCCGAGGGTATCGCGGCGGTTGAAATTGACGGCAAATATGGATTTATCGACAGATCAGGCAACACTGTCATTGATCCCGTATTTCAAACCGACGAGCGTATAATCAAAAACCTGAACGCTTACTATTTATCGGAAGCGGCATATTTCTCCCAGGGAGTAGCTGCCATCGAAATCGACGACCGATATGGATTCATCGACAAAACAGGCAAAATAGTCATAAGCCCGCAGTTTACTGATGCGCTGCCGTTTTTCGAAGGGTTGGCGGCTGTTGAAACGACCGCAGAAAATGCAACTGCCGGGAGGTGGGGATTTATCGACATGGCGGGGAAAACAGTTATAGATTTCAAGTATTCCGAGGTGGGCAGCTTCGCGAACGGGATCGCGCCTGTCGCCCATTGCAGAAAAGGCTGGGATTCCGATAGATGCGAATGGGGACTGATAGACAGGACCGGCAGAATAATAACGAAACCGCAATATGCAGATATTGATTATCAGTCAGAAGAGCTGTGGCCGGTGGCAGTTACTGACAACTCCGGTGCGGCAAACAAATTGTATGGTTTCATAGATCCATCGGGAAACACGATCATAGAACCGCAATTCAATTATGCATATAATTTCAGCGAAGGTCTGGCGGCAGTGGAACTGAACGGTAAATACGGATACTGCTATATTGACAAAAAAGGAAATGTAGTTGTCGAACTGGAAAACTGTATTCAGGCAAACCGTTTCAGCGAAGGCCTTGCTGCGATCAGGAAATACAACTCGACAGGACTATTTGATAAAGTATTTAAGGCAATCTACCGCTTGAAACGGTTTTAAAGATATTGCACCTTTCATGCCGGACAACTCTGCCGAATGAGTTGATGGAAAACATACGGACACGTATCAAATGTATTCTGGTAATTGTTAATGAGGGCTGGAAACTTAGATAAACCCGGGAGCCGATTTCTAAACATTATCTCATTTTCACTTTGATATTACTTCCCGGTCTTGATATGGCTTTCCCGGGTGTTGCTGTCTGTCATAGCAACCCGGTTAAAGTTGAACTCTTTTCCTCTTATAGAACTTCCAGCAATATTCCGCATGCTGTATAATTGGTGTAATGAATATTTTTCCTTTAAGAGAACTACGATTCTTATCGCAAGACCTGATCCGCCGGCCCGGGACGGCGTCCCTGAACCTCCGGGCCGATTTCGATGGCCTTACGCCGGAGAAAATTCGCGTTTCTTGATAAGGAATGGAGCTGGAATCATGAGAAAGGGAAAAAACTTTTTCGTCTCCCTGTTGCTGCTCTCACTTTTTGCGAGTATGTCATATAGCGAAGCTGCTTCAATTAATCACAAAACCCTCGTTACAAGTGACGTTAAAACAGCGCAACAGTCTTGCTCAAATCCGAACGCCCTTCACACCGGAATAACGTGGAATACAAATCTCCATGGAAAAGGAAAATTCTGGCGGCCAACAGATGTTTCCGTCGATGATGGAGGCACAGTTTATGTTGTGGATTCACTGAACTCCCGGATTCAGGTTTTCAAACCTCTGCTCGGACACTATGTTGAATACCACTTTTCTATAGGCGATCATCGATTCGAAGATTTTTCATTCCAGTGGCCGGTAGCAATCGTTCCGGACGGAGACCGCCTTTTCGTATTCGACGCCGGTTGGGGGAAAATATTCGTTTTGAAAAAACGGTCTGTTGAAGAGCACGAACATTCTCCGTACTTCGACCCTCTTTACTCTCTCGAAAAGCTGATAGATGCAGATCCTTCAAGTTATTTTGAACACACTCTTTACGGTAACGCTCTTTTCGACACGCGGCAGGACACTGCACGTGCAAGACACGATTTCTCAATCTCGCTTGGTGCCGGAGGATTTCCCATCGGGCTCTTCTCGAAAACAGGGCCCCATTCTCTTTCCCTTTTTTTAGCGAATTACATGGGAGAAAATGTTCTGTTTGAGATCGATATGCATAATCTGGATGTTGTAAAAACAACGATATTGGACAAAGACAACATAATGGCTGAAGTCCGAGACTATTTTAATATCGAAAATCCCTCTGGCGGAAAGATTCCTGAAAACTATAACGATAATATACTCGCCGATACTGCTTCTGCCGAACCGTCGGGATCGGAATTCCCCGCGCGGGAAAAACTGCCGTTAAAAAAAATGTTCGGTTATTACATAATCTATGAACTGGAATTGAATTATTGCGGCGGCGTGGAAGCCGGCAGGAATATTGATCATAATACAACATTTCATGACCGGAACGATTTTGACAGTGGGCCGGAAAAAATAAAGACTTTGTTCATTCATTCAGAACACTCGCCGAAAATACTGGAGCAAAGAGAAAGTCAATTTGCAATAAAGAATGTCAATGGAGAAGTAATAACAACCTTTGTACAGGAAGAAATGAACTCCATTTTAGAAAAAGGGACAGTTATCCTATTGAAAGAAGACAACTCCGGCAACATCTGGCTGGTAGATGTGTATGGAGACAGAATAATTAAATATGACGCGAAATTCGATAAGAAAATGACGATAGGCATAAATAGAGAAACTCCGGGATATTTTTCAGGAAGCACGCAAAATACAGGGATTACCCGAATCTGTGTAAATGACAGCAAAGAAGTGTTTGTCTACGATGAAGGGAAAGAAAAATATTTAAAATTTGAAACAGATGGATACTTTATCGAGGAAATCCTGAACGCGGAAAATGAATGCGACTGGAGCCGGGTTGATTACGATGCGTACAGCCTGTTGGAAGAACACGATTTGCTAACAAGTGCTGCCGACGGAATTGTTCTTACCGTTTCAAAGCTTCTCGATCTTGTCGCCAGTTTCACCGGGGACAACGAACCGGACGAGGCGGAAATTGAACGGGCGGCAGATGAGCCTGAAACAAGGGTGGCTCTTAGCCTTCTGAACAGAAGCGTCCTTAACAGCCTCTCTTATCCCAGGGGCGTTTGTTTCGGGCCGGATGGATATCTTTATATTTCCGACAGCTCGAATGACCGCGTGGTCGTTGTCGATTCACAAGGTCGTCTGATAACAATTTTCGGCTCAGAGGGAACCTCTGCCGGTGAATTTCAGAACCCTCTCGGCATTGCTGTGGATTCACAGGGCTATATCTACGTTGTCGATAACGGTAACGAACGAATTCAGAAATTTCAACCGATTAAAAAAAGCAGTATGCCGCCGGCACACCAACAGACCGGCACCGGTATGCATTAAAAATTCCTTTTAATTATGTACATTTCAGCGGATCGACTTTCTTTTATTGTGCGCCTGATGTATTCAAGATTAATTCCTTTATCTTCCATCATTACATTTTTAGGTAATACTTCACTATTCAAATATCCTATAACCATATCCTTGATCATACTTTTGACGGGAATGGAAAATGAAGGATTGAATGCCCCGAATTCAAACCCAATATTTGCTTTTCCATTAACACCGGTAAATTGCCAATATTCTTGCACTTTTTCCGCCTTAATATCTTTGAATGTGCCTTTCAGTCTTGCTTTACCCGTTTCGTGCCGAAAAATCGCATCTGTAACTTCCAGTGAGTCAGGAGACTCACCTTCAAACATAAGCTTTATCCCTCCGATTTCCGCGCTTGTTCTTTCAGAATGAACTTTCATATTGCGCACTTCAACCACCTCAAGAATGCTTCCGCCTTTTAATCCAATTTCAATATCTTCAACCGTACCAACCACGACAATATCCTCTTTCCTGATTCTTACAAGCATCCCTTGCAAATCTATTTCACTTAATACACCCCTTTCAGTCCCAACCTCAATGCTTCTGAAATAACTATTGATATCAACACCCGATCTATCAACTTCTACTCTCGCTCCCCTCTCACCGCTGAATGTCAAACAAAGATGTCCGGTATCCTCGTCAATCATCAACCTTATGTATTTTGGGAATTTTACTCTGATATCTTTAGAGCCCATCCGTTTTTCCATCAATCCGTTAATATTGAATCCTAACGAAGAAAGAATCTCAATGGGATACGATATTTCTCTCCCATAAAAGGCCATTACTTTATTTCTTACATCAACAGGATCATCTGCGCTTTTGGTCAAGAAATAAACCATATCGAGCCCTTTCAAAAAGCTACCAATTCCTTTGGAGTTTCTGACAGTACTTTTCTTCTTCTTTTCTTTATTCCCTGACATGCCGCCCCCCCTGTTCTTGATGTGTTTACACACCATATCAATAGCGCTCTTACGAAAATGGTTAATAAGCTAATAAATAACAATTCTTCACCTTGTATCAGCTATGCCGGAACCAGACATCGCCGGTAAAGGAGACCTTTCCGATGCAGATGGTTTCCGATTTGTCGCCCCGGTATCTCGGGATATTATTGATATTCGCTACAATATTAAAAAATGCGCCGGAGAAATGATTGTTCAAGATCACTTTTACTATATCGTGGCAAAGGCCGGTAATCCCTTTTGTTCCCGACTCACTTCCCTGATACGCAACACCCTGTGCCAGATTCTTTGTCCCGGCATAAATATCGACGCTGTACACAAAAATACCGCTTGCGGCCAGAAGTTGCTCCTCTCTGTAAGAAAAGTTGCCGACTTCTACAAAAGGAAACTGTTTCTTTGAAATGTTCATGCCCCCCCGGGAGAAACTTTTTACATAACTCGCAAGTGTCGGATCGTTCTTCAGCGCATCAATCACTTTGTCCTCGATTTCCGCGGTGTTTACAAGCATTATGCCACCTCCGTAATATTTAACAGGTTTACATTTCAGGCTTTGCGGTTACCGGTTAGAATAACCCTTGTTATCCAGCTTTTCCCGCCGGAACCTTCAATCTCCATTGGACAAGCTTCCTCAAGATGTAATGTTCTTTTAAAAATGCCTTCCAGGTTGCCCGGATAAATCGCTGCCACGATGTCGTCGGTGAGCTGAACGATTCCCTTTTTTCCCGCGCCGTCGCCTCTGCGGGCGATCTCCGGCAGGGTGTGCCGCGTGCCGCCGCGGATGACGATGCGGTACCTGTTCAGGTTCGGCGCTCCGGGGCCGATGCACAGCGGCTCGATGTCGTTCGTGACTTCGGCTACTGTGACGCAGGGGAACAGCTTCCGCGCCGTGTTCTCTCCCCCGATCGAAAACTCTTTTACATATCCGCTCAGCACCGGGTCGTTTTCGAGTATTTCGAGCACTTTCTTTTGAATATCAAGACAGCTTAATGAATCCATGGTTCGCCTCCTGTAGTCATGATTCCATCCGGCTCCGGCTCACGCCGGGTCGGGGTATCCGCTGTCGCTGTTTCTCATTGTCAGCGCTGCGGGAACCGGCGCGGTCCTGTTGCGCGCGGGAAAAAACGAAATGGTCTGCAACACCCTGTCCGCGGTATGGCTGATGCCGGCGGGCGCGGACTCGTAGTAAATCTGCGGAGCGTCGATGGAGAGCTCGAACCTCCGGCCCGGCGCGGCCTCGTTGTCGTGTGTCGCGGTTACGGCAATGCTACCCGGCTCGACGGTGTTCCGCGGGCCTGTCGCAGTGAGCGAGCCCCACAGCCTGCGGCGCTCGGCCTCGGTTTCGAATTCGAGCGTGATGCTGCCCGAAAGGTCGAATCCCTTCGCGCAGTGACTGCTGCAGTACCGCGTGCCGTTGAGCGTATGCACCGCCTCGATGTCGTTGCTGAACGTGATTGTGAAATTTTCGAATTTTACGTTCGGCTCGCCGTTAAGCGTGAACGCAAAGCTGTGCCCGGTCCAGGGCGGGATACCCGAAAAAACCGGCTCCGCCGCCGCCGGGGATTCACAGGGACGCTGCGCGATCAGATTCAGCCGCAGTCCCACCGCGCGCGACCTAGCGACTGACAGGGTGGCGGATGAAAAAGTGCATCCGAGCCATGTCTGGCCCGTTCCCGCCACATCCACCATACTGATGCCGAAGCTGGGCAGGCACTGAACGTGCGCGGGAGAAAATGTGTGATCGTACACCCCCGGCTCAACCTCCACGCTCGAAACCTGCCCGAAGATGCCTTTCATGATCCAGGGCGTCGCCCCATCCGGCCTCAACTGCATTTCAATACCGCCACCCGCCGATATCGAGCCGGGAACCGCGATGTCACGATGCCCTGCCCCGTCTGCAAGGTCCGGCCTGATGAAATTGTTGTTCATCATGATCGACTCGCTGAGTATTTCTTCAAAAACCTCCGGCGGCGCCTCCGCCGCCCCGAAATCGGGCTCCTCTCCGATCCCCATGTATCCTGCAAATACTGCCGTCATGCCTGCTTCCTCCCCCGTGTCTGAATGTGATGTTAAAAAGGCCTCTTGTATATAATGCCAGGGCTTACAGTTTTATGACAAAAAAATTACGTCCCGGCTTCTCCGGCATTGTTATCCCTCGCCGCTTCCGGCTCGAAGCCGATTTTTTCGAGCATTTCACGCGCCGCTTTCACGTCTTTCTTCCTTATTTTCATATAAATGAACCGTCCGTCTTTTCCCAGCGCCGACATTGTCACCATCTGCGTGTCGGCCTCGATCCCGAACCGGTCTTCCACATCCCGCACTGCGTCGCAAATGCTGGATACAAACTCCGCATTGACGCCCTTTTTCATGTATTCCGCGATCTCGTCGAGCGGCTTGCCCCGCTCCTTGAGCAGCCTTATCGTCAGGAACTCGCTGATCACGATGTTGTGATAGAAGAGTGTCAGCCGCTTGCCGACCATTTTCCGTATCGGCGGCGTTATCAGCCCCTTATACCGGTAATAGTAAAGCACCCGCCGCACGTTCCGGTTCCTGCGCTCTCCCGCAAGATCCACTCCCGCCCTCTTGAGTTCCGCTTCGAGTTCTTCCTGTGTCAGCCATTCTTTGACCGGTTTCGACATGCTTCACCGCCTTTAGTGTAAACCTTTTCATATATTTTAAACCGGTTTGCTTTTTCCGTCAACTCCGCTGCAAAAATTCTCCCGCTGATATCGAAAGCCCCCGGGCCGAAGAACCCGCCCGGCTGGAAAGCCCCGGCTGGAAAACCCCGGCTGGAAAGCCCCGGCGGCTTAAGGAAACTTTTTGAAAAAGGTTTCCTTAAGAATCCTTCCAAAACTTCTTGAGCGCGGATCCTCATGACACGTTGCCCGCTGAAGTGAGAATGTCCCATCTGGATTCCGGCTTACAACATTCCGGAATGACGGCGGCATTCCCACGCGGAGTCTATAAATAGGAGCATGGGAATGAGTAAAAATATTCTTTTGGGTGCCACGTACAAAGCGCCGTTCTTTGTGCGTGCTGTTATTTTATCTTTTCAACCCAACCCGAAAGGCTCAACCCCTGACCGTCCCGGCCCCCTGGATTCCCGATCTCCGTCGAGAATGACAACAAAATACATATCAGGAAAAGAGATCCTTCGCTGCGCTCAGGATGACAGCAGGCACCGCCTGGCGGCCCAGGCCGCTCTTTGCACTTTTACGTTCTCACTTTCGTGAATGGCTCAAATTTTAAAACACCTTAATGTATTCTTTGTCCTGTCATTGCGAGGGGAGAGCAAGGCCTGTCGCCTTGCGACCGACGCGGCAATCTCGACTTTTTCAACAGCCTCGCAGGCGTGTGATCCAATCCTTAATGCGCCATTCAGCAATCACCCACAACAGGGTTGCTGGTGGCTCCCGTGCCTGAAAATCCCTTTGTTTATCCCAATGGAATCTCTTTTTTCAGAAATATTATATAATTGTGGAACATCTCCAGCCCCGCCCTGTCTCAACGGTGGGGTTGCAAAAAATGACGGGAACCGCGATGGAAAGCCGCCCCGGTTACGAGACTATTAATAATACGCAAAGCGACGAGGAACTGGTCGAACGGATTCAGGCGGGCGATACAGCCGCTTTCGACCTGATTGTGGATCGCTACAAGAACCGCGTTTATTCTTACGCGCTGAGAATGCTTCGTAACCCGGAGACGGCCAACGAGGTGTCGCAGGACATCTTTCTGAGGGCTTACAGGTATCTCGACCGATTCCGTGGCGATGCCAAGTTCAGCACGTGGTTCTACACGATCGTAAGCTCTACCTGCAAGAACGCGGCGTCATATCACGGACTGCGCGAAAAGCACCGCGAGAATACCGCCCACGCCGCGGACGGCGAGGACCGGCAGGACATTTTCGACCGGATTTCGGACAGGCAGACGGCGACCGAGCACGTCGCCGAGCGGCGCGAAAAAATCACGGCGGTCCGAGCGGCTATTGAACAACTGCCCGAACTTTACCGGCAGGTAGTTGTCTTAAAAGATATAAACGATGTGCCTTACGAGGAGATATCACAAATCCTCGATTGCAGGCTTGGGACCGTAAAATCAAGGCTCTCGCGGGCAAGGATTATGCTGCGCGAGCAACTTATGGAAACCGGCATGTTCGAGCCGGGGAGTGATCTGAGATGAACTGTGAAAACGTTCGGGATTTATTAAACGCCTACATCGACGGCGAGATGAGCGATGTCGAAGCGCGACGGATTGCCGACCACATCAAAAACTGCGCGGATTGCGCGCGCGAGGAACGGCTTCTGAGGATGACGCGCGATCTCGTCGCTGAATTCGGCGCGCAGGAAGCCCCTGCGGGCTTCACCGGGTCGGTGCGAGCGAAAATAGAGGCCGATCGCTTTAAAAAGAAATCCAACAGGGGCGTGCCCGGCTGGGCCGCGCTCGCGGCGACGTTCGCGCTCGTGGTTCTCACCGGCGTTTATTTCCAGTTTGTCCGCACCACGCCCGAAGGGACAATCGCACTGAACGATTCTCTCGCGCCGACGACCGGCGCCCCGGTTCTACAGATCGAAAAGGCCCCGGCACAAAAGGACGAACACAAGGTTTCACACCGCGACCATTACGCCGCCGGCGGGTCACACCCGGCAAACAGGTTCGCCGCAGAGCCGGCACAACCGCAGCCCGCGGCCCCTCCCGCGCCGCGGCTCGAAAAACAGCAGGAACCCGCCGTGGCGCAGGCGACCACAATGGCGGAACCGGCGAAAGAAACCGACACGCCGCTGCCCGATGTCCTTTCAGACATCGCGCCCGTTGAAGATACCGCCAAGGATGCTCTCCCCGCTATTGAACTCGCAAAGTCGGCCCCCCGCGTAATCCAGGACAACCCGCCCGCAAAACAGAAAAAGAAAGCCGCTTCGCGTAAAGCCGGGAAAACCGCCGCAAAAACTGAATCGGCATTTGAAAGCAAGAAAAAAGCCATGCCGGAAGAAATCGCCGCGCTGCCGGAATCCGCGCTGCCGCCGGAACCGGCACCCGCGTTTGCGCTGAAAACCACATCCGACTCCGCGCACGAGCCGATCGGCGACACCGCCGAGGCGGAAGAGGTCGCGCGCGCCATCGAAGAATACGAAGCCGCGGTGAAGGCAACGCCGGAGTTGCGTTATAAAAGAGAAACGGCTCTCTCCGAAGCGGAGATGCCACACGAGAAAAGCATAGTCAGGCCCGTTTCATACGGCTCGGACGAGCCTTTCACCGTGGACAGCATGAGAGAAATCCGGACGCCGGATATCGACCGCGACCTGAACAGCCAGGTGGTGGTATACATTACCAAAACAGCGGATGGGAAAACCGTTCAGTATAAGTTCCGCGACGAGGGCGCCGCCGCGCCCGAAGACAATATCAGGCAGGTGGCCCGCGCCGGGAACACGTTCGCCGTGGCCGACATAGCGGACGCGATGGCAAAATGCGAATCGGCGATCAGGAGCCGGGCGGCATCCAGCCCGGATATCCCGACGTTCATACAGAGAACCTCCGGCGGGCTGGTCGTAAAAAGCGGGTTCAGCCTGCTGCAACCGCTCCGCATCGAAATCATGAAGCTGTTCGAGCCGGAAAAAGCCGCCGCGCTCGAATCGAGCGAAAAGACCGCCGCGCAATCCGGCGTTTACCCCGACGGAAGACAGTACCCGGACTTCTCGCCGGGCATGCAGGCGATCCTCGAGATCAGGTTCGTCCCGGCTCAGTAACCCCTCCCCCGCGACACATATCGCGCCCGCCCTTTAAAGTTCGCTCCCGCCGTTGTTATAATTGCAGCATCAACGGGAGGAACCGAATGAGAATCAAATCGACCGGACCCGCGTTGCTCATCGCGGCGCTGCTGCTGTCGCTCAGCCTGCCCGCGCTCGGCGCGGATACTTTCACATACAACCCGCCGGACGGCACCCGCTACCTGCTCACGGTAAAAAACACCAGCACTTACGCCGCCGACTCGAAAACAATCATGCAGGGCGTGGGGCTCGCCCGGTCGAGGTTCAGCATACAGAAAACAGGCTCCGGCTGGACCGCCGTGAAAATCCCGATCTCGCTTTCAATGAAAGTGGACAACAAGAACTTCAACGATCCCAGCTCAAAAATTCTCGAAGGTATAATCGTCACTTACGACATCCTGCCCGGCGGCGCGCTCGCGGTGATAAAAGGTTACGAGAACCTCGACGAGAAAATCAGCGAAACCTACACCGGCGATCTCGCCGAGTCCGTAAGCGCGGTGATCAGCCGCGAGATCATGGAGCAGACCGAGCGGCTCGAATGGGAAAAAAGGATCACGTCGTTTGCCGGAAAAAACGCGCAACCCGGCACAACCGATATCAAAATGGACAGCTTCAACACGCCCGACGGCAAAAAAATCGAATATTTCAACGCATACAAAATCGCCGACAGTAACGAATACCCGGAACCCGGTCTCGTGAGGATAGATTTCTGCTTCAGCACAGACAAAAGGGATATCGCGGAATTCTTCGGCAGAAGCGTCGATGACGTTTTCGGAGCCGGCACCCCGTTCTCAGATTTCAGTGAGATCACGCTCGAAGATTTCGAAGGCTCCGGCTACCGGATCATCGACCCCGGAACCATGATGATATACCACGAATACACGAAGATCGAGACGAAGATAATGATGATGCTCAGCCCGAAGGTTACAAAAGCCGTTGACATGCGCCGCGAGGTCGAATACTCCTTCGAGTACAAGTAAACACGTACAGATCAATTCCGTTTATCATAAATAGCATAGTATGTTGTGATGACAAAAGGCATGCGGACTAACCTGCATTTCTCACCAGTGCAGGTTAAAAATCGTGATAATGCCTGTAATACAAGGCGCGGCGAGGGAGTGGCGAGGGAACATACTGTTGCGTATGTGACCGATCCCGAACCGACGCCGCAACGCAGCAGGATAGGTGTTATCGCGATTTTCCGGATTTCTCTGTGAGAAATCCGGGCTACCAGTCCGCACAGTCGGGATTGCCGCGTCACTCGCAAGGCGACAGGCCCGGCTCACTCCTCGCAATGACATATAAATGAACATTAAGGTTTTGCACGCACAAAGAACGGTGCTTTGTACGTGGCACACCAGATAATATTTTTACACCAAGGAATGGATTCCTGCCTTCGAGACTGTTGAAAAATCCCCGCTCTGTCATTCTGAGGAAGCGTAGCGACCGAAGAATCTATGACTAATCGCTCCCATCGTCTCGTGGGAGCGCCGAGCAAGATCCTGAGCAACGCGAAGGATCTCTTTTCCTGATATGTATTTTGTTGTCATTCTCGACGGAGATCGGGAATCCAGGGGGCCAGGACGGCCAGGGGTTGAGCCTTTCGGGTCGGGTTGAAAAGACAAAATAACAGCACGCACAAAGAACGGCGCTTTGTACGTGGCACACCAGATAATATTTTTACACCAAGGAATGGATTCCCGCCTCCGCGGGAATGACAGCAGGGAAGGTTTCATTTATAGCGTACAGCGTTACAAGGGGTATATTCTGCGCTCCCGCCCGGGACGACAGGAGCAATTAACTTCGGGGCGCAGAGCGCCCGGCTATCGCGTTACGACGCAGAGCATCGTAACGAGAAAGGTATTTTCGAGTTTGAACGGGCAACGCAAAGTCGGGATTGCCGCGTCGCTCGACATGCGACAGGCATATCTCTCTCCTCGCAATGACATGACAAAGGATACACTAAGGTTTTTTGAGTATAAGCCATCCACGAAGCGAGTACATAAGAGGACAAAGAGCGACCGGTGGCCGCCTCGCAATGACATGACAAAGGATACACTAAGGTTTTTTGAGTATAAGCCATCCACGAAGCGAGTACATAAGAGGACAAAGAGCGACCGGTGGCCGCCTCGCAATGACAGGACAAAAGAAACATTAAGGTATATTCACAAAAAGCCTGTTAACGGAGAAACTCAGTAAATGGACAAAAAGCGGTCTGCGCCGCCGTTTGCGCTTTCAGTGGTCAAGAAGTTTTGAAGGAAAGCCCCCCCTGGGCCGCCGGCGCCTGCCGGCCGGGGGGATTACTCGAACCTGCGGCCAAGCCAGTATATCAGATTATCTTGCGGGTCCTGTGTCCCGATAAGCGTATAGGAACCCTGCCATGAAGACTTATCCAGCAGCAGCAGGACAAACCTGCCGCCCACCACATCGTCGCTGTTGAACACCATGTTCAGCGTCCCGCATTTCGCCTGAACCGCCTTGTCCTTGATGTTTCCCTTATACACGTCCTCGATATCTATGCTGACGATCCATTTCCGTAGCTGGTAATCATACTTTTCGGCGGGCTCGACCTCGGTCTTCGTAACCGTGCCCAGCAGCACAATCTGTGCGCGGTCGAACTGGCTCGCGAGCGACGGCTCGAACGGCTCGACCTCCACCACGAGATTGCCCTCGTATTTCCTCACAACCTGGTTGAGCGACCTGGCGCGGTTCTTCACCGCCTCGATAAGCGACCCGCGCAGCCTCGTGTCCTCTCCCATATCTATGTGCGTGAACAGCGTCACGCCGAGAAACGGGAACCCCTGTTCGAGCATCGCGACAGTATCCGGCCTGTAATCCGTTTTCTGAAAATACATCCTCAGGTCGTAGCGCTGCGGGTACGGCGTGGAGAACTCGATCCCGCGCGTATCTTTCAGCGCATCCACCGTTCCGGCAAGCGCGCCGTCGCCGTATTTCTCAAGCTCCGGATATTTGCTCCTGAGCGCGAGTATATCGCCGTGAATCGTCTCGATCACAGCATCAAGCTCTTTTGCTATTTCCTTTTCCGGCAACTGCCGGCTGACTTTCAGAGTCAGGCTGTTCGACGTCGCCCTCCCCTGCCACCAGCTCCTCTGGAATTTCTCCACAACTGTATAGTCCGCGACGTAATCCGCCTGTATCTCGTGGCTGCCTTCACCGAGATTCATAATAACGATTTTGAGAATCGGCTTCTTCTCGCCGGGGTCCAGCATGAGCGCGTCGTTCGGGTCTTCGGATTCCGGCTCTATCGTCTCGCGCCTGAACGCGCCCGAACCCCAGGATTCCTTGCGGTCAAGATAAACCCGAACCATCGACCCACCCGCGCCAGTCGGCGCCCACATCCGCTTGAAATATCTCGTTGTCTTCGATTCATTTTTCAGGTAAACGGTAACTTCCGCCTGCTCGCCCGGCTCATACTTCAGCTTTGTGCTGTCGAGGTAGACCTTCATCGTTTTGTCCACCAGCGGCTCCGGTTCTTCCTTTTTTACCTTGTATCCGGATTGCTCGAGCTCTTTCTGCTTCATCGCCGCCTTCTGCTTGCGCTTCATCTCGTTGCCGGGATCATACGCGCCGGCTTCCATCACAAGACCCGCTATCGCCGCAACCAGCAAAAATACGCAGACCAGTCGTTTTATGTTCAAGCCCATACCGGTTCCCTTCTAATAAGGTGTCCTGATATTAATATAAACCAAATCGGGGAAATATTTCAGTTTCTTCACAAATTTGCTTTTCCCCGGCTCCGCCGCATTTCCTCGTAAGACATGAGGATTTAGCGGTTTTACCTTGTTTTTCGGCCCGTTGTGTTATTATTCTCAATTGTAAGCAACCGGTAGAGGTAAATTGATATGAAAAAATCATTATTTCTTTTCTTTATTGCCGTTTTCATCGTTTCGGGCGCGGGCCGCGCGGCAGGCGCGGAATCACTGTTCAAAAACGGGATCGTCGGCTACGACCAGAAATTCAACAGCTCGATGCTCAACTGGGGTTTCAAAAAACAGACGAGGGATTTTCTTACGGCGTTCGGGTTTCGCGACGCTCACACACAGCAGATTATAGATTTCATGAAAGATAAAATCGAAACCGGCGCGGTCGGCTCGATCGTGGTCATGAACAATGATGGAACCGCCTCATGGTTTGTCGGCGAAAGCCCGGAAGACGGCTCGATCATCCGCGACTATCTCGAAGCGGGCGGCACCGTGCTGTGGTACGGCGACTGCCCGGGCAAAAAAATTCAGTTCCAGCTCGAACAGCACCAGCAATGGGGCGCGGA
>Ga0116162_10000443_pt1 | contig 29760 bp, 41 predicted proteins | sample AD_UKC105_MetaG_FD_89875 | JGI IMG/M metagenome (GOLD analysis project Ga0116162, IMG submission 89875) | Active sludge microbial communities of municipal wastewater-treating anaerobic digesters from Hong Kong - AD_UKC105_MetaG | ecosystem: Engineered > Bioreactor > Anaerobic > Digestate...
CGCGGGCCGGAACAGGGCGACGTCGGCGCTGCCGTCCCCGTCGTAGTCCCCGGGGACGGGCAGGTCGGTGGAGACCCCGTAGAAGGCCGAGGTCACGCCCCGGACCAGCCATTTCCCGTTGGAGGGCCGGAAGACCGCCGGCTCCCAGGTCCCGTCCCCGTTGTAGTCGGAGGGGACGACCTCGTCGCTGGAAGCCCCGAACCAGGCCTTGGTCAGGCCCCTCACCAACCAGAGCCCCGAAGAGGGGCGGAAGAGCGCGACGTCCGAGGTCCCGTCGCCGTCGTAGTCGCCGGCGACGGCGGCGGGGCCGGACGGGGGCGTGGGGGGTATGGGGGTGGGAGAAGGACTGGGACTGGGAGTAGTCGTGGGTGAAGGCGTCGGGGAAACGCTGGGGGTGGGCACGGGAGTAATCTCATAGGTCCAGAAGCGGGCGGAATCGGCGTATCCGCAAACGTCCGAATCCAGGAACCCCCGGACATAGAGGCGGGCGGAAACGGTTCCGGCGGGAGCGGTCCCCGACCAGGACAGTTTTTCCCACCCGGCGATCCCGCTGTTGTAGACCGTCGTTTGGAAATCCGAGGTCGCGCCGTCCCACCACGACAGAACGATTCCCACGGCCGAGGCCGTCCCGGAGAGGGTGCGTGCGGAAAACGTGTAGCTCTCCCCCTCCGCCACCGCTATATCCTGGTAGTAGCCTTTGCCGTAGGGCCCGGGGGAGGTAGTGGTGGACAGCTCCATGGCGTAATTCCCCTCGAAAACTTCCTGGAATTCCTGCGCCGCGGCGCACGAACTCTCCGAGGACCAACCGTCCAGGGTACGGACGTTTCCCCAGGTCTCGAACCCTCCGTTTTCGAGAAGGTTCGGGGCCGGCGAAGGCGTGGGCGACGGGGGCGGCGGGGTCGGAGTGACCGGGGCCAGAAGCTCCAGCGAAGCGTCGTCCGCGTACCCGCAGAGCACCGACTCCCGGAAGCCCCGAACCATGACCCTGAGGTTGACGACCCCCGAAGGAGCGGGACCGGTGATAAGCTCCAATTTCTCCCATTCCCCGGACCCGGCCGCGCGCACCGTACTCCAATAATCGGCCGAAGACCCGTCCCACCAGTTGCCGCTTATGCCCATTCCCGAATCCTCGATCGAGTAAACCCAGACGGAGAAAAGAAAGCGGTCGCCGGGGGCGACGGTATAAACCGACTGGTATATCCCTTTCCCGTAATACCCGGGCGCCCCGATGGTTGTCAGCGCGGCGCTGGAAGCGCCTGAATGAACCGGAGACGAAGCCTCCGCAACCGATGCCGAAGCGGGGCTCTCCAGGTCCCAATCGTCGGGCGAGCCGCCGGTCCAGTCCTCGAAACCGCCGTTGCTCAGAAGATTGACGGGCGTGGGCGTAACCGGGAGGGGGACGGGAGTGGGCGTGACCCTGACCGCCATCCGGTAATCGACGATCACCGGGAGGTGGTCGGAGGCGTCTTCGGTGTCGTACTGATTGACCCCGGCCGCCGAACGCTGGGAAGCGGTCATGTTACGGGTATTGAGGATGAAGGAGTTGGCCACCATGACCACGGAATCGGTATAGTATTGGCGGTCGAAGCGCCGATAAGGGTTGGAAACGTCGGAAGGCCAGGTGTCGTGGTCGTCGCTCCAGGGATCGTCGGGATAGGCGTCGGCGAGATCGCTCCCGTCCCAATCGCCCTTGACCGCGGGGCCGAACGTCCCCGTATCCTGGATGTCCCCCGTCCGGATGGTGATGTCGGGCTGGATATCGTCGATAAGATTGAAATCGCCCAGAATCACCACCGGCGTATCCGTTTCCAGGCTGATATAGTCGTGTTCGGCTTCGGGCGCGTCCCGGGCGTCCCCGAGCCAAGCGGCATTGGCATCGGCGCTCTCCTGCCTCTGATCCTCGTCGCCGGAGTCGGACCCGGACTTGAAATGGTTGCCCATAATGTAGAAATCGCGGCGGTAGGTCGCGTCGGGGAGATCGATCAGGGCCATGGTCACTCCCCGCGTGGAAGCGTTGGGGCTGGTGTCCCAGCGCTCCATGGACAACGGCCAGCGGGAAGCCACGGCGTTGCAGACGTCGAGAACCCAATCCCCACCGACGTAGAAGCTGGAATATTTTCCGGTCCAGGCCGTCCAGGTCCCTCCCAACAGGGAATCGAGGCGCCCCTCGATCTGGTCGATGGTCACCTGCCAATAAATCTCCTCGAAAACGATGATGTCCGGATCGAGAGCCTGCAGCAGCCGCTCGTATTCCCCGTCGGTCCCCGAGTCCCAGATAAAATTGCGCATGGTGTTGTAGGTCATGACCCGGATATCGGTGGATTCTTCCTTGGAGAGGTCTCCGGTGTTGGGGTCGAAGGCCGGAGCCGACGGCGGCAGAAAGAGCCGGACCAGGACGATTAAAGCCGCCGCCGCGGCCACCGCCCTGCCCCGTTGTCCCGTTAGGTGCCGCCCCGCCATCGTCACGTCCCCAGGATCCGTAGAATTTCCCCGCCGTATTTGCGGAACCGGGCGGCACCGAGACCCTCGACCGCAGCCAAGGCTTCCGGGGTGCGCGGGCGCAGGCGCACGATCTCTTTCAGGGAACGGGTGGGGAGAACGGCCGAACGGCCGACCCCGAGCCGTTCCGCAGTCCGGTTTCTCCAATCCTTGAGCCTCCCCGTCAACCGCCGCTCCCAGCCGGGGGGAAACGGCTTGGGAGCGGGACGGGGAGGCGGGCCCTCCCCTTCCCCGGCCAAACCCAGGGAGACGGCGGCGACAAGATCCCGTCCGAACCGGTCCCAGACCCGCCGGGTCACCCCCTTGACGGCGAGGAACTCGTCGCGCGCACGCGGGAGACGGGAAGCTATCTCCAGCATAGCCTGGTTCCCCAGGACCTTGAAGGGGGGACGGTCCAGTTCCCGGGCCTTATCCTGGCGCCAGAGGAAAAGCCGGTTGAGCACTCTCAACCCGGCCTCGGTTTCGACGGCATCGATCCCCTTCACATTCCAGACGACCGCCCGGGCGAAAGAGGGAGCCAGGGGCGGAATATCCGCTAAACGCTCGAACTCGAACCGGGCCTCATCGGTCAAATCCCGCTCCGCCAATTCCCGGCTCAGGGCGTCGGCCAGCTCGAAGAGAAAACGGGTGTCCTGATAAAGATACTCGATCTGCCCCTCGGAGAACGGGCGCCGGGCCCAGTCGCAGGTGGTGTATTTCTTGGCCAGGACCACTCCGCAGTACTTCTCCACCAGGGCGGCCAGGCCGATCTTATCGAAACCGAGAAGCTCCGCGGCGATGGCGGTGTCGAAAAGTCCGGCGAAGGAATATCCGAAATCGCGTTTCAGCAGACCCAGGTCGTACACCCCCCCGTGAAAAATTTTTTCCACGGAGGGGTCGGCGAACATCTCCCCGAGAGCGGGCTCGGAGACGGCGATGGTGTCGAAGATATAGTGGCCGTCGCTCCCGGTCACCTGGATGGTACAGACCCGTTCCCGGAAAGCGTGCATGGAATTGCTCTCGGTATCCACCCCCAGGCGGGGAGAGTCGCGTAACGCCGCGCAGGCATCCGCCACCCCCGAATCCGATTCGATGAGAACGACCGGCTGGTTTTCTCTGTCCTTGGCAACGATCATAACCTGGTCCGTCATCTTTCCGGCGAGGGCAAAACCCCCGCCGCGAACCATCGAACCCGGCCGGAGGATTTCCCGTTCCTTATAAAGAATATACCTTCTCCATCGACCCCATGATAGAATTAACTATTGCGCAAACCGGGGCGCGAGGCCCTCCGCCCCCCAGCCCGGAGAACATCATGGAAAATCCCCGCATAACGATATGGGCTTTAAGCACCTGCATCCATTGCCGCCGGGCGGCACGGCTGCTCGACCAGCTGGAAGTTCCCTACCGGAAAGTCGAAGTCGACCTCCTTTCGGGGGAGGAACGCGCACGGGCGCTGGAGGAAATGTCCCGCCACAACCCCGAACGTTCCTTCCCCACCCTGTTGATCGGCGAAGAAGTCATCGTCGGCAATATCCCGGAGCGGATCCGCGAAGCCGTGAACCGGGACGCGTCCCGATGACTCCCGAAGAACTTCGGGAACAGCTCCGTCCCCTCCAGGAAAAGCTCGGTTATTTTTTCAACCGCGACCGGGAGATGACCCTGGAACTGCTGGAGGGCCTCCTGAAAAACCGGGAGCGCTACGGCTACATGGCCTGCCCCTGCCGATTGGCCAGCGGGGACCGCGAACGGGACCGGGATATATTCTGCCCCTGCGTCTACCGCGAACCGGACGTGCGGGAATACGGCTCCTGCTACTGCGGCCTCTACGTCTCGGAAGCCTGGAACCGGGGGGAGATCCCCCATAGCCACGTCCCCGAGCGACGGCCGGGCGGAGGAGCGGTGTAAGCGCCTATGACCGGCGGTTTCGGACTCTACGTCATCCTCACCGAACCGGAGGCGGGATACGAACGGGCGGCGGCGGCGGCTACGGAGGAGGAAGCGGCTTTCCTGCAATTGCGGATGAAGGATCGGCCGGAACGTGAAGTTCTGGACATGGCCCTAAAACTCCGGAAGATCACCCGCGGATCGAAGACCCGATTCATCGTCAACGACTCCCTGGAGACGGCCCGGGATGCCGATGCCGACGGGGTGCACCTGGGTCGGGAAGACATGGCTCTCTCCCGGGCCCGGGAACTCTGGCGGAGTCCGGGCAAGATTTTCGGACTTTCCACTCACAGTATCGGCGAAGCCGAAGCCGCCGCGGCCGCGGGAGCGGATTATATCGGGGTAGGACCGGTTTTCCCCACTCCGACCAAACCCGGGCCCGACCCGGCGCTGGGGGCGGATCTGGCCGCGAAGATCGCCCGGGAATCGCCCGTACCCGCGGTCGCCATCGGGGGGATCACGGAAGAGAACCTCCCTCTCCTTCTTTCCCTGGGGGTCCGCACCGTCGCCTGCGTACGCCCCGTCTGCGGGACCTCGAACCCCGCGGCCGCGATCCGGCGCTGGCAGGCCATTCTGCGCACGGCGGCCGGCGACGAGGGGCGGCCATGAGCGGAACGCGCCGGCGACGACGCGCGAGCCGGCAGGCCGGGGACGGCGTTTCCGGTCTCCCCTTCTGACCCGATGAAACACTTTCTCGGTTCGCTGGCCTTTCCCCTGGGTCTGGCGGGGGCCATCGCCGCGGGTCTTCTCTTCCCCGAGGCCGGCCTCGGAACGAGCGGCCTGCGCTTCCTGGGGGCTCCGCCCCGCCTTCTGGCCGTCATCGGCATCTTCCTGGTTACCGGGCTTCTGCTCGAACCCGCCGGGCTGACCAAAGGGAAAAGGTTCGCGGCGGCGGCCGTGGCGGCGGTGGCGGTGAATCTTTTCTGCGGCCCTCTGCTGGGCGGCTTGCTGGGGCGCGCTTTCAGGCCAGAGGAGGCGGTGCTGGCCGCGTTCCTGGTTTTTTCCTGCGCCCCCACCACCCTGAGTTCGTCAGCCGTCATCACCCGAACCGCGGGGGGGAACGTCACCTGGGCTTTGTCCTTCATCATCCTCCTCAGCCTGGTCGGGATCGTGGTCCTGCCCTTCTCCCTGGCCCAGACGCTTGCCCGGGGAGGAATCTCCGTCGACCGCTGGGCGATTCTCCGCAACGTCTTCTTCCTGGTCATGCTCCCGACCGGGTTCGGGTTCGCTCTTCAGAAAACGCTGCGGCGCCCGAGGGGAAAAGCCTGGGCGCACATGCCGCCGGCGCTGGTCGTCTTCATCGTCTGGCTCTCGGTTTCCGGCGCCCGGGCCCGCCTGGGCGCCTTCACGCCGGGGGCGGCGGCCGGAGCCGCCGCCCTGGCCGCCGGTTTCCACTTCTGCCTCCTGGCGCTGGCCGCGGCGGCGGCCCGAGCCCTGCGGCTGGACCCCCGTGAAGCCCGAGCCCTCTGGTTCGCCGGCTCCCAGAAGAGCCTCCCGGTCACGGTTTCGATCCTGCTCATGCTGGGAGCGGCGGAAGACTCCGGAAAACCGATCTTCGACGCCGCCACGGCCGCCGCCGTAATACTCTACTTTCCGCAAATCGTCATCGACTCCCTGGCGGCGGCGGCGGCGCGGATACGAGGCGGGAACGGCAACAAAGCCGTTGCCGAAGACGGACGGCTGCCCTAAGGTACCGAGTATGATCGCAAGGAGGCAAACGGACCGGGGCCCGGGCGCCGTCGGCGCAAAAGCGTTAACCGGGGCCACCGTCCTGGCGGCGGCCGGCGCCGCGGTCTTATATCTTCTCCTGTTTTGGTTCTGCGACCGCCCCGTCGACCTCTGGGTCCGCGCCCATTGGGCCGGTACCTGGGTTTTTTCGGCGGGAACCCTGGTCTCCGAACTGGCCACCGGGGAATATCTCCGGCTGGGGGCGGCGGCCGGCTTCATAGCGGTGGCGGTTTTCGACCCCGGCCTGAAACGCTCCTGGGCCCGGAACCTCCTCTGCGTCTGTCTCGCCTTCGCGGTCGCCACCGTCGTCGGAGAAGGCTTGAAGTACCTGTTGGGCCGCTGCCGCCCGGTGCTGCTCTTCGACGAAGGCCGCTACGGTTTCACTTTCTTCGCCTCGAAATGGGAACTGAACTCCACGCCTTCCGGGCATACCCTCCGCGCCTTCTCGATCCTGACCTCGCTCGCCCTCCTCTTCCGCAGGTACCGGGCCGGGTTCGTCGCGCTGGCCGTTCTCGTCGCGGTCAGCCGGGTGGCGGTCACCGCCCACTACCCGGCGGATATCGTCCTGGGGGCCTTCATCGGCGTCTTCAGCGCCCTCTGGACCCACCGATACTTCTTCGGGAAAGCGGAGACCGCCTCACCCGGCGGGCAACGGGCCTAAGCGTCCACGCCCAGCAGGGCCCGGACCAGGTAACCGACTCCGAAACTGGCCGCGGCCACCCCCAGGCTGATCCCGGCCATCTCCAGAAAACGGCGGAGGAAGGGCAGGTCCCGGGCCACCGAGAGGTAGTAGTTGAAGCAGAAGATGATGAAAACGGCGGCGCCCAGCGTCAGCCCCAGGCAGGCGAAGTAATCGGCGAGCACCAGGTACGGGAGGATAAGAAGGCCGACCGTGACGATGTAAGCGGCCCCCGTATAGAGGGCGGCTTTCCCGGGGCTGACCTCGGAACCTTCGGCTTTCCGGGACAGATATTCCGAAGAAGCCATGGAGAGGGCCGCCGCCACCCCGGTGATCAAGCCGGTCAGGGCGATCAGCCGGGTATCGCGCAGAGCCAGGGTGAAGCCGGCCAGGGCGCCGGTCAACTCGACCAGGGCGTCGTTGAGGCCGAGGACGACCGAACCGGTATAGCGGAGGCGCTCCTCGTCGAGCAGGGCGAGGAGTTCGCGTTCGTGGCGGTTTTCGTCTTCGGCGATCTTCTCGGCTTCGGGGACCTCATCCCGGAGGCGCTCGTAGTTTTCTTCCGCGCCCTCCTCGCCCCGCTCCATCAGCTTGACCGCGAAGGTGAAACCGGCCACGCGGGCGAGGAACCCGTACCAGCGGATCTTCCAGCGGTCGGGAGCGACATCGCGTCCCGTGTGCCGCTTCCAGACGCCGTAGTGGCGCAGCTCCTCGTCGGCGATCCGGCGCAGAACCCGCCGGTTCTCTTCCGATTTCAGCCGCTCGGCCAAGCTCAGGTAGATCCGGTGCTCGGTGATTTCACCGCGCTGAAAATCCAAGAGCCGTTCCCCGATGTCCGTCATCTTTCTCATCTCTCTGGGCCGATGATACCCGGCGGGGTATTCCCGTCAAGCCCCGGCCGCGACGGCGGCCCGGCACCCCCCAGGATCGAGAACACCGCTCCTCCCACCACCAGAGCCACCCCGGCGAGCATCCTCAACCCCGGAACCTCCCCCCAGGCCAGCCAGTCGATCACCCCGGCGAAAACGACCCCGAAATACATGAAGGGGGAGACGACGGCGACGGGGGCGAAAGAGAAGGAACGGACCAGGAAGAGCTCGATGAACAGGAACCCGGCGGCGGCGGCGAACAGGTAGATCCACTGCGCGCCCCGGGGGGTCTTCCAGACGGGCGCGGCGAACAGTCCGGAAAGAAGGGCCGTCATCAGAAAAACGAAGAAGAGGGTCACATCTTCGCGCTCGGTCCCGGCGTCATCGAGGAGGCCGACGACGATGTCATCGAAGGCCACGGCGACCCCGGAAGCCAGCGCGAGAAGGATGCCGGGGCGGGCGAACGTCCCGGCGGCGGGGTCGAGAATGAGAACGATGCCGACGAAACCGACCGCAACAGCGGCGATCAAGCCGGGGGAGAGGCGGCGGCGGAACCAGAAATACGAGATGACCGGGATGAAGAGGGGGGCCGAGCTGTTGAGAAGCACTCCGCTGGAGACCGGGACGGTCCTGATCGCCAGGTACATCAGATACGAGGTGAAGAAAGCCAGGCTCCCCTGGAGAAACTGCAGGCCGTAGCGGCCGCTGGGCAGGGAAAACTTCTTCAAACCCCGGCGCAGATGCCAGGCGGTGACGGCCAGGAGAGGAATCAGGCTTTCGAAGAAGACCACCACGGCGGTGGGCAGTCCGGAGGCGACCGCCTGTTTGACCAGGGATCCGGTCACGGCCACGAACAAGAAGGCCGCGACCATGCAGACTATTCCCCGGGGCGCCGAGGGAGCCGCGCTCGAGCGGGGGCGCCTCACCGGTCATTTTCCTCCGGGATCGCGCCGATACCGATCATGACCTAGATCCTCCCTGCCCTTTTTTCTACACGGACCGGCGGCTGAATACAACCTTACCGTGCGCCGCCTCACTCCAGGCGCTGCAGGCTCGGGTGGATATGCAGGCACGGGAGGAGGCATAGGGCATAGGGCATAAAGACAGAATTCAGAATACAGTATACAGAATTCAGTAGCCCTCAACCGCGCCCCCTCAATACGTCCACAGATGACACAGATCGGGAAGGTATGGGGATATATGAAGGAGGGAATGTTTTACTTTATGCCCTCTGCTCCCCCCAAGGGCCGAGGGGGGGGGGCCTCCTTCCTGAACCCTCTCTATGCTCTATGCCCCATGCTCCATGCCTGCCCCCCCTGAACCCTCTCTTTCCCCCTCTGTGCCCTGTGTGGTTATTTCCCTTTCCCCTTCAGCCTGACCGGCGGCGGCGGGCGGCGAAAGGATCGTCGAGGCCGACGGCTTTCCAGGTATCGGGGTCCTCCATGCAGAGATAGATGGGGAGGCGCCGGCCGGAAGGGCCGAAGAACTCGAGGAGACGGCGGTAAGCCGCGGCGCGGACGGCAGGGAGGTAGCGGAGCTTGCCGTCGAAACCGGGGAACAGCTCCTGGTCGGCGATGGGATCGCCGGGGAACCGCCGTTCCAGGATCTGGAGCAGCCGCGGCCGGAACCGGACGGTTCCGAGGCTGATCCAGGCGATCAGGTCGGGGTGAAACCGCTCCAGGATTTCTCCGATCAGTTCCCGATATCCGTCCTCCCAGCCGGGGAGCAGAACCACCGGGTCGAAGTGGAAAGCGAGACGGTACCCCGCTTCCGCGCAACGAGCGGCGGCGGCCAGGCGCCCGGAGACCGGGGCCGCCCCATGGTCGAAACGCCGGGCGGCGGACGGGGGGGAAAGGGAAAATCCGACGACGATATTCCCTCCCGGGTCCGTCCCCAGCAGCCCCTCCACCTCGTCGCTTTTGGTTTTGAATTCGAATTCGATTCCCTTCCGGCCCCGGAAGTAACCGACCAGGTCGCGGGCATACCCGGTCAGGGAGTCCCAGGCCAGGGAGTCGGAAAATTCCCCGGTGCCGATCCGGATTTCTTCTTCCCGGCGCCGGAAGGATCCCAGCGCTCCCGGGGGCGGAAGCGCGGAAACGGGGAAGAAAAGACCGGGAACGGTCATGTACTCCTGGAGAAAACAATAGCTGCAGTCGTAGGGGCATCCCGCCGCCAGCTCGTAGACGCGGTAGCCGCAGCCCAGGGCGCCGGCGGCGCAGGGGCACGGCTGCAGGGCGCCGGGGCCGACGGAGCCGATCAGGACCGTCTCCCGGCGCCGGTTGTAATCGGCGGGACCGGGGCGGCGGCGGGGGAGCGAGCGGCGCCATTCGCGCAGGGAGGGCACTTCCATGCCCCTGGCGCCGGGGAAGGCGCGGCGGAAGCGGGAGAGGAGCGGGGCCCCGGAAACTTCCCCTTCCCAGACGATCAGCCGCGGAGAGGGGGAAACGCCCGGAGCGAAGACGGCGGCGCCGGGGAACCGCTCCAGGGGCAGGAGCAGGGGGTCGGGGACGGGGCCGGCGGCGGCGGCGCCCGGGTAGCGCCGCCGAACCAGCGCGGCCCTGAGTTCGGGAAAACGCCGGGGGTGCGTCCCCTCCAGCACCCGTTCCGGGGAGATTCCTTCCCGGCGGGATATTTCGGAGAGGAGCCGCAGCAGTTCGCGGCGCTTGTTCACTCCGAACCGGGGGAAACGGCTCTCGATCACGGCCGCGGCTTCCCGCTCCCGGCCGGAAAGTTCCGGAGAACCCTTCATGGAGCGGGCGGCGGCGGGGAAAGCCACCCTTCGACCCGTTCCGGAGGCAGGCGCAGCGCCCGGTAGATGAGACCGCGGCGGCCGTCTTCGATCTTAGGGTTGTAGAACTCCCAGACCGTAGCGCCGGCCGGATCGACTTCGAAGATCCGACCCCGGTCCGATTCGCAGATAAGGGTGTTGCCGTTGGGAAGCCGCTGGCAGGACCCCCGGGTGGGAGAAGAAAAGGCCTGGGGCGGATCGGCCAGGTAGGACCAGACCGTCCGGCCGGAAACGGGGTCGATCTCCAGAATGCGGGAAAATCCGCGGTGGTACCCGTTGTCGAAGACCAGGATCCGGCCGTTCTCGAGCATCCGGGGCATGTGGGGCCAGTCGAGGACGTCCGCTCCCCACTCCCAGACGATTTTCCCGGTCCGGGGGTCGACGGCCAGGACCAGATTGACGTTGCGCAGGCAGATGAGCCAGTTGCCGGCCCGGAAACGTTCGTCGCGGCGCCCCAGTTCGGTTCGAGGGAGGGCCTGGGCGGAGTTGAGGTGGTAGTAGCTGTACTTCTCCAGGCCCAGGCACCGGCGGAAGAGGTTGTCGAGCTCGTAAATCCCCCAACGCAGATGGGAGGCGTAAAAGCGCTGCAGAGCGCGGGCAAAGCCGCCGGCCCCGGTTTCGGCGTCGAGGGCGGTGGGGCCGTGGATGTTTCTCAATTCGCTGAAATGGGTAAACGTCGCCCATTCTTCTCCCGGCTCGCCCTGCGACGAAATCCGGCGGACGGAGTCGAACTCGACCAGGCGGGAGCGGTAGAGACGGTGCGGGTTGGAGACGGCCACCAGGAAATCTCCGCCGTCGAGAGGAGAGATCTCGTGGTGGATGCCGATCGGCAGTTCCCAGACCACCCGGGACTCGCGGTCGAGGCGGACCAGGCTTTCGCCTTCATGAAAGGCCACGATCCCGCCGCCGTCGAGAAGCCGGGCGAAATCCCAGCCTTTCCCCGGGTCGGGGAACCGCCAGCGATGAACGGGGCGCCCCTCCAGGTCCAGGAGCCAGGCATAATCGGACCCGTCGGCGTAGAGCGTGTAGCCGGGGCAGGCCCGGTCCCGGTCCCAGGCGACCACACCGGCGACGCGGGCGGATACGGTCTGTTCCGACCAGGCCAGGTAAGGGAGCGAGACCAGTTCATCGAGGTTCCCACGCCCCGGAGCGGGAGCGGGACCCGGCGCCAGGAGGAGCAGGGAGACGAACACCGCCGCGGCCAGAACCCCCAGCACCGCCAACGTTTTCTTCATCCCCCGGGACATCGGCTTACCCTTCCTCTCCCCACAGGGCGCGGACGGCCGCCCCCGCGCGCTCCAGGGCGGCAAAAACCGAGTTTTCGGGGGAAGGGCCGTTTTCTCCGCCGGCGACGTCGGAGACGACCAGGACGGCGGCGGCCGCCGCCGAAACCGAGGCGGCGGCGGAGAACACCGCCGAACACTCCATCTCCATCGACTCCACGCCCCGGGCGCGCAGAAGCGGGCTCTTCCGGGAAGCCAGGAACGGCGAACCGACGGTGGCGTTCAGGACCGGGGGCACCCCCGAGAGGGGCGCCAGCAGCCGGACCAGCGCGGGGTCGGCCGGGACCTCGGCCCAGGCCGGGAGTTCTTCGCCCAGCCAGGGGCCGAACCCTTCCGCCGCCAGGCTGGCGCGGGGGACGACGATATCGCCCACCTTCGCCCGGGGAAGGCCGAGAAAGCGGCAGGTTCCCAGCAGGATCAGTTCCCGGCAACCCTCCCGGGCCAGCTCCAGGGCGGCGTCGCCGGCGTAGGCGCTTCCCATGCCGGAGGAGACGACGGCGAAGCCCGGGACGGCGGCGGCGGAATAAGGCCCCCCCCGGAAGAGCTTCTTCACCCCCAGACCCGAAAGCAGGGAACGGCGGACGAAGGGAAGCAGAACGCAACGGCGCCCCAGGTCCCGGGCGGGAATTCCGAATCTTTCCTCGAACGTCTTCACTGCAGCTGGGGTTTGCCCCGGAGACCGGTTCGAGTTATATTATACAGTAAGCCTCGGTGTCCGGCCGTTCGGGTAGTATATCGTATCGGCCGGCCGGGCATGGGAAAGAAATGGCGCCCGCCCGCCCGGGCCGGTCTCAGCGAGTCAGGGAGGAAGGATGAAAAGGACACTCTCCGCCGGTCTTATCCTGTGCGCGCTGGCGGCGTGCGCCCCCACCCGGACCACCGTCAAAGTCGTGAGAATCGATCCTCCTCCCGTCGCCTGGCGCGACCGGGCGCAAGGATCGCCGCAGCCGATCGAGGGGGCCGCGGTCAGTCTCGTCAACGGGAACCTGGAGGAACTGGTCCGAACCACGGGCCCGGCCGGCACGACGGTTTTCGAGTTCGATTCCCCCGACGCCATGACTTTCATCTCCTGTTGGGTGGGAGATACCGGACCGGTCAGCCGCGTCTGCGTCTATCTCGTCTCCGGGAGCTGCGGCGAGGTCGTGATCGAGCTGCCGGTCCCGGCTTCCCCGACGCCGGTCGCGACCGCCACGCCGCGACCGACCGCCACCCCCGCTCCCTCGGCCACTCCGGCCCCTACCGCCTCGGCTCAGCCCACGGCGGTCTCCATCCCGGCGGGAGGAGAGGAAACGGCCCCGGCGGAACCTTCCGGGCAAGTCACCGGCTAAGGGACGCCCGGCGTTACGCGCGGACGGGGGGCCCCGGGGAGAGGGAACGGGAAACCGCGGTCGGCCCTACTGCTCGGCCTCGGGGGTCTCAGTTTCGGCCGGAGCTTCTGCGCTCTTCTTCTTCCCGGCCGCGGGCTTCTTTCCGGACTTGGCCGCGGTTTTTCGGGCCGGAGCCTTCCTCGGCGTTTTCTTGGCCGGCTCCTTCTTGGCCTTGGAACCTTCCGGGGCGGGAGCCGACGCCTCCAACTTCTCGCTGAAAAGAATCACGGCGGTGGGACCGCCGTCGCCGCGGCGGGCCGCCGACATCTTCAGAACCCGAGTGTACCCACCCCGGCGTTCGCCGAAGCGCGGCCCGATCTCGTCGAAGAGTTTCTTGACCGCGTCCTTGCGCCCGAGAAAAGCCACGGCGCGCCGGCGCGAGGCGAGATCGTTCTTCTTGGCCAGGGTGACCATGCGGTCGGCCCACCGGGCCGCCGCCCGGGCCTTGGGAAGGGTGGTCTCGATCTTCTCCTCCACGATCAGCGCGGCGACCAGATTGGCCAACAGGGCCCGCCGGTGCGCGGAAGTCCGGTTGAGTTTAAAAGTATCTTTACGGTGTCGCACGTGGCTATTCCTCCGGGATGGTGTTGAAAACCGCCTCCTCGGACTCGAATTCCGCCGGAAGTTCCCCGACGGGGGCCGAGAGATCCATGCCCAGATGCAATCCCAGACGGCCAAGGATGTTCTTGATCTCTTCCAGGGACTTCTTGCCGAAATTGCGGTATTTGAGCATCTCCGCCTCGCTCCGGGAGACCAGATCCCCGATCGTCTGAATGTTGGCCGCCTCGATGCAGTTCTTGGAGCGAACCGAGAGTTCGATCTCGGTGATGGGCATCTTCAAGAGCTTCTGGAACTTGTTCTCTTCGTCCAGATCGGATCCGACCTCGTCCTCGAACTCGACCGTGTAGCGGTCGTCCTCGGTGAAAAGATCGAGGTGTTTCTTGAGAATGGCCGAGGACTGGATCAGGGCCTCGCGGGGGGAGACCCTCCCGTCGGTCCAGATCTCGATGATGAGACGATTGAAGTCGGTCCGCTGCCCCACCCGGGTGTCCTCGACGTAGTATTTGACTTTGCGCACCGGGGTGAAGATGGCGTCGATGGGGATCACTCCGAGCACGTCCGCCGAACTCTTGTTCTGCTCGGCCGGACGGTAACCGCGGCCGAGACCGACCCAGATCTCCATGCGCAGACGGCCGCCCGCCTCGATCCGGGCCAGATACTGTTCGGGGTTGATGACCTCGACCGTGCCGCCGGTCTCGATATCGCCGGCGGTGACTTCTTTCTCCCCGGAGACGTCGAGCGTGATCTTCCGGGGCTCGCGGCCGTCCATCTTCAACACCACCTGCTTGAGGTTGAGGACGATGTCGGTGACGTCCTCGTAAACGCCGGGAACGGTCGAAAATTCGTGCTGGACCCCCTCGATCTTGATCTTGGTGATGGCGGCGCCTTCCAGCGAGGAGAGGAGGACCCGTCTCAAGGCGTTGCCCAGGGTGAAACCGTACCCGCGTTCGAACGGTTCGGCGATAAACTTGGTGAAGGTGGGAGTGGCGGAGGCTTCGTCCCACACCAATTTATTGGGAAGAGCCAATTTGCCCATAATAACTGCCATGATGCACCCTCCTGAAGTGTGCGAAGTATACGATCGCGGACTCAGACCTTGGAGTACAACCCGACAACCAGGGAGATATCGATGGGGATGGGGATGTCCTCGCGCCCGGGAAGCCTCAATACTTCGGCCTTGAATTCGTTTTTATTGAGCTGCAGCCAGGAAGGAACGTCCCGGAGGCGGGCCTCCACGGCCTCGGCCGCGCGCTGGCGGCTCGTGCCCCGGTCGCGGACCTCGATGATGTCTCCGACCCGGACCTGGCGGCCGGGGTAATCGACCCGGCGGCCGTTGATGAGGATATGCCCGTGACGGACGAACTGCCGGGCGGCGCGGGGCGAAGTGACGAACCCCAGGCGCACGATCACGGAGTCGAGTCTGGTCTCGAGCAGACGCAGAAGATTCTCCCCGGGCCGCCCCTGCATCTGTTCGGCCTTCTTGAAATAATTGCGGAACTGCTTTTCCAGCATCCCGTAGCTCTTGCGCAGCTTCTGTTTTTCGCGGAGCTGTTCGCCGTACTCCGAGCTTTTCTTCCGCCGCTGGCCGTGCTCGCCGGGAGGGGTCCGGCCCTTCTCGACGGGGCATTTGCTCATCAGGCACTTAGCCCCCTTGAGAAACAGTTTTTCCTTCTCCCTCCGGCAGATCCGGCATACTGGTCCTATGTAACGTCCCATCTCAACTCCTGTGCTTCATTGCTGCAAGCCCGGCCCCGCGGCGGCTTACACGCGCCGCCGCTTGGGCGGCCGGCAGCCGTTGTGGGGCAACGGGGTCACGTCCTTAATCGCGGTGATCTTGAACCCCTGAGCCTGGAGGGAGCGGATGGCCGACTCCCGGCCCGAACCGGGCCCCTTGACCCAGACTTCGACTTCGCGCAGGCCGGCGTTTTTGGCGTCGGCCGCGGCTTTCTCGGCCACGATGCTGGCGGCGAAGGCCGTGCTCTTGCGCGACCCCTTGAACCCGGCGCGGCCGGAAGAGCACCAGGCTATGACTTCGCCGCTCCGGTCGGTGATGGTGACGATGGTGTTGTTGAAAGTGGATTGGATGTGCGCGATCCCGACCGGCACCGAGCGGGCGACCTTCTTTTTCTTCTGCGTCTTCTTTACCTTAGCCATCTCTTATCTCCTCAGGGACCTCGGCGGGCGCCGAATCAGGTTTTCTTCCTCTTGGCCCCCACCGATTTTCCCGGCCCTTTGCGGGTACGGGCGTTGGTGTGGGTGCGCTGACCGCGACAGGGAAGACCGCGGCGATGCCGCAAGCCCCGGTAGGCGCCGATGGTCATCAACCTCTTGATGTTCCCCGAGACCTCGCGGCGGAGATCGCCCTCCACCCTGATCCCCTTCTGGATCTCCGAGGTGATCTTGCTGATCTCGTCCTGGGTCAGCTGATGGGCCCGGGTTTCCGGGGGCACCTCGGAACGGGCCAGGATATCCCGCGAAAGCTTGGGGCCGATCCCGTAGATATACGTCAGGGCCACATCGATACGTTTGTTTTTGGGGACGTCGACGCCGATTATTCTGGGCATGTTACGATCTCTCCTGTCTGGGGGCGGTCAAGCTTCAGCCCTGCCTCTGTTTATGGCGGGGATTGGAGCAGAGAACGCGGACTACTCCCTTGCGCTTGACGATCTTGCAACGCTCACAAATTCTTTTTACCGACGGCTTTACCTTCATCTTCAACCTCGATTGCGGGCGGTCTCACAGCCTGCGAATGATTCTGCCTTTGGTCAAATCGTAGGGCGACATCTCCATCAGGACCTTGTCCCCGGGAAGGAGCTTGATGAAGTGCAAACGCATCCTCCCGGAAATATGGGCCAGGATAACATGCCCGTTTCCCACTTCCACCCGGAACATGGTGTTGGGCAGCAACTCCTTGACCACGCCCTCCAGTTTTATCGGAGCTTCATTCGACATATCGTTACTTCCCTCGCCGCCCCGCCACGGTCATGATTTCCGGCCCGGCGGCGGTAACGGCCACCGTCTGCTCGAAATGCGCCGACGGTTTCCCGTCCGCGGTCACGACCGTCCAGTTGTCGTCGAGGATTCTGACTTCGCCTACTCCCATGTTTACCATCGGTTCTATCGCCAGGACCATGCCTTCCCGGAGCAGCGGTCCCGTTCCCGCGGTCCCGAAATTCGGGATCTGGGGATCTTCATGAAGCCGCAGGCCGATCCCGTGGCCGACAAAATCGCGGACCACCGTGAACCCGGCCCCTTCGGCGACGGCCTGAACCGCAGCCGATATATCAAAGAGCCGGTTGCCGGGGCAAGCTTTTTCAATCCCCGCCGCCAGGGCTCTCCGGGTCACTTCGATCAGGCGTTTTTGTTCCCGGGGCGCCTCTCCTACCGGAAAGGTCGCGGCCATGTCTCCGTAATATCCCCGATATTTTACTCCTATATCCAGACTTACCAGGTCGCCTTCCCGCAAGCGGCGTTTCCCGCCGATGCCGTGAACGACTTCTTCGTTGACCGAGATGCAGATGATGCCGGGGTAACCGTTATATCCCTTAAAAGCCGATACCACGCCCAACTCCTCGATCAGCTCCCCGGCGGCGCGGTCCAGATCCTCGGTGGTCGTCCCGGGCCGGATCCGCCGGCTCACCGCCGTCATCACTTCGGCGGTTATCCGTCCGGCTGCCCGCATCAGCTCGAGTTCTCTTTCGCTCTTGAGGCTGATCATCGAGTGGCGCTCATCATCTCCTTCAGTTCGTCAAACGTCTCGTCCTTATCGACCTCGGCGTCGATTTCGATCAAGAGGCCGAGCCGCCGGTAGTATTCGGCGAGGTCGGCCGTCTTCTCTTCGTATTCCCGCAGCCTCTCCTCCACCGCCCGGGGCATGTCGTCGCGGCGGCGATAGAGTTCGCCGCCGCACCGGTCGCAGATCCCGGCGCGTTTCGGGGGCATGGTTTCCAGGTTATAGATGGTTCCGCAGTCGCGGCAGATCCGGCGGGCCGCCAGGCGCCGGACCAGGATCTCCCGACCGGCGGCGAAGTACACGACCCCGTCCAACTCTTCCCCCTCGTCCGCCAGTATCCCCCCCAGAGCCTCGGCCTGGGGCACGGTCCGGGGAAACCCGTCGAGAATGAAGCCCCGGCGGGCGTCGGTCCGGCCGAGGCGGCGGCGGACGATCTCGATGGTGACCCGGTCCGGGACCAGGTTCCCCTTCCCGATACATTCCTCGGCCAATTTCCCCAGATCGGTCCCCTCCTTCATCTCTTCCCGGAACATATCCCCGGTGGAGATATGGGGAACCTCGAGAAAACCGGCCAGCCTGACCGCGGCGGTGCCTTTCCCGGCTCCGGGAGGACCTAAAAATATGTAGCGGATACCCATGGCCCGGTCCTAGAAACGCCCCCGCAGCTTCCCTTTTTTCATGAAGCCGTCGTAATGGCGCATGAGCAGATGGGATTCCACCTGGCGCATGGTATCGAGCATGACCCCGACCAGAATGAGCAGGCTGGTCCCGCCGAAGAACTGGGCGATGGTGAAGCTGATCCGCAGGCGCCCGCTGATGAACGTGGGCAGGATGGCGATAATCGCCAGAAAGATGGCGCCGGAAAGGGTGATGCGGCTCATGACCCGATCCAGGTACTGAGCCGTGTTTTTGCCCGGGCGGATGCCGGGGATGAAACCTCCGTACTTGCGGAGGTTGTCGGCCATGTCCACCGGGTTGAAGGTGATGGCGGTGTAGAAGTAGGCGAAGAAAACTATGCAGAGTATGTACAGAGCCATGTAGATTACGCTGCCGGGCTGAAGCCACGCGCTCAGCCCCTCCAGGGCGGGAACGAACTGCACGATGGTGGCGGGGAACATGAGAATGGCCTGGGCGAAGATGATGGGGATGACGCCGGCCTGGTTCACCCGGAGGGGTAGGTAGGTGGCCTGCCCCCCGTAGACCCGGCGCCCGACCACGCGCTTGGCGTACTGAACGGGAATCTTGCGCTGGCCCTGGGTGATGAGAATGATGGCGGCGACCACCACCACCAGGAGAATCAGCATGATGATCAGAAAGCCCAGGGGACGGGTCCTGGTTTCGGGGTTGAAGGGGGAAAAGAGCAGCCACGCCTCGCGCACGGCGGCCGGCGCGCGGGAGATGATGCTGGTGGTGATGATCAGCGAGATGCCGTTGCCGATCCCGCGCTCGGTGATCTGTTCCCCCAGCCACATGATGAAGATGGTCCCGGTGGTCAGGGTCAGCATGGCCAGCAGACGGAAGCCGAGGCCGGGGTCGGCGATCTGGACGTCGGCGGCGGCGGACCCGAATATCTGCCCCGGGTGCTGGAGCCCCAAACTGATCATGTAGCCCTGAAAGAGGGCGAGGACCACGGTCCCGTAGCGGGTGTACTGGTTGATCTTCTTGCGGCCCGCTTCTCCTTCCTTGGCCATTTTTTCCAGGAAAGGAACGACCGCGGTCAGAAGCTGCATGATGATGGAAGCGCTGATGTAGGGCATGATCCCCAGGGCGAAGACCGTGCACTTGGACATGGCCCCCCCGGAGAAGATGTCCATGAGCCCGAAGATGGTGCCCCCGGCGGAATCGGTCAGTTCCTTGAAGATCTGGCTGAGGGCGGCGGGATCGATTCCGGGGGTGGGGATATAGCAGCCCACCCGGTACACCACGAGCAGACCGACGGTGAAGAGTATCCGCTTGCGCAGCTCCGGTATCTTGACTATGTTTCCGAACGCTTCCAGCATTGTCTGTTCAATCCTCCGGGGTCCCTCCAAAAAAAGACCCGCCGAACGGGCGGTTCCGGCGGCAGAAGCATCGGGCGGGGCGGACCCGCCGCGTTACTTCCTCCGGCTCCCGATAACCTGACACGTCCCTCCCGCGGCTTCGATGGCCTCGCGGGCCCGGGCGCTGAAACAATGAGCCCAAACCTCGAGTTTCCGTTCCAGGCTGCCGCGGCCCAGGACTTTGATTCCGTCGTAAAGCTTCCTGACGATGCGCTTTTCCAAAAGCAGTTCCGGGGTTACCTCGGTCCCGTCCTCGAACCCGTTCAGCGTGGAGAGGTTGACGATGCCGTAACGAACGGGGGACGGGGAAGTGAACCCCACCTTGGGCAGACGGCGGGCCAGGGGCATCTGACCGCCTTCGAAACCGGGCCGGATCGAGGCTCCGGAACGGGACTTCTGGCCTTTCTCTCCGCGGCCGGCGGTTTTCCCCCACCCGGACCCGGGCCCGCGCCCCTTGCGCTTGCGGGATTTCTTCGCTCCCGGAGTGAATTTCAGTTCATGCAATTCCACTGGTCTGCCCTTCCTTCATCTTCTTCCGCAACCGCACCGTGGACGACCTCCGGCCCAACCGATCGAGACCGTCCAGACCGGCCCGGACCACGTTCAAGGGATTGCGCGACCCCAGGGACTTGGCATAGACGTCCTTGATGCCGGCCAGTTCCAGGAGGAACCGGACCCCCCCGCCCGCGATCACGCCCGTCCCCGGAGGGGCCGGCTTCATGATCACGCGGGAAGAACCGTAGCGCCCCGTGATCTCGTGGGGGATGCTCGTCCCCTGTCGAGGAACCCTGACCATGGCCTTGCGGGCGTTCTCCACCCCCTTGCGGATCGATTCCGAAACTTCGTTGGCCTTTCCCAGGCCGAACCCGACCCGGCCGTTCTCGTCTCCGACCACCACCAACACGCTGAAACTGAACCGCCGGCCGCCCTTGACCACCTTGGCGCACCGGCGGATGTCCACCACCCGATCGATAAACTCGGACTCGACCTCGGGGTTGGTCCTCGCGTCTATTTTCAGAGCTCCCATTGCCTCTCCTTACTGAATGTCGACTCCCTAAAGCTTCAGGTTCCGGGAACGCGCACCCTCGGCCACGGCCTTGATCCGGCCGTGGTAGCGGAAACCGGCGCGGTCGAACACCACCTCGGTGATTCCCAGGGAGGAGGCCAGATCCCCGGCCAGGACCCCCAGCGCCTGAGCCGCCGCCACCGTCCCGGAGGAGCCGGAATGCTTCTCCGCGAAGGCCTTGGACCGGGTGCACACGGATCCCAGGGTGACTCCGCGGTCGTCGTCCACGAATTGAACATAGGTGTGCTTGAGACTGCGGTAGACGTTCATCCGGGGACGGCCGGCGGTTCCCCGGGCCTTTTTTCTCACCCGTTCCGCCCGTCTTTTCCTAGCCGCGGTTTTTTCCATGGATTTCATCTGTCAAACCTTAATCTTTCGTCTACGCCAGGGCTTTCCCGGCCTTCCTTCTGACCCACTCGCCCTCGTAACGGATGCCCTTCCCCTTATAGGGTTCGGGCGGACGGCAGCGGCGGATCCGGGCGGCGGTCTCCCCCACCACCTGCTTGTCGCAGCCGGAAACGATAATCTTCTGATTCCCGTCGACTTCGAACTTGATCCCCTGCGGCGGATCGATCACCACCGGGTGGGAGAACCCGATCTGCATCACCAGCTTCGGGCCCTCGAGCTGAACCCGGTACCCGACCCCGATCACCTCCAGCTTCTTCTGGAACCCGGCGCTGACCCCGATGATGAAATTGGCGAGCAGGCGCGCGTAAAGACCGTGGTAGGAGCGGGCCTGTTTATGCTCGGCATGGCGTTTCACCACAAGCTTGCGGCCTTCCTGTTCGACGGTGATGACCGGGGGCAGGGAGACGCTCATTTCCCCCTTGGGGCCCTTGACCGTCACCCGGTTGCCGGCGATCTCCACGGAGACCTTCTCCGGCACTTCGATTGGCGCGTTCCCTACTCGTGACATGACCCGTAGTATCCTTGCTTAGCGATTACCAGATATAACAGAGAACCTCGCCCCCGACCCCGGCGTGGCGGGCCTGGGCGTCGGTGACGACTCCCTTGGCGGTGGTGAGAACGGCCGTGCCCATCCCTCCCAGAACCATGGGGATCTCGTCCTTGTTCACGTACACCCGGCATCCGGGCCGACTGATGCGCTTGAGGTTGCGGAAAACCCGGCTTTTCTTGGGGCCGTACTGCATATAGATCCTGATCGTCCCCTGGCGGTTGTCCTCGATCAACTGATAGTCCTTGACATAGGACTCTTCCTTGAGAATCCTGACGACTTCCCGCTTCAGGCGGGAGGCCGGGACATCCACGGTCTCCAGCCCCCGGGCGTTGGCGTTCCGGAGCCGGGTCAGCAGGTCCGCGATGGGGTCGGTCATGGTCATGGTGGCGTACTCCTTTACCAGCTCGACTTGGTCACGCCGGGGATTTTCCCTTCTCCGGCCAGCTTGCGGAAACAGATCCGGCAGAGTCCGAATTTTCTCAGATATCCGCGCGGGCGCCCGCAATGGAGGCAGCGGTGGTAGCGCCGCACTCCGAATTTCGGCTCCCGCCGGCTTTTCTCGATCAATGCTTTTTTGGCCATCTCGCGCGCTTACCTTGTCGGTTATACGTTTGTCCGGCGGTCGGCGAAGGGCATTCCCAGCAGGGAAAGCAGTTCCTTGGCCTCTTCGTCCGATTCAGTGGACGTCACCACCGTGATGTTCATGCCCTGGACCCGGTAGACCTTGTCGATGTCCACCTCGGGGAAAACGATCTGCTCCTCCAGCCCCAGGGTGTAATTGCCGTGCCCGTCCAAGTTGACCGGCAGCCCCCGGAAGTCGCGGATCCGCGGAAGGGCCACGCTGATCAGGCGGTCGAGAAATTCGTACATTCTCTCCCCTCGGAGGGTCACCCGGCAACCGACCGGCATCCCCTCCCGGAGCTTGAACCCGGCGATGCTCTTGCGGGCGCGGGTGACCACCGGCTTCTGCCCCACGATCAGGGCCAGGTCGTCGGCGGCCGCCTGGACCGCCTTGGCGTCGGAGATGCCGGCGCCGATGCCCATGTTCACGACCACCTTCTCCACGCGGGGGACCCGCATGGTGTTGGTGAAGGCGAACTTCTCCTTGATCCGGGGAACGATCTCTTCCTGGTAATATTGCTTAAGCCGAGCCATGACCCTTCATTCCTCAATCCAGGGTCTCGCCGCACCGGCGGCAGATCCTGATTTTCTTTCCGTCATTGAGCGCCTTGATTCCGATCCTGGTTCCCCGCTTGCAGCGGGAACAGTAGATCTGGACGTTGGAAACGGCCAGGGGGGCCTCTTTTTCCACCGAGCCGCCCTGGGGGTTCTTCTGCGAAGGACGCACGTGGCGCTTGATCATGTTCACGCCCTGCACCAGGATGCGTTCCCCCCCCGGAACGATCCGGAGGACTTTCCCGGTCTTACCGGAGAACCGTTCCTTCCCCGCGATTACGATAACCGTGTCGTCTTTCTTGATCCTGGTCTTCATCGGCGTAGTGCTCTCTCTTTTCCGGCTCCGGGTCAGAGAACCTCCGGGGCCAGGGAAACGATCTTGAGGTAATTGCGGTCGCGCAGCTCCCGGGCGACCGGACCGAAGACGCGGGTGCCGCGCGGGTTCATCTGGTTGTCCACGATCACCACCGCGTTCTCGTCGAAGCGCAGAACCGAACCGTCGGGACGACGGATATCGTCCTTGGTCCTCACCACCACCGCGCGCACGACCTCGCCTTTTTTGACCGGGCTCTCCGGAATCGTCTCCTTGATGGAGGCCACCAGCAGATCCCCGATCTGGGCGTACCGCTTGCCCCCCGCGGATATCACTTTGATACAACTGGCCCGGCGCGCGCCGGTGTTGTCGGCCACCTTCAACATTGTCCGCATCTGGATCATCGCCTGACTCCCTGCTCCCGGGCTCCTTACTCCTGCTCGACGGACGACGTGATCACCCGCTCCAACCGCCAGCGCTTGGTCTTCGAGATCGGGCGCGTCTCCACGATCTGGACGAAATCCCCGCGGCGCGCCTCGTTGTTCTCGTCGTGAACCTTGTGCAGGCTCGCCCGTTTGACGACCTTCTTATAAAGGGGGTGCCGGTAGGTCCTGGTCACCTTGACCACCACGGTCTTCTCCATGGCGTCGCTGACCACCTCGCCCCGGCGAACTTTTCTGTGCCCGCGCTCGATCGGCTGGTTGCTCATTTCTTTTCCTCTTTCTCGATGGTCAGGAAACGGGCGATATCCCGTTTGACCTCTCCGATCCGGGCCGTTTTCTCCAGCTGCCCGCTCCCAGCCTGAAAACGCAACTTGAACAGTTCCTCGCGCAGTTCGTGCAGCTTCTGCCCGCGTTCTTCGGAGGTCAATTGTCTGATCTGTTTGGCTTTCATCGGCGTTACTTCTGAGAGGTTCTGATGACGAAACGGCAGGGGAAGGGCAGCTTGAAGGCGCCCAGGCGCATGGCTTCCCGGGCCAGGGATTCGGTCACGCCCGACATCTCGAAGAGCATATGCCCCGGCCTGACCACGGCCACCCAGAACTCGGGGTTCCCCTTCCCTTTTCCCTGCCGGGTCTCGGGGGGTTTCTTGGTCACGGGCTTATGGGGGAATACCCGGATCCAGACCTTGCCCTTTCTCTTGATATGCCGGGTCACCGACACCCGGACCGACTCGATCTGATTGGCCGTCAGCCAAGCTCCGGCGAGGGCCTGGAGCCCGTATTCTCCGAACTCCAGCGTGTTGCCCCGCGTCGACCGCCGCGGAATCTTTCTCCGCTGGGTTTTACGGTGCTTGATCTTTCTAGGCATCAAGGCCATTGGTCACGTCCTCCCCGACGGAAAGTTGCTCTCCCTTGTAGATCCAGACCTTGACCCCGATGGCGCCGTAGGTGGTCCGAGCTTCGGCGAAACCGTAATCGATGACGGCCCGCATGGTCTGCAGGGGGATTTTTCCCACCTTGTAAACCTGGGTGCGGCTCATCTCGGCGCCGCCCAAGCGCCCCGAAACCTGAATCTTGATCCCCCCCGCCCCCCGGGCCAGCGAATCCTGGATCGTGCGCTTCATGGCCCGGCGGAAGGAGATCCGGCGTTCGAGCTGACGGGCGATGTTCTCGGCGACGAGCTGGGCCGAAAGTTCGGGAACCTTGACCTCCTTGACGTCGATCACGACCTCGCGGTTGATCAGGTCCCGAAGTTCCCCGCGAATCCGGTCGATCTCGGAACCGCGGCGTCCCACCACCAGACCCGGACGGGCGGTGTGCACGGTAACGCGCACTTTTTCCGGAGTCCGCCGCGAAATCTCGATCCGGGGAATGCCGGTATTGGAATATTTGTCCTTGATATAGCGGCGGATCTTGGCGTCCTCGAGCAGGAATTCGGGAAATGTCTTTTTGTCCGCGTACCATTGGGAATCCCAGGTGCGGTTGTACCCGATTCTGAAACCGATAGGATTGACTTTTTGTCCCATGTGCTTGTTTCTCCGCTATTGAACCGGCGCGGCCGTCTCGTTCTCGCCGACGACCACCTTGATGTGGCAGGTGCGGTTTCTGATCCGGGAAGCCATTCCCCGCGCCCGGGCTTTGTACTTGTAGGGGGGGATGAGCGGCCCCTGGTCGGCCATGATCTCCCTAATAACGATGGCATCGTCGGAAACCTTGCCCTGGTTCTTGAGGTTGGCGGCGGCGGAGAGGATCACTTTCTCGATGAGCCGGGCGCCGCGGCGGGGAGAGGCGGCCAGGAGAGCGAGGGCCTGGTTCACGGGCAGACCCCGGACCTGGTCCACGACCGGGCGGACCTTGCTCGGGGAAACCTTCAGATATTTCGCTATCGCCTGTGCCTGCATCTCAATCCACCGGATTACTTCGCCGCGGCGGCGGCTTTGGCCTTGGGCCCGGAATGGCCGCTGAATTTGCGGGTGGGGGAAAATTCTCCCAGTTTATGGCCGACCATGTTCTCGGTGACGAACACGGGAACGAACTTGCGCCCGTTATGCACGGTGAAGGTGTGGCCGATGAACTCGGGGACGATCGTGGACCGTCGGGACCAGGTTTTGATCGGTTTGCCTTCCCCGGCCCTGATTTTCTGGACTTTCTTCAGGAGTTTGGGGTCGATGTAGGGACCCTTTTTAATCGAACGAGACATCTTTCACCTATGCTATTTCTTCTTCCTGCTCTTGACCACGTGCTTGGTCGATTTGCTCCGGCTCCGGGTCTTCCCTCCCTTGGCCGGCTTCCCCCAGGGAGAAACCGGATGGCGACCGCCCGAGGTGCGCCCTTCGCCGCCGCCCATGGGATGATCGACCGGATTCATGGCCACGCCCCGGACTTTCGGCCGGCGTCCCCGCCAACGGGACCGTCCGGCTTTCCCGTCGGAAAGCGAGCTGTGTTCGGGGTTGCCCACCTGGCCTATGGTCGCGGCGCACCCCTGGAGCACCCGGCGGACTTCTCCGGAGGGCAGTTTGATATGCGCGTAGCGGCCTTCCTTGGCCATGAACTGGGCGGTGGTACCGGCGCTGCGCACCATGGCTCCTCCCGCCCCCGGCCTGACTTCGATATTGTAGACCGGGGTCCCCATGGGGATGGCGGAGAGGGGGAGGCGGTTGCCGACGCGGATTTCGGCGTCGGGTCCGGACATGAGACTGTCTCCCACGTTGAGGCCCTGGGGAGCGATGATGTAGCGTTTCTCCCCGTCGGCGTATACCACGAGCGCGATTCGGGAAGAACGGTTGGGATCGTACTCGATGGCCTCGACCCGGGCCGGCACCCCCAGCTTTTCGCGCTTGAAATCGACGTGGCGGTAGAGCCGTTTATGCCCCCCCCCGCGGTGGCGCGAGGTCAGGCGGCCGCGGTTGTTGCGTCCGCCCGTCTTCTTCAGGGGGCTCACCAGCGACTTCTCGGGCCGTTTCTTGGTGACCTCTTCGAAGGTCGAGACCGTCATGAACCTGCGGCTCGGCGTCGTCGGTTTATACTTTCTGATGCCCATTCCCTTTACCTCGAGAAACCCGCCGCCCCCGGATCGACCGGGAACGGGCGGGCCTGGTTCGTTCTTTACGCTCTCAACCTACTTCTTGCTTATACGAACGAAATCGTGTCGCCTTCCTTGAGGGACACGATCGCTTTCTTCCAACTGGGTTTGCGGCCTTCCACCCGGCCGATCCGTCGAAGCTTTCCGTGCACGGTGATGGTGCGGACGTCGACCACTCCCACCTTGAAGAGCAGTTCCACGGCGCGGCGGATCTGGATCTTGTTGGCGTCGGCCGCCACCCGGAACAGGAACTGGTTGTGCTTATCCTGCACCCTGGTCCCCTTCTCGGTGATGACCGGGCCGATGACGATCTTCCTGGCTTCGGTTTCTCTCACGCTATCTTTCCCATCCATTCCTGCAGGTGCTCGAGCGCCTCCCGCGTCACCACCAGATTACGGTGGGAAAGAACCGCCAGGGTGTTGAGTTCCCTGATCCCCGAAACCGAGACCGCGGGGAGATTGCGGGCGGCAAGGTGGACGTTGCGGTCCCGGACGGGGGTAACGACCAGGACGTCGGACCCCGCCCCGACCTTTTCCAGTATCCCGGCTAGAACCGAGGTCTTCGGCTCCTCCAGGGCCAGTCCGTCCAGAACCGTGACCCGGCCCTGAAAGAAGCGCATGGCCAGCACCGACTTGAGTGCCTTGCGCTTCACCTTTTTGGGGACGGAGTAGGAGTAGTCCCGAGGATGCGGGCCGAAGACCGTGCCCCCGCCCCTCCAGATCGGGCTGTTCCGATCTCCGGAGCGGGCGCGGCCGGTGCCCTTCTGCCGCCAGGGCTTGCGTCCCGAGCCGGCGACGTCGCCGCGGGTGCGCGTGGAAGCGGTGCCGCGCCGGGCGCGGGCCTGGTGCATTCTCACCACCTCGGCGACCATATCGTTGCTGGCCGCCGGCTGCACCAGAGTCTCGGGGATTTCGATCCGATCGACGGTCTCCCCGCTCGTGTTTTTTACCTCGAGTGTCGGCATCTTCGACTCGCTGTCCGTTGACAGGGCTCCTCACATTGCAAAGCCGTGAAGGCTATGCGACTTTCCTTTTAAAATCAAGAACTTTATTGCGCCGGCGCCGTTTTCTTAAGCGCCCGACGGATGACAAGCAGGCCCGCGGCCGACCCGGGAACCGCTCCCTTGACCAGGAGAAGGTTCTCTTCCGGCCTCACCTCGACCACCTTCAGGTTCTGCACGGTCTGCCGCGCGCACCCGTAATGACCCGGCATCTTCTTGCCTTTGACCACCCGTCCCGGAGTGGCCGAGGAGCCGATGGAACCGGTGCGCCGGTGCTCGGGGTGGCCGTGAGTCATGGGCCAGCGGCTGGCGTTCCAGCGCCGGACGGTGCCGGAATAGCCGCGCCCCTTGGTGGTCCCGGTGACGTCGAGAAAGTCCCCGGGCTTGAAAATATCGACCAGGATCTCCTGTCCGGGCCGGTATTCGCCGGCGCCGGCGAAGGAGAACTTCTTCAGATGGCGGCGGGGAGGAAGGTCTTTCTTCTCGAAATAACCCCGGCGCGGCTTCTTCAACTTGCCGGGTTTGACTTCCCCGAAACCCATCAGGAGTTCGTTCCTCTCCCCGTCGACTTCCAGGACCGTGCAGGGACCGGCTTCGATCACCGTTACCGGGACCATCTCGCCGTTTTCGCCGAAGACCTGCGTCATGCCTATTTTTCTGCCCAACAAACCGGCCATGTTGTACCTTCCTGCGCTTTGCTCCCGAACCGGCCGACTCAGGCCTCGAGTTTGATTTCTATCCCGGCCGGCAGTTCGAGCTTCTTGAGCTCGTCGACCGTCTTGGCGGTGGGATCGATGATGTCGAGAAGCCGCTTAAAGGTCCGGATCTCGAACTGTTCCCGGGATTTCTTGTCGACGTGCGGCGACTTGAGCACCGTATATTTTTCTTTCCGCGTCGGCAGAGGGACCGGCCCCACCACCTTCGCCCCGGTTCTCCTCGCGGTCTCGACTATCTCTCCCGTCGACTGGTCGAGCAGGCGGTAGTCATAACCCTTGAGCCTGATTCTGATTTTCTGCCCTTGCACGGTTGCCTCTTCGCGTTGTTCGGTTGCCTTATTCCAAGATCTCGGTGACGGTGCCGGCGCCGACCGTGCGGCCGCCCTCGCGGATGGCGAACCGCAGTCCCTTCTCCATCGCGATCGGCATGATCAGATCGACTTCCATCTGCACGTTGTCCCCGGGCATCACCATCTGCACCCCCTCGGGGAGCTTGATCGACCCGGTCACGTCCGTCGTCCGAAAATAAAACTGCGGCCGGTACCCGCTGATGAACCCGGTGTGCCGCCCGCCTTCCTCGCGGCTGAGCACGTACACCTCCGCCATGAAATGCTTGTGCGGCGTGATCGTCCCCGGCTTCGCCAACACCTGGCCCCGCTCCACCTCGTCCTTCTTGATCCCCCGCAGCAGACACCCGATGTTGTCCCCCGCCTGCCCCTGGTCCAGGAGCTTCCGGAACATCTCCACCCCCGTCACCGTCGTCTTGCGCGTGTCCCGGATCCCCACGATCTCCACTTCCTCCCCCACCTTCACCACTCCACGCTCCACCCGGCCCGTCACCACCGTGCCCCGCCCTTCGATCGAAAACACGTCCTCCACCGGCATCAAAAACGGCTGGTCCACGTCCCGCTCCGGCGTCGGCACGTACCCGTCCACCGCGTCCATCAGCTCCCAGATGCACTTGGCCTCCGCCGACTCGGGGTCGTCCGTCTCCAGCGCCTTCAGCGCCGATCCCTTCACCACCGGAATGTCGTCCCCCGGAAACTCGTACTTCGACAGCAGCTCCCGTACCTCCATCTCCACCAGCTCCAGCAGCTCCGGGTCGTCGAGCATGTCCACCTTGTTCAGAAACACCACGATCGCCGGAACCCCAACCTGCCTCGCCAGCAGAATGTGCTCCCGCGTCTGCGGCATCGGGCCGTCCGCCGCCGACACCACCAGAATCGCCCCGTCCATCTGCGCCGCGCCCGTGATCATGTTCTTGATGTAGTCCGCGTGCCCGGGACAGTCCACGTGCGCGTAGTGCCGCGCCGGCGTCTGGTACTCGACGTGCGCCGTCGCGATCGTGATCCCCCTCGCCTTCTCCTCCGGCGCGTTGTCGATCGAATCGAACGAACGGAACTCGGCTCCGCCCTTCGTCGCCAGCACCTTCGTGATCGCGGCCGTCAGCGTCGTCTTCCCGTGGTCGACGTGCCCGATCGTCCCGATGTTCACGTGCGGCTTTGTCCTCTCGAATTTTTCCTTGGCCATGATCTTCC
>Ga0116162_10000453_pt1 | contig 29423 bp, 25 predicted proteins | sample AD_UKC105_MetaG_FD_89875 | JGI IMG/M metagenome (GOLD analysis project Ga0116162, IMG submission 89875) | Active sludge microbial communities of municipal wastewater-treating anaerobic digesters from Hong Kong - AD_UKC105_MetaG | ecosystem: Engineered > Bioreactor > Anaerobic > Digestate...
CAGATGTTCAAGGACACGATGATCTCCATCGGCGAGCCGATCATCCCGTCCGAAGTGGTGACGGACGTAACGGCCGCGCTCGAATATGCGGAAGAAATCACCTATCCCGTGATCGTGCGCCCGGCGTTTACGCTCGGCGGCTCCGGCGGCGGGATTGCACAAACGCGTGACGAGCTGAAGGAAATTGCGGAGAACGGATTGCGCGCGTCTCCGATCACGCAGATTCTGGTGGAAAAATGCGTTTCCGGCTGGAAGGAAATCGAATTCGAGGGCATGCGCGATAAAAACGGCAACGTCATCACGATCTGCAGCATGGAGAATTTCGACCCGGTCGGCGTGCACACGGGCGACAGCATCGTCATTGCGCCGGCGGTCACGCTTGCCGATAAAGAATACCAGATGCTCCGTTCCGCAACGCGAAAGATCATCGACACGCTGGGCATCGAGGGCGGATGCAACTGCCAGTTTGCGCTGAACCCAAACAGCTTTGAATACGCGGTCATCGAGGTCAACCCGAGGGTATCGCGTTCTTCCGCGCTGGCTTCCAAAGCGACCGGGTATCCGATTGCGAAGGTCGCCGCGAAGATTGCGGTGGGATATACGCTGGATGAAATTAAAAACGCGGTGACGGGAAAGACCTCCGCCTGTTTCGAACCTGCGCTCGATTACGTCGTGGTGAAGCTGCCGAAGTGGCCGTTCGATAAATTCATCCACGCCAGACGGACGCTGGGCACGCAGATGAAGGCGACCGGCGAGGTCATGGCCATCGGCCCGACGTTCGAGCAGGCGATCATGAAAGCCGTGCGCGGCGCGGAAATTTCGCTGGACAGCCTGAACCTGCCGAAGCTTGCCCAAAAAACGACGGACGAAATCAGACAGCTATTGCATGTCTGCGATGACGAGCGGCTGTTCGTGGCGTTTGCGGCGCTTAAGCGCGGCGTCCCCGCCGAGGAGGTCGCCGCGGTCACGACGATCGACCGCTGGTTTTTGCATAAGCTGCGCCGTCTTGCGGCGTATGAGCTGGAACTGGAAAAAGAGGGATTGTCGGACGAACGGTATTATGAAGGGAAAACGCTCGGGTATCCCGACCATGTTCTTGCGCGTATCTCCGGCGAACCGGTAAAAAAACATCTGCCCGCGGGCTATCGCATGGTGGACACCTGCGCGGCGGAATTTGAGGCCCAAACGCCGTACTTTTACGCGGACTACGGCTGCGAAAACGAGGCGGCGGAGTTCATTGCGCGCAGGAATTCGAAAAAACGCCGCGTGATCGTCTTTGGCTCTGGCCCGATCCGCATCGGGCAGGGAATCGAGTTTGACTACGCGTCCGTCCACTGCGTCTGGTCGCTCAAGCGCGCGGGGTTCGAGGTGATCATCGTCAACAACAATCCCGAAACCGTTTCGACGGACTTCGACACCGCCGACCGGCTGTATTTCGAACCGCTGACGGCGGAGGACGTGATGAACGTGATCGAAACGGAACAGCCGTACGGTGTGGTCGTTGCGTTCGGCGGGCAGACCGCCATCAAGCTCACGCGGCACCTCGTGGCAAACGGGGTCCGCATTCTCGGCACGCCCGCGGACAGCATCGACGCGGCGGAGGACCGCGAACGGTTCGACGCGCTGCTGGAGCAGCTCCACATCAAGCGTCCGCGCGGACGCACGGTAAAAACGGAAGCGCAGGCGCTTTGCGCCGCGCAGGAACTGGGATACCCTGTGCTCATCCGCCCGTCCTACGTGCTCGGCGGGCAGAACATGATCATCGCCTTCGGCGACGAGGACGTTCGCGAATACATGGGGATCATCCTCGGGCAGGGCGTCGACAACCCGATTTTAATCGACCAGTACCTGATGGGCACGGAAATCGAGGTCGACGCGATCTGCGACGGGGCGGACATCCTGATTCCCGGCATCATGGAGCATATCGAGCGCGCGGGCGTGCATTCCGGGGACTCCATCGCCGTCTATCCGGCGTGGAACCTCAACGGACCGTTGATCGAGCGCATCATCGACCATTCCAGGCAGCTGGCGCTGGCGCTCCATACGCGCGGGCTGATCAACATCCAGTATGTGATCTACGAAAACGAGATCTTCGTCATCGAGGTGAACCCGCGTTCGTCCCGGACGGTTCCGTATATCAGCAAGGTGACGGGCGTGCCGATGGTCGACCTCGCGACGCGCGCGATGCTGGGCGAACGCCTGCGCGACATGGGCTTCGGCACCGGGCTGTACCGGACGCCGCCGTATGTCGCGGTCAAGGTGCCGGTCTTCTCGTTTGAAAAGCTTGCGGACGTCGATACCCTGCTCGATCCGGAGATGAAGTCCACGGGCGAAGTGCTGGGCATCGGCAAAACGCGGGACGAAGCGCTTTATAAAGGCCTCGTTGCCGCCGGATATAAGATGAAACGGCGCGGCGGGCTGCTCGTCACCGTCCGGGACAGCGACAAGAGCGAGATTACGGACGCGGTGCGGAAATTCGCCGGTCAGGGCTTCACCGTATACGCCACGAAGGGTACCGCACAGGCCATCCGCGACGCGGGCATGGACGTTACAGAGGTCAAAAAGCTGCACGAATCGTCCGACAATATCATGACGCTCATGGAAAGCGGCGAAGTGGACTATATTATCTCCACCTCGTCAAAGGGACGGATTCCATCCAGAGACAGCGTAAAGATACGCCGTAAGGCGGTTGAACGCGCAATCCCCTGCATCACCTCGATCGACACGGCGAACGCGCTTGCGGACAGTCTCAGAAGCCGCTTTACCCAGCGCAGCACGGAGCTTGTGGACATCAACCACATGCGCACGGAAAAGATGCGGTTGAGCTTCACCAAGATGAACGGCACGAGCAACGACTACATCTATTTCAACTGCTTCGACCGGCGGATCGATTCGCCGGAATCGCTGAGCGTGTACCTGTCCGACCCGCACGGCGGCATCGGCGGCGACGGCGTGATTTTGATCTGCCCGTCGGACGTTGCGGACGCGAAGATGCGCATTTTCAACCGCGACGGCAGCGAGGGAAAGATGTGCGGCAACGGCATCCGCTGCGTCGGCAAATATTTGTATGACAACGGCTTTACGGACAAAACCGAGCTGACGATCGAAACGCTGAGCGGAAACAAACGCCTGCGGCTTTATGTGCGCGGTGGAAAGGTCAAGTCCGTCGCCGTGGATATGGGCAGGGCCGAGCTTGCGCCGAACGATATCCCAGTGCAACTCGAAGGCGGCCGCATCGTCGGCAGAGCCGTGGAGATTGAAGGGAAGCCATATGAGATCACCTGCGTCTCCATGGGCAATCCGCATTGCGTCGTCTTTACGGAAAATCCCGATTTGCTGGAGATTGAAAAGATCGGCCCCGCGTTTGAGAACGCGCCGATCTTTCCCGATCAGGTGAACGCGGAGTTTGTCAAGGTGATCGACAGCCACACGCTTAAAATGCGCGTTTGGGAGCGCGGCAGCGGCGAGACGCTGGCCTGCGGCACCGGCGCGTGCGCGGCCGTGGTCGCCGCGGTGGAAAACGGATTTTGCGAAAAAGGCGAGGACGTCACGGTTCGCCTGCGCGGCGGAGACCTGCTGGTGCGTTACACCGACGAAACGGTGCTGATGACGGGCGACGCAAGAAAGAATTTCGAAGGAGTTGCAGAGCTGTAAAAGAAGAAGGTGAAAAACAACCAAAAACTGGAAACAACCGCGGTTTGCCTCTTCTCGGGCGGACCGCGTCTTTTGGCGTGCGCCGCCGAAGCGCTTCACGGCCGAACGGGGTCGGGCCATTGAGAAAAACAGGATTTTGTAATACAATAATCCGTGCGAAACATCGATTTTTATACCGGCTTTACAACTGAGAAAGCAAATTCGATTAAAAAGAGAAACGGCGAAAAAACAGAATGTTCGCGCATGCATTGCATAAAGACGTGCGCGAACGGTTTGGGAGCTAGGATTGATGAAAAAAATTCTGCTGTTAACCACGGGCGGGACCATCGCTTCGAGAGAGGGTGCAAACGGCCTTCAGCCGGTCCTCGGCGCAAGCGAGCTTTTACATGCGTTCACTTACGACGCTTCACGTTTCGACGTCACCGCCGTAGGCGTGCTGGATATGGATTCTTCCAACATCCAGCCGGAGGAGTGGCAGGTCATAGCGAAGAAGATCGGGCGGGAATATGAGAATTACGACGGGTTCATTATCACCCACGGGACCGACACGCTGGCGTATACGGCGTCGGCGCTCAGCTACATGCTGCGGGATTTGAAAAAGAGCGTGGTTCTGACGGGCTCGCAGATTCCGATCGGGCAGGACGTCAGCGACGCGCAAACGAACCTGACGACGGCGTTATGGGCCGTCGAAGCGGATATCTGGGGCGTGACGGTCGCGTTTAACCGGCGAATTATTCGCGGAACGCGCGCCGTCAAGGTCAGCACCATGAGTTTCGACGCGTTTCAGAGCGTAAACGCGCCGTATTTGGCGCAGATCACGGCGGAAGGAATGCATGTTGTGGACGACGGGCATCGATACGCCGGGCCGGGCAAGCCGTTTACCGTTGCGCCGGAGCTTTACAGCAAAGTTTTTCTTTTAAAGGTGATTCCGGGAACGCAGCCGGATTTGATCGAAAGCCTGCCCGCGCTGGGGTACAAAAGCCTTGTGATCGAAGCGTTCGGTGCAGGCGGCATTCATTATCTGCACAGGAATCTTTTGCGCTCGCTGGAGCGGCTGGTCGAAAGCGGAATCCTGGTCGTTATCTGCAGCCAGTGTCTCTATGACTGCAGCGATCTGACGCTTTACGAAGTAGGGCGGCAGCTGCTTGACGTCGGCGTGGTTCCGGCTCTGGACATGACTACCGAAGCGATCGTTACAAAGCTTATGTGGATCTGGGGCCGGACGGACGATTATAGTACGGCGAAAGAGCTCTTTTGCCGTAATCTTGCCGGGGAAATGTCGTGAATATAGCCATGCGTCTTCCACGTGCGGCAATCGAATTTTTCAACACAGACGGATACGAAAAGCAGGATTTTTGCAGTCGTGCGTTATGCGTCCGGCTGTGTTTTTTGGAATTTTGACGGAAAATGCCGGATCGGGCGCTTTGGGGATAGCCGAATCCATCCATAAACCATACGGGAAACGGTAAAATCATCCGCATACGGCGAAAGTAGGATGACAAGCAAATTTATTTTGTATTATAATGACTAAGCCGTTGCGCATTTTTATCGGCATGGATCGATTGAAATGTTATTGAGCCGCATCGCCGCAAAGGGCGACGGATCCGTAAGGGATATGGAGCCAACCGAAGGGAGTTGGAGCAAATGGCCAAGCTGAAAGGTATCATTCGGTATTTTGGAGTACCGCTGGTCGTTGTCGCTGTCATGCTTACAACGTTTGTCGCATTTCGGGCACGGATCTCGGACGAGATACGGCAGGGGACGTATCAGATATTGAAGGAGTCTGCTCTTCAGCAGAAAATAGACGTTGCGAAGTATTTGAATATGCTGGTGCAGAGGGCTGAAATCGTTACGGAATACAATAAAAACACCGGCAGCATCACAATGACAGAGACGCTGAAAACGGAACTTTCCGGCACCGGCTTTAACGTGCAGGCAGGATATGCCGACAGCCGGGGACGCGTGTTGTATGGCGATGTGGACGTCCTCGACGTATCAAAAAAAGGGTGGTTTCTAAAAGCGCTGAACGGGGAAAGCGACATTGCTCTTTATCCCGCCCAGGCCGACGGCGAGTATGACGATATCCTCATCGCCATCCCGACGTATTCGGCGGGAACCGTAGACGGCGTGCTGTTTGCCGTCGTGCCGAACGAGGTCGTCTCCGGCTTTATTGAAACAACCGCGTACGACGGCGATGCCGTCTCCGGTATCTGCGATACGGCTGGAAATCTAATTTTTGCCGAACGGGACCTGGAATCCTGCTATAATCAGAAAAACGTTTTCAGTCTGGTCGAAAACGATTCCATTCAGCGCGGCCTTACGCAGGCAAAACTGAAGCGGGCTATGCTTGACGGCGAGGAGATGGCGTTTTATTTCAGCTACGAAGGAGAAAAATACTATACGGTCATCGAGCCTCTGGGTATTTGCGACTGGTATGTGTTTTCCACGATCGGGGGAACGACGGCGGACACGATTCAACGGCAGGTAGGCGCTTATGTTTCCGCAATGTTCGTCATCGTCCTTGCTGTCGGCGTCGCAATGACGCTCCAGGCATACTTTCACGAGAGGGCGACGATCCGGCGGCTGGAGCAGGACAAGGAACTTCTGCGGCAGATCGGCGCGCGCTACGTGCTAATCAACCGTTTGTCGAACGAAGTTCTCTTTATTGTGAACATGGAAGACGGAAGCATCAGCTTTAACGACAATTTTGAAGCCATGTTCGGTTTCCCGCCGCCAAAGTGCTCCATGGATCATGTGGAAGACTGTTATAGATTGGTTGACAAGGACGACTGGTCGCGGTTTTCACGCTTTGTTGAGCACATGAACGCGGGCGCGCCGGAAGCGCACGAAGAAGTGCGCATGATAAACGCGCGCGGCATCAGCCGCTGGAAACGGCTGGAGATATACACCGTATTCGACAGCGAGGGCAGGTCCAAAGAGGCCGTCGGCAAGATTTCGGATATCCATCGCCAAAAACAGTCCCTGCAACGATTAAAAAAGAAGGCGGACAGCGATTCGCTGACCGGCCTGCTCAATCGTTCCGCTATGGAACGTTATACGCGGCAGTTTCTCGCCGGCGAGGGAAAAGAAGGCCTTCACGCGCTCTTTATGCTGGATTTCGACAGTTTTAAACAGGTGAACGACACGTTAGGCCATGCCGAGGGCGACCAGGTGCTCGTTGCGTTTGCGCATGCCGCCAAGCGCCTGTTCCGCGCGGACGACCTGGTTGCCCGGACTGGCGGCGACGAGTATATGATGCTCATGAAATCGATCGATTCCGAAGAAAGCGCGCTTGAAAAGGCTGAACAGATTCGCAAAGTGATGGCGCGGGTCGGCAAAAAATTCGGCGTCGGCGCAACCGTGAGCATCGGTATTGCGGTGTTTGACCGGGATGGTAAAACGTTTGAATCGCTCTATAAGGCGGCGGACGAAGCGCTTTACTGTGTAAAGAAGTCGGGGAAAAACGATTGCGCTTTTTATGGCAAAACGACAGGGACGATCAACCCGGATCAAAAAGAAATGGAGGGACAAGAAAACGGAACAGCAGACACATAAGGTGAAACTCACCAAAAAGCAAAATTTCCTTCAGGGGCTGAAATTTTTGCTCTTTTCCTGCTCGGCCGGGCTGATTCAGATGGCCTCGTTCACGCTGCTCAACGAGACCGTCGAATGGGATTATTGGCCGAGCTATCTCATCGCGCTGACCTTGTCGGTCCTGTACAATTTTACGGTCAACCGGAAGTTTACGTTTAAGTCGGCAAAGAACGTTCCGCTTGCCATGATGCAGGTGATCGGGTATTATCTCGTGTTTACGCCGCTGTCGACCTGGTGGGGCGAGGCGCTCACGCGCGCAGGCTGGAACGAATACATCGTTCTGTTCGGCACGATGGTGATCAACCTCGTTACGGAGTTCAGCTTTTACCGGTTCGTGGTTTATAGAAACCATCTTTTTACAAACAAGGCGGGCCAGAAAGAGCTTGCGAAGATGGCCGCGGAAGAAGCGGCGGGCGAAGCCCCGGCGGAGTAGCAAAGCGAAAGGGCTTTCCACCTGCGATTCGCAGGCGGCAAGCCCTTTCGGCTGCTTAACTTACTTATTTGTCTAACTTTTGGGGGTCACTTCATGTCCGGGGTGCTTTTCGATTTGGTTTATTAAAGGGGCAAACGCTATTCGATCGGCTTGAACCCTTCGCCGTGCACTTCCGTTGCGTCGGTAACGAAGATGAACGCGCAATGGTCCGCGCGTTTGACCGCTTTCAGCGTTTGTGCAAACATGTTGCGGCGCGTGACCAGCATCAGCACGTTTTTGTCGCGCCGGGTGTAGCCGCCGCGCCCCTGCAAAACGGTGACGCCGCGCCCGAGTTCGCCGGCGATCAGCGAAAGGATTTCCTCGCCGCGTTCCGTTACGATGTAGATGACTTTTGCATGGTCGACGCCCTGCATGATGGCGTCGACGGTACGCGTGGTGGCAAAGATGGTCACGATGGAATACAGCGCCACCTCGATGTCCCGGAAGACGAACACGGCGAACAAAACGACCGTCGCGTCTACGACCAGAAGCAGCGAGCCGACGGAGACGTTTGGAAACACGCGGTTGAGCAGCAGGCTGATCAGGTCGGTCCCGCCGGTCGTCGCGCCGCGGACGAAGATGATGCCCATGCCGACGCCGCAGAGCACGCCGCCGAGCACCGAGGCCAGCAGGACGTTGTTTGTGTACGGTGGAAGGAGCAGCGTGAAAACGTCGATCAGCAGCGAAAGCAGCAACGTTGCCAGGACCGTTTTAAACAGCGGCCGCAGGCCAAGCCGCCACCAGGCGAGGACGATAAGCGGGATATTCAGCAGCAGCGTCCAAATGCCGACGGTAATCGGCGAGATATACGCCAGCGCGGTCGCAAGGCCGGAGACGCCGCCGGGCGCGATGTTGTTTGGGATGGTGAAGAGCACCAGCCCCGCCGCGACCAAGGCGCAGCCGAGAAGGATCGCGGCGATATCGAAAAACCACGCGCGCGCGGATTGTTTCATCACGGGTTCAGCCCTTTCAGCGATTCGGGCAGGAACAGCCCGTCCTTGCGGATCATCTTGCCGTCGAACCAGATTTCGCCGCCGCCGAACGCCGCGGTCTGGATGCAGACGATGTCGAGGTGCAATTGCGATTTATTGCCGTTGAACGCGTCGGCGTATGCGCAGCCGGGCGTGAGGTGGAACGACCCGCCGATCTTCTCGTCGTACAGCGTGTTGCCGATGGAGCGGGTGACGGCGTTGTTGACGCCGATGGCGAATTCGCCGAGATAACGCGCGCCTTCGTCGGCGTTCAGCATTTCGTTGAAACCGGCGACGTCTCCGTCGCAGCTTGCTTCGTCGATATGCCCGTTTTTAAAGACGAGGCGGGGGTTGTCGAATTTTTTGCCGTAGCGCATGGCGGGCGTGTTGTATTGCACAACGCCGTTCGCGCTGTTTTTCACCGGCGCGGAGTACACCTCGCCGTCGGGGATGTTCAGTTCGCCGTGACAGGGCACGACGGGGATGTCCTTGATGGAGAAGGTCAGGTCGGTTCCGGGGCCGACCAGGCGAACGATATCGGTTTTTTCCATCAGTTCGACCAGCGGCTCCATGTCTTTCGCCATCTTTTCGTAATCCACGAGCGCGGCCGAAAGGAAAAATTCATAAAAATCGTCGTAGCACATGCCCGCCTTCTGCGCGTCCGCCAGGGTGGGCCAGTGTAAATAGACCCAGCGGCGTTCGTCGATGATTTTGTCGCGCAGGGCTCTGCGGGCATTTCGGTAATAGGTCAGCGCGCCGGTGTCGACCGCGGAAAGTTCCGCGTCGTTTTCGTCCACGCCGATATCGACGTGCGCGGCCATATGGTCCCAGTATTTGTTTTGCCATTCAAGCTGCGCGTCGATGGCGGGCTTCGCCTTTTCCGGGTGCTTGGGGTCGATGAAGCCGAAAAACAGGCGGCTGATCTCGTCGTCCGTAACTTTGACGAACGGCACGGCGCCGATGGCGTGCGCCCGTTTTAAAAGCGACTTGATCAGCGGTTTCGCGGGGATACCGCCGTTGATTTCAAAGAGCTCTCCGGGCTGTAGCCTGAGGGAATAATTCAATAATAAATCGGAAAGACGATCCAGTCGTTCGTCGTGCATAATACATCCTCCTTTTACGCTCTTCGATTATTCTATAGCATTTTGAATTGCGCTTCAACACCGCGCGCCAGGAGAATGCAGTATATATAATCAGGGCCGAACGCGTTTATGCGTTCGGCCCGGTTGTTAAGAATGCTTTATGAAAATTTGAGGGAATCCCTCGTTTTCAGGCGTTACCGCCGTGTGCGGTTGGTCAGCGCAAGCAGCCGCAGGAAGCTGACGAGCGCCGCGAGCGCCGCCCAGACATAGGTCATCGCGGCGGCCTTGAGCACCTTTTTTGCACCGTCGGATTCTTCGTAGGTGATGTAGTTGCCCTCTTCGAGCATGCGCAGCGCGCGGCTGGACGCGTTGAACTCGACCGGCAGCGTCACCACCTGGAACACGAGCATCGCGCCGAAGAGCACGACGCCGATCATGGCGAGGTTATAGCTGCCCATGAACAGGCCGAGGATGACGATCCACGGCGCGGCCTGCGAGCCGATGGACGCAACGGGCAGGATCGCGTTGCGCAGGCGAATCGGCATGTAGCCTTCCTGATACTGCATCACATGGCCGATTTCATGCGCCGCAACGGCGACGGCCGCAATGGAGCTTTGCCCGTACACCTGCGTGGAGAGCCCGACGATGCCGTTCTTCGGGTCGAAATGGTCTGTGAGCCTGCCCTGTACGGCCTCGATCTGGACGTTGCTGTTGCCGTTATAGAGCAGCTGCTGGGCGACCTGCTCGGCGCGCATGCCGGAAGAAATCGGTTTGTCGGCGAATTGCTGAAAGGTTTTTTGAACCTTGTTCTGAGCGAATAAACTAAAGCCCATGACGACGAACAGCAGCAGGATATACAGCATGTCGGTTGAGCCGTAGCTGAAGTACATGTGGTTCCCCTCCTTATCATATAAAATCAGTATACCATAGCAAGGCGGACGGTACAGCGCTTTTCACGATCGTTTCCAATTCGGACCAGATTAATACAAAATGGGATCGCTATGGAATGAAAAGAGCGGAGAAATCGCTGTTTGCCGGAAAAAGAGCGGTTTGCAGCGGTAAAATGTGGTATACTAGCTAGAAATCCAAATTCTTAACAGCGAGGTTATCGCCATGACGCTTAAATTGTCGCAGATTCAGAAATCACCGGAGTCGTACGCGGGGCAGGTCGCGGTGTGCGGCTGGGTCCGCACCGTGCGCGAGGGCAAGACCCTCGGCTTCATCGAACTGACCGACGGGAGCTGCTTTACTCCCGTACAGATCGTCTATGAACGCGATGACCGAAATCTTGGCAACGGGCTGTCCACCGGCTGCGCGATCGCGGTGCAGGGCGAGCTCGTTTTAACGCCGGACGCGCCGCAGCCGTTCGAGATCCGCGCGGAGGAGATCGTGATCGAAGGCGCCTGCCCGAGCGATTACCCCCTGCAAAAGAAGCGGCATTCGCTGGAGTTTTTGCGGACGATTCAGCACCTGCGTCCGCGCACGAACACCTTTCAGGCGACGTTCCGCGTGCGCTCGGTGGTCGCCGCGGCGATCCACGAGTTTTTCCAGCAGAACGGCTTTGTGTATGTGCATACCCCGCTGATCACCGGGTCCGACTGCGAAGGCGCGGGCGAAATGTTTCAGGTGACGACCCTGCCGCTGACCGATATTCCGAAAAACGACGACGGCAGCGTGGATTTTTCCGGCGACTTTTTCGGAAAGCCCGCGAACCTGACCGTTTCCGGCCAGCTCTACGGCGAGGCGTTTGCGCTCGCGTTCCGGGACATCTACACCTTCGGCCCGACGTTTCGCGCCGAATACAGCTTTACCGCGCGGCACGCGGCAGAATTCTGGATGATCGAGCCGGAGATGGCGTTTTGCGACCTTTCCGGCGATCTCGACGTCGCCGAGGCGATGATCAAGTACATCATCAAGACGGTTCTGGACCGCTGTCCGGCGGAGATGGAATTCTTTAACAAATTCATCGACAGGGGGCTCCTTGAACGACTGGACAACGTGCTTGGCAACGAGTTTGTCCGCCTGAGCTACACCAAGGCGGTCGAGCAGCTCAAAGCCTCCGGCGCGGACTTCAAGTATCCCGTCGAGTGGGGACTGGAGCTCCAGACCGAGCACGAGCGGTACCTGACCGAGCAGGTTTACAAATGTCCGGTGTTCGTAACGGATTATCCAAAGGACGTGAAGGCGTTTTATATGCGCGTCAACGACGATGGCAAAACCGTCGCTGCGGCGGACCTGCTCGTCCCCGGCGTGGGCGAAATCATCGGCGGAAGCCAGCGCGAAGAACGGCTGGACGTACTCGAACGGCGCATCGCCGAGCTTGGCATGGATTTGGGCCAGTACGGCTGGTACCTCGAACTGCGCAAGTACGGCGGCGTGAAGCACGCGGGCTTCGGGCTCGGCTTCGAGCGCATGGTCATGTATGTCACCGGCATGCAGAACATTCGCGACGTGCTGCCGTTCCCGCGCACGACAAGCAATATGGAGATGTAGGGCGGGCGGAAACAAAGCGAGCGGCAAACGATAAAAGACGCACTTGTAACAGACGATTACAGGCGCGTCTTTGCATCTTTCGCATGAATCGCGATTCGTTTTTTTCTCAAGGCATAAAGGCACATTTGGAGGAATGATGATAAGAGCTTTATCCGAAGACCTTATGGAAGAAGCGGCAGAGCTGTCCTGGAAGCTATGCCAAACCGTTTCAACGCGCAGTTATCCGCTGTTTCAAAGCAAAGCCGAAGTCAAGCGGGAATATTCCCTGCGCTTTCGGGAAACGCATGGGGCGTTGCTCGGCTGTTTTTCCGGGGGAACGCTTACCGGCGTCTGCGGCTTCTTTGCCATTCCATCCGATCGATACCTTCAGACCGTTGCGTTTTATATCGAGCGGGATTGTCAAAAAGCCGCGGACGGATTCCTCGCTTATTTCAAAGAGAACTATCCGGGTTATTCGGTCAACGTCGGTATCCCGTTTGAAAACACCGCCGTTGCGGAAGCGCTGCAACGGAACGGGTTCGATCTGACGGAGGACAGTTACGATATGCGGCTGGCCCCAAATGATTTTACGCGTGACGGCAGGCCGAAAGAACCCGTTTTGCGGTTGGCGGCGGATCAGTATGCGGAATATGCAAAATTTCACGATCGGCATTTTCCGGATATTTACTGGAATGCGGAACGGCTGCTGGCCGACATCGCCGGCTGGCGGATTTTTGTCCACCGAAGCGATGGAGGAATCGACGGGAGCGCTTTCGCCACGCTGCAAAGCAAAACGGCGGAACTGTTCGGATTATGGGCGCCGGGCGAGGAGACCGCCCGCGCGCTGCTGTACGGGTCGGTCGAAGCGCTTATTGCCGAAAACGCACGGCTGGAGGCGATCCTGTTCTTTGTGGACGAGAGCGAGAAATATAATCTGACCGCGTCGCGGGAGTGCGGATTTCTTTGCAAGGGACATTATCGGCTATGGAGCAAGACATACGATCGTTAGATTTTCATTTGACGCAAAAAAAGAGCCTTTCGGCCCCTTTTGCCATGCGTTTAGCGTTCTTGTCTTTCCGGCGGGCGCTGCGTGCTGACGCCGATCTTTTTCCAGCGGGCGGCCTCTTCGGCGCGCTGGCGCATATGCCGCGCGTAGCGGCGGTTGTCCGAAACGGTCGCAACGGACAGTGCGACGACGGCGAGGCAGTACAGCACGATATACACAATGCTGACGGTGCTGGTCAGAAATCCCATGGTCGGGTTATACATATTCAGGATCACCAGCGTGATGAACACGCCGGAAAAAATGAGGCAGACATGGGACATGATGTTACGAAACTTCCTCATTCGGTGTCGCTCCTTCCAAAGTAGATGATGTCGCTGACCGTTCTGCCGCCTTTATACGGCTGGTTGACGATCAGGTCGTCGAAGACCATCGTTGCGGTCTGTCCGCCGTCGAGATTATATGCGTCCACGCAGCCGAGGTCGATAAACGTCTGGGAAAGCTGCTCAAGCGTCATTCCGCGCGAATAGCCGCTCTGCCGCCCGTCGACCGTGATGAGGCAGTAGTGCCCCGGCTCGTAATAACCGATGGCCGAGCGCGGGTTACGGCTGATAATGGTCGAGGTGGTGTTATAACTGTCGGGCACTTGGCCGTCGTCGATCAATTTCGGCCCGAACGACCAGCCCTGATAAGCGCCGCGTTCGATAGCGGCTTCGAGATCGAATTCGTCTTCATAGTAACTCTCCATGACGCCGTCGGCGTAGAGGATACAGATGTCGCTGTTCACGGTGTCCCGGTAAAGGTCGCCGTTCCGGATGACGATCCCGCTCGACCGTCCGCCGTAATAATCGCCCGAAATTGCCAGGATGGCATTGTTTTCCGCGGCGATCACGGCTGGCCTGGAGGCGTACCCGCGTCCGTATTTGCCGCTCGAAAACGCGGTTTTGAACTCCTGAATGTCCTTGATCCATATGTCGGCGACGAAATAAACGGCATCATAGTTTTCTTCCCACGTAATGACGATGCGGAGCGTATCGGAAACATAGCTGCCGTAAACGTCCTCGTCCACCGTTTCCCCGGATGGGAACGTGGCGGAAAAATCGCCGGGCGCGGGCGTTGGCGTCGGTTCCGGCGTCGGTGAGACGGTCGGCGTGGCGTCCGCTTCGACGAGCGCTTCGACCGGTTCCGGCGTGACGGCGATTTCAGCCGTCGTTTGTTCGCCGCCAAAAACAATGTTCTGCAGCGGCGTGCTGCTGTCCAGCCGCAGAACATGGTGAAACAGGATAAAGATGACGAGCATTGCGCCAACGCCCAGCAGGTCGAACAAGACTACCAGGAATATGGGCAATGGCTTTTTCGGAAGCATAAAATCGTCCTTTCGGCTCGCGGATACAACCCCTCTATCGGCAAACCGTCTCCAGTTTATTACGCATGAATGTTGCTCTGATGATATCCTTGCCTCCAAAGAAAAGCAATCGCTCACAAAAAAAGCAACAGGAAATTCACAAGAGTTGGCAAATCTTGTCATAAATACGGGACTGTCGGAGCCACGCTTGCATAAAGTGCAAAAAACGGCGCCCTGCCGGTCAAAGGCGGGCGCCGTATCGCTTCGGGATCGTTTGGCGGACAGCTATTCCGCAATGGTGAGGGCGACCTGCATCATGTCGTGGAACGCGTTCTGGCGCTGTTCCGCGGTGGTCACTTCGCCGCCTTCGAGCAGGTCGGAGATGGTGCAGATTGCGAGAGCTTTCTTGCCGGCGCGCGCCGCGTTCATGTAGAGCGCCGCAGCTTCCATTTCGACCGCCAGGATGCCGAGCTTTTGCCACTCCATCGTGCCTTCCATGCCCTTTTCGCTGTAAAATACGTCGCTGGAGAGCAGGTTGCCGACCTTGTAGTTCAGGCCGCGTTTTTCGCACTCGTCGACCGCTTTGCGGAGCGTGCCGAAATCGGCAATCGGCGCAAAGGAGCCGGTCAGGCCGTACTGGGAGAAATAGGCGGAATTCGTGCAGGCGCCCTGGCCCAGCACGAGGTCGAAGAGCTTCAGGTCGGGATGCATGCCGCCGGCGGAACCGATGCGGATGATGGTTTCCACGCCGAAAAAGTTAAACAGCTCAAAGGAATAAATCCCCATGCTCGGCATGCCCATGCCGCTTGCCATGACGGATACGCGTTTCCCTTCGTAATATCCCGTGTAGCCCTGCACGCCGCGGACGTTGTTGACGAGCTCGTAATCGCTTAAATACGTCTCGGCGATGAACTTGGCGCGCAGCGGGTCGCCCGGCATCAGGACGGTTTTTGCAAAATCTTCCGGACTGCAGCCGATATGTGGTGTGATATTCGCGCTTTTCATAAACGTAGACCTCCGATTTGATATGCTGATGTTCGATTCGAGTATATCATACCCGCGCAGTAAATGCACAGGAACATAAATTGCTTGACAATCTTTTTTCAGCGGGACTAAACTTATTTCAGAACCCCCGCACGGGACTTAAGGAGGAGAAGATTATGTCCAAGTCATTCATTCCGCAGGGTTATCGTTCCACCCTGGGACTCTACGACACGCAGAATGCCATCGAAATCATTAAAACGACGTTCCTCGAATCGCTTTCCGCAATTCTGCGCCTCAAGCGCGTTTCGGCTCCGCTCTTCGTCAATCCGGCGGATGGATTGAACGACAATCTGAACGGCGTGGAGCGCCCCGTATCGTTTGACATTCCCGCGACGGGCGGGAACGGCGAAGTGGTGCAGTCGCTGGCAAAATGGAAGCGTTATGCCCTTGGCCGTTACGGCTTCCGCCCGGGTAAGGGGCTCGTGACCGATATGAACGCGATCCGGCGCGACGAAGCGCTGGACAACCTCCATTCCGTATATGTCGACCAGTGGGACTGGGAAAAGGTCATCACGCCGGAAGAGCGCAGCATGGAAACGCTCAGACAGGCCGTTGAAAACATCGTGGACGCGATCTACTATACCCAGCAGGTGATTTGCGCAAAATACGACGCGCTCACGCCGTATGTAAGCCGGGACGTGACGTTTGTCACCGCGCAGGAACTGCTCGATCGTTATCCGGACTGCGACCCGAAGGAGCGCGAATATCGCTTTGTTAAGGAACATCCCGCCACGTTCGTTTCGGGAATCGGCGGTAAACTGAGCGACGGGAAACCGCACGACGGCCGCGCGCCGGACTACGACGACTGGGAGATCAACGGCGATATCCTTTTCTATAACCCTTTGCTGGATTGTGCGTTTGAAATCTCCAGCATGGGCGTGCGCGTGGACGCAAAGACGCTGGACAAGCAACTGACGATCGCGGGGTGCGACGGGCGCAGGAAACTGCCGTTTCATAAGCAGTTGCTGGAAGGCAAGCTCCCGCAGACCATCGGCGGCGGCATCGGCCAGTCGAGGCTGTGCATGCTCCTGCTCAACAAAGCGCACATTGGCGAGGTGCAGTCTTCGCTCTGGGATGCGGAGACCGTGGCGCTTTGCGGGCATGCCGGCGTAACGCTTTTGTAACAAACCAAAGAAAAAAAGCGTTTGTCCCGCAGGCGATTCTTTCGTGTCCGATGCCGTCGCATTACGAATAATTACAGTCAAACGGCAATGATTTCGCCATGCGGCGGCCATGCGAAGGCCGGATTGACATCGTTGACCGCCGGTGGGTTTTGATCGGTTTTTGTTACGATGCGGAAAATTATCCGGCGATTTTTCCTTAAAAGCAACACGGATGTAATAACAATCGTATATAGTGATATCAAAATCGGGATCGTTTTTTCCATTTCACTCCACAGAATCGGTCGACGAGGGGGCTTCTTGAATGAAAAGAAGGCATACGACGATAAGGGTCGCCGTGTTTGTATGCGCCGCGCTGTTGATTGCCTTGCTTCCGGCAAGCACGAGAGCGGGGAATGAAAACTCGGTGTACTACCACAGCAACGGCGGTGAAGGCGGGGCCTATGAAGAGGGCCGCTATGAGGCCGGCAGCGTCGTAGCGACGGCGGGGAATTCGTTTTCCAGAGCGGGATACCGGTTTGTCGGATGGAGCGAAAATCCCAGTGGGCCGGCGTCCAGCCAACCTGGGGACACGTTCGAAATGCCGGATGGCAGCGTGGATTTTTACGCGCAATGGCAGCAGGCGTTTTATATTGTGGAATACTATGTGACCGGCGGGACGCAATCCGGCCTGAACGGCGATTATGCGTATGCCAGATACACCGGGCTCGTGTACGGAGACGCGATGCCGCGCCCGGACGACCCGTATCAGGGCGGTTACACGTTTGACGGGTGGAGCGTCGCTATTCCGGACATCGTTCCGGAAGGCGGGCTTGTCATTTACGGTTCCATGACCGAGCTTCCGCCCGTCGCGCAATATGCCGAAGGGGAGGAAAGCGGCGAGTTTGAGGAGATTGTTGAAAACCAGACGCCGCTTGCCGGGCCGAGCTGGGCGCTGGTCAACTTGATCCTGACGATCGTTACCGCGCTTGCCAGCGCATGGATGTTGCTTGGACTCGCGCGCGGCGGGGAGGACAAGCGCGTGATCGTGCGGCTCATGACGCTGGTGCCGGCAATCGGATCGGCAATCGCGTTCGTTCTGACGGAGCGCATGAAAAACACCAGCCTTGGAATGACCGACCGGTGGACCGTTCTGATGGTGGGGATAGCGATTGTGCAGGCGGCGCTCGTCGTGTTTGCTTTATGGAAAAACAAGCCGTCTGAATAGCAAACGGAGAAATTATGACGCATGGCGGCGCATTCGGGAGAGAGTGCGCCGTTTTTTAAATCCAGTGTGTCTGCGCACCGGATTCGGCAGGCGTTGGCGAAAAGATTCTTTTTTACTGTTTCAGCGTTTCCAAACGATAGCGCTCGGGCGGGTATGTAACAGAAAATGTTGCAAACGGCGCATTTTTTTTGCATTCTCGTTATGTTTCAAAGTAACATTTTATTGCAATGCTGTAATTTGCAGCGGTATAATCGAAACATGAAAAGACGGTCGACGGCCGGACGGCTGCATTACGGGATTGCATGGCTGCTGATTTTCGGCTTCTTCTGCCTGGCTGCGTGCACCGGAGATTCTCCCGCTGCCGCAGGGGAAGAAGGAACCGTTTCGACAGCCGCGTCTTCGTCCGCCCGGGACGGCGAAGCGGAAACCGAAACGAAGCTTCATCTGCCGGAAGCGTCCGGGACCGTCGTTTACGAAGCCGAGGGCGTCACGATAGACGCATCCAACGTCGCGCAGGGATATGTGATGGTCAAGTGCGAATCGACGCAGAAACGGCTGAAGGTGAAGATTTCAACGAGCGCCCAAGCGTATTATTACGACCTTCCGAGCGACGCTGGCTATTGCGTTTATCCGCTGCAAATGGGAAACGGGCGGTACAGCATGCGCGTCATGGAACAGGCGGAGGGCGATCTGTATGCCGTGAGGTACGGCGTGGATATCGACGTAACGCTGGCCGAAGGCACCGTCCCGTTTGTTTATCCGAATCAATACGTATGGTTCGGCGCGCTAAGCGACGTCGTCGCGACTGCCGACGCTCTTGCTCAGGATGCGACGGACGCCGCGGCGGTTTCCGACGCCTGCTATCGGTTTGTGCTGGACCATCTGACGTACGACGCGCAAAAGGCGGCGACTGTGGAAGCGGGATACCTGTCGGATGCGGACGAAACGCTCGACAGCGGAACGGGCATCTGCTTTGATTATTCCGTTTTGCTTGCGGCGATGCTTCGCTCGCAGGGGATACCGGCCCGCGTGGTCATCGGGACCGTGCTGCCGGAACAATATTACCATGCATGGAACAGCGTGTATATCGACGGCGAGTGGGTCTGGCTGGACGCAACGCTGGACGGGACGGCCCATCGTGAAAAGGATTATGTTGCGGAACGCATCTACTGAAAACAGACGGTATTCCGCATGTGTATACGAGCGCACGAACCGAGTGAATAGAGAGGGAAGGACGCAATGACGGACGAAACCAGGCGAAAAACGCTTCCGCCGGACGAAACGGCGCTGTTCTGCGAGCAGGTTGCGATGGTGCTCAAAGCCGGAATACCCCTGTACGACGGAATGGAGACGCTGGCAAGAAGCTATGAGGACAGCCGATACGGCGCCCGCTTCCTTCAGATCCGGGACGCGCTGAACAAGCACGGCGCGCTGTCGGAGGCGCTGGAAGAGGCCGGCATCTTTCCGGAATATCTCTGCGCAATGGTGCGCATCGGCGAACGCGCGGGCAAACTGGACGACGTGATGGGCGCGCTTGCCGGCTATTATCAATGGGAATCGGAGATCAAAGCTTCCGTGAAAAACGCGATCCTCTACCCGACCGTACTGGTCATGATGCTGGCGGTCGTCATTGCGATCCTGGTCGTCAGCGTGCTCCCGGTGTTCCAGCGCGTTTTCGACAGCCTCGGCGTTGCGCTCGGCAGCCCGGCGAGCGCGGCGATGCGCATCGGCGTCGGCGTCGGTAAGGGCATGCTGGTGCTCGTGGCATTGTTCGCCGTCCTCCTGATCGTTATCGGCATTTTACTCAAAACATCCCGCAGGGAATCCGTTTTAACGACCCTTTCCAAATTTATACCGCCCGTCAGGCGCGCCGACGCAAGATTGTCCGCCGCCCGGTACGCCTCCGCTTTGTCGATGATGCTTGCCGCAGGGTATCCGGTCGAGGACGCGGTTTCGCTTGCGCCGACGGTGATTGCCAACCCAAGGCATCGGAAAAAAGCCGAAGAAAGCAGCGAAACGGTCAAGAACGGCGCTTCGTTTGCCGATGCAATCGAGCAAAGCGGGCTGTTTGACGCCATGCATGAAAAAATGATCCGTTTCGGCGCGGCGGCCGGGAAGCTGGATTCCGTAATGGAGAAGATCGGCCGAATCTATATGGACGACGCGGACGACGCGATCCACGGCGTTATTGCAATGCTGGAACCGACGCTGGTCGCCGTGCTGTCCGTCGTCATCGGCGGCATTCTGCTGTCGGTCATGCTGCCGCTGCTGTCGGTGCTTTCGGCAATCGGCTGAGAATCCGAAAGGGAAGGGAGAAGCAGGATGCATCTGTATGAGCGGAAACGCAGCAAAAACCGCGGCCTGCTGGCTGCGGGGCTGGTCTTTTTGATCGTCGCGGCGCTGCTGATTGCTTCGCTTGCATTTACTTCGCAAAAAAACACCGCCGAGGAAACGGCGGTGCTGGAGAACGCGCTAATCCGCGCGGTCGTAACCTGCTACGCCGTGGAAGGCAAATATCCGCCCGACCTTGATTATATTTGCCAGAATTACGGCGTCGCGGTCGATGCCGAGCGCTATGCCGTGTACTACGACGCGTTTGCGAGCAACGTGATGCCGACGGTCGTCGTTACGCCGATCGGGGGTGGCGGGCAATGACGCGCGACACACGCGGGGATGTGCGCGGCGTTTTCGTCTTTGCGCTGCTGGCCGCGCTGGCGGTGCTTTCGCTTGTCATCGTCGTGGTTGGCGCGCGGGCGTACCGCTCGATCGATCGGACGGCGGAAACCGTCCATACGTTCCGGACGGGTATGAGCTATCTGATCGGGAAGGTGCGCGGTGCGGACGAGGAAGGCATGCTGGAGGTCCGCTCGTCCGGCGAATACGACATGCTGGTGCTCGGCAGCGTGCTGGACGATACGCGCTATAATACGTACATCTATTTTCAGGACGGCGCGATCTGCGAGTACTTTGCGGCGGCCGACCGCGCGTTCGACGCGGGATACGGCGAAGAAATCATTCCGGTCGAAGCGCTTTCGTTTACGCTGAAGGACCGGCTTTTGACCATCGCCCTGACGGACGACGCCGGGACCGAGCATGTGTCGTCGGTCTTTTTGACGGCCGGAGGGGAGGCGGAACCATGAGCGAACGACCGCTTCGCCCGCTGAAAAAACGCGGCGCGTTCAGCCCCGTGCTCTGGGAACTTACGATCGTCATCCTGTTTTTTGCGTTGTCCGCAAGCATTGTTGTGCAGTTGATTGCGGCGGCGGGCTCCATTTCGAAGGAAAGCGAATATCATTCGCGCGCGCTGCTGGCCATAGAAACCGTCGCCGAACAGACGAAGGCGGACCCGGAAGGCGACGGCGCGTTCGACGAACGGAACGCACGTGAATTCACCGTGGAAAGCGCGCCGGACCTGCGCGTCGACTGCGTGGTCACGCGCGATATTTCGCCGGGGAACGGCACGCTGTACTCCATTGAACTGAGCGTGACATCCGGGGACGGGACGGAATATACGCTGTCCGCCGCGCGGTATGTTACGGACGCGGAGGTGTTGCCATGAAACGGTATCCTTCGCGAATGGGCGTCGGCGCGTCGAGCATCCTCCTGATCATGGTCGTATTGAGCCTTACGCTGTTTGCGGTGCTTTCGCTTGTGCAGGCGAAAAACGATGCGGCGCTGACGGACAAAACGGCTTCCGGCGCAGCGGCGTTTTACGACGCGGACGCGCGCGCGCAGGGAATGCTTTCGGAGCTGGACGCAGCGCTGGCCGCCGGGGCGGATGCAACCGCAATTGACGGCGTGGCAAAGACGGCGGGCGGGCAGTATGCGTTTTCCGTCGACGCGTCCGACGGTCACACGCTGAGCGTGGTTTTTAGTTTCGACGACGGGCATTGCGCCGTCAGGAGCTATCGTTATGAAAGCGCGTCCGAATGGACCGGCGGGGACTCCGGCACGCTTTGGCAGGGAGGTTGAAATGACGGATATCACAGATATTTTAAAACGGGCTATGCGTATGGGCGGGTCGGACGTGTTTTTAATCCCCGGGTCCGGCATTTCCATTAAGATATCCGGCGCGGTGCAACCGATGACGGATACCGTGCTGAAACCCGGCGACACGCTCCAGCTCCTGCAGCAGGTCTACAGTCTGGACAATCGCGATATGGCGAGGCTGCTCGAGAGCGGCGACGATGACTTTTCGTTCTCCGTCAACGGCGTTGGCCGGTTCCGTTGCAACGCGTATAAACAGAGGAATTCGCTTGCAATGGTCCTGCGCGTGGTGTCGCTGAACATGCCGGAACCGGAGAGTCTGCATATTCCGGCCGAAGTATTGCGCCTTGCGGACGTGAACAAGGGCCTCGTCCTGGTCACGGGGCCGGCCGCGAGCGGGAAATCCACAACGCTTGCGTGCGTGATCGACCGCATCAACGTGTCCCGGCACGACCATATCATTACGATTGAAGACCCGATCGAGTTCATCCACCCGCATAAGGAGAGCATCGTTTCCCAGAGGGAGATCGAACACGATACGCTCAGCTACCAAACGGCGCTCCGCGCTGCGCTTCGCGAGGCGCCGGACGTCATCCTGCTCGGCGAAATGCGGGATTTTGAGACGATTCAGACGGCGCTGACCGCGGCGGAAACGGGACAACTGGTGCTCAGCACGCTCCATACCATCGGCGCGGCAAAGACGATCGACAGGATTATCGACGTCTTCCCCGCGAACCAACAGCAGCAGATTCGCGTTCAGCTTTCCATGGTGCTGAAAGCGGTCGTCAGCCAACAGCTCTTGCCGACGGTCGACGGCACGCTGGAACCTGCGTTCGAAATCATGGTGGTCAACAGCGCGATTCAGAATATGATTCGCGACGGCAAGGCGCACCAGATGGACAACGTGATTTTCTCGGGCGCGGACGCGGGCATGCGTTCGATGGACGCGGATATCCTCCGCCTGTTTCGCCAGGGACGTATCGCCCGGGAAACGGCGCGCCTTTACGCCGCCAATCAGGAGCTTATGCAGCGGAAACTCGGCAGCGCCTGATCGGCGCACGGAGCTGCGATTGCGAAACCAACCGACAGAACAGGAAAGGTGGACAGTATGCCGGAAGCAAAGATTAAGATTAAGATGTTTGGCAGTTTTGAAATCGTCGTGAATGGAAACGCGGTGCTGCCGCAGCTGCGCCAGGCGAAAAAAACCTGTCAGCTTTTGGAATATCTGATCCTGAAAAAGGATCGGCCGGTCCCGCACGAAGAATTGCTGGAGATGCTCTGGTCGGACAAGGAAAACCGAAATCCGGCAACGGCGCTGCGAACGCTCCTGCATCGCTACCGCGCGCTGGTTGAGCAAAGCGGCCTGTCGGAGCTTTCAAACTCCATCCTGACGGCGCGGGGCGCATACCAGTGGAATCCGGACCTCGACTGCGAAATCGACGTGTTCGAGTTCGAGCGCCTCTGCCAGCAGGCGCATACGCCCGGCATGAGCAACCGCGATTGCATAGAACGGTATCTGCGCATGCTGGAAATCTATACGGGGCCGCTTCTGACCAACTCCGCCGAGGAGATGTGGGTCGTGCCGAAGAGCGTGTATTACCACGACCTGTTCCTGGAGAGCGTGTTCACCATGCTCGACCTGCTCAAGGCCGAGGAGGAGTACGACACGATCGTTCAGGTTTGCCGGAAAGCGATGGACGTGGATATGTTCGACGAACGGCTTCATCTGGAACTCATGATGGCGCTTGTCAAGACGGGCAAAAAACGCGAGGCGCTTTCACAGTATTATTTCGCGACCGATCTGCAGTATAAACAGCTCGGCATTCAGCCTTCGGGTGAAATCCGCGCGGTTTACAAGCTCATCGTGCAGGCGGACCAGGAAATGGAAGCCGATATCGAAAAAGTACAGGGCATGCTGGAGGAGGATTCCGAAAGCTACGGCGCGTTTGTCTGCCAATATGAGATATTCAAAGAGATCTATCAATTGCAAAGGCGCATGCTGGAACGGTACAACGGCACGATGTTCCTTGCGCTGCTCACCGTCAGCAACACTTCGGACCAGCGTTTCGACAACATGGTCCTGGATAATATTATGAAGCGGCTCTTGGACGTGGCGCAGACCAATCTCCGCCGCGGGGATACGATTTCCCGCTACAGCGTCATGCAATACGTCGTGCTCCTGCCGTCGGTGACGTACGAAACGGGGCGCGTGGTCATGGACCGCATCAAAAAGGCGTTTTACAGCGAGTATGTAAAATCCTCCGTCGTGCTGACGTATAAGCTGCGCCCGCTCTGCATCAATAAATACGACGCGCCCGGGCAAAAACGAACCGACGAATAGCAACCGCCGCGGAAGCCGTTACGGCTTCCGCTTTTGCAATCGATCCGCAACGACAGGCCGTGCCCGACCGACCGTCCCGGTTCGATTGACACCATACTCCTTGCATGATAGAATTTTTGCTATAAGCGGGGAAAGAGGCCCGTTTGCTTTGCATAGGCAAAAAGCCTGGAAAAGCCCTGCATCGAAAGCGGTTTTCCGCATCGAAGAAGGAAGAACATGTATATTCGCATCAAGCGATTTCTGGACGTGGCGTTGTCGCTGTTGGGTGGCATCATCCTTTCGCCGCTGCTGCTGGTTTTGACGCTTGCGGTCAAGCTCGATTCCAAGGGCCCCGTGCTGTTCAAACAAAAGCGAGTGGGAAAAGGGAAGAAATATTTTTCGATTTTAAAATTTCGCACAATGCGTGTAGATACGCCCTGCGACGTTCCGACGCACCAGCTTTGCGACCCGGAGCGCTGGATTACGCGCGTTGGGCGGTTTTTGCGTAAAACGAGCCTGGACGAACTCCCGCAGCTTTGGAATATCTTTGTCGGGGATATGTCCATCGTCGGGCCGCGGCCCGCCCTCTGGAATCAGGACGACCTGATTGCGGAACGGGACCGCTATACCGGGCGGTACGGGCTTACGCCGAACGCCGTGCGGCCCGGGCTGACCGGCTGGGCGCAGATCAACGGGCGCGACGAACTGCCGATTTCCGTCAAAGCAAAGTTTGACGGCGAATATGTCGGACGGCTTGGCTTTATTATGGACTGCCGGTGCTTTTTCGGCACGATCGGCAGCGTGCTGCATCACAAGGGCGTTCGCGAGGGGGTTGCGGAAGTGAAAAACGAGCTGCGCGTCACGCTGGTTTCCGCTTACTTTGCGCCGGAAATTACGCCGATTACGCATCTGTACGCCGACCTTGCGGAGGATCTGTGCCGGTACGGCGCGTGCGTAACGGTCGTGACGAACCTTGCCAACCGCGGCCTGGACGACCGGACGCGCGCGGAGTATCTGCAAAAAACGGACGAGACCCTGCCGGAAGGGTACCGCATTTTACGCGTCGGAACCAGGTCGCGCGAGGGCACTAATTTTTTCCGTCGCGGGCTGCACTTTTTAATCAACACGCATGCGCTGCTCAAGGCTGCGAAAAGAACCAAAGCGGACGTATATCTTCTCGGCAGCATGCCGCCGTTCCTGGGCCTTGTGGGAGCAAGGCTCAGCCACAGGGCGCGGACGGTCTATATCCTTCAGGATATTTTTCCCGACAGCATGGTCGCGATGGGCAAGTTTACCGAGTGGCATCCGATCGTACGCCTGAGCCGCAGGATGGAGCAGCATACGTACAAGAAGAATTCGGCGTTCGTCACGCTGTCCGACGATATGAAGCGCACGCTGATTGCGCGGGGCATTCCCGGGGAAAAGATCGCCGTCATCCCAAACTGGGCGGATACCGACGCGGTCCGGCCGGTCAGCCGGGAGGACAATCCGCTTTTCGACGAGCTGAAACTTTCGCGCGAACATTTTTATGCGGTCTATGCCGGAACGCTTGGCGTCCTGCAGGAACCGGACACGCTTTTGGACGCGGCGAAGCTGCTGAAACCGAAGGAAGACATCCGGGTGATCATCTTTGGCGGCGGCGCTCTGTACGAGCATGTGCGCGCGCGCATCGAAAACGAACGGATCGACAATGCGCTGCTGTTTCCGCTGCTGCCGGAAGAGCGGGTCGCGGAGGTATATTCGCTCGGGGACGCCGCTCTCGTCCCGCTGAAAGCGGGGACCACGCGGTTTGCCATGCCGTCCAAGACGTGGACGGCGCTTGCGGCCGGGCGGCCCGTGATCGTCTGCGTGGACGCGGGCAGCGAGTGGGCGCGTTCGATCGAGCGGGAAAGCTACGGCATCTGCGTGCGTCCCGGCGAGCCGCGGGAAATGGCGGACGCGATTTTACGGTTGCACGCCTGCGCCATGCCGCTGAACGAACTCGGCGCGCGCGCGCGCAGCTATGTGTGCGAGCATGCGTCCAGGGAATCGGCGACGCGCGCTTATTACGAATGGCTTACGAAGGAACCGATATAAACGAAAAGAAAGCAAAAAGACGGAACGGGGGCGACGGGATTTGTTTGACGGAAAAACACTGCTGATTACAGGCGGCACGGGGAGCTTCGGCAACGCCGTGCTGGAGCGGTTTTTGGACTCCGGCATTCGGGAAATACGAATTTTTTCGCGCGATGAAAAAAAGCAGGACGATATGCGCCGGCATTACCAGAGCGACAAGATTCGCTATTTTATCGGTGACGTGCGGGATGTCACGTCCGTGCAAAACGCAATCTATAACGTTGACTACGTATTCCATGCGGCGGCGCTCAAACAGGTGCCGTCCTGTGAATTTTTTCCGCTGGAGGCGGTCAAAACCAACGTCTTCGGCACGGACAACGTGCTGGCCGCCGCGATCGACGCGGGCGTTTCGCGGATCATCTGCCTTTCGACCGACAAGGCGGCGTATCCGATCAACGCTATGGGGACGAGCAAGGCGATGATGGAGAAGGTCGTGGTTGCAAAGTCGCGCACCGTCGCGCCGGAAAAGACGACGATCTGTTGCACACGCTACGGAAACGTCATGTGCTCGCGCGGGAGCGTGATTCCGCTGTTTATCGAGCAGATCAAGGCCGGCGTGCCGCTGACGGTGACCAATCTCGAGATGACTCGCTTCATTATGAGCCTCGACGAGGCGGTGGATCTCGTGGTCTATACGTTCGAAAACGGAAACACGGGCGATATCATGGTGCAAAAAGCGCCTGCATGCACGCTGAGCGTATTGGCCCAGGCCGTCAAGGAACTCTTCCATGCGGACAATCCGATCCGAACGATCGGCATCCGCCACGGCGAAAAGATGTACGAAACGCTTCTGACGAACGAAGAATGCGCGCGCGCCGTCGATATGGGTAATTACTTCCGCGTTCCGGCGGATTCGCGCGACCTGAACTACGAAAAGTATTTCGAACAGGGCAACGCCGAGCGCAGCAAGCTTTCCGAATTCAACTCCAACAATACGACGATCCTGAATGTTGAAGAAGTAAAGGAACGGCTGCTCGGGCTGTCGTATATTCGCGCGGAACTGGCCGAGTGGAAGGGATAACGGCCCAAACGGAAATCCATGCCAAGCCGGACAAGAGAGTGGACACGCAGGACGGGACAGAGGAGAGGACACGGTTAGCATGAAGATATTGATCACGGGCGCCGGCGGATTCATCGGCAAAAACCTGATTTCCACACTGCATACCTACGGGTATACCGATATCCTGTATTACGATGCGGACACGCCCGCGGAGAAGCTTGAACGTTTTTGCGCGGAATGCGAGTTCGTTTATCACCTTGCCGGGGTCAACAGGCCGAAAACGCAGGACGAGTTCATGCAGGGCAATTTCGGGTTTACCGACACGCTGCTCCGGACGCTGATCAAATACAGGAACGGCTGTCCGGTGATGTTCGCCAGCTCCACGCAGGCGGCTCTGCCGAACCTTTACGGAAGAAGCAAGAAAGCCGGGGAGGAGCTGCTCTTTCAGTACCAGCGCGAGACGGACGCAAAGGTCTATGTGTTCCGGTTTCCAAACGTGTTTGGAAAGTGGTCGAAGCCGAATTACAACAGCGCGATCGCGACGTTTTGCTATAATATTTCGCATGACCTGCCGATAACGGTCAACGACCCGAACACCGAACTCCACCTTGCCTATATCGACGACGTTGCCGAAGCGCTGGTTGCGCTGCTGGACGGCGAGATGACGATGGAGGGGCCGTACTGCGTCGTTCCCGTGGTGCATGCGGCGAAACTCGGCGACATCGCCGAACGAATCCGCTCGTTCAGAAGGATTCGCGAAGAGAACGAACTGCCGGACATGAGCGCGCCGCTGACGCGGAAACTCTATGCGACGTACCTGAGCTTTTTGCCGACCATGGAGTTTGCGTATCCGCTGACGATGCATGAGGACGACCGCGGCAGTTTTACGGAATTTTTGCGCTCCGACAGCGGCGGACAGGTTTCCGTCAATATCAGCAAACCCGGCATTGTGAAGGGCAACCACTGGCACCATACGAAGACGGAGAAATTTCTCGTCGTCTACGGCTCCGGCGTGATCCGCTTCCGCAGCCCGGACGCGGAGGAGGTCCTGGAATACCACGTCAGCGGCAAGAAGCTGGTCGTTGTGGACATTCCGGTCGGGTATGCGCACAGCATTGAAAACACAGGAAAATCGGATATGGTGACGCTGATGTGGGCGAGCGAATGCTTCGATCCCGAACATCCGGACACCATAGCAACGGAGGTTGAACGAGCATGACAAAGCTGAAGCTCATGACCGTGCTCGGCACGCGTCCCGAGATCATCCGCCTTTCGGCGGTGATTCCGTGTGCCGATCGGTATTTTCATCATGTCCTGGTGCATACCGGCCAGAACTACGACTATACGCTCAACAAGATTTTTTTTGACGACCTGGGCCTGCGCGCGCCGGATTATTATCTCGAAAGCGTGGGCAAAGACCTTGGCGAAACCATGGGGAATATCATCGCAAAGTCGTACGATGTGATGCGACGCGAACGGCCGGACGCGCTTTTGGTTCTGGGTGACACCAACTCCGCACTCGCGGCGATTTCGGCAAAACGGCTGAAGATACCGATTTTCCATATGGAGGCGGGCAACCGCTGCTGGGACTGGAACGTGCCGGAGATGGTCAACCGCGTCATCGTCGACCGCATCAGCGACGTGAACATGCCGTATACGGAAAATTCGCGCCGCTACCTGCTTTCGGAAGGATACGACGGAAAGTTTATCTTCGTTACCGGTTCGCCCATGCGCGAAGTGCTCGAAAACCAGAAGGAAAAGATTCTGCAAAGCGACGTGCTTTCCCGCCTTGGGCTGGAGGAAAAGAAGTACATCCTGCTTTCGGCGCACCGCGAGGAAAATATCGACGACGAAGGGCATTTCCTTTCGCTCATGCGCGCGATCAACGACATTGCCGAAACATACGACATGCCGGTCGTCTATTCCACGCATCCGCGGAGCAGGAAGTTTATCGAACAACGGGCGTTTCGCTTCCATCCCAACGTCCGATCCTTGGAACCGTTCGGCTTTTTCGACTACAACCGCTTGCAGCTTTC
>Ga0116162_10000455_pt1 | contig 29390 bp, 26 predicted proteins | sample AD_UKC105_MetaG_FD_89875 | JGI IMG/M metagenome (GOLD analysis project Ga0116162, IMG submission 89875) | Active sludge microbial communities of municipal wastewater-treating anaerobic digesters from Hong Kong - AD_UKC105_MetaG | ecosystem: Engineered > Bioreactor > Anaerobic > Digestate...
AGGAGGAAGGTGCAGGGAATGATGGGGTGAAACTCAGGGCAGGGGATGAAATGAAAGTCAGGGTTGAGTCCTTTGATGAAAACGGGAAGTGGAGGTTCTCTGTCCCGGGGATTTAACTGTTATTTGTCTGTAAGGGATAGTTCCACCAGGGTCGCTCCCCAGTTGTGTGAATCATCCCTGAACGCGGTGACTTCCGGGCGTGTCTGGAGTATTTTATAAACGTCCCGTTTTTTCACCGATTTTCCTTTTCCATGTATGATTTTCACTGTCCTGTATTTTTTCTGAACAGCGTTTTCCAGGAAATGGCTTATGATAATTTCAGTATCTGCGGGATGGAAGTGATGAAGATCTATTGAATCGGTAAAGACAAGCTCAAAGCTCTCTTCATCCTGTTTTACAACAGGGGTGTTCTTCAGCCTGTATTCCCTCGATTTCTTTGACCAGCCGCTGTCTTTGTTTTTTTCAAGTTTTGAGTAGATGCATCCGCAGTAGTTCTGCCTGTAAAAGTTGTTCTTTTTTGACATCTCCACAGACTTTTTTACGCCGTCATTCTTTTTGAAGTCCCTGGCGTAGAACTCTATCCCGTATTTTTTTGCCAGACGGTTGCCGATTTCATTTATTTTGTGAACGTTTTTATGCGGGCTTATTGAAAGTGCAGTGGCAACTATGTCAAAGCCGAGTTCTTTCGCTTTAATGAAGGTTTTTTCAAGCCTCAGTTCATAGCATATCCAGCAGCGTTCAGATCTCTCTCCGCTGTATCTGTATTCCCTTACTGCATGTACCCATGATTTAACGTCCGGTTCTTCAATAATAAGCGGGAATCCCCTCTGCCTGCTGTACGATGTAAGTTCATTAAGCCTTATCACGTATTCATCAACAGGCATTATATTGGGATTGTAAAAGTAAGCTGTTACATCAAATTCCGCACTTAAAACTTCATAAACATATGCCATACAGGGGGCGCAGCATGTATGAAGTAAAAGCTTCTGCACAACCTGGTTATTTCAGATATTTATCAAGAAAATTTGACAGTTGTTCAGCCTTTTTAGGTTCTGCTTTTCCGTCAAGCCACAGCAGAAATTTAGGTTTAACCTGATTTCTCGTCTCAGGGCAGTATTCATGGTGAAGTACATATCTTGTTATATCATATTTTATGACATCAAAGATCTTTTCGGCCAGAGTAAGATTTTCAGGTGAAGCACCCATAAACTGGCAGATCCTTACAATAATTTCATGTCTGTCGATTTCTCTCAATTCATCATTACAGCATTTTGAATAAAGCTCGTTGCAGAGATCCATTTCATCTGTCAACTCAGGCATGCATGCATTTTCTTTCTCTTTTCCCATCTGGGATCCTCCTGGTAAAATCGTAAAAAAGAGCATTAATTCCTACGCCCCTGTAATACTTTGTCTGACTTAACAATATATAAATATCCCCAAAATGTCAAATTTTTGGCTAAAAAAAACCCGAAATTTTATAAATTATGTCGCTTTTTTTACTTTGACAGAAAGAACGACATTAATAATCGGAATTATTTATTTTTTGCAGTTAACGAATTATTTAAACCCGGTCATTGCGAACGACCGGAGGGAGTGTGGCAATCTGTTTTTTAATGCAGAAAGCGACAGACACGGATGTCTTAGTGCCGCAACTGCATGGATGCAGATGAGCGGCCTTCGTCGCTTCAGCTCCTCGCAATGACAAAATAAAGAATTACTTCAATCGTTAAATGCTATAATATATTTTTTTAAATTAAATTTAGAAATAACAAGTCGAATTTTGATTTATTACATATTCTCTAAAAGATTAAAAGAATGGAATCTGTAATAAATCAGACAAGCTTCATTACAATAACAGTAATATCTGAATCCGGAAGAGCAATTCCCATAAATTTTTCATATTCAGCTTTAAGGCTGTTGACTATTTCAGAGGGATTTCTCGATTTCTGTTCTCTCACCGTATTCCTCACACGGAGCAGTCCGAAACTCTCCCCGTCGCTGTTTTTAGAATTTATAAGGGATTTTGAGTATAACACGCATATATCACCCGCCTTGAGCTCCGATGTCCCCTGGCCATATTCAGAAAGAGGGTCATATCCCAGGGGTGAGCCTTCAGTATCCAGCGCGTCAAAGTCGTTTTTATCAATTCTGTAAACATCCATGGGTGGGAAACCGGCGTTTGCGTAGTAAATCCTTCGTGAATTTGAGTCAATAAACGCGTAAAATGCGGTAACAAGTTCCCCGCTCCCCTTTGTGTATTCGTTTATTACAAGGTTTATTCTCTTTATAATTATATAGGGGGAGGCCGCTTCATTTACGCAGGAGTGAAACACTGACCTGAGAATTACAGAGTAAAGGGCATTGTTTACCCCTATACCGGAAACGTCTGTGCATAATATGCCAAGGGTGTTTTCCGTGGGCTGCAGAAAATCGAAATAGTCAAATCCCCTCTGATACCTGGGCGCCACAAGTGAGCTGAATTTTATGTTTTTAATATTGGGCAGAACCCTTGCCGAAGAGCTGGTCAGAATATCAGCAGAGAGATCAAGGCTTCTGGTTATGAACTGGTCTTTTTTCGCCTTGTCGTATGCAAGTACTGTTATGATGAAGTCATTAAGCCTGAGTCTGAACTCCTCAAGGTGCTCAATTTCATCCGGAGTGAGGTTTTTGCCGTTGTCCCTTTTCCCCAGGCAGAGCATTCCGAAGATCCTGTTCTCATAATAAACCGGGAGTATGGAGCCTATATCGTACCTGTTAAAGAATTCTGAAACTTCAGTTCTGATGGGGCCGAAATATTCCTCGTCAATATATACCCTTGTTTCTGAAAGAATTTCCTGGTTTCTGGCGAACCATTTAATAAGCGGGGAATGTCTCTCCATCCCTTCACCTGGAAGTTCATCGTTTTTTGAATCGTATATTTTCTCGAATAAACGATCTTCATCATTATAGATGAAAAAGAGGCCCCTTGTTACAGAGAGGCCCCTGATAATCTCCCTGACACTCATTTCAATCAGTTCATCCAGTGTTTTGTGAGTTGAAGCTTTCCTTATGTAACGGTTCGTCAAATCATCAATATCGTATATGTTTCGTCTGTATGTGCGTTCAATTCTCGGCTGAAGTATAAAAGTAAAGATCATGAAGACCGCGGCTACGGCAATAGCTTTAACCTCCGGTGGGAGATTGAAAGTCAGAAGCTGTATATCGAAGGCCCAGATAAGCCCTAATACAGGAAGAAAAATTGCTGCTGTTAGAAAGATATAGACAAGTGCCTTAAAAATGGCAGTCCTGATGTCCATCAGGTTATATGCTAGAGCGGAATACAGCAGTGTTACGATTGCAGCTACAGAGGTAAGGGACGGCGCAAGCACATAGAACGTGTAGTCCTTATAAAAGAGCGGCATGAATATCGAGCCTATATAGGTAAATGTAATAAATATCGAGGTGGCAAAAACAATATATCGTATCTGCAGCCTGTATGTTTTGTTTTTTACGGTAATATAGTTATACATGAAAATTGCAAATCCTACAAGGAAGTAAAGGAAAGAAATACCGGCATATATATAATAAAGGAAACCGGTTGTTCTTACAGGCCTCATATTTTCAAACCTGACGCTTGAGATTGAATAATCAGTAAAAAATACGAAGAAAGAGACTATTACCGCAGGTATTATGCAGGCAAGGGGTATATAGTAAGGTACTTTTTTTTCCCTTTCCGGGTATGTAAGGGAAAGATTGAGTATTGTCGCTGAAAATAAAACCGATGCGACCTGGCTCATCCTGCTGAATTGAAGAGAATAGGGTGTATCACAGGTGTAGTATGTAAGGAAAATAAAAGCCATGATGCCGGAACCGGCAAGGATATAGTAAAAGTAGTATAGAGGTGACTGCCCGCCCCTGTTTCTGAAAAGCACAAAAAAAGCTGTAGATATCAGGATAATTGTACATGTGAAAGATACAATCAGGTTTAAATAGTAAAGCATATCGCAGTCCTTTTTCTGATTTTGTATTCCGGCTTAACCATTATAAGTATTATATGCCCTGTTATTACAAGTAAAAATTATTGACTGCTGATTAAATCAGTGCCATTATATATTTTACAGATATAGTTAATAAAAATAGTTTTAATAAATTTCAGCCAGTTCCGGTATTATTGCCGATAAAAGCCCCCTTCCTTTTAAAAATACAAGGGACAGATGCTGTTTTTATGTTATATTTTCAAAAGTACTATTTATATTATAGCTGCTGGATAATTTTTTGGTCATGGTGATTTTCAGATGAATGATTCGGCCCTAATGATTGTTGATATGCAAAGGTATTACCTGGAGAGTGATTCAGCCTACAGCAGGTATTTTGATTATTTGTATCCCGGCTCTCTCAGGTATATCAAACAGAGGGCTGATGAGATTGTAATCCCGAATATTATTGAGATTGCGAAATTGTTCCGCAGACAGGGGCTTCAGGTAATATATTTGAGACTCTGCGGTGAGAAAAGTGACAGAAGTGATCTGCACAGGTTCTTTATGAATTCCTATATTGAAGGAAAGGAGAGGGGATTTGAAGGAGTATATCCTCTCTTTTCAGAGCCTGAAGCGGATGTCGTGGAACAACTAAGGCCTGAACCATCGGATATAATCATAAATAAAACAACATTCAGCCCCTTCGCATCAACTGGTATTGATGAGATGCTTAAAAAAATGGGGATAAACAGCCTTGTCTTTACAGGCCTTGCAACGAGCCAGTGTGTTGAAACTACCGCAAGGGATGCATCAGACAGGGGATATGAGGTTATTCATATTGAAGACGCACAGGCGGACTATGATGAAATGACCCATAATGCCTCCCTTTTCAGTTCAAGGGGGGTCTGCGGAGGTGTTCTTTTCGATACTGAAGAGTATCTGAGTTACCTTGAAGATTTTATTTAAAGAACCTGACAGTAACCTTTCCGGTGTCTTTACTTCTGAAAATCTGTACCCGCTTAATGCCGTTTCCTGATATATTTTCTCCATTAACTCCGGTGGCAGTAATATTTTTTTTGTTCACAGCTGAATTGATATACTGAACAGGAACAATGGAATGTTTTATCCGGTTTTTTTGGAGATAATTTTCAAGGCTCGCAAGAGATTCATTATCTATTTCACCGTCAATATAATCGGAAGTCATACTCATTATTCTTCCATTGGAATCCCTGATAGCATTGATAATTATTTCGGTTTCATTCTGGAGGGGGAGGTTAGCGGCCATATATGCACTGTTTTCAGGGTATAAACCTGTTTTTATAAAGCCCGCTCCGGCAATTATCATAACGGAAGCCGCTATGGCTGGAATCGATTTAATATAGAGCCTTTTTCGCTCCCGAGCTTTGCATATTAATATTGTTTTTTCAGAAATGTCCGGGATCTGGAATGCCTCGTTACGCAGACCAGACATAAGAACAACGCATTTGTTAAGCGATTCATACTCGTATCTGCAGGTTTCGCAGATTCGGATATGTTCGAGTACTAACGCTTTCTCCTCGAGAGAAAGAGAATCATCGATAAGATCTGAAAGCTGTCCGATAGAGAGATGTTCAAACATCATACTAAACCCCTGGCATGTAGTCTGTTTTTCAGGTATTCCCGACCTCTGTGTATTCTGACCTTAACATTGGAGAGATTGATACCGAGTATGTCTGAAATCTCGTTATATGATAACCCTTCAATGTCCCTTAAAGTAAGTATTTCCCTGAAGTCATTGGGGAGCTTATTTATCTCCTCTTTTATTATCCTCAGGGAGTCCTCTTTTATTATCCTGTCTTCAGGATCCTCTCGGGTATCCTCAAGTTGCAGTTCAACTTCTTCTCCGCCCCTGAATATTTTTAAAGGAACCGTGCTGTACCTGTTTTTTTTCTTCTTATAGTTCTTGCAATGATTAACCATAATACTGTACAGCCAGGTTGAAAATTTTGATTCCTGCCTGAATGACTCAAGAGCCTCCATTACAGTTATAAAAATATCCTGCGTGATATCAAGAGCTTCGTCATAATTTCCAAACTGATAATAAACATATTTAAATACCATATTCTGGTATTTTTTAATAATTTCCGCAAAGGCTGCTTTTTCGCCTTCAAGGACCCTGTTTATTATTTCTATATCATTTATAGGGGACATGGTTATCCTGTTTATGTTACAATTTTAACTTGTCTGAAACATATTTTTTGTGAATTTTTTCTATTCTATTATTAGTATACCATTTTTAGCCGCAACATCAAAATCGGCGGCATTTATTTTTTAAAATTTAAAACAAAAGCAGCCTTAATTGATTGGATGCCTGATTTTCCTCTTTTTTGAATCAAAACCTGCAGGTAATACACTTCCTGTATTCCGGTTTTATCGTTTCTCAGTTATTAATCGGCTCTAATTTACTAATGTTCGTTTATATCATTGCCATCGTCCTCGTCTTTTCCGAGAAGATCGCTGAATTCAAAATCAGGGCCCAGTTCTTTAATGTAGTGATATTGAGCTATAATGGCTATGAGCTCTTCCCTTGCCTCAATTGCCTCCTGCTCTGTATCGAAACCCACTACGATCGGTTCCTCCATGCCTGAAAGGAATACTTCGAAACCGGGTTTCCCTTCTTCATGCACCGTACTCCCTACAGCAGTGACCTGAGGAACAACTACTGCTATACTGCCGTAATCAACTATTGGTAACATCTTAATTTCTCCAGTGCTTAAAATTGATGAAATCTGACGGGATATCTGAATTGATAGGGATGGTGTTTGCAGTAATAAAAATCTGCGGACAACTAGAGAATCCTGTCAGGATAAAATTTTTTTGAATACATTTCACTGTATTCAGTATTATAAAAGCAATAATAAAACCGGGACCTCAGATTTTATTGCCGCATAGAATTTTAATAGAACTCACTTAATGAGGATTCGTCCCCTGAAATACGGGCGAATTCCTTCAGCAGTTCCTTCTGTCTTGAAGTCAGTTTTTTAGGAACGGATATATCTATTTTCACAAGCTGGTCCCCCTTGCCATAAGAGCCGAGGTAGGGTATTCCGTGCCCTTTAAGTCTGAACATCTGGCCGTTTTCAGTTCCGGGCGGTATTTTCATTTTAACCCTTGTGCCTGTTATTGTGGGAACTTCTATTTCTCCTCCAAGGCATACTATCGGGAAGGGGACATCCATAACGCTCAGTATGTCATTTCCGTGTCTGTCGAATATTTCATGTTTTTTAACATGAATTACAACATAAAGATCCCCGGTGAGCCCGTCGTTTGGCGCCTGTTCTCCTTCGCCTGATATTTTAAGCCTTGAACCGGATTCAACGCCGGCCGGTATTTTAACAGTGATGGTCCTTTTTTTCCTGGTCAGACCTGTGCCGTTACAGGTTTTACACGGAGAAGTAATAATTTTACCTTCCCCCCTGCATTTGGGGCATGTCTGTGTTATTGAAAAGAATCCCTGTGTCTGCCTGATCTGCCCCATGCCGTTGCATGTCGGGCATACTGCTGGTTTGGTTTTTGAAGATGAGCCTGTTCCCCCACAGGTTTCGCATGTTTCGCTTCTGGGAATTTCAATGTGGACTTCACTGCCGGTTGCGGCTTCTTCGAGGGTTATAGTGAGGTCATACTGAAGATCAGCTCCTCTTCTCGTTCTTCTTGATCTCGATTTTGATCCGAAAGATGAGCCGAAGAACCCTTCAAAAATATCACCAAGATCAAGATCCCCGAAAATATCTGAAAAATCGGTATATGCCCCTCTGCCGAAATTGTCGAAGCCCTGTACCCCGTCATGGCCGTACTTGTCATAAGATGCTCTCTTTTTGGGGTCCCTGAGGACCTCGTACGCCTCGGTGGCTTCTTTAAATTTTTCTTCAGCTTCAGGATTGTTCTTGTTTTTGTCAGGGTGATACTTCAGGGCAAGCTTCCTGTAGGCCTGCTTAATCTCCTGCTCTCCCGCTGTTTTACCGACTCCAAGAACTTCGTAATAATCTCTTTTTGCCAATTTCTGCCTCTTGTTATCTGCGGCTCAAAATTTAAATCCGGTCTTTTAAGACCGGATTTAAATTATACCCGTCTTTTCTTTAGTCAACTACTTCATAATCGGCATCGTAAACTTTATCTTTATCCGATTCTTCCTTTTTGCCTTCATCGCCTTCCTGGTTTTCCTGTTGCGGTTCGCCCTGCTGTTGCTGCTGCTGGCTGGCCTCCTGATATATCCTTGAGGCAAATCCGTGTGAAGCCTGTTCGAGTTCTGTTTTTGCCTGTGTGATGGCTTCGGTATCCTCTCCCTCCATTGCTGTACGGAGCTTGGAAATTGCGGCGTTGATCTGGTCCTTCTCTGCCGGTTCAATCTTTGCTTCATTTTCACGCATCATCTTTTCCATTGAATAGATGAGAGTGTCGGACTCGTTTCTCGCCTCAATAAGGGCTTTTGCTTTTCTGTCCTCTTCGGCGTGAAGTTCCGCCTCTTTAACCATTTTGTCTATATCAGCGTCTGAAAGTCCGCTTGAAGATTCTATGCGGATTTTCTGTTCTTTGCCTGTTCCGAGATCTTTGGCTGAAACGTGAACTATACCGTTCGCGTCTATGTCGAATGTTACTTCAATCTGAGGCACACCCCTTGGCGCAGGAGGCAGGTCTGTAAGGTCAAATCTTCCGAGAGTCCTGTTCTGTGCAGACAGTTCCCTTTCACCCTGAAGAACGTGAATGGATACAGCAGGCTGATTGTCTGCAGCAGTGGAGAATATCTGGCTCTTCCTTGCAGGGATTGTTGTATTCCTGTCTATAAGCTTTGTCATTACGCCGCCGAGAGTTTCAATACCCAGTGAAAGCGGGGTAACATCAAGGAGAAGAACGTCATGAACATCTCCTGCGAGTACACCACCCTGTATTGCCGCACCTATTGCCACAACCTCGTCCGGGTTAACACCTTTATGAGGTTCTTTTGCGAAAACCCTTTTTACAAGTTCCTGTACTGCCGGGATTCTTGTTGAGCCTCCTACGAGGATGACCTCATCTATGTCACCTGCTGTGAGACCCGCGTCTTCAAGGGCTTTCATGCAGGGGACTTTTGTGGACTCGACAAGATCCTCAATGAGCTGCTCGAATTTAGCCCTTGTAAGTGTGGTCACAAGGTGTTTCGGGCCGCTCTGATCCGCTGTGAGGAACGGAATATTGATCTCTGTCTGCATTTTTCCGGAGAGCTCGATTTTTGCTTTTTCGGCTGATTCTTTGAGTCTCTGCAGGGCCATTTTGTCCTGGGAAACGTCTATTCCTGTCTGTTTTTTAAACTCGGTGATAAGCCACTCCATGATCCTCTGGTCAAAATCATCCCCTCCGAGGTGGGTGTTTCCATTTGTTGATTTAACTTCAAAGACGCCGTCGCCAAGTTCAAGGATTGATATATCGAATGTACCGCCGCCAAGGTCATATACCGCGATTTTTTCATTCTCTTTGCTTTTATCAAGGCCGTAAGCGAGCGCTGCCGCAGTAGGCTCATTGATAATCCTCTCTACTTCAAGGCCTGCGATACGTCCCGCATCTTTGGTCGCCTGCCTCTGGGAGTCGTTGAAGTATGCCGGTACTGTTATTACCGCTTTTGTTACTGTTTCCCCCAGGTAGTCCTCCGCAGTCTGCTTCATCTTCTGGAGAATCCTGGCTGATATCTCCTGAGGCGTGAATTCGCCGGCAACGGTTTTAATAGTGACACCGCCCTTGCTGTCGTCTTTAACAGTATATGGTACCATCGATATTTCACCGGTTACTTCGTTGAATCTTCTCCCCATGAATCTCTTTACCGAGCGTACGGTATTTTCAGGGTTGGTGATTATCTGGTTTTTAGCGACCTGTCCTACAAGTCTTTCGCCTTTGTCGGTGTAAGCGACAATTGATGGTGTTGTTCTCTGGCCTTCAGAGTTCTGTATTACAACGGGCTCCCCGCCTGACATGACGGACACGCAGGAGTTTGTTGTCCCTAAATCTATTCCGATAATTTTACTCATAGTCTTTACTCCTTCAGAATAATTATATTAAAATTTTTGAATTAATTTCATAATTTAAAAAAATTCCTGTCAGTTGACTTCGCTTTCAACTTCCTCTTTTTCCTCCTGCCTGGGTTCCGGTTTAGTAACCTGTACCTTGGCAGTCCTTACTATGTATTCTTCAAGCTTAAAACCTTTCTGGTAGACTTTTGTCACCGTGTCAGCAGTGATTTCCGGATTTGTAGCTATCTCCACTGCTTCGTGATAGTTCGGGTCAAAAGGCCTGTTATCTGCTTCAATCTCTTCAATGCCGTATTTATTAAGTGCATCGATAAGTCTTTTGGAGGTCATCTTAACACCTTCAATGAGAGAACTGCTTGCATCACTGCTGTTCTCTTCAGATATAACGTCAGATGCCTCAATGGCCCTTAAAAGATCATCATTTATATTAAGGATATCAAGGGCGAAATCCTTGATAGCGAGTTTTTTATACTCCTCCTGCATCTTTACTGTTCTTTTTCTGAAATTTTCAAAATCCGCCTGTCTTCTCTGCAGAAGATCTTTTAATGTTTCGATCTCTTTGTTCAGACGGATTATCTCTTCGTCCTGGGCAGATATCTCTTTCTCCATTTTTTCGGTTTCTTCACAGCTGCAGCTGTTGTCCGTGCTATCCTGAGTATTGTTCTGCTCCTGAACGGCTTCATCATTGTTAGCTGTTGTTTCTTCGATACTCATTTCTTTTTGCTCCGCTTTTACTTTTCTTGGCATTTATTTCGACATCCTGGTCAGAAGTCCGGATACTGCTTTGCCCGTGTAATCAACAAGGGGAACTACTTTTTCGTAATCCATGCGCGTGGGGCCGAAAACTCCAATGGCTCCCACCGGTTTGTTTCCTATCCTGTATGCTGATGTTACAAGGCTGCATCCGGCAACTTTCTCGTTGTCTATCTCCTCCCCTATAAGTGTTTTAATACCTTCATCCTCTACATGTTTCTCCAGGATGCTTTTTAATATGTTTTTTTCTTCTATAATATTAAGAAGACTATTCAGTCTTTTCTCTTCAACCATTTCCGGTATTCTGAGAAGGTTTTCAATACCATCGATATTTATAACAGACTCCTCGGTTTCTGCAAGGGCAAGCTGTGCGATATCAATGGCAAGCTCCCTGTTGGCATATGACTTATCGTCCCTGAGGACGCCGAACATGTTTTCTTTTATGTCGTGAAGGGAATATCCGCAGAGTTCTCCTGTCAGATATTTCGAATATTCGGAAAGTTCATCCTGGGTTACACGGACTGAAAGTGTAACCTTGCGTGTCAGAATTATCCCGGTCCTTGTGACTGCAATTACCAGAACTTCACTGCTTTCAAGCTGTATAATCTCAACAAGTTTAAGAACTGTGAAGTCCGGTTTGGGGGAGAGCATCACCCCTGCGTAACGGGACACCATTGAAAGCATTCTCGTTACTGATTCAAAAATTTTATCAAGCTGCAGTTCTTTCTGGAAAATCTTTTCGTCAATATTCATTTCATGGAAAGTGGAATCATAATTCTCCAGGAGAGAGTTTACATAATATCTGTATCCCCTGTCAGTAGGAACCCTCCCTGCGGAAGTATGAGGCTGCATCAGGTAACCAAGTTTCTCAAGGTCGAACATTATATTTCTCATCGTCGCCGGTGATAGAGAAAATGAATATTTCTGGACAAATGATCTGGATCCTACCGCTTTACCTGTTATAATATATTCATATACTATTGAATTCAGGATTGCGGATTCTCTTTCGTCCAGGATTCGTTCAGTTTCTATTCCGTCTTGCACTTTCAGTCACCCCTTGATTATTAGCACTCATAAATAACGAGTGCTAATAATCAATATAATAAATATTCCCTCAGCGTCAAGGAAAAATTTTATTTTTTCTGAACTGTTTTTTATTTTTTTGTCTGGGGTTTCTTTTTTGTTTTTTCGTCGGAATCTTTCTTTTTATCCCCCGCTTCAAGGGTTTGTTTTGCGGCATCTATGGTGTTTTTAAGTTTATCAGCATCGGTGCTTTCACCCATTACGATATGTATTTTTCTAAGTGCTTCAAGGAGTTCTATAGATTTTTTGAGATCCTCCCTGGATTTGGATGAAAGTTCATATTTTGTCCTGTATTGCTTTGCGGCCTCTTCAATTGAGTCTTTGGCAAGCCTCATATGCTCTATTCTGGTGCGAAAAAATTCCTCCCTGGGGTCTCTGTATTTAAGTATATCTGAAAAATTGACCAGATTTCTGATTATAACAGCTACTTTTGCCTGGAGTTCAACAAAGAGCCATTTCCATTTTGAGTCTTCACCCATTGTATTTTTAAGGGTGAAGAGTAAATCGTTAATCCTGTTTGCAAGATCATTTATATGCCGGGGATTAAGCTGGCCGATTTTGGCAAGGTATTCCTCGTTTTCTTTCAGGGATTCCCTGTCAACATCATCACCTACTATCTCCTTCATCAGCTGGAGAATTTTGGAGAAATTTGATTTGGATACATCAAGGCTTTTGTTGTTTTTTATTCCGAGCATATTTAATGAGAGGTCATTCATTCTCATGTATATTTCTATGGTCTTTATAAGATAATTGACTATTTCAAGGTTGTAATAGGGTTCAAGCTTCTTGTTGTTTTTTTTCTTTAATAATATCTCCCGAGCTTTTTTTTCAAGCTCGTCTGATTCAGATTTAAGGATTTTTATATCGTCATTATATGCTGCCTTTTGTGCTTTGGATATTGCCATTTTGTACTCCCCCGGAGGATTGATGGTTTATAATTATTGTCTGAGCTGATAGTTCATTAATATTAAATTCGGGAATATTTCAAGATTATTTTATCAGAATAGGCGATGCCTGAACTTATTAATTTATATTAAATTCAGGCAGAAGTTCCCTCTGTGTTAAATATGGCGGAATTATATGCGCGGAGAATAATAATATTTTATAATGGTTTTCCAGGTCGCATCATGTATGTTTTATCAGGGGTTTTTTATGTGATTGATGCTGAAAAATATGAAAATTCTGTTGACTCGGTTATCGTTAGACCTCCTATTGCTACAAATTTAAGGGCAGGGAGCCCTTTTGGGCCGGTTTAATTCAGGCTGTTGAGTTACCATTACGATCTTCAGGTATAAAAGAAAACTACTTGCGTATTTTTTATATTTTAAAAAAATATCAGATTGGTTTTGAATTCTGAGTTTTTCCCGGCAACTTTTTTAAAGGTATAGATAAATGATGACAGTAAAAGGTATTGATAATAACAGGATTAAATCATTTTTCAGCAATGAAAACATAGTTCTGTTTCTTCTGATTTTTTTCGGGCTTTTTTTCCGTTTCCTTACTATGACGAATATTGAGACCGGTGGTGATGCCGCAAGTGTCTGGTTTGCCGCAAAGCGGATATATTACGGGCTGCCTTATGACATCAGTCACCATTCCGCAAGGTTCGGGATGATTATTCCCGTCTACCTGTCCCAGGTTTTGTTCGGCACTCATCCGATTGTTTATTATACCACTCCTCTCCTTTTTTTCGTACTGCAGATTATTTTTATTTATAAAATTGCGGTTCGGGCTTATGGAGTCAATCTTGGCTATGTAAGCGGGATACTGTTTGTTTTTTCACCCAAAATGTTTTCACATGCTATTCAGGTTAAACCGGACGGGTACTGCGCCGCATATATCCTTATATCTTTTTATCTGCTTTTTAAGTTTATGGATGCTCAAAGCAAATCAGCTTCGTATAAATATATTTTTTTATCAGCAGTTTTTATGTTCTGCGCTTATATGTCAAAGGAGACCAGTCTCTTTTTTCTCCCCGGGCTTGCAATCTGTATACTGCTCATGAAAAAAGAGTTTAAATATGTATTTGTTTTCGGTGCCATCCTCTTTGCTCTCTTTTTGGGAGAAACTTCGGTCTATTATTTTACCATGGGCCTTAAACTGGGAAGAATTGAAATTGTGACAGGTTCTCATCTTAGCAGCGGTAATCTTCTGGCGTTGCCCTCATTCTGGAGTCTGTTTACAAGGTATGCGTCTCTTAATGTACTGGAAAAAATATATTTTTTAACTTATCTGATGGCTACAATTTATCTGATTATCCTTCTGAGAAAAGAAGGGCTGGATAAGAGGATTAAACTGCTGCTTATTATGCCGTTTGTATTCTTTGTTCTTCTGACATTTGCGGTAAAGAGCGTTAATCCCTTCGTGCCGGCAATGTCTTTTAATCCCAGGCACCTTGTCCCTGCAACACCTTTTATGATTCTTGTTATATCCTGCTTTTTTGTTAGTTTTTTCGACTCATCCCGTATTGCCCGATGGGGGAGAGGCCTGGTTGAGAAGGGGAAAACTGTACATCTTTATGCGGGGATAACTTCCGGTTTATCTCTTGTCTGCCTTCTGGCGATTCTTATTCTGCTTCCTCTTTTTCCACAGGCGTCACGCGACAGCTTTTTTGGGGAGCACCCGATAAAAGCGACATTTGAATATTATACTATACTGAATAATGCCTATGAAAAAGGTATTCCGATAATACAGGAAAAGATTATAGCAGGCAGATGGAAAAAACCGGTTGATGCGGTCCAGAGCCTGATGAAAAAGGGATTGTCTCAGAAAAAGGCATGTGAAAAGGCGGAGGTGACAGAAAAGGATTATCTCTATTGCCTTAAAAGAGTGAGAAGAGGGGATTATAAAACATTTAAAATATTCACTCATATTTTCTGGAATAATGATTTTACCACTGATCACAGCTTGTCTTTACCGGAAAAGGAAAAAATTGAAGTCAGGGGGAGAAATATAGGGTTCATGGTAAATGATGATGTCAAAAAAAATAAAGATTATGCAGCCGGGCTGTTCGTTAATGATAATGATCCGGTAGTTGTTATGCGGGAGAAGCCGATCCGTGTTAAAGAGATGACTTTAAAGGAATTTTTTAATAAAAAAAGTAAATAGGGGAAAATATCAGCAATGTCTGTAAGGGAAAAATATGACTTCAATGATCTCACCGTAAAACTTGGTGGAAGTAAAATGCAATTGTGCAATTTCTGCGGAACCTGTATTGGGATCTGCCCGACGGGTGCGATTACGCCTGATTATGAAAAAGGGAAGCCTGTTTTTGATGAGTCTAAATGTATAAGATGCGGGCTCTGTTATGAACATTGCCAGGGTATAGGCGTTGATTTTGGTGCATTGAATGAGTCGTTTAAGGCCGGGAAAAATAAGGACAAATATCTCGGCAGCTATAATAAATGCTTCCTGGGGCATTCAACTAATGATTCTGTCAGAAAAAACGGATCATCAGGGGGAAGCGTGACAAGGCTTCTTGTGTATATGCTTGAGAAGGGAATGGTTGATGGAGTTATAGTCCCCAGGCCGAAGCCTGACCAGCAGTGGCTTTTCAGGCCGGAGATTGTAACTGATGTAAAAAAAGTCAAGTCATCGTACCAGTCGAAGTATTGTCTTATACCGACAAATGAAATTCTGAATGCGCTTAAAGACAAAAAGGGAAAATATGCAATTGTGGCCCTGCCGTGTCAGATTCACAGTTTAAGAAAACTTCAGAATGAAGGAAATAAAAATGCAAAGAAGCTGGAATATATACTGGCCCTTATTTGCGGCCATAATATGGAATATAACGCAACAGTATTCGGAATGAAAAAGCTTGGAGTTAAAAGAGAGGATGTTGTTGATGTAAAATACAGGGAGCATGGCGACTGGCCCGGCGGATTATCTTTTCATCTTAAAAGCGGTGACAGGAAGGGGTTTAACTTTTTTAACTATCATTATCTGAACGCCGTTTATCTACCTAACAGGTGCAGGCTCTGCCCTGATTATTACGGGAACTATTCAGACATCAGTTTCGGTGATTCCTGGCTTTTAAGGCTCCTCGGCAGGGGAATGGATAAAAACGGGATTCCCAAGGGATGGTCAGGCATTATAGCAAGAACCAGTAGGGGGCTTTCTCTGCTCAAGGCTGCGGAGAAAGATAAGGCCATGCATCTGGAGGAGATTGGGCCTGAAGAGATTAATGAATCTTTTCCTTTTAATATCTCATATAAATTGAACGGTATATTTATCAGGTTGAAATTCGCCCGTAAAAAACCTGATTATAAGGGGCTGGAAAAACCTGATAAACTTGATAGATATTTTTATCATTTTGTATATAATATAATTCTGCTCATCGGTTCATCCGGGGCTTTCAGATTATTCCTGAGAATTATGCCTCTGAATTTTAATCTGTTCCTTATAAAAAATTTTAAAAAGCTGATGGGATATAAGCCCAATGCAAGGGACCAGATTCTTAAATACAATGAGAAGTCGAATATTTTCAAATAGAAACAGGGTGATTAATATACTAAAATTATAAAGGACTGCAGTTAAAAGTTATGAGTGGACAATATTATTTTACGTTAAAGGGCTTCTGGGGAAGGGTGCGTGACGAATACAATTATTACACCAGAAGGCCATGGAACCTTCAGCAGGTCGGTGAATTCTGGGATACTGTTGAAGATTATGATGAGGTTAATGAGCAGCTCTATACATATTTCAGGAGATTCACAAACTCCTATGAACTGGCTGTTAAGCATCTTGCAAAGGATAAATATAATATACTTGATATGCAGGCGAGGAGCGGCAAGGGGAGTCTTTTCTGGCATGAGAAGGGGAGGGCTAAAAGTTCAGTATGTGTAGATTTTTCCGATTACCTGATTTCTCTTGCAGACAGGAGACTTGAGGGGAGCGGCCTTAAATATTCAAATGTTAAAGTCCTGGACTTCCCTCTTCCTTTTAAAGACGGCAGGTTCGACCTTGTATGTTCTTATGAGACTATTGAGCATATCTATGATTACGGCACTTTTTTTGATGAACTGGTTCGGGTAATGAGTGATGACGGTGTAATGATTCTGACCTGCCCGAACCGTATGTGGGAGTGGGTACACTGGCTTACTGCTGCTATAAATATCAACCACAGCGAGGGGCCGCATCGTTTCCTGAAAAGGAGGGAACTTATAAGGTGCTTTAGAAAGAACAGGATGAAAATACTTGAGGAGAATAGTACTATTATTCTCCCGTTTAACAATAAACTTTCCATATCAATTGACAGGTTTTTTGAGAAATACCTGCCGCAGTTCATAAAGAGTTTTCTCGCTTTAAGGAGAACCTTTATCCTTGTTAAAGGGGAAAAGTAACTTAACGTTGAAAAAGATATTTTATTTTTTAACTTCAGTTTTACTTTTTTATTTTCTCTTTTTCGTTTACCTCTACTTTTCCGGGGCGGAAGAGTATAACAGGTATAACAGGAATGAAATTCAGAAAGCAGATGCTCTGGTTGTTTTTTTCGGCGATTTTGATGACGCGGGGATGCTATCAGCTGAATCAAAGAGACGGCTCAATTTCGCGGTGGATTTATATAAAAGAGAAATTGGTGAAAATATTATTTTTGTCGGAGGATACAGGCCGTCAAAGAAAGTCCATGGATCAGTCTTCATGGCGGAGAGAGCAGAGAGTCTGGGCGTGAAGCCGGATAATATTTTTCATGATGAGACGTCAAGGGACACTATTCATAACTGGAAGGAAGCGGAAAAAATAATCTCGGAAAATGGTTTTAAAAGAGTTATACTGGTTTCATCCCTGTTTCATATTTTACGAATAGAGAAAATGGTGAAAGCAGGCGGAAGTATTGAGGCATCTTGCCTCTGTTATGCTGAAGACAATATATATCCCGGGAAAAGCATGCTGGAAAGTTTAAGTGAATATAATTACAATATCATTTCTATAATTGTGTACCTGGCCCTGCCTGAACGGTTTTATCAGGACACTATCAACTGGTTAAGGTCTTAACAGTAATTATATCATATTATTTTAAAAATACATGGCGTGGTAATTCTGTTATCAGCCATATACGAAAATTATAAAGGCAAATAAATTGAAAAAAAGAATCAAGTATCTTAATTTTATAGGCCTGCTCCTTTTTGCTGTAATTCTTTATAAAATAGATTACGGCCAGATCGTTAAGTATTTAAGGGATGCAGACTATCGTTATCTGTTTCTGGCCTACCCTTTAATTTTAATTAATATTTTTCTGAAAGCGGTGAGGTGGAATTTATTAATGAGGAGCCAGGGGACACGTATTCCTGTTCTGGAAACATTTTATGTTTACCTGTGGGCGTTTTATTTTGGTACTGTTACTCCCGGAAGAATAGGTGAGGTTTCCAAGGCCATATATTTTCAGGACAGGTTTGATAATATCGGCAGATCTTTCGTCTCCGTGTTTGTTGACAGGGCCTATGATGTAGGCATACGTCTTGCTCTGCTTTTTATCCTTTATCCGCTTTACAGTAATCTTTTTGATTTTAATTATATAGGATTTCTTTTACTTTTTATAATCGCCATATCAGGCATAGTGCTGCTGATCAAGATGAAGTCGATACGCAACATCGTGGCAAAATTCAGTAAATTTGTCCTGCCGAAAAAATATTATCCCGTTATCAGCAAAAATATATCAGGATTTGTTAATGACACTGTAATGATGATTACAGGAGTAAAACCTGTAGCGAAGTCTGTTTTGCTCACACTTCCGAGTTTTTTATGTTACTGCCTGGTTGCTTTCCTGATACTTAAAAGTTTTTCAATAGAGATGGATTTTACATATATTATTTTCTGTCTTGTTGTCTCAAGCTTCTCGGTTATGGTCCCTATATCGATATCCGGCCTTGGAGTCAGGGAGGCTGTGATGATTTATCTTTTCAGCAGTATCGGTCTCGGTAAGGAGGCGGCTGTATTATTTTCATTATCAATTTTTATGCTCAGTCCTGTCCTCGGTCTTCATGGCTGGATAATTAATCTTGTAATGATGGTAGGGAGCAGGTTTAAAAAAGCTGAGGAGGAGATTGAAATATCTGATGCAGACTGAATCCCGGAGGGGTATAAGGGAGTCTTTAATAATTATCTTGACAGATATGGATATGATTATTCACTTTTAGGAACCTATACTCTATTTTAAAAAAGCAGAGGAATCGATGAAACCAGGATTAACACTTGTAGTTCCCGTTTATAATGAAATTGGCGCTATTGATAACAGTATAGTACATTTAAAAGAGATTAAAAAAAGCTGTAAGGATTTTACCCTTGAAATAATAATAGTGAATGACGGATCTTCTGACGGGACAGAAGATGTGCTGAAAGGCATTTCCAAAGATAAAGACATAAAAGTAGTCCATCACGCTAAAAATCGCGGTTACGGTGCGGCCCTTAAAACAGGGATACGTGCTTCAAGATATCCCTATATTGCCATTACTGATGCTGATGCCACTTATCCGGATGAGAGGATACCTGAATTTTTCCGTGATGTTGTTCAGAATGACCTTGATATGCTGGTTGGAGCAAGAACAGGTGAATCTGTGAAAATTCCGCTCATAAGGCGTCCTCCTAAATGGGTCATAAACCAGCTTGCGAATTACATGGTGGGAACAAAAATTCCTGACCTGAATTCCGGTCTCCGTATTATGAAAAAAGAGGTAGTGGAGAAGTTTATACATATTATGCCTGACGGGTTCTCATTTACTTCTACAATTACTATTTCGATGCTTGCAAACGGATATCAGGTGAAATATGTGCCTATTAACTATCATCAGAGAAAAGGCAAATCGAAGATTCGGCCCATTTATGATACAATGAATTTTGTTAAGCTTATTATCCGTACTGTAATGTTTTTTGATCCCCTTAAGGTGTTTCTCCCCATCAGCCTTCCTTTGCTCTTCGGGGGGACAATACTTATAATTGTTGAGGCTGTTTTACACCGGAATGTTAATACAGTGTCAGTTTTAGTTACTTTATCCGGCCTGAATATCCTGACTGTAGGTATGCTTGCTGAAATGATTGCTAATAAAAACTGATTGAATTGTTTATTGAGTTAAGTAATAACCGGGTACATGCAGGTTCCCGGTTATTCAAATAATATGTATAGTGCTTCAGGAACTTCCTTCTTTAATTTTTACCGAATAAGCGGGTATTATTATCAGTAAAAAATACTTGCTATCATCTTTTATTAATAGTTTTTGACTATCTGCGGCTGATTTATACAATTTCTCTATGTATAAATTTTAAAAAATATGGTTCTGCGGTAAAACCGGAAATAATGATAACAGATAAAGTCGAACACGAACTGAAATATATAATCAGTAACTCACGCGCTGTTGATATTACAGGATGGCTCTCAAGGTATTGTGAGCCGGATCCGGAATTTCCTCAGGGTATGATCTCAAGCATTTATTATGATACGATGCAGTGGAAATATCTTGATGAAAAATTCAACAGTTTCTACCTTAAAACAAAGGTGAGGCTCAGATGGTATTCAGATCTGGAATACAGTTTTCATTATGATGCGGCTTTTGTGGAGGTGAAATACAAAATCGGTTCAAGGCGGGACAAGGCAAGGGTCGAATCCCCGTATAAAGGGGGAGAGATTGCCGGCATGCCTCTTGAAGACGGCAGGCTTTTAAGAATACCTTCACTCCTTAATAATAAAGGGATTATCGTGAGGGACAAACTCCTCCCGGCAATTCAGATTACCTACAAGAGGTTCAGGTATATAGACCCCTATTCGGGATCGCGTATTTGTTTTGACTTTGACATACATTCACCAAGAACAAACAGGATAATGCTTCCATTTATGAGTTCTGTTATGCTGCAGACCGCGGTTTTTGAGGTTAAAGGGAGCGAAAGCGAGCTCCCGACATCTCTCTACCCTCTGACAGATATGGGGCTCAGAAAGTCGGCATTTTCGAAATACAGCGCCTGTTACCAGAAACTGACAAGGCGTAATTATTGAAATAATAAATCTTATACAAGGGTGTTATTATGGATTTTTCATTTGAAAAGATAGTATCAATTCTTCTTAAAGGGTTCGGGAGTCAGAAGATGGAGGATATAGGTTTCCTCCCTTTTCTTCTTTTACTTCTGCTTTCTCTTGTGGCGGCAATGATAGTCTCGTATCTGTACCTGAAATTTTATAAAAACAGAGCGACCGGGAGCCAGATACACAGGGCTTTCCCGCTACTGGGTGTGGCCATAACAGGCATTTTTGTATGTATCCAGTTTTCCCTTCCTCTCTCTTTGGGACTTCTCGGTGCCCTTTCAATTGTAAGGTTCAGGACCCCGATCAAGGAGCCGGAGGAGATCGGGTTCATCATGATTGTTGTAGCCACTTCCATATGCTGCGCAACTTTTAATATTCTCTTTCTCGGCTTAATCCTCCTGGTGACCTATATCGGTCTTCTCGTTCTTCAGAGCGGCCCGAGGTTCCTCAAGGGGAGGCTCAACGATGGCATGCTGATACTTACTGTGCCGGCGGATGAGTATACAGGCAAAGCGGGTGAGATTTTCAGTTACCTGAAAAAATCTCTTCCTGCAGGCAAGATTGAGAGCATTACTGAAAACCAGGGTGACTCGGTAATATCATACAGTTTCAGTACAATTGAAGATGAGATGATACTGACAATAAAGAATGAGCTTGCTGCTATCTCAAACAGTATAAGCTCAAGTTTTTTCTTTAACAGGATAGGGGACATATAGACTCAGTAATAATATGAAAAAGAATCTGCTTTTCATCTCCCTGTTTATCATAATAGCCCTGTGTGGAGCTCTCCTTGAAGGAATGGAGGGTTTCAGGAACGCGGTAAAAGGGCTGCGGGACAGGGAACTTCCGTCACCCCTTCTTAATTTCGGGAGGAGGGGGCAGATTATGAAGGAGATGGGACTTAAATATGTTGTCCCCCTTGATGAACAGGTAAGGGATAACGGCGCCAGCAGAATAACAATGGATCTCTCCAGGCTTGAGTCAAGAGAGGAATGGGTTGAAGCCGGGAAACTCCCTCCTGAAAAGATGCTAAGTACAAGAATTCTTGATAAGCAGGTTATTGCTTCAGGGCTTCCTGTTCTCTCTATGTACATGAATGAGCATGATCTTTACGATAAATATACCGGTATTTATGCAAATCCCCTGGAAAGGGGTAGAAACTGGGAGCGTCCCTGTTTCATGTCATATTTTAAAAACGGTAAACTTCTTTTTGGAACCGGGGCTGGAGCCAGGATTCATGGAGGTACCAGCAGACTCCATCCTTTGAAAAGTTTCAGGCTTTATTTCAGGGACGTATACGGGAAAAGTGAATTTCTGGAGGGGGCTATTCTAAAAGGAGTTGCGGATCCTGTCGAAAGGGTGGTTTTAAGAAAGGGGGACACAAAATTCGGATTCGTAAATTCCATGGCCTATGATATGGCACGTAAAATCGGCTGTTTCTCTCCGGAAACTGAACCTGTAAGGTTTTATCTTAACGGGAAACCGCACGGCCACGGTAATTTTGAACTGATTGAACATTTGAGCCGTGATTATCTGCAGAATCATTTCGGCCATAAGGATTTTGTTTACTATAAGGTTAAAGGGCGAAAGGACAGACCGCCTGAATACCAGAGATTTTATGAATGGGCAAGATATGGAGGCGCTTCCGTTACTTTTGAGAAAACTTCGGAAGTAATTGATATGGAAAATTTTATCAATTACTGGATCGTAAATATTTTCTGCGCCAACAGTGATCCCTACCAGGGGATTGCCCTCCTCGATAAAAGAAAGAAAAATCCCAGGTGGTTCTGGCTTATATGGGACATGGACCACAGCTTTAAAAATATTTATGAATCTGACAAAAAATACCTCTGGCAGCAGGAGCGGCCGGTAAACCTGGTGTACTCCAATACCAAAAAAGAAACCGATCCCAGATATTTTATTTTCAGAAGACTCATTTTTCACGATGAAACATTCAGGGCCCTTTTTAAAAAAAGGCTTACAGAAGTATTGAATTATCTGCTTACCAATGATTATCTTCAATCTGTAGTTGATGAAAATATAAGTATTGCCCGCAGTTTCGGTATGAACATGAGCAAAGCTGACCGTGACCTTCATGATTTTATGCTCAACCGGCCTGAATATGTGATAAAGATGATGAACAGGTATTTTAAGCTGGGTGATGTTCACAGGGTGAGATTTGAACCCCCGGAAGGGAGGACTTTTGTTGTAGATGGTTTTGAAATAAGAAAAAGATTCACAGGAATATATTATGATGGGAGTGAAATTTTTCTCTCCCCGGGCGGACAGCGCATTAAGGGATGGAACATTAACGGTAAAAGGTATAATAATCCGTCTGTTACTATTCCTGTTCGTGGAGATATGAAGATAAGGCCTCTGTAGCTTTATTCATCTTTTGATGACGATTATTTTAAAAAAATACTGTAAAATTTTCAGAACTACGCTAATGTATGTATTTAATGGCGATCAACCGGATATAATAAAAAATTTAAGAGAAGTAGTGCAATAAAATGAGTTACATGAATTTAATAATAACGGCTTTGCGGGCGCTGACAAAAAACAAGATGCGTTCGGCCCTTACCAGTATAGGTATTATAATCGGAATATCATCGGTCATAGTAATGATAGGTATGGGTAACAGTGCAAGAGTTGAAGTCAGGGAGAGAATATTTACTTACGGAGCCAATGCAATGAGCGTAAGCTCTGAGCCGAGATGGACCGGTAAATGGTTCAGTGATTCTGACATTGTTGAATTGAAGAAGAATTACTACCAGATAGAAAAAATCAGCCCTTATCTTAAAGATAAACATTCTATTGCCAGGTATAAAAACAGGACATTGAATACAGTTGTTGAGGGTGTTAATGACGAGTATTTTGATATTAAAGGTAAGAAAGTTGAACTTGGACGCCTTCTTATCCCCAATGATATAACTACAACAGCTAAAGTCGGGGTTATAGGGACTACTGCTCACAAAGAACTTTTCGGTAACAGAAATCCTATAGGTGAGCAGATACTCCTTGAAGGAATTCCGCTTACAATAGTCGGTGTTCTGGAGTTTACAGGAGAGTCCTTTGGCGGCAGGGATTTTGATAATGTTATTCTTATTCCATATTCCACTTATAATATAAGACTTCGTAACCGGCGTGTTTTTGATGAGATATATATCAAGGTCAAAGATGAACAGTCCATGGACGAGGTTGAGGATATTGTTATAAGATACATGAGAAGCAAATTTTCAATACCGGATGGTGTAAAAGCAAAGTTTACTGTCTCTACCAGCAAGGACAAACTCAAGATGGCCAATGATATTTCAAACGCCCTTGCAATACTTCTTGCAGGCATCGCCTCTATATCCCTGTTTGTCGGAGGGGTAGGTATTATGAACATTATGCTTGTTTCTGTTACAGAGAGGACCAGGGAGATTGGTATAAGGATGGCAATTGGTGCCAAGAAAAAGGATATAATGCTTCAATTTCTTATTGAATCTGTTTCTCTGAGTATGGCGGGTGGGATTATCGGAATAATCCTTGGGCTTTCAATATACGGTCTCATTGTCTATTTTGTGAAATGGCCATTCATCTTTACGCTTTCCTCGCTTCTGGTTTCAGTTATGTTCGCCACGGCTGTGGGTATCTTCTTCGGATACTATCCATCGAAAAAAGCCGCGGAGCTTAAACCTATTGAGGCGCTGAAATATGAATAGAATAGAGAATTTTTCTCAGAAATTCTGGTCTTTTATTTCCGGGGAGGAGAGATGGAAATCCCTCCTCTTTGTTTTTACAGGGGCTTTTATACTCAGGGCTCATACTCTCTTTATTGATTTTATACATGTTGATGTTGTCACATCATATGTACTGGTCAAAAGGGATCTCGCCGGCCTCGATTTTTCGCCTAACAAGGGGTGGCTTAATCATTACCTGATGAAATGGAGTATTGAACTCTTCGGATATTCTGTAACTTCTTTTCATCTGACAGGTATTATTTTTATTCTTTTGACCATGTGTTTTATTATTATGCTGGGGAGGAGGATTTACAGCTTAAGCGCCGGTATTATCGCGGCTATGCTCTACGGGTTCATTATTTCCTCTTATAATACCGAGTTTACTGCGACAAACGGCGAGGTCCTTTATAATCTTTTTTTTATGGGGACTTTTTATTTTTCCTATCTGGCTTTTGTAGAGAGGAAATTATGGATTTTTCCTCTGGCCCTTGTTTCTGTTTTTTTAGGATATATGATCAAGGTTCAGGGGGCCTTCTCTCTTCCTGCTGTTATTGTTTATCTTCTTTTTGTCTTTCCACTATACAGAAGCTGGTTTAAAATTACTCCTCTGCGATATTATGCAATACTCTTCGCATCATGCGGTGCGCTGCTTGTTGTTGTGCTGATTGACTGGAATTTTACACAGTTAATATTCAGCGGTCCTTTTCGCAGTGAAATTAAACCCCTTGTTCAGTATGTGGCTAACAGGGGGTTCAACCCGTTAATGGTAATGGGGAAACTTATGCTGCGGGCTGTGCACTTTCTTCTTTATCACAGTATTATATGGGTCCCCGGTACACTGGCAATTATTTCTTTTTTCAGAAAAAGAAAGAGGGCTGAGAGTGAAGGATTTATTGTGGCAGTTACCCTGGCGCTCTTTGCGTCGATATTCCTCGGAGGGGCCAGGCTCTCTGTTCACTATTTTATTATGCTCCTCCCCACTCTTTCAATCCTTTCTGCGGGGTATATTGAAAATAGATTTTCAGAGCCTCTTTTTGCGAAGAGGGCTTTTCTTGTCTTTATAATCCCGGTACTGTTTTTCTTTTCATGGAATGTAAAGGATGCCTGTGTTAAAAATTTTGCTCCTGAACTGAAACAGGAGGAGGGAAAGTTCGCGTATTATTTCAGGATGATTGCCCTTGCTTCACATGGTGAATACCTTCTTCCGCATAAAAGCATTGTGCCTGTAATCAATTATCTTAAAAGTAATACAGAACCTGATGCGACTATTATGTCCTGGCCAATGGGTACAGAGGTGGTCTATTATTCAGGGAGACATTCAGCCGGTTATTCATACTGGTTGAACGAAAAAGCGCTTTATGCCATTGTACAGAGGGAGAAGGGGAACCTGCCGGTTTATGAAAAGTATCAGAAAAAATTAATAAGAAAGATAAGAAAACTGAATCCTGACTATTTTGTTGACGTGGGTTCAACATCGATGATCAGGAAGGTCCTTATTTACAGAAAGAAGACCGATCCCCCGTATTACTTTGACTGGAATACAGCACCTGTTGTGCGTTTCGGCAGCTTCGCCACACTGGATGATTTCCCGGAAGTGATAGATTACCTTAACGGCAATTACACGCTTGCCGGTAAATTCGGCGAGGGGAGAATATGGGTGAGGAAAAAGTGAATAAGTACATAAGGTATATACTCTGGATTGCAGGGCTGATCTTTGTTTTACGGATACCGACCCTCTACCAGCATATTGTCGATATTGACGAGACCGCTTTCAGCGAGTTCGCCCGTATTATTATGAACGGCGGGCTGCCCTATGTTGATGCTATTGACAACAAACCCCCTCTGACATACTATTTCTTTTACCTGGTTTACGCTTTTTCAGGAACCGGAAGTCTTTATGTTATTCACTGGGTTACAACATTCTGGGTAACAGCAACAGGCGTCGGGCTCTTCTTCTTCAGTTCAAGGGGAGAGAGATATAAAAACGGTTTTGTTGCAGCACTGGTTTTTGCTTTTGCAATGCATACATATGAGCCGAAGTATATTTCCACAAACGGCGAGACTCTGATTAATCTTTTCCTTGTTTTTTCAGCTTTTATTTTTATTTCTGTAAAGACTTACGGCCTGAAAAATATTCTGCTTCATATTTTATCCGGAATATTGCTTGGCCTTGCTGTAATGACGAATTATAAAGCCGGGATTCTTGCTGTAGTGTTTATAATTCATTCGCTCTTTATCGAGCCGATGCTCTGCAGGGAGAGGGTAATAAAATTCAGGGAGGGGTTTATAAAACTCTGCATAACAGGTTTCTCCTCTCTGTTGCCTGTTGCGGCATTTGCTCTGTTATTCCATTGTAAAGGAAATTTCGACGAGGCCCTCTTCTGGGGGTTCCTCTATAATTTCGGATATATTGAGTCTGGGAAGGGGGCTTTTTCGTCGTTTAAAATTATCGGGAGAACCGGATATTTTATTATACTTACCCTTCCTGCATGGATTTTGTCAGTAAAGTATTTTATAGACAGGTTTTCAGGATTGAAATCTGCTGTTAAAAGCGGCGAAAGTAAAATAGACTATTCCCGGCCTCTTTTTATCTTTATCTGGCTCGGATTTTCGGTGTATGCCGCAACCATCGGCGGAAGGGGGTATGGCCATTACTTTATACAGATCGTCCCGCCCCTTTCACTGGCTGCTGCTGAAGGGTATTCTTTTATTTCAAAAAATTACAGGCTCTTCTGGGTATGGCTGGCCCTTCCTGCAATTATCTTCACCGCCTCAAGGATCGATATCCTTAAGTCTTATGAACTTGTAAACTACCCGAACTACAGGTCTGAAATAAGTTTCAGAAAGACAGGGGAATATATAAAAAGTGTCTCAGCACCGGAAGACAAAATCTACACATGGGGATGGGGGACCCCTGTTTACTATTTCGCTGACAGAAGGTCTGCTTCAAGGTTTCTTATCTCTGATTTTATCTCAGGGAGAATTTTCGGCACATCGAATAGCTCAACTGCTATGAGATCTGAAATGCAGGAGAAGTTTATGCCTCTTTTCATGGATGATCTGAAAAGAAACAGGCCCCTGTTCTTTGTGGATACGTCGCCTTCAGGATACTTCGGTTATGACAGGTTCCCTATTAATCTCTATCCTGAACTGGATAGCTTTATAAGGGACAGTTACCAGAAGGATTCAGTTATTGACGGCATTGTGATATATAAAAGAAAACCTGATTAATCCTCTTTCTGCCACCTGAAGAGAAGAGAACCTGTTGCCATAAAGAGAACAGACATTACTGTCAGCGCGATAACATGTGCTTTTATCTCGTAAAGTGTAGCGCCATCATTCATTATCTTTCTGACCCCCGCTGTTAAATGTGTAAGTGGAAGAAATTTTGAAAGTGTGATTACCCAGGGGCGGGCCCCTTCCATGGAAAACCATACTTCAGAAAGAAACATCATGGGCCATGAGAGGAGGTTCAGTGCTCCTCCCGCAAATTCCTCACTGCTGCTCCGTGATGCGATTATAAGGGCCAGGGAGATCATGCTGAAACTTCCCAGCAGGAAAAGGAGTAGAAGTGATGCGTATGAGCCCCGGTTCTCAAATCCATATATAGCCGCGCATGCGGTGTAGACTATGCCGGTTGTGAGAAAGATCACAAACATACGGGACAGTACCTGTGCTGTAAGAAATTCAAAAGGTGAGAGGAGGGTGACGCTGAACCTTTTCAGCACCCCGTTTTTCCTGTAGCGTACAACGGTATACCCCACTCCGAAGAGGGCGCTGAACATCATGTTCATTGCAAGTACCCCTGGGAACAGCCATTCAATGTAGGGGATTTCTCTCCCTTTTACACTGCCGCGCAGGAATGAGGATCTGTCGCTGCTTTTCCCTGAAGCGATAAGAAGTTTTTCTACAATAAAACCTTTAGGTGATGTTGTGCTTTTCCAGTATTTTCCCAGCGCCGGATCTATCAGTATATCTATTCTGTGATGAAGCAGCCTGTTGAGCCCGGAGTCAAGAGAGTCCATCTCTACAAATTCAATGATCTTTATTTCCCTGAACTGTTCATACTGTGCTGATATCTCTTTCTTTATGCTTCCGGTGTTTATAAGGCCCGCCTTGTATTCACTCCTGCTGTCCTGGCTGAATATGAGACTGAAACCCACAATTATAAAAAAAGGGAAGAGGATGTTCCATCCCAGCCCTGACCGATCCCTGTAGAACTCCCTGTTTCTGTTTATAAATAAAATTATAATTCTTTTCAACATGTTCTTATGCCCTCAGCGTGTGTCCGGTCAGTTCAAGAAAAACATCCTCCAGGTTAGGGGTGCGCACGGTCATTCCCGACAGGTCACCTCCCGCAGTGGAAATTTTCTGTATACACTGGTTCAGGGAATCGGTACGCACCTCAATACCGTTTTCAACTATATATGCTCTGCCAGGAAGGGCCTTCATGAACTTTTCCGGCTCTTCAGTCCGTATATATATGGTAGCGCCTTTACCGTGTCTGCGCAGGAGAGAGTCGGGCGTGTCGATGTCTATAATTTTTCCGTAATCCATTATTGCAATTCGATCACAGAGTTTCTCCGCCTCCTCCATGTAGTGGGTGGTAAGGATAATCGTACGGCCTGAGTTTTTGATCCCTGTTACAATGTCCCACAGGTGCCTTCTCGCCTGGGGGTCAAGGCCTGTTGTGGGCTCGTCAAGTATGATCAGCTCCGGGTTGTTGGCAAGGGCCATGGCCAGGAGGAGCCTCTGTTTCTGGCCGCCTGAAATTTTTTTATTGTCCCGGTTAAGGATCTCCTCCAGCCTGCATACATCTATTATCCAGTCC
>Ga0116162_10000459_pt1 | contig 29346 bp, 18 predicted proteins | sample AD_UKC105_MetaG_FD_89875 | JGI IMG/M metagenome (GOLD analysis project Ga0116162, IMG submission 89875) | Active sludge microbial communities of municipal wastewater-treating anaerobic digesters from Hong Kong - AD_UKC105_MetaG | ecosystem: Engineered > Bioreactor > Anaerobic > Digestate...
CCCTCGACATATACGGCAGACGCAGACGTGGAACCGGGATTGATATCCCCCGTCAGCCCTCCGCCGCCCCCGCAGGAACAAAGCACCGAGAACGACACTAACAGAATCAAAACGATTACGTGTCTCATTTTTCACCGCCCGGTGTTCTCAACAACCATATCTCATAATCGTTATCAATGTTAGAAGGACAGTCTGTCGCTCTTCCTGATATAACGATATATTTCAGCTTGCATGCCACTATTTGTTTGAATACCTGTTTTTACATTATATCTCTATGGCAATATATCGTAAAGCGATGAATAGCTTAAAAGAGAGATCCTTAGCCCCGGGACGACGGCAACATACATTTGACCGGTTACATGTTTGTTTTTAGTAAAGCATTGATTTTTGGATTGCGGCGATTCTTCGCCCGAGCCGGTTAAGACTGAGCCGGTAATAAATTCCCGGCGGCGAAAGCGATAATGAATTATCGCACTCCGAATTATAGTGATTCTCAAAAATAAACTTGAATACATGCACAAAGGAAATAGCTTTGTGCATGGCACACTATCTTGTATTTGTGATTTCTGATAGAGTTGTGAATCTGTTTTTATTATGAAAATTACTATAAATACACACATATTGCGTTATTGAGCTATCCGTGAAACGGTCCGGGAACAATACCTGCCCCACCCCGGCAACCAGGCATTATTTTCAAATCGGATGAAGGAGAAAAATGTTACAGAAGTTTTTCGGCGGTAACTTCCTGGCCTTCTTTGAAGCCGGCAAGCTCAAGCGCTCTCGGCGTCATGTATATTGCATCTTCATTCAACTCGTCCGAAGGCGCCATCGCCCTTGTGTGCAGCGATCTCAGGCCGCCGTACCACCAGCGCGTGTCGCATACATAGACTACGTCGCCTGCTAAAGCGGCAAGCTTTTTCATAGCCGGCCCGGAGAGCAGGACCAACGCCATACCTTCTTCTTCGCCACCCGAAGGAACAAGCTCCGATGAACTGACTTTAAGATGAACGATACTGCCCTTCTTCAGGTTGCCTTCAGTTCCTTTGAACAATTTCATAAGCACAGATTGAGTTGAAAAAGTCAGTCCGGCGATTTCGGCGGCATCTTTTGGCCGCGTGATAAGAGTAACAATCACGCCAATGCCAAGCGAACACACGACGCCGTACAAAGCCCGGATGTATTTATATCCTTTGAACATGCCGCCCGACAGTGGTATTCCATGAGAGAACGGCTGGATGAGATACTGCGGCCAGATCATGCCGAGGAACATCATTAACGCGCCGCCGAGCAGCGTCCAGAACGCCGCTTTACTCGAATACCGCTTCCACATCATCGCCATCATCAGCGCGACCGCCATAGGCGGCGTTATCGTCGCGGTGAATATCCCGTGCGCCTGGTAGATGGAACCCACCGACTTGTAAACCGGGACCAGCACGATTCCTACCAGCATCGCTATGACCGATACCCAGCGGGCCACACCGAGATAATACCCATCGCTCTTGCCGGGTTTGACATAAGGCTGCCAGACATCGTTCACCCAGATAGCAGCCGATGCGTTGATGAGCGTGTCCACCGTACTCATGAGAGCCGCGGTGAGCGCGGCAAGGATCAGCCCGAAAATCCCGGGCCTGCAAACGAGGTATGCGACATGTATGAAAATATCCTGAGAACTCACATCCGGGGCGAGCACGCCCTTGTTGACCATGGCCGTTCCGAGCCAGCCCGTGCTGTCGATCGCGAAAGTAGCTATCGGGCAGAGGATCAGTATCACGAAAAGAATCGTTTTCCGTCCGTCCGCAACCGATCTCACCGACAGGAACCTCATGATTATCCCCTGGTTCATGAACCAGAATACAGCGGAATTGGCTATCCCGTCCTGCCAGAACACGCCAACGAAAGAAAACGAGGCTGAATCATTGTACCTTGCCAGCGCGAACTTGTGCCCGGCGGGAACATTGCTCCAGAACTCGCCGAAACCGCCGAGATACGCAACCCCGAGCGTGAATATCGCGATACCCGCGACAAGGAGCAGAACCCCCTGCAGCAGGTCCGTCATAATGACGGACGTCTGGCCGCCCGCGGTTATATAAACCGCGCTGACCACCGCTATTACTGTCACAATAAAGTAAAAATTAACGTCGCTGTCGGCGAACACGTGCAGTATCGGGTTGAGCACCACGCCCATCGTGTACAGGTTGATCCCAATGTACCCGATCAGGTAAAGCAGCATGAACACGGTCAGCATAAGCCGCGTTCTGGAATCGAAACGTTTTTCAAAATATTCAGGTATGGATTTTATTTTCGAATAGTAAATAATCGGAATCCAGCCGAACATCAGCAACGGCAGCCACATCCAGTCGTTCAGATACGACATGCTCGAACTGAACCCGTTGCTGTATGCGTTTGCCGAATATTTAACGAAACTGTACGAGCCGACAAGCGTCGCCACACAGGAGAAAGCTATTATCCACCATGCGAATCTCTGGCCGCCGAAGAAAAAGTCCTTCGATGTCTTAACGAATTTCCCGTAATAAGACCCGAATCCCATCATCAGGATGAAATAGACAATAACGATTACCCAGTCGATGGTATTGATATGTATCATTCAGCGATTCCCTCAGTTCGACCATGGAGCGATAAACTGAAAATACCCATGGAGACAAAAATAGAAAAGATATGATCCCATGACCAGCGCGATAACGTCCAGCCGAATCCTTCTGTAGTAAATAACCGAAGCGATGATACCGGCGAAAAACGGGATGAACCCCAGCCCGTACATATAAACGAAAGGCAGCCAGTAAGGGAACGCCCGCCTTGTTCCCTCTAGTCCGATAACGGCCCTTTTCAGAATCGCGCCGTAGCTTTCTTCTCTTTCGATCAGTCTCTGCATCACATCGCGGTTCAGACCATTGCCGCCCTCGTACATGATTGCCGCATCCGCAAGCGTTTCGATTTCCGAAAGAATTTTCTGAACTTCCGGAGCCGGCAATACTTCACGTTCGTTTCCGATATCAAGAATCGCCGGGATCGCGGCGTACCCTGCTTTAAAAAGTTCTTCGACGGCTTTCTCATCGCCCTGCTGCGCCCTTAACGCCACCTCGCTCAACCGCGCGGCTTCGTCCGCGTCGGCCTCGGGCAGACTGCCCTTCATTTCTTCGAGCTTCGCAAGCCTTTCCTTGCTCTTTTTCTGCAAGTCCTCGACAATCGCAAGCGCGGCGGCTTTATCCTCAACTTTCATCAGCTCGGAAAACTCATCCGCATGCCTGACACCGCAAACCTTCTTCCCGTTTTCGGTGTCGAACATTTTGCAAGAAATATCAAAACGATGCAGATTGAGCATCAAACCGAGCACATCAGTTTCCGCTTCCGCCGTGAGCGTCGAAAACACTGCCGCAATAATCAATAAAAACAGTTTGTTTTTCATAGCATGTTGACCAATAATATCATCCTAATTATCCGGGCACAATAAATCAAGCAAAAATCTCCATGCAAAATGCTTCTATAGCCATTAGCCTGCATTTCTGTCAGTGCAGGTTAAGATCGTTAGAATGCCTGTAATACAAAGCGCGGCGAGTGAGTGGCGAGGAAGCATACTGTTGCGGCTGATCCATGCACAGAGCAAAGCTTGTGCATGTCACCCGGCACAGCAGGATTGGCCTTATCGAGGCTGTTGAAAATGTTAACACAGAGAGTTGTCATCCTGAGCGCAGCGAAGGATCTCGCTTTTTGAGTTTATTATTGAGATTCTTCGGTCGCCATGCTTTCTCAGAATGACAGGCAGGGATTTTTCAACAGCCTCTATCACGATCTTCCGGATTTCTCCGTTAGAAATCCGGTTTAGTCCTGCACCATATTGATAAACAAAACCCAGTCGGGTAAACTACATAAACCGCATAAAATTATCTGGAGAGAGTACTTGTTCACAGGAATCATCAGAGAAATCGGAACGATCCGGGGAGTGAAGCGAAAAACAGGCTCGCTGGACCTGGCAGTTGAATGCCCGGAAACAGCAGCTATCTCACAAACAGGAGACAGCATAGCGGTTAACGGCGTATGCCTGACCGCGACCTCGATTCAGGGGAAAACAGTCACTATGGATGTTGGAGAGGAAACATTCAGCAGAACAACACTTTCCACCGTTTCGGCGGGAACGAGAGTCAACATAGAACCGGCGCTGAGGCTCGGCGACAGCATGGGAGGCCACATAGTATCAGGCCATGTCGATGCTGTCGGGACAATTAAATCATTATCACCGCAGAACACACAATGGGTATACGAAATAAGCTACCCCGGAGAACTTGCGAAGCTCATCGCCGCCAAGGGAAGCATAGCAGTAGACGGCATAAGCCTGACGGTGGGTAAAACGGGCAGGAACAGTTTTGAGTTATACATAATTCCTCATACTCTCGATGAAACTACTTTGAAGAACAAAAAAGCCGGTGACAGAGTTAATCTCGAAGCAGACGTTCTGGCCCGCTATGTCGTCAACGCGATAGAAGGCAAAAAAACGGGCGACGAAGGCCTGAAAAAGATATTAAAGGATACAGGATTCATTGACTGAGCAGATAAAACATGTGGATTTCTTCATCATTACGGGTTTGAGCGGCGCCGGAAAAACGTTCGCGAACAAAGTGCTTGAAGACCTGGGATTCTATTGCGTGGACAACCTGCCGCCGATGCTGATCCCGAGCATCGCCGAGCTTGCCGCGCACTCCGAAAGGAAAATCGATAAAGTTTCACTTGTTATCGACATAAGGGGCGGTGACTTTTTCGAGGAGGTATTCAAGGCGCTTGACGCGCTAGATAAAGCCGGTTACAGGTACAAAATTATATTTCTCGACGCCGCAGACGACGTCCTGGTCAGACGATACAAAGAATCGCGGAGACTGCACCCTCTCGCCGGCAGCGACGGCGGCGTGATTGACGGGATCAGAAACGAGAGAGCGCGTCTGAAACGGATCAAGGATCGCGCGGACTTTTATATCGACACCACAAAAATGAATCCATGGGGACTGAAACAGGCGCTGTCTTCAATCGTGATGGGAGACGAAAAAGCATCGCAGTTGAAAATAAACATCGTATCGTTCGGTTTCAAATACGGCTTGCCCCTCGATGCCGACCTTGTGTTCGATGTGAGATTCCTGCCGAATCCATACTACGAGCAGCACCTCAAAAACCTGAGCGGCGAAAATGAAGAAGTGTTCGAGTACGTAATGACAAATCCCGCGACACGGGAGTTTCTGGATAAAGTTTCCGACCTGATAAATTTTATTCTCCCACATGCAATAAACGAGGGAAAAAGCAACATGGTGATAGCCGTTGGATGCACCGGTGGACATCACAGATCGGTAGTGCTTGCAATTGAACTTTGCCGGATCATTACCCGGCACGGTTATAACGTTTCTGTGAAACACAGGGATATTTCCGCCGACTGAACGGCGATAAACGGAGATTGTCATGAACCGCTGGAAATGGTTTTATCCAGGTCTTAAAGTTAAACGCTGGGTAGCGCTCATAGTTCTCGGCGTTCTGATATTCAGCCTTGGAATGGTTTTTATAATAGGCAAAAACCTTCCACGGGAATTCTATCTCTTCGTTACAAGCTATGTCAGGCAGGGAATCATCGGATTCTCGCTGGTACTGCTGGGAATTATCTGCGCGATAAAAGGAACCAAGAAACTCAACAAAAGAATAATCGGCCTTTTTCTTCCCGAAGGAGACCACAGGCTGCTGGACATGCTTTATGAAGACATGCTCCTGAGCAAAGGCATCAACATCGTGGTAATCGGTGGCGGAACCGGGCTTCATTCCCTGCTGAGAGGGCTGAAAGAATATTCATCGAACATAACGGCAATCGTGACAGTGAGCGACGACGGCGGGAGCTCGGGGCGGCTGCGCGACGAGCTTAACATACTGCCCCCGGGAGACATCCGCCAGTGCATAGCGGCGCTCGCACCTCTTGAATCGACGATGCTGGAGGTGTTCGAAAGCAGGTTCAAAGGCGAAGGGCCGCTTCACGGCCACTCGGTCGGCAACCTTCTTCTGGCAGCCATGACCGAGCTGAAAGACGGCGACTTCAACAAAGCGGTACAGGAACTCAGTAAAGTTCTCGCGGTCCGCGGCCGGGTCGTGCCCTCGACAGTCGAAAACGTAACTCTCTGTGCCGAAATGTCCGACGGAATGATCATTCGCGGCGAAACGAACATTACATCGTGCCCGGGTTCGGTGAGCAGAGTGTTTTTGCAGCCCTCGGATGTCCGCGCGCTTCCGGAAGCCATCCAGGCGATTCGAAACGCGGACCTGGTTGTGATCGGGCCGGGATCACTTTACACAAGCATAATACCCAACCTGCTCGTAAGGGATATACTTGTCGCGCTGAGAAAAACTGCCGCCCCGAAAATATACGTCTGCAACATAATGACACAACCCGGAGAAACAGACGGCTATACCGCGTCCGACCATGCGGCAAGATTAATCAAATTGACCGGCAAGAATTCTATTGATTATATAGTACTGAATAATAAGTACCCTTCCCTTTTGCTGAAGCATTATGAATCCGAAGACCAGTTCCCGGTCAAAGTCGACAGGGAAAACCTTGAAAAGCTGGGAATAAAGAAGCTTGTGACCAGCGATCTTGTCCGGGAAGACGAACTTGTGAGGCATGACCCCAAAAAGCTTGCGGCCTGCATTCTTGAGATAGCAAATGAAGCGGTTCCGTTCGCCGGACTGGGCACAAAAGCATACGAAGTCGATAAATTAAGAGAAACCCTTATGAAACTGAGAATTTGACATTATAATAACCAGATAAAATTAGAGTAAAGTTGGAGGTGTAGAATGGCAGTTAAGGTTGGTATCAATGGGTTTGGCCGGATAGGAAGAAATTTCCTGCGCTCATGTCTCGGAAACAAGAACATTGAAGTGGTAGCTATTAATGACCTCACCAGTGCGGAAACCCTGGCTCATTTGTTAAAGTACGACTCGACGTTCGGAACCCTTGATGCGAAGGTGTCCAGCGAAGAATCAAAAGGGGCGGGAAAACCGGGAAAGCTCATAGTTAACAAAAAAGAGATCGCGATTTATGCATGCAAAGATCCGAAAGAGATTCCCTGGAACAAGCATGGAATCAAGATAGTGGTCGAATCGACTGGAATTTTCCGATCACAGGAAACAGCTTCATATCACCTGAGTCAGAGAAGCGTCAAAAAGGTAATCATCTCAGCCCCTGCTAAAGGAACGGTTGATTTCACGGTCGTCATGGGAGTTAACGACGGTCAATACGATCCAAAGAAGCACAACATTATTTCGAACGCATCATGCACAACGAATTGTCTCGCACCTGTCGCGAAAGTTCTGAACGACAAGTTCGGGATTGTTTCAGGTCTCATGTGTACGATCCACTCCTACACAAACGATCAGAAAATTCTTGATCTGCCTCACAGCGATCTCAGGCGCGCTAGAGCCGCCGGCCTGTCGATTATTCCCACTACTACAGGCGCTGCGAAAGCCGTCGGCCTGGTTCTGCCCGAGCTCAACGGCAAACTCACAGGATACGCACTTCGCGTTCCGACACCAACGGTCTCCGTCGTAGACCTTGCTGTTGTAACCGAAAAAGCGGCTACCCCGGAAGCAATCAACAGAGAGATGCTTAGAGCTTCACGCGGTTCTCTCAAGGGAATCCTCGAATATGTCGAAAAACCGCTCGTTTCCATGGATTTCAAGGGCAGCCATTTCTCTTCGAGCTTCGACCCGGCATTCACACAGCAGATCGGTGATAATCACGTCAAGGTTATGTCCTGGTACGATAACGAGATGGGCTATTCGAACAGAATGGTAGATCTTGCAATCATGGTCAGCAAAAGTCTCTGAAAACGGTTACTGTTTTAGAATTGACGATTAATAAACCGGGGATTTAAATCCCCGGTTTTTAACCAGTTGAGGAGGAAATTCAATTGTTAAAAAAACTGACTGTTGAAGACATAGACCTTAAAGACAAAAAGGTTATTGCGCGTGTGGATTTTAATGTCCCCATCAAAGACGGCAAGGTATCGGACGACTTCCGGATCAAGTCGGCGCTTCCGACGATCAAGTTCATCCTCTCACAGGGCGCTTCGCTGATACTCATGAGCCATCTCGGGCGGCCCGGTGGAGAATGGATTTCGGAATTCAGCCTCAGGCCGGTTTGCGACTGCTTGAGAGAGATGCTGGATGCGCCGGTTGACTTCGCGCAGGACTGCACAGGCGATTCGGTTAAAATGCTTGCCGGCGGGCTCGAACCCGGCGAGGTTCTGCTACTCGAAAATCTGAGGTTTTATAAAGAAGAGACAAAAGGCGACCCGGAGTTCGCAAAGGAATTGTCATCAATAGCGGACCTGTATGTCAACGATGCTTTCGGGACATCACACAGAGCCCATGCTTCCGTCGTCGGAATTACCGAATACTTACAGCCGTCAGTTGCAGGCTTTCTTTTAAAAAAGGAAATAGAGTATTTCGATAACATACTGGGGAACCCGCTGAAACCTTTTATCGCTGTTCTCGGCGGCGCTAAGGTTTCCGATAAGATACTCGTTATCGAGAACCTGATCGATAGAGTGGACAGCATTCTGATAGGCGGCGGCATGGCATTCACTTTCTTCAAGGCGCAGGGACTCGAAATCGGTGATTCGAAATGTGAAGAAGACCGTGTCGAAGAAGCGAAAAGACTTCTGGACATCGCGGCGCAAAAAGGAAAAGAAATCCTGCTTCCATCAGATGTTGTTGTCGCAGACAAATTTTCTGAAGATGCGGAATACAAAACTGTTCCGGCAACAGAAATTCCATCCGGCTGGATGGGACTGGATATCGGGCCCGAAACCGCCGAAGCGTTTTCAAACAAAATAAGAGAATGCAAAACCATGGTCTGGAACGGCCCCATGGGTGTTTTCGAAATGAAACCATTCGCGAAAGGCACATTTGCGGTAGCTGAGACAGCATCCAAATCCGATTGCATATCGGTAATCGGCGGCGGCGATTCAGCAAGCGCCGTGCGGAAAATGGGAATCGCGGAAAAGTTCTCTCATGTTTCGACCGGCGGCGGAGCTTCGCTTGAAATGCTTGAAGGGAAAAAACTTCCCGGCGTCGAAGCTCTCACAAACAGATAGATTTTAATTTTGAGTACCGCAAACAGCGGACTTATAAATCCTGAAAAACGGGGTCACCACCCCGTTTTTTTATTTTTTACTCCCAGCCCTAATTATTCCTTTCTGTTTCATATTTCATTTCGGTTGACATGGGCTTTGCCGGTGATTTATCATATTATTACAAGTAGAATTGTATCTGCGAATACAAAAAGGACGGTGTGAAAAATGGCTATAGGAGTAGGTGGTCTTAATAACTCATCTTCATTGTTCGCGCAAAATGCTCTCAGGCTTAATAACCTGATGTTGAGCAAAACATCCGCGCAGCTCTCCTCCGGAAACAGACTCGTATCCGCCGCCATTGATCCAAGCGGGATTGGAATGTCCGCAAACTTCCGTGCGCAGGTCGGCGGAATAAGCACCGCTATACAGAACACGCAGGATGCTATCGGATTGACAAGAACTGCCGGCTCAACCCTCAACTCTCAGATGGATTCACTTATCGATATGAGAAACACAGCCATCAGATCGGCAAACGACGCGACTATGACAAGCGCCGACCAGGCAAAACTGGATGCCCAGTTCCAGGCACAGAACACTGAACTGACCAGATCAGGCGAAGCTTCCACTTTCAATACAAAACAACTGACATCAGCAGTGAATCCATACGGAACCCAACAGGTTCAATCCACACCCGATAATAATCCAGCGGCAAATAATGCTGTGACTATCAATCCCAGCACGGCTGCTACACTCGGGACCAGCGATGACACAGTGAGCACAACAGCAGGCGCTCAGACCGCAATCTCGGAAGTAGACAAAGCGATACAGAATGTTTCCAACCAGCAGGCCAGCCTTGGCGTTCAGGAAAGAGTTATGCAATACAGAATAAACGATCTTGAAGCTCAAAAAATCGCTTCGGCGGAAGCCAATTCAAGAATAGCAGACACAGATTTCGCAAAAGCCGCATCCGATTACAACAAAGGTCTGCTTCTTAATAAGGTCGGTATATCAATGCTTGCAAAAGCAAATATGCAGGGCGCCGGCCTTGTCGGAAAACTTCTCGGATTCTGATCTTGTTACACAAATAAATTGTTATGAAAGCCCTCCGGTCCCGGAGGGCTTTTTATTTTCCCTCCTGTGTTCATTCTATTAATGCGACATTTCTTCTATCCCAACACTTGAAATGATCTCTCACCGGTTAACCCGGATTTCTCAAGAGAAATGCAGGCTAAAGCATTAGTATCCCTTTGGCTTATAGTGTTTCTCAAAAATAAATTTAAATACATGCACAAAGGAAACAGCTTTGTGCATGGCACACTATCTTTGTATTTGCGATTTCTGATCGAGTTGTGAATCTGTTTTATTATGAGAATTACTATAACATATCGTTACATCATATTATTGAACATAACATAATTACGACAATTACATGTTGTTAACATTAATGAATTGCAATACATAATTTATTGACAAATATCATTTAATAACACCTTAATACATAAATATTTTGTTTTGTGGCTTGCTTGTCATTGGCCGGGTTTTCAAACCCATGAAATTTTATTCTGTCAAATGAATTTTATTGCATGAAACAAAGAATATCTGTGAGAAATTCCGCTTGAAAAGCGACAATATCGTCCATATTTTTAAATATGTTACAAAATAATTCACTTTGTTACATGGCACATTATTTGCAATATATTTATTGACCGGATAATTCAATAATATTATTTGATTCGGATTTTGCGCGATCAAGGAGAAACTGACATGTTAATAAATATCAGAAAAGTGTTAATTCTGTTGTTTATTGTCATATCCTTCGGCATCTCAGCACGTGCAGATGTCACAAGACAGCTAAATTATCAGGGCAGGCTGACAGACAGCAATGGGGTTCCTGTTGCGGATGGAAACTATGACATTAGTTTCGAGATATTCAATGCGTTAACTGCCGGATCATCCATCTGGGGACCTGAAACCCATTCCGCAGTGCCGGTTGAAAGCGGTCTTTTCTCCGCCTTGCTCGGCAGCAGCGTGTCCCTGTCTTCAGTAAATTTCAATCAGGACTGCTGGTTGGAAATAACCGTTGACTCAACTACATATTCTCCAAGACAACAACTGACGGGCGTAACTTATGCGCTGACAGTACCCGAACTGAGCATAACAAATGCAAAACTTGCGGATAGTTCCGTAAATTCCTCAAAAGTCCAAAACAATACCCTTGCCGCGGATGATCTGCTGGTGAACGTCGTGAGCAGTGTGGATGGGGTTACGAACGACGGCGGGAATATCGATCTTGTGGAGGGCAGCGGAATAACGATAACACCGAATGATACGGCGAATACAATTACGATAGCGGCGAATACGTCCACACTGGACCAATGGGTAGACGAGGCCGGCGACACCATGAGCGGCGATCTGGATATGGGAGATAACGCGATAACGAACATCGACTGGAGCACATCCGATGACGGAACGGGGTCGGGACTCGATGCCGATCTGCTGGATGGACAGCACGGGTCGTACTACAGGGATGCGTCAAACATAAACGCCGGAACGCTGAACAACGCGAGGTTTTCTGCATACTCGGACTTAACCGCTGAATCTAAAATAGGAACAGGCTCGACACAGGTGGCAGCCGGAAATCATAATCATGATGCCACTTACATGCCGATTGCCCAGGATGACTGGGTAGACGAAGCCGGCGACACGATGAGCGGCGCGCTGAACATGGGTGATAACGCGATAACCAATATAAACTGGGCCACATCCGACGACGGAGCGGGTTCGGGTCTTGATGCCGACCTGCTCGACGGACAGCATGGGTCGTACTACACGGATGCGTCAAATATCAATGCCGGAACACTGAACAATGCAAGGTTCTCGGCATACTCGGACTTAACTGCGGAATCCAAGATCGGAACAGGTGCGACTCAGGTGGCGGCAGGAAATCATAATCATGATGCCACTTACATGCCGATTGCCCAGGATGACTGGGTAGACGAAACCGGCGACACAATGAGCGGAAATCTGATAGTCAACGCGAATATCGGCGTGAACGTGGCAAGCCCGGCATCTCAACTGCATGTCGATGACACGGCACAGATTGGAACCGACGGAGTGGCACAGAATACAAACATGACGATGTGGGCGGAGAACGGTTATGAAGCTACTCTGATATTGAGGGAAACCCCGACGCACGGAATGGGGCTGAGATATAACGCAGATTCAAATTTCCTTTACATAGACAGGTATCCTGATACGGACGTTCCTTCGCCTGTGATGTCGATATTCAGGGACTCCGGGGCAACGACGTTCTTTGTCGATGTCGACATGGGAAACAATGCTCTGACGAATATCGACTGGAGCACATCCGATGATGGAAGTGGGTCGAGCCTGGATGCCGACCTGCTCGACGGGCTTGACAGCACAGCGTTCATGACGGCGTCATCCGACGACTGGGTGGACGAAGCAGGCGATACCATGAGCGGCACACTGAACATGGGAGATAACGCGATAACCAATATTAACTGGGGCACATCCGACGACGGAACGGGGTCGGGACTCGATGCCGATCTGCTCGACGGGCAGCACGGGTCGTACTACCGCGACGCTTCCAATATCAATGCAGGAACCCTGAACAATGCTCGGTTCTCCGCTTATTCGGACCTGTCGGCGGAATCGAAGATAGGAACAGGCTCGACTCAGGTGGCAGCCGGAGATCATAACCACGATGCGGCATACATGCCGATTTCGCAGGACGACTGGGTTGATGAGGCCGGAGACACCATGACCGGCAACCTCAACATGGGAAACAATAATATAACGGGGTTCAACGCGCTTACGAGTTACACCGATACCAGCTATCCCAAAATCGTGCTGGACAGTTCCGGATCGGGAGACAACACCGTCGAGCAGGCGGCGGAGATTTCTCTCGGCGAGAGCGGCTCCGCAGGCGCCGCGCTGCACCTCACATATACCGGGGACGGATATGCCCACCTGGGAATGGGCACGGTATCGAGCGCAGTTCCGGCTTACGAAGCCCAGAGATTTTATTACACGGACAGTAACACCAGGTTTTACGGCAATGCGGTTATGCAGGACAACAGCATTCTGGATGCAAACACGGTTCAGGCAAACACGCTCGAAGACCCGGAAGACACAACCATATCTATCAATGACAATGCGGCAATCACCGGCGACCTTACCGTAAGTGGGTCCGATATATACATAACGGACACCAATACAAGATTAACGGAAGGGTCGAACAATTCACTCAGGGTCCAGACAAATTATGGATATGTCGATATGGGCCCGCAAAACTCGAGCTTCTCTCACTTCAATACAGATATAGCGGGCGGATTCTATTTCAATACAAAAGCATCAATCAACGGTAACGCCGATCCCTACACGGACAACGCTTTCGACCTCGGCACATCATCAAAGCGCTGGAGAAACCTTTATATATCAGGTACAGCCAATGTGAACGCACTGAGCTGCACCGACTGTATCGGGACCACTCAGGTGGAAGATATCTATGTTCTCAACTCCGGAGACACGATGACCGGAATTCTGAATATGAATAACAGCAATATAACAAATGTAGGACATTTAACTATTGCAGATCCCGGCGCAAACGAAGGTTTCGCATGGACCGGTTCATCGGCGGGCTGGACAATCGACGTCTCTCCCACAGACAGATCAAACGCAGACGGCAATTTGAACCTGTACGGCACCGCAAACAGCATAATGGCATGGAGACCGCTGATTGTATACGAATCAAGCGACGCTTCCGAAGCATCCGTTCAGATTTACGGAAGCAGCCAGGGCACCGGCAGATTGTACGTGGGACAAAGCACAACATACGGAGGCGGAATAATATACAATGGGGACGGCACGCCTTCATCAAATACAACGACCGATCATGTATCTTTATACAGGAGATACAGCGGAACGGATTTTGAAGTTCTGCACTGGAGTTACGGTAACAGCAACGTTATTGCAGAAGCCGACTTGCGCGCTGACGGCAAACTGACCGGGCAGGCTTTATCGACCTGGGGAATCCAGACCAAACAGGGACCTACCTCAAACGCAGATGACCAGTGGCATGAGGTGACCTGCGATTCTTATTACGCCATGTCAAACGTATCGATTTACGCTACCGCCCAGCTCGACGGCTACATAACACCGATGTGCCACAATCTCGGAGACCTGGTCAGTTCATCGGGATCATGGACAACACCGACATCGAACGGCGATGATCAGTGGCACTCCGCAACCTGCCCCTCGGGTTACGTTGCGCGCGGGATAAAAATGTACGCGAACACACGGCTCGACTATGGGCTCTCACTGTATTGCACCGCACCTGCGAGTGGCGTCTCGGGCGTTTCCACTACCCACTACATCAGTCAGGGCGCCGATGCCTGCAGTGAAGATGACACCTGGCATGCCGTGGGCTGCCCTGCAGGAACCTATATTTCAGCAATAGCCATTTATTGCAGCGGCAGTTATTTAGATGGTGACATGAAAGTAAAATGTACAGCATTGAAACCCAATTAAGCTGGAGAAATATAATGAATAAAAAAAGGATTATCCCTTTTATAACTGCGTTATTTTTGATTCTATCGGCAAATGCCGGGTTCTGTCTGAGAGATATCGAAGAAAACGAAAATCAACCGCCTCAGGTTGTTATTGCCAACCCTGCCCTGATCCCCGATTCTAAGAAACCTCTAATCATTCCGGAAAACGCGAGCGATAGTGAAAAAATAGACATTTTGATCGATGAAATCCAAAAGCTCCGCATTATGTCAATGCGAGCCACCCTGCTCATTGACGTTGAACTACAACTGAGAGACAAACATAACAGAGAAGGCATAAAAGTATCCTTAAGGGGCGGTAATCTCGAAGAAGAAATCAGTTGTAAAACTAATAATATCGGTCAGTGCGTATTTATCCTTGACCCGAATACTGAAGACATGGATGATTATGAAATAGTAATAAAAAAGCTAAAATTCAAGACAACGAAAGAAAAAATACGTCTTCAACCGGGATCAATTATTATTCTTCCGGTTAGAGTCGAAATGACAGATGTGGAACTTGAAAGACGAATAAATCCGCCCGATTAAGGTGAATATGCTAATCTGTTCTCTGTTTATTGAGAACATGCAATTATGTGCAAATCAATGAACTTTATTGCAATAAAATACAAAAAAGACAAAATATTGATAGTCTGTCAATATATATAGAGAGAAAAATTCAAGGAATAGAAGCATTTTTAATTATTAAGAGCTTTTTTTATATTGGCATATAAATTGTTATATATTACTTGAGTCATTAAGGACAACCGTACATTAGTCCAATATGAACGAGGGCGGTAAATCAAACAAATGATTAACCCGGGAATAAAAAAAGCGTACAGGGCAATAGTTCTGTTGTTATCTTTCCTCATACTCGCAGTTCCCGCAGCCTCACAGGAAATTGAATGGGGCAATGCAAATGGCGGAGGCGGCGAAACCACAGGAGGCGGTAATGTCCTGAAGAGTTCAATCGGACAGGTCACGTCCGTTTTGAGCGTAAATGCTTCGGACAACCTCAGGAGCGGTTACAGAATCGCTGTCCCGATGACTCCTAACGTGGAATGCAGAATAAATGGCGGCGCATGCTCCACTTCCACATGTTATGGATCAAGTGACGGCGATTTCACTTTCAGATATGTTTCAGGCTATCCTTTCAATCCCGGTGCTTCACAATATTTCCAGTATCTCTGGCAAACTTCAAATTCTTATACGCACACAGCAATTCAGAGCGCTGATTCATGGGGTTATCTCAATGCGCTATGCCCGGGCGGAACGTGCGACGAAATCGACGCAGGCACAGGCATAACAGTCTCCCCATCAGGAACAAGTAATACATATTACATGATAGTAAGAAGTTACAACGGCGGCCAGGAGAACGGAACTCCCGGAGACCCCGGCCTGCTCAGCAGTGATACGGTCCTCGGGCCCTATCAGTATGATGTCTCAGGACCAACCATATCAGGAACAATTGATGTTTCGGATACCGACTACAACAATAATTACGTCGACACGCCTTTTGATATTTCAGTTAACGGAATTACAGGAAATGGTTGTTCAGGTTACTTTTCATGCGAATACACGATCGACGGCGGCTCCAACTGGTATGCCGGCACAGCCGACACAGGAGCGGGAACATGCAATGTTAATGATACGGTATGCACAAACGGAACCAGCATGACGGTAAACATCAGGGCTTCCGACGCAAGAAACAATACAACCACTGCATCGTCCATCAGCGTGACATGCGACGACTCTACCCCGACAGTCACACAGATTCTGCCGACAAGTGACAGCTACTCAACAGTTACGGCGGTCTCAAGCGGAGCGCTCACCTGCAACGATACTTACTCAGGTGTTCATGATTCTTCCGCTTATGCAATTCAATATTGCGATGATGGCTCGGCCAAAGGCAACTGCGACGCTGCGGGAACATGGGTTGACGGAACACCTTCCGGTTACAGCGGAACCAACAGCGAATCCTTCACGGGAACCGACGGTCACTGGTATAGATTCAGGGGCAACTGTCGAGATAACGTGCTTAACGCATCAGCCTGGAGCTATTCGACAGGCTACATCCTCGTTGATACCCAGGCGCCAGGCAACCCGACTATTGCGGGTTATGACAGTTCCGCTAAAACAGTTACTCTTGATGAATCAAAATTTTACCGTTACACCGCTCCGACCGGGCCGTATTTCGACTGGACCGCCCCATCGGACCTGCCGGCTACGGCGAACTCCGGGTTGAAAGGATATTACGTTTATTTCGGAACCAACTCGTCCGCCGACCCGTCTTCTTACCAGACCACAACAAACTATACAAACACAATCACGGTCGATGCATGTGAAACATATTACTTCAGGATAAAAACAGAAGACAACGCAGGCAACATTTCCTCTGCGGCAACAGCATTTACCTACAAAACTTCCTGCGGCTCTTACCTGAGAGTGACAGAGATAGACGCGGACACATCCGATGATATTGACGGAGTGCTTTCTCCTGACGATACTGATGAGGAACTCCTCTATGTAACTCTTTACGATGAATGGGACGATATCTGCACTACACCCGCCGCGCTCGCCCAGATGAATGTTCAACTCACGATAACCGACAGCAGCGGGCTGACCGGCGCCTACTTCTCAGACACGAATCTCGGAGGGGCCACAACCGGATTAACAACTATCGAGGGAACTCTCACAAGTGGAGTCGGCTGGGTCAAAATCAAGGCAAACGGAACAGCCCAGAATTCCGCTATAAAAATATCAGCTGTTCCGGTGCCGGACAATGTTTCTTACGACGGTGGTAGAAACCAGCCTTCTTATGTCCTTGTAAAAGATGACACAAATGCTACCCTGGCGGTTGAAACTGTTGACTATGAGGTAACACCCCTCGCCAACAGCACCGTTTTCCATCCGGTATGGAGCCACAGCGGTGCTGAAATCACTTTCGCCATGCGAGAAAATGTCGGTGATAAATGGAATATTTACTCGATGCACTGGAACGGGACCGACTGGGACGCACCTTTAAGGCTGACCAACAACTCTATGAACGTCCAGGCATATATGCGATATACTTACAGCGGTGACGATAACTACGTCATTTTCTCCGGGATGCCGTCTTCAATTGGAATGTTCGCCGTAAAAGCCGATGGAAGCGACAATGCCGCTGATCTTGCAACAATTGACGCCAGACAGAGAGTTTCGGAAGGATCGACCGAAAATCTGTGGTGGGACTCCGACTGGAGTAAATCAACATGTTCCAACGGATGGCAGAACACACTTCTTGTTTCTCACGCCGACGGACCGAAGCTTCAACTCTACTACAAAAAAACGGGTGCCAATGCGCTCGGCCTGTATACAGTCGCTGATTCCGGCGATTTCACAAAGATGACCAACTTCTCTTCTATGAATATGGCGGGGCTCCACCCGGCATGGTCCAATGACTGCTCCAAGGTTGTTTTCTCGCTCTGGGATTCTGCTGATTCACAGGCTATGGGCATATATCTCATAAATCTCACAGATACCGGTATGGGTGCTGTCGCGTCATTGCCTATAACTTCTCTTGAAGATACCGGCGTTTACAAAATCCAGGAATGCACAAGCACAAGCTGCACGGGCGGTTCGGCGATGTTCCCGAGCTTTACTGCCGATGACACAATGGTTTCTTACATGGTGGATCCCGATAAGAGCTTTGATGTCCGGGATGATTTTATCCTGCCCGGGTTCCAGGGTCTCAGCATGGCGGACAACCTTTTCAATAACGAAAATTTCGATAACTACCTTGAGTATATCCTCGATGAGCCGCTTCATACCCCGCAGCTCGTCGGGCAAAGCGAAAACAATGAATTCGGTCTTGTCCAGTGCTCTGGCCCAAGCTGTCCGCAGTCGACCGAGAGCATCAATCTGTTCTCTTATATAACTCAAAAAACCGGGACTACCGACGGTAAGCTTGCATTCCTCGAACTTACCAACACAAGTGAAGTTACCAGCAACGGCGGCCTGCTCTTCTACCAGGGTTCCGTTACTGCTGTTATTCCACCCGGCGCGATTATCGGCGATGAGGTTAAACTCCAGGCGACCGATCCCGTTTCTCCGGCGGACGATCCATCTTCCCCGGACGGACTGGATCTGCTCGTTCAAATCGGTCAGTCACAGGCTCGCGAGTTCTTCCCGGATGGAATCGTGTTCAATTCCGACATAAGGATGATATTCCATTACTGCGACGCTAACGATAACGGCAAGCTCGATGTCAACCAGGACGCCACATGTTCCGGAGGCGGCGATACCGAGATCGATGAAGATGAAATCTACGTTTACTACTGGTGCGAAAACAGTACTCTCGGCTGCTCCCAGGACGCATGGAATAAGCTCGACGGCTCAGTCGATCCCGATAATGACACCATAACCATCGTTATAAATCACTTCTCGGTTTATGATGTCTGGGCGCTCACACGCGGCAGGATCGCTCCTGCGGCGTTCCAGCCTCTCAACATGGTCGATGTCCATACATACCCGAACCCGTGGCGCCGCGGCAATAACAACGTCACTTTCACGGCGGATTCCACCAGTTCTACTTATAACACCGGTGGAACCATTCTCGTCGATGTTCAGATATATGACATACGCGGCAAGCTCGTTCGCACGCTTCACGAGGCCCACAACAATACAATCCCGGACCAGTTGAGCGGCCTGACGCTTGCTGAATGGGATGTAACAAACAACTCCGGCAGAAGAGTGGCATCCGGTATATATCCATACGTGCTCAGAGTCTGGGACGGCGTATTCGCAAGGTCATATACCGGCAAACTGTCAGTTGTTAAATAACTGATTTCTATTTATTTGCTGAACTGATATCGAATTTATTAAAGGCACATTTCAAAATGTGCCTTTTTTATTATGTCGCATTTTTAAACGAACTCGGGTATATCGACGATGGATATCATTTGTAACGTGGCAAAGCGATAAGAGAAACAACATACATTCCAGCGGCAAAAAGAATCAATGCGTTATATCCAAAAGATAAAGACGCATACTCGGCGATTCCGCCGGCGATTATCCCGAGAAGGTTCGATCCCAGATCGAGCGCCGGACGCGATGATTTCCTGAACGATACGGCGAAAATGATCCCCGCAAACCCGATCGGCGCGAAAAGCAGCAATGCGGAGAGCGCATTTTCGACAAACCGGCCTTTCCCGAGAAAACATTCGAGCGGCACGAAATAATTCGCGGCAAGGCTTATCAGCAAAAGCGCATACACAAGCTTTATGCCGCGCGGTCGGAACTTCAGCACAAATATATTCGCGAAGAAAATCATCGTCAGAACTGAAATGAACACAACAGAATTCACAAGCCATGTCGAGCCGTGAATAAGGGCGAGTTTCACAATGCTTTCAGTTTCGAGCAGCATGAAAGCGCCGCCAAGGAAAAAGAAATGAACACTGATTTTCGAAAGCCCCGAGAACCCCATGAATCCGCCCAGGAATAAAACGGACACAACCGCAACAAGCACAAGCCCCCATATATTATGCGGCGGAACTCCTTTATTCCTGAGATAAACAAAAGGCCAGTCGTCGGTTGTGATGTTTTCATATTCGGATTCCGGAATCCGAACATCAAAGAAAGTTATCGGTGCCCTGCCCGCTCCCGGCCCGTCGAAGCCATTGAAATCGTATCTCGTGTCGCCGGTATCCGCCAGCATCTTATAACCGCCCGATTCACGAAAAGCGTTCTTGATTCCTTCAACATCACCCGCCATAAAAACCGACATGGCTTCATTGCTGCCCGCGTTCGACGTCAGCTTCTCCAGTGGCGGATTTATCATCAGCACCGGTTCCTGTCCGAACACATCCTCCAGCATTCTGTACAGCCTGATCGTCAGCCAGTTCTCGCGAAAATAATTGTACATAACGAAAACGCCGCCCGGCTCAAGCCTGCGCTTAACATCTTCAAATGCTTCCTTCGTGAAAAGATAATTCTCGAGCCTTACGCTCGAAAAACCGCTCATCAGCGTAAGCGAATCAACAAGCCCGTAAACAATCAGGTCATAGCCGGAGTCACCGCCCCTGAGAAACGATCTCCCGTCATCATTAACAATATTCACACGCGGATCGGAATACGGCCTGTCCATGTGGTTCTTTTTCCCTATATCAATGATCACCGGGTCGATCTCAACCGCATCGACATGGCCCGCCCCATACCTCAGCGCGGTTGCGACGTCGTTTCCCGATCCCGCCCCGATAACGAGAACATTCCTGAACGCCTGTTTGCCCGCATCGCGGTTCATCAGATGCGGCATGTGATAGTTATAATGAACAGTCCCGCCCGCGCTCGACATCGCCTGATGCCCTATCTCGTTGACATGTATCTGTGGATGAGAATAAAGAATCCGGTAATACGGCGACCAGTAGGTTTTCCCCGATACAGACGGCGCATCCGCGAACAGCATCAGAGAAATCCCGAATATAATTATCACTACCGAGACAACCTGAGCTCCCCTGCCATGCCTCATCGCCGACAATGTGAAAAACAATCCAACCACAGCAAACCAGACCCATGCCGGAAACTTCAATAACGAAAAAATTGTTATAAGCGCAATCCCGGCAATACTCGCCGCGACATTTATCGCGTAGGCCTTCACAGGATTTTCAAAACCGTCGAACATCCTGCCCATAACCTGGCCCGGCCCGATGAAAACAAGCGTAACCAGAACAAATATGATCCCGATAAGAAAAGTGACACCATAAATTCTCAGCCTCGGATCACCCTTCAGATGAATCCCTCCGAAATAAACTTCGCTCCCGCTCACCTTTCCGAGCGTATAATTGATCAGTTCCAGATGCCCGAGCGCATACACCAGAAGCGACGCCGCTATAATCACGAAAAGAATCAAAGGAAGCTTTTTGAAATAATCTTTTTTATTCCCCGAAGCAAGACAGCCGAGTCCCATTCCGAGAAAACACGCGAGCAGAATAAAATTGGTGAAATAGCTCATTAAACGGACATACGCCGGTATCCACCTGATAAGGGCCAGTTCCATGAACAGCAACAGGAAACTTACCGCGAAAAGCCCGGCTGCATCTTCCCGCCCTCCGTTAACAGCATCCGGGGATTCCTCTCCGGCTCTTAATATCACATACGCAAAACTCAGCATTCCGGCATGCGCCACGATAACCCGCGCAAGCCACAAAAAATAACTTTTTTCAGGCGTAAGCATTGAAATGCCGAGTACCGCCGAGAGAGTTTCCGCCGATGGCACAAGCACACCCGCTGTAAGAATTGCTGCAATGATCGTATACAGAAGAAACACTGGTTTTCGAATAATGTTTTTCATCAGAAGTTTATTTCCCTGTCCGGGAATGCAGACTCAACAAACGATATGTTATAACAACTCCCGCCTGAATCGACCGCATCACCACGAACACTTTCCATCCCGGTCGACCTTTACAATCCATGCGTTCATCGCCTTGTCTTTCGCATATTCTCCTATTGTTCCGGCAACAATAAATCTATCATTTTCCGCTTCTATAATCATTACTGGAACATCGCTCTGGGCGCCACCGTATGTCCGTCTCCATTGCTCTCCTCCGTCGCCGTCGATTTTGATCAAAACCATATCTTCTCCGGTCTTGATGTCCGAAAACCATTTTGAGGCCACGTAGTAACCATCTCCCGCCGGTACCACGGAAACACCGGTCTCGTCTCCGCCGTCACCATAAGTTTTCTCCCAGAGAATATCTCCCTTCATATCCGTCCTGAAAACCCATACATCGCTGCCGCCGTTTCCTTTCGACTCTGTTGAACCGACAAAAAGAATGCCTGCCTCCGTTGCAACCGCATCCGCTATCATGTCCTCACTCTTCCCGCCGAATGTTTTATCCCATGTTTTCTTCCCTTCCGAATCCAGCCCGAACACCCATCCGTCCTTCGATCCGTCACCCCGCGAATCCGATGTCCCGAAAACAACATATCCGCCGCCCTTCATCGCCATAATCCCGGCGGCTTCTTCTTCCTTTTCTCCGCCGTATGAATAGCTCCAGATATTATTGCCCTCTCCGTCCATTTTCAGCAACCATATATCGTTCCCGCCCTGCCCGTAAGAACAGGTAGTCCCCGCAACAACAAAACTGTCGTCATCGACCGCGACCACTTCCGCGGCGGTTTCGGCGCACTCACCCCCGAAAGTTTTCACCCAGACATTGTTGCCGTCGATATCGAGCCGGATTATGAAAAGGTCCGTCGCACCCGCGCCGTGAGAATCCGTGTGCCCCGCAAGTATGTATCCGTTATCTGAAAACCGGACTATCGATTCGCCAACCTCGTTTCTTGTATCGCCGTAAAGTTTTGCCCATTGCTTTCTTCCGGCGGTATCCAGCTTGACAACCCATATATCTTTTTTTCCGGCGCCGAATGTCTCCGTCGAGCCGGTGAACACATAACCACCGTCGGAAGCAAGCTCGACAGCGGTAGCAGTATCACTCTTCTTACCTCCGAACTCCATTCCGCAAAGAATCTTTTCTTCCGCCCCATAACAAAATGATGTTACAGCCGAAACCATAAAACACAAAAACATAATCAAATATCTGAAACGCATAACAAACACTCCACGCAAAACAAAATAATTATATTCAGAAATTATATCCTCTAAACCGGAATTGAGCTTCAATCACCCCAAAACTGCACGCGCTTCACAAAAGTCAGAACTGCCATAATAACCGCAACAATGAACGAGCCGGAAAAAACATAAATCATATAAGTATCCCCGCGCTCGATGTAAAACCCGGGGCTGTTGACAATAGCATACAGAAGCATTCCCATCCCGACCAGGTACAACATGAAACCCCAGCGTTTCTCCTTCCACATGCCTGCCCCGCCCGCCAGCAGCGCGATTCCTACCATGTTCTCCGCAACGATATGGAACCATGTCCTCACCGGCTCGGAATCCAGTCCCGGAACATCACCCATCGCAAAAAACATTATCCACGTCGCGAACATGGATATCCCTACAAGTATTGAATAAACCGAAGCTATCTTTCTGAATGTCATAATTAACGCCCTCACGCTTCCGGACTATCGACTGGTTCCGGGCTTTCTTTTATAGAACCTGTTATACTGCCCCCGCTGCTGCTTCGCCAGATTCGGCTGAATTATCATGTACATCGACCGTTCGAAAACCTCGGCTATTTTCGCCTTGATTTCGACATTCCTCGGTGGCGAAGTCTTTGATTTCTCTTTCAACAGCGCGGGGAACCTGCCGCATATCTGCTTCTGCTCATTGCTCTCGCTGACAATTCCCTTGCGATTAAAACCCTTCTGGTACCGGTTCATCCTTATCGGGCTCCTGAAATCACGATAAATCCAGATAAACCAGCCCGCGACCCAGTCCTTGCCGTTCAATATCTTTATGTAATCGGACAGAAAATCAGCCTGAAAATCCTCTGTGAATTTCGTATTTTTACCTCCGCGGAAACCGAACTTCGCGCCGGCGCCGAACTCGGTCATCATCCACGGCTTATCCGGCGCGGTCGTGCGCGCCATTTCAAGCGCATCCGACATCATCTCTCTTTTGCCGAAATACCAGCCGATGTAACAATTCACACAGCACACATCGGACTGCTTTCTCGTTTTGTCTATCATGAACCTGCATGATACATAAGTGACGATTCTCGTGGAATCCATTTCCCTTACAAGCTTCATCAGCTTCCTGATGAAGATGTCGCAGGCCGGGTCCTCTACCGGAACCTCGTTACCGACCGACCACAGAATCACAGACGGGTGATTATAGTCCCTCCGCACAAGATCGGTAAGCATCGACGAAGCCGTTTCAAAAAGCTCCGGAGCGCCGTAATCCAGATCCCAGTACACGGGAATTTCTTCCAGGATCAGCAACCCGATCTCATCCGCCGCGTCCATGAGCGCTTCGTCATGCGAGTAATGAGCCGTCCTGAGCGCATTGAATCCGAGCTTCTTGATCGCCCTCACATCCTCGAACCGCTGCTCCCGCGTCAGGCACCTGCCATCCGGCACCTGTTCCTCGTGCAGGCTCACGCCCTGAAGTTTCACCGGCTGTCCATTGAGAAGAATTTTTGTCCCTTCGACTTTGATATCACGCAGCCCGAACCTCTCGCAGGCGCCATCCGCACAGGTTCCATCACCCGGAATCATCTCAATCGTATAAAGCTCCGGATGGTCGGGATGCCACAATACGGCATCCGGGATATCAATCTCCAATACGCCTCCCGGCTCATCCTCCGCGCCCTCTGTCACTACATCTTCCCCTCGCCTGACAATCCATTTGAACCCGAACTTTTCCGTCTGCCGATAATCAACTTTTATCCCTGCGGCTCCGGCATCGAGCACAGGCGAAACCCTTACCGAATCGAACCTCCGGCGGCTCCTCGCATGCAGTTCCACATCTCTCAAAATCCCGCCGTAATTAAACCAGTCGCATAGCTCACCCGGAATCCGCTTCGGGCTCCTCACATTCTCAACCATCACAACAAGCCGGTTTCCCTCTGATTTCAAAACATCTTCAGGCAGCGGAAACTCGAACGGCAGATAGCCGCCCTCATGCGAACCCAGTTCATGCCCGTTCAACCATGCCTTCGACATGTAATTCACCGCGAGAAACCGTATAAAAAACTCGGTCTGAAACGGTTCCCTGTCATCCGGCAGATCAAAATCTCTCGCATACCAGAAACAACCTTCGTAATTGTCGAACCCCTGGATACTGTTCCAGCACACAGGAACCCGCGTATCCATGCAGGATTTCTCCGCCCATGCACCGCTGCCATCAGCGAACCATTTTTCTTTTATACCCTCTAACTCAGGATCAGGCCGTCCGCGCCAGACCCCATTCAATAAAAACCTCATTTGCCCATCCCTTCCGCCGTATTTCCGCAGGCAACAGATTTTCCCATATTATCATCACAAAACCATGTTTACAACCTGAATATTCCCGATAAAGAGATGTAGATTGTGAATTTTAATTAATGAGTATTATATAATGAACCCGGCACTAAAATCCCGGTAGATTCTTATCGGTCCATGACAACTATTTGAAACTGCTTCATAAAGTTCTGATTACGCCGATAACCTTGCCCCTGATCTCTACGCTTTTTGAATATATCGGAGCGTAGGACGAGTTGGCCGGCTGGAGCCTGATCCTTTTTCTTTCGCGGTAAAACCTTTTCACCGTAGCTTCATCTTCGAGTAGCGCCACCACCGTATCTCCGTTTTCCGCCGTGCTTTGAGGCCGAACCACCACGATATCGCCATCATGTATCCCATCCTCTATCATGCTCTCACCTTTGACGCGAAGAGCAAATATTCGTCCGTCGCTCGGAAACATTTTTTCGATGGTAATATGATCCTCGATATTCTCGGCTGCAAGAATCGGCTCCCCGGCGGCGATGCGCCCGACAAGAGGTATCCCGAGCTCTTCTCTGTTGATAAGATCGATCCCTCTCGCCGTGTTGCGCGAAAGCCCGATCTCGCCTTTTCTTTCGAGCGCTTTGAGATGATCGGCAACACCGTTAGGCGACTTGATGCCGAAATGCTTTCCTATCTGCCTTATCGTCGGCGGATAACCGTAATCTCTCTGATAGTCATAGATATACTCCAGAATCGCTCTTTGCCTGTCCGTCATTTCCTTCGGCGACATACCGACACCTCCATGATTCTTCCAGATGAGATCACAGCAATAAAACTGTACATCATTATAGTGTACTTCCGTATAGCTGTCAATAATGGTTAATTTGAATGCGCCCTGCCGCGACGGCGGACGCTATTTCGAGCGGCGCTGAAATCTGAAAATATCATTTCAATATTGAATACAGTTTTCAGTTCATATTTTAGTATTATATATGGATAATAGATAAAGGATGCGAAAGCCCCGGTGGTTTGTTGTGTTTAAAAACTGCCGCAAAAAGGACACAGGCGTCGAGGTAGCTAAAATTAATGAACCTGATTTCGGTGATTAAGATCATCAATTTCGCATTACCGGGCATTGCGTTTCTGCTTGCATCGGTTCACTATGTGAAACTTAAAAAAATAAGATTTTTAATCGCGGCTGCCGGTGCGGCAATTTACCTGGTTTTCGGAATACTCACGTTTATAATGAAGCTCCCTTATCTTGACGCAAGCAGTTCCTGGACTGCTGTTTTTGAAGTCGCAGCGCTCCTTTCGCTAATCCTTTCCGTTATGCAGGACGAGAGAAAACTCAATATCCAGGCAACGTTATTCACCGCAATAATTGCAGTGACGCTCGTGTCGGGAATTATAATCGCGGCGCTTATTGCTAATCCCATCCCCCCACTGTTTATAAGCCTCATCCCGGTAATCCAGCTGAGCCTTGCTGTCTACGCTATTGTTTACGTCCTGCTGAGGAAAAGAGCAGGCAGGCATTATTTCTTCCAGACAATGCTTTTCCTCGGCATAGCCTTTGTCCTCACCATAATAGGGACGGCAACGGGGAATTCGGCAACAGTACACGATACACTCACCGGGATTGCATACTCGTTCGGTTTTGTCTCTCTGATACTATACATCGACACCGCTACGAGCGAAGTCCTCGGCGGCGCTATCGACCGCAGCGAAATCAAGGCTGTTGTAACAGAAGCTTTCTCCGGTGTTGTCCAGGACATCACCCAGATGTCAACCGAAGGAATGAGCCGGGAAGAAATCGTGGCGAAAGGTTTCAACCTGATCGCCGATGTCATGCAGGACGATCTTGGATTCCACAGAGTATATTACGGCAGGTTTATTGATGAAGACTGCATTGCATTTCATGATTGCTCTATCATAGAAAACGGAACTCTTCAGCCAATAAACATCGAGCTTCCAAAATATATTATCGAAGAACTCAAAGAAACAATGATGCCTGTAACCGTAAGTGATACCTCCACAGATCCGCGAACCACTAATTCCGGCCTCTCAAATTCGGGGATAACATCATTCATCGCGCTGCCGGTTCCGAGAGACGACTCGCTGGGCGCGGTTCTTATCGCCGCATGGATCGACAGGCTGGATTCATCCGACTCGCTCGATAAGGGTTCGATCGAATATCTTGTTAACCAGATAGAGATGATAATTTCATTCCTCAGGATGAAATGCGATGTTACAAAAGCGCCTGAAATCGATGCGGTGACCATGCTTCCGAACTTTTCTTCGTTCCAGAGAATGCTTTCCGATTCCATCGACGAGGCGGACAAAAACAGCAAGCCTTTCGCGCTTGTATTTTTCGATGTTGACCATTTTTCCGCGGCAAACGCACAACTTGGGTTCGAGCGTGGAGACCAGATCCTGAGAGATATCGGCACCCTGCTGGCCAAAATCGCAAAACCCGTTTGCATCGGGCGTGTCGGCTCGGACGAATTCGCAATAATTCTGCCCGGTGCAAATGAAGATGTTCGAGAGCTGATTGAAGGCTTCATGCCCGAGCTGTCTGAAAAGCTCGAAGAGATGAGCCCGAATCCAAAAATAACTATATCTGTTGCATTCTCGATTTATCCCTATGATTTCTTCGAAAAAACAGGCGTCTTCGGTCGGATGAGAGAAATGCTGGCCGCAGGCAGAACTTCCACCAGCAAAGTCGTTCGAGTCAAAGCGGGCTGAACAACGAAAGGGGCCACTATTGAACGCGGCATATTTCGAATGCTTTTCAGGCATCAGCGGCGACATGATCCTCGGCGCCCTGTTTGATCTCGGCCTGGATCGTGATAAATGGGCAGCCGAAATGTCCAGGCTGAACCTTTCAGAATCTCCTGAATATTTAATCACTCGTGAAATGCGCGGCGCAATCAGCGCGCATGGCTTCGAGGTCCGAGCAAAAAAGCAGGAAAACATTGTCAGAAGATTCGAGGATGCTAAAAAAATCCTCGAAAACAGCTCTCTTTCGGATGATATCAAGGAAAAATCCGTCAATTCTTTCAGGAGGCTGCTCGCGTGCGAGGCGAAAATACACAACATGGATATAGACCACGTTCACCTTCATGAAATAAGTGGCCTCGACACCATTATCGACGTGGTGGGAACGTATGTGGCAATGGAAATGCTCGGCATCGAATTCGTCGCTTCATCCCCGGTCAACGTCGGTTCCGGTACTGTCGAGACACAGCACGGAACCCTCCCCGTCCCGGCCCCGGCCACAGTGATGCTGCTCGAAGGCGCTTCTGTTTATTCCAGCGGTTCAGGCGAACTTACAACCCCCACCGGGGCATTGCTCATAACTGAACTTGCATCGGCTTTCGGCGAAATGCCCCTTATGACAATACGCAACTCAGGTTACGGCGCGGGTAGAAATAACGGAACCGGAAGGCCCAATGTTTTAAGGATAATCACGGGAGAACTCCAGCAGCCCGAAAGCACCGGCCCGGCGGAACTGATATATAACATCTCAACAAACATCGATGATATGGAACCAAGGGCAATCGGCTATCTTCTTGAGAAAATCATTGATGCCGGCGCTCTCGATGCCTTCATTCAGCCGGTATATATGAAAAAAAGCCGACCGGGATTTGTGCTGAGCGTCCTATGTGAAAATGATTTTGTGAACTCAGCGGTCGAGATGATTCTTAAAGAAACATCGACCCTCGGCGTAAGGATTCTGCCGACCCCGAGAATCTGCGTCCGGCGAGAGAACAAAACAATCGAAACTGAATTCGGGC
>Ga0116162_10000462_pt1 | contig 29337 bp, 26 predicted proteins | sample AD_UKC105_MetaG_FD_89875 | JGI IMG/M metagenome (GOLD analysis project Ga0116162, IMG submission 89875) | Active sludge microbial communities of municipal wastewater-treating anaerobic digesters from Hong Kong - AD_UKC105_MetaG | ecosystem: Engineered > Bioreactor > Anaerobic > Digestate...
ACGCGAAGGATCTCCCTTTTGGAGCTTATAATTGAGATTCTTCGGTCGCTACGCTTTCTCAGAATGACAGAGCGGGGATTTTTCAACAGGCTCCGACTGCATGCAGGAATGACGGCAGGAGCTTCATGCCGTATTCCATATTATCTATGATAAACAGTATAACACCTGTCCTGCTGCGCCGGGTGTCATGCACAAGCTTTGCTCTGTGCATGGATCAGCAAAAATCGGCTCGGCCACATATCGCAAAGTATGCTCTCTCGCCCCGCCGGAAGACATTCAATCCGGCTTTACGATTTTTAACCTGCGCTGGTGAGAAAGGCAGGTTGCCTGTGAGAGAGATGCCAAATGATGTAGAATGGTGTGGTGCGGGATGCGGACATTGACGGAGCGGCGAGCGTGCTGAGGCGAACCCGGTCGCGGCGATAAATTGCCTGTGCATGCGGCGGGGCTGCGATTGAGCCGGAGAAGATGAAAAAAGAGTACGTAAAATATACATACGAAGCCGTGGGAGTCGCGGTGATTGTCGCGCTCGGGGCGGCGATGCGGCTGGCGGCGTTGAAGGGATACGGGCTTGCGGATGTTTTTTCGGACGAGGCCCGGATCGCGCTCGGGGCGGCTACCATACTGAAAGACAAGTTTCTCGTGCTCGACTATCTCCGTCCGCAGGAGCCGCCGCTATCGATGTACCTTGCGGCGATTTCAATGAAGCTTTTCGGTGGCGGGCTGCATGCGGCGAATCTCGCGCCCGCTATTTCCAATATTGTGTCACTGCTCCTGATATACGGCGCGGGGAGGCTGATGTTCTCGCACGGCGCGGGGCTTGCCGCGGCGGGGCTTGCCGCGCTACTGCCGGCTCACATCACGAGAAGCGTTGTGCTGTACGAAAACTGTTTTACCACTTTTTTTGCGGCGGCGCTGCTGTTTTGCCGGGTTGCTTATGAGAAACGAAACCGGCGGGCGTGGTTATGCGCGGCGGGTTTGTTTGCCGGGCTTGGGCTGTCGACAAACCTTGTTTTTCTATATGTGATGGCGGCGTTTGCGGCGGCACTGTTGTCATCGGGCGGATTGAAAACGCTGTTGTCGGACAGGCGCGCGCTTGTGTTTTCGGCTGTGTTTTTCGTCATCGGCGCATTGCCGGTTATCGCCGACGTGGCGCTCAACCAGAGGATGCTGCCGACGATATTCGCGCACGCGGGAACCGAGGCGATGCCGGGCACTGCGCTCGAAGCGGCGGGGATGGTGTGGGCGCGGCTGGCGATGGCGGAGGATATGTTCAGTGTCGCGCTGCGGTTCGGGGTTGTGCTGTGGGCGATTCACTGCGCGGCTTCGTGGAGACTCGACCGCCGGTTTGTGTTTCTTGTTGTCTATTTGGCTGCATTTATCGTCATGAGTATAGTCACACATTCGGGGCTGCATGAGCATCACCTTATGTCCGCCACTCCGTTCGCGGTGCTGATACCCGGCTCATTGATATGGATAATTGAACGGAGGCTGCCTCGGTTTGAAGCGGTGCCGGCGTTGCTTGTGCTGGTTGTGTGCGTGGGAGTTTTCGCGGTCAGGTATTCCGATCCGGATTACGCGCGTCGCGGGGACGAGGAGCGAAATCGGGAGTTTGTCGCCTCGATCGAGGGGCTTGATGCCGGCAACACAATATCCGCGGACATCGGCATGACCATGCTGCTGCACTATAAAAAATACCTCGAAACGGGGATTACGCCCGGGCCACTCGACGCCGGCATCGTGTCGGATCTCTGCAACAGGTTCCGCGCTTGCCCGGTGCGCGAGGATATGCTGGCGCTCGACATGCTGTTCAGGCAGCGGCTGAAAAAGTATGGAATGTGCGCCCGGTGCGAGAACCGACGCACGTATGGGTTCAATGACATTGCGGAATGCCGCGCGGTGTTTGAAAGGCTCGTGTTAGAGCTGGCGTATGAGCGCGGCGGGTGCAATTTCGTGATCTGCCGCGGCAACGATCCGGCGAACGTGTTTTTCGACGCGGCGGTGTTTTTTGAAACCTCGATAAAAAACCTCGAATCGCGCGGTATGTTGTCTATCGATGAGCGGACCGCCCGCCGGAGTTATACCGAATGCACAATCTACGAAGCTGAAACGCCGAAAAAGTTGCAGAGGTAAATTGATACTGCAATTGATATTATGCACGGGTTGTACTAATTTGCGCGAAATGTGACCATATAATATAATTTCAACTTAATTCTGGTGCGAGACTAAGAAAACTCGAAAGTGAAAATACCTGTGAAAAGAAAATTAGTTGTCATTTCAATGATCATAGCGGGCCTTGCGGCTGTCGTCGCGGGTTTGTTTTTGATAACCCCGGCGAGGATGGCCTCGTTTGCCAACGACGGTAGTATTTCCACTGAGAGCACGTATTTTCTGTGGCTGTTCAGAATGATTGTGATGCATGCCGGGGCGCTTGCGGTTCTTGGCGGTGTTTACATGACGCGCGGGCGGGCGGACGACGCAAAAGCGGTAGAAACGCGCAGTCCCGGTGTTGATTTGTTCATTGTAAGCTTTCTCATTCTTTTTATGGAGCTTGCTTTCATCAGGTGGATACCGGCGTATCCGAGGCTGATGGCATATTTCACCAACTTCATACTGCTGGCGTGTTTTCTCGGGATGGGGCTTGGATGCCTCGCGGAAAAATCGAAGATCAACTATCTCAGGGCGGTTCCGTTCCTGATCGTTGTAACGACGCTGGTCACGCTGCTGATATTCACGCTTTATAATCTGAATATATTCACCTACTCGATGACCAATTACAGCCGGAGCGAGGTTATTTATTTCGGCGGGGTAAACGTTTCGAATATGGCGCGTTTCAGGAACATCGGGATAGGATTCATAATCGGGATAGTTTTCATCAGCGTAACACTGACGTTCATCGGGCCGGGGCAGTTGATGGGGCGGCTGTTCGAGCGGTTCGAGAACCCGGTGTCGGCGTACTGTGTGAATGTCGGCGCGAGCATAGCGGGAATAGTTGCGATCAGCATTCTGTCGTTTCTGCAGATGCCCGCGTGGGTATGGTTCCTTGTTGTTTTTGTGCTGCTCGCATATTTGCTGATTAAAGACGGGACGCCCAAGCCCCTGGCGCAGGCGTGCATGCTGCTGCTGGCGCTTTCGGCGATGTTTCTCGTTAACCTCGACTCGAACATCGGAAAAACAAGCTGGTCTCCGTATTACAAGATTTTCTACGACTATCCCGTGATAACCGTAAACGGCATCGGGCACCAGGCAATGGAAAGCGCGCATGATGAATTCAATTTCAATTACAGTATCGCCTACCTGCTGGAGCGCGACACCACGGGCGGGAAATTTGACGACATACTGGTCATAGGCGCGGGATCGGGCAACGATGTGAGCCACGCGCTGAAGTACGGCGCAAAGAACATCGACGCAGTTGAGATCGACCCGGTGATAATGAAGCTCGGAAGACAGGACCATCCCGATCGCCCTTATGATGATCCGCGCGTGCATGTCATAAACGACGACGGGCGTTCGTATCTTCACGGAACTGATAAGAAATACGATATGATAGTTTACGCGCTGGTGGATTCGCTGACGCTGATGAGCAACTTTTCAAGCGTCAGGCTCGAAAGCTTCCTGTTCACGGAAGAAGCGTTCCGGGATATCCGCGACCACCTGAATCCCGGCGGCGTTTTCGTGATGTACAACCTGTATCGCGAACCGTGGCTGGTGAACCGGCTTTACAGGATGGTTGAAAAATCTTTCGGAGACGAGCCGGTGCTGATGTTGTTTCACAGAAAGGGCTCGGCAAGCACCGAGACGATCAAGACGCTGAACGCGGATTCGGTTTTCTCCGGCATGTCGGTGTTCATAGCCGGCGACAACGCAGCGATGAAAGATGCGTTCCGGGAGTATGGAAACTACAGCATCCTCGAAGACACGCGCGATTTCAGGTATGATTTCAACGGGTTTGACCCGCCTGCCGACAGGAGTACGATCAGGATATACAATGCCGGTTTCTCGGGATTTACGGATACGGAAATCCCGCGCGACAACTGGCCCTTCGTTTACCTGAAACACAGGAGGATACCCTCGCACAATGTAATCGGCCTGCTGCTCATGGCCGGGGTGTCCTTTGTGTTCATCAGCGGGTTCATGGGGTTCCGGGGCCTGCCGAAGATCAGCATGCACTATTTCTTCCTCGGCGGCGCTTTCATGCTCATCGAGACCGAGAGCATCATCAAGCTCGCGCTGATCCACGGTTCGACGTGGTTCGTGAATTCGGTCGTTTTCGGTTCTGTACTCGTGATGATTTTCCTCGCGAATATCTTCGTGCTGCGGCGCCCGATCCGTTCGAGCCTCGTGGTGTATATCCTGCTGTTCGCAAGCCTGGCGGCGAACTATTTTATCCCGCTCGAAGTTTTTCTCGGCAAAAGCTGGTTCGTCGAGAATCTGCTTTCGAGCCTGCTGCTGTTTGTGCCGATCACGTTCGCTGGTGTGATTTTCGCCAACTCGTTCAGGAAATCTCAGCGCGCTGCGCTGGATTACGGATCGAACCTGCTCGGGATAATAGTCGGCGGGATAGTGGAATATACATCGCTGGTGTACGGCTACAACGCGCTGATACTGTTCGCTGCCGCCATGTACGCGGTGTCGCTTGTCGCGCTGCCCCGGCAATCGAAATCAGCCTGACTGGAATAAAACAGTCTGTATTGAGGTTCATTTCATGAGTTCGGCGAGTGCCGACCTGTCGAAGTAAACTTCGTTTCTTGTGATGAGACCGTCTTTCACCTGAACAAGGTCCATGCCGTCCGCCTCCACGGTGATGCCGCCGCCGGGCTTCATGAACGATCCGCGCCACAGCAGAGTGAAATCGTCGCCGTTGAGATGCGGGTGCGCGTCGCGGAATTTCCATTCCATCCGCCATGCCGAAAACAGTTTTGCCAGGTATCTTCCGAAGGCGTCGCCGCCGCGAATTTCGCCCCGCGTGTTGGGATCGAGGTAAACGAGATCATCCGTGTAGCACGAAAGCACACTGCCGACATCCTGCGATGTCCAGCAATCGAGAAAATGAACAGAGAAATCGGTTAATGCCGCTTTATCCATATCTGTTTTTGTCCTGTTTCAGTAGATTATTTTCCTTTGAATGCAGGCGCGCGTTTCTGCATTTTCGACATCACGCCTTCCTTGACATCTTCGGTTCCCAGCAGAGTCGATTGCGCGAGGGCTTCCAGCTCCATGAGGCTGAGCTTGTCCATGTGCGCGCCGCGGTCGATGATTTTTTTAGCCGCGCCGACAGCGAGAGGGGCGCATCCTTTGAGCCGTTCGACGATGCTCATCGCCGCATCCATCAGCCCGCCGGCGGGAACCACTTCGTTCACAAGCCCGATCTCGTAAGCGCGGTCGGCGTCGATGCGTTTCGCGAGCATGATCATTTCCTTGGCCGCCGGAATCCCCACCGTGCGGGTCAGCCGCGTGGTGCCGCCGACATCCGGGATCAGGCCGAGCTCGACTTCCTGTATCGCGATCGAAGTTCCCTGTTCGGCGATGCGGAAATCGGCTGCCAGCGCCATTTCGAGCCCCATCCCGAAACAGTAGCAGTTCAGCAGCGCGATCACCGGTTTCTCGATGGCTTCCATTTTGTTGAATGGCGCCTGGAGTTTCGCCAGCAGATGCCGGAACTCCATCCCGGTCATGCCCATGATGCCGATCTGCGCGAGCGCGTTCACGTCTATGCCCGAGCAGAAACAGGTTCCCTCGCCGCGGATGATGATCGCGCGGACCTCGCGGTCTCCCGCCGCTGCGTCGAGCGCCTCGTCGAGCGCCTTCATCATCTCGAGCGATATCGCGTTTTTCTTCTCCGGTCTGTTCAGCGTAATGACGAACGCGCCGTCTTTTTTCTCTGTCAAAAGGTGAGTGTCGGCCATGGCGGGCATCCTCCGGTATTGGTTATGTTCAGATTAACATCGGTATAAGGTTCTCATGGTTAACCCGGGACTATTATACACTTGCGGCGTGATTTTTGTTCGGAAAAAAGAAAACGTTTCAGCCGAGCCTGCCGAGCAGGAACGCGAAGAACTCGCGGGCTGCCCTGATCATAACATCGACCTTGCCGCCCGAAGCCTCGCCCGCCTCGCGCTTTTTATGCGGTATCTCGACCGATTTATAGCTGACGCCTTTGCGCACCAGCCTTATAAAGAACTCGGCGTGGATGAACGCGCTTTTTGCGACCAGCTCGACGCCGTCCATTGCGCTCGTCCGGTACACGCAGACCGTGTTGACATCGCGTATCGGCCGGCCAGACACCAGCCTGACGAGGAAGTTGTAGCAGCGCGACGCGAGCCGCCTGCGGAACGTGTCCGCCCGGTTGCGCCGGTATCCGAGCACGAGATCGACTTCCGACAGGTGCGGCAGCATTATACCGAGCGTTTCCGGTTCGATCTGCGCGTCGCCGGGCAGCATGCCGTTGACCTGCATGCCGGTGTTCTTGTAGATCCGGGCGAACGTCGGCCCGAAGCTCATGTTGCGCTCGTGGTGATGCACGCGCAGCGCCGGGTATTTCTCTTTCATGGATTCGAGCAGTTCATACGAGTTGTCGGTGCTGCCGTCGTTGACAACGAACACCTCGTGGTCGGCGGTGATGCGTTCGAGAAACGCGAAGCTGCGCTCGATGAGCGGGCCTATGGTTACGCCGTCGTTGTAGCAGGTGATGCTGACGGACATTGACTTAATCGGCGTGGTTGCTGAATCGTTAGTATCCATTGCAAAGATATTAGCAGACGGGCGAAAGATAGACAACCCGCGATGCGAGGGCGGCGGATGTCTTTAAATTAAATAAATATACAGATATAATGAGCGGAAACGCTCTACAGGAATTTTAAGAAAAAAGGGGATCCCGTGATGACGATAAAACGGTGGGGTATCCCGGCAAATTACGGCTTCTGATAGAACGAAGACAGGAACGAGGGCTGCAATGATCGGAATAGGACTGGTGGGATACGGCTACTGGGGCCCGAACCTTGCGAGGAATTTCAGCAGGCAGCCGGATTGCAGTCTGGTGGCGATATGCGACAGCGACGCGAAGAAGGCGGAGCAGGCGGCGCTCGCGTATCCCGGCGCTGAAATCGTCGATGATTTCGAGAAGCTGGCGCGCAATCCCGGGATCGACGCGGTGGCGATTGCGACCCCGGTGTCGAGCCACTACCCGCTCGCGAAACTCGCGCTTGAAGAAGGCAAGGACGTGTTGCTCGAAAAGCCGTTCACGCGCACGTCGAACGAGGCGCGGGAACTGATAGATATCGCCCGGAAGAACGGGCGCATCATTGCCGTCGATCATACTTTCCTGTACACGGGCGCGGTTCGTAAAATGAAAGAACTTGTCGATTCCGGCGAGATCGGCGACCTGATTTATATCGATTCGGTGCGCGTCAACCTCGGGCTGTTCCAGCAGGACGTCAATGTGATCTATGATCTCGCGCCTCATGACATCTCGATCGCGCAGTTCCTGATCGGGCGCGACCCGGTGTCGGTCCAGGCGGTGGGCGCGTGCCACGAGGACAGCGATATGGAATATCTCGCGTATATTCACCTGGAATACGAGGGCGGGCTGCAGGCTCATTTCCACATGAACTGGCTGTCGCCGGTGAAGGTGCGCCGGACCATGATCGCGGGCGGCAACAAAATGATCGTTTACGATGACATGGAGCCGAGCGAGAAGGTCAAGGTTTATGACAAAGGCATAGATATCCGCAGGGGGGATTCAATGTCCCTGTATAAAATATATGTGGATTACAGGACCGGCGATATGGTGGCGCCGAAGATCGAGCAGAAGGAAGCGCTCGCGCTGGAGGCGGAGCATTTTCTGGATTGCGTGAGGGATCGGAAAACGCCGCTGACGGACGCGCGGCAGGGCCTGAGCGTGGTCAGGATAATCGAGGCCGCGCAGATATCCATAGACAACGGCGGAAAGAAAGTTAACCTGGAGAACGTATAATGGAAGCGCCTTTTTCGAGAGTAGCCGATGATGTGAAGCTGGGCGAGGGAGTCAGGCTGATCGGGTTCTGCAACCTTTACGGCTGCGAGATCGGCGACGGGTCGATAATCGGCCCGTTCGTGGAAATTCAGAAAGATGTGAAAATCGGGAAGAAAGTGAAGGTCCAGAGCCACGCATTTATTTGCAGCGGGGTCGAGATCGAGGACGAGGCGTTCATCAGCCACGGCGTGATGTTCGTGAACGACCGTTACCCGCGCTCGACGACCGGTGACGGGCGGCTCAAGGGAGAGGAAGACTGGAAGTGCGAGAAGACCAGGATCTGCCGGGGGGCGTCGATAGGCAGCAACGCGACGATCATGTGCGGGGTGACGATCGGAGAAAACGCGATAGTCGGCGCCGGCAGTGTTGTTACGTGTGACGTGTATCCCAACGCGGTTATCGCCGGCAACCCGGCGAAAATACTGCGATACCTTTGACGGGGAGAATCCATGGCGGCTGAAATGAAAGTACCGTTTCTTGACCTGAAGCCGATGCACGAGGAACTGCGCGGGGAACTGATCGCGATGTTCGGCGACGCGCTGGACACGTGCATGTTCGCAGGCGGGCCGGTTGTGTCGCGGTTCGAAGCCGAATTTGCAGAGTACACCGGCACTGCGTATTGCGCGGGCGTGTCGAGCGGCACGGATGCGTTGCGGCTGGCGCTGATGGCAATGGGAATCGGGCCGGGCGACCGCGTGGCCACTGTGCCCAATACTTTTATAGCGACAACCGAAGCGATATCGCAGGCCGGCGCGGAGATCGATTTTGTGGACATCGATCCCGACACCTGTCTCATGGACCCCGGAAGCCTCGCGGAACTGCTGGAGCGCAGGTCCGGCGCGGCGGAGATGATGCCGGCGGCGGTCGTGCCGGTGCATCTTTACGGCCAGTGCGCGGACATGGACGCGATTAAAAACATAGCGAAAGAATACGGGCTGAAGGTGCTCGAAGACGCGGCGCAGGCGCACGGTGCGACGCGCAACGGGCGCCGGGCGGGCGGCATGGGCGATGCCGCGGGGTTCAGCTTTTATCCCGGGAAAAACCTCGGCGCGCTCGGTGAGGCCGGCGCGGTTACAACGGACGACGAGGCGATCGCCGACCGTGTTCGCATTCTGCGCGACCATGGCCAGAACGAAAAATATTATCATCTCATGGAAGGTTACAATGCGCGGCTGGACGCGATCCAGGCGGGCGCGCTGAGCGTGAAGCTCCGCAAACTTGATGAATGGAACGCGAGGCGCAACGAGGCGGCGGACTTTTACGACCAGGCATTCTGCAAACTCGACGGCGTGAGGCCGGTGAAGATAGCGGAAGGGTGCGTGTCGGGCAGGCACCTGTACGTGGTTCATGTCGAGAGGCGCGACGCGCTGCGAGAATGGCTTGCCGGGCGGGGAATAGGCGCGGGGCTGCATTACCCGGTGCCGCTGCACTTGCAGGCAAGCTACAGGGGGCTGGGGCTGGGCGAAGGCTCGTTCCCGAACGCGGAGAAGTCGGCGCGCGAGTTGATCAGCCTGCCGATGTTCCCGACCATCACGCGGGAACAGCTCTCGTATGTTGTCGGCGCGGTGGTGGATTTCCTCGAATCAAAATGAAACTGAAAACCCGGTGAGGGCGGCTGAATGCGGGACAGGGGAAACAGTATTCTCGTTTTCGTGATATGCGTTTTCGCGCTCGTGGCGGTCCTGTACGCGAGAACGGTCCCGGCATGGCAGCCGTCGGACGAGCCGTTCCATTTTCTCTATGCCGAAAAGATATTGCAGCGGGGAGAGTTGCCGTCGCGAGACGAAAATTACCAGGCGCTGCACCCGCCGGTTTATTATGCGCTGATGGCTGCGGCGTCGCTGCCGGTGCGCGGGCTCGATTACGCGCGGCAGTTGCTGTATATGCGGTTGCTGAACGTAGCGCTGGGCGTGCTGAGCCTGCTTGTGCTGTATCGAGCCGGGCTTGCCGCCGGATTCGGGCGGGCGGCATCCACCGCCGCGGTCGCGGTTGCGGCTTCGATCCCGATGCTTACAGTCAGTTTCGCTTCCGTGAATAACGACAACCTCGCGATCCTGACGGCGTGGCTTGCGATCTGGTCGTTCTGTGCTATGTCGGGCGGCGGCGCGGGATTGCGGCAGTTGGCGGTCTGCGCCTTGCTTTCAGGCCTCGCGTTCGGCACGAAATCGAACAACGCTTTTGTTGTGCCGTTGTTCGTGATGTTCTATTTCGCATATCAGCGGGAACTCAAACCCGCGCGGGTGGCGCGCGATGCCGTGGTGTTTATCGCGTTGTTCACGGTGTCGGGAATGTGGTGGCATCTGTATGCCTACAGCGTTTACGGCAACCTCGTGTTCGGCAACCCGGTCAATGAGATCAAGCCGTTTGCGCTATGGCTGCCCGGGAACTTCGCGCGTTGGCTGAGAGTGTTCTTCGGCACGTTCTGGATGTATGTGGATTACCTGAGAAACGTCATGCCGCGCAGGCCCGAGATGGGATACTATTGTTTCTTCCTTGCCGCAACGCTGCTGATGCTCGCGGGCGCGGTGCGTGAACTGATTTCGCGGGATGGGCCGCGGCGAAGGTTGGCGGCGTGGCTGCTGCTCGGCGGGTTCCTGCTCGGCGTGCTGGAGATATGGGCGTACAACAGGGTGTCTTTCGTCGGGAGCGCGAGGTATGCGTTTCCCGCGATGGCCGGACTGATGATCCTGTGGGGCGGGGGGGGCTGGAGCGGATGTTCGGTCGCAGGGCGATCGCGGCGGCGCTGGTGTTTTTCGCCGCAATGCAGGCGCTGAACATGGTGTTCATCAAATATTACGTTGGTATTATGCCGCCGGTCCCGTTTTCGATAGGGCCGTGGATGCTTTGATCATTTCGCGAGAAGATAGTAGAAAACAAGCCAGAAGACAACGGAAAAGATCAGGAAGATGATTATTCTCAGGGGTGAAAATATTTTTTTTCTCACGTCCGAGAAGTCGGGTTCGCGAAGCTCCGGCATTTCCCAGTCATGGGACGCCTGCTCGATTTCCCGCCTGTCGAGCCCTTCGAACCAGTCTTTCTTTTTTTTCCTGTTCGCCATGATGAAATATTAGCATGAAAGTAAAATGATAACCAGATGCGGGCCGGTTCTTGTGAAAGCCGCCGGCGGATAGTAATATTTATAATACATCAAGCTGTCATAAGGAGTTCTGATATCATGAAACCGAATCGCCATCACGCCGCGGGCGTTTTCGTATGCGTTATGTTGCTGCTTGTCATATATTCAGGCTGCTCGCCTAAACATGGAGAGGAGACCGGGGAAAGGTTGCTTGTTGTCACCTCGATATTTCCCGTGGCGGACATAATCAGCACGGTCGGCGGAGACCACGTTAAGGTCGAATTCCTCGTGCAGCCGGGGCAGTCTCCGCACACGTTCGAGCCGCTCCCGGGCGACATGGCCGAAGTGAGCAGGGCGGACCTCATTGCTCTTGTGGGGTTCGGGTTCGAATACTGGTCCGGGAAGCTCATGGACAACATGCAGAAACAGGACGCGAGGAAACTGGTGTTCGGGGAATATGTGCAGCCGATAAGCGATGAGGACGGCGGGCACCACGATGAGGGGCATGTAGATGCTCGTGCGCATTATAACCCTCATTTCTGGCTGAGCCCTGCGACAGCTTATTCAATGGCGGTTCATGTGAGGGATGTGCTTGTCTCGATGAAGCCCGAAGCGGAGAACGAGTTCGATATGAACCTGGACATATTCAAAGCCGAACTGGAAGAGCTCGACGGCGAGATAAAGGAATCCGTCGCGGGGTTCTCGACACGCGAGTTTGTGTCGTTTCACTCGGCATGGGAATATTTCGCGCGCGACTACGGGCTGAAGCAGGTGGCGGTTATCGAGGAGTCGCCGGGCAGGGAGCCGACGCCGGAAAAGCTCGCGCGGCTGATAGACCGGGTTCGCGAATTGAAGGTCGGGGCGATATTCGCCGAGCCGCAGCTCAACCCGAAAGCAGCCGAGGTTATCGCGAGGGAAGCCGGGGTGCGCGTCGCGTTCCTGGACCCGCTCGGCGGGCCGGGCGTCGAAGGCAGGGAGAGCTATATCGACCTGATGAGGTACAACCTCGACCAGCTCAAAGCCGTCATGAAATAACAGGTGGGGAAATGGATTCGATTTTATCGGTGAAGGATGTCTCGTTTTATTACGGTGACCTGAAGATACTCGACAGCGTGAACGCGGAAGTCGAACGCGGGCACGTTTTCGGGATCGTGGGTCCGAACGGGGGCGGGAAATCCACGCTGTTGAAGATAATCGCGGGGTTGCTGAAGCCTGCCGGCGGGAGCGTGAGCTTCGATTTCAGGAACGGCGTCGGGCGCAGCATCGGGTACATGCCGCAGCACGCGAGTGTCAACTGGAAATTTCCTATAAAAGTGCTGGATGTGATAATGATGGGGTCCTACGGGGAGCTCGGGCTGGTTCGCAGGCCGGGCCGGCGCGAGCGGGAAGTAGCGCGGCGGGCGGCGGAGCGGATGGGGGTTGAAAAGTTCATGGGACGCCATATTTCAGAACTCAGCGGAGGCCAGCAGCAGCGCGTTTTTATCGCGCGCGCGCTCGCGTCCGAGCCGGAGCTTCTTCTGCTCGACGAGCCGGCCTCGAACATCGACTCGGAATCGCAGGACATGCTTTACGAACTGATCGAGCAGCTCCGCGACGAACTCGGGCTCACGATTATGATCGTGACTCACGACCTGATGGTTATCCCGAAGATATGCAAGCAGGTCGCCTGCGTCAACAGGCAGGTTTATGTGCATGACAGGCCGGACAATATCACGTGCCCGGTTTCCGATGAATATCTTGGCGACCACAAGGAGATATTCCTGCACGGTGAAATTCCGCACAGGGTTGTCCGCAGGAAAGACGGCGGGTAACCGAAGAGGTAAAAAGTGGAAATACTTCAATATACATTCATGCAGCGGGCGCTGGTGGTAGGGTTGCTGATCAGCGTATTATGCCCGGTGATCTCTTTTTTCGTCGTTAACCGGAACCTCGGGTTCATCGGGGTCGGGATAGCGCACGCGGCGTTCGGCGGCATGGCGCTCGGCAGCTTTCTGGGCGTGGACCCGGTGAGCGCGTCGGTGATTTTCTCGGGAGCCTCCGCGCTCGGCATCGCACGTGTCAGCAGGTCGAAACGGGTTTCCGAGGACACAGCTATCGGCATGCTGTTCTCCGCGGCAATGGCGCTCGGAGTTGTCCTGATCGGCCTGAAAAAAGACTACACGATTGACCTGTTCGGATACCTGTTCGGAAACATCCTCGCAGTGACCCGGGGCGACATCATAACCATTGCCGTCATGGGCACTGTGGTTCTGATCGTGGTTTCCGTTTTCTTCAAGGAGTTCCTGCTGCTTTGCTTCGATGAGGAATACGGGCAGACTCTCGGGCTTCCCATGGTTCCGCTTTACTACCTGCTGCTGGTGCTGATCGCGATTACCGTGGTGCTGGCGATGAAAGTCATAGGCATCGTGCTGGTTTCGGCGCTGCTGATTCTCCCTGCGGCTACCGCCCAGATGTGGTTCCGCGATTACCGCGCGGTGATAATCGTTTCGATTGTCATCTCTCTCTGTACCGTGGTTTCGGGGCTTTTCGCGAGTTATTACCTGAACATCGCGTCCGGCGCATCTATCGTGCTTATAGGAACGGCACTGTTTCTTGTTTCGGGATTTTTCAAAATCAGGAGAAGGCGAAAAATTGAAACTTCGCTCGAAACCGGCAAACGCGCCGCTTCATAGTTGCAATCCTTAACATATTTGTAGATGTTGCTTTTTTTACCGTTTGAAATTATTTTTATAAATTGAGGGTTCTACCGGGAGGGATCAGGCTCTGAGGAAACTGGCAGTATTATTTTTTATCGCGCTTTCTCTTGTCGGCAGCTATTGTGCAAGAACAAAAGTTGCCGTTTTGTACGAGCAGTGGGAAGATGTCCAGTTCAAGGAAAATGAAGTCGAATTCCAGGATACTCGCGCTACAACGCTCGGGATTATCGAGTTTGTCGCGGCGCCGATAAAGCCTTTCATCGCCGATCTTTACTGGATCAAAACAACGACAATCAATGCCGACGAAGTGTTTGAATTGAAGAAAAAGCAGTATGAAGGCCTGCCGAAATTGATGCTCGGCGAGGCGGCGGGCCGCAGCGCGAAAGACGACCGCGATCTTTACGACATGCTGTCGATGGTGGCACAGCTCGATCCGACTTTCGAATATGCTTACTATTACGGCGCGCACCTGCTGGCATGGGACGGGCAGTACACGCTTTCCATTTCCCTGCTGGACAAGGGCCTGCGCAACAATCCAGAATCGTCCATGATGGCTTCATCGCTTTCGTTCCTCCATTACTATTTCATGAAGGACTGGGAACTAGGCGCGTATTACGCCGAAATGTCGTACCGGTTGTCCGGCAAGCTTGCGGCGATGCCGAAAGCCGTGGCGAAGCTGTACGCTGCGGGCCATGATTACGATATGGCGATCACTTTCCTCGCTGACATTCTGGAAAGCACCGAAGACGAAGATGCGCATGAACAGATCAGCTCGCAGATAATGTTCCTGGCGGTCGAGCGGGATATCGAGCTGCTCGAAAAAGCTGTAGAAAAATATAAGAAACGAAACGGCAGGCCGCCGGGCAGCGTCCAGGAACTTGTATCGGGCGGTATCATAAACGCGATTCCGCCGGAACCGTTCGGCGGCAGATATGTGATAAAAGAAAACGGCTCGATAGAAAACGAGCCGCAGATGAGACTTGATAGTTACAAGAAAGCGCGGGATTATGTGGAAACAGCGCCGGATGGGGGGCGAATGCGAATTTGAAACCAGTACTCGAAATAAAGGAATTAGGAAAAATATACAGGACGGGTTTTGCCGGCCGACAGGTCATCAGGGCGGTTGACGGGCTGACACTGAACGTGGAAGAGGGCGACATATTCGGGTTCCTCGGACCAAACGGGGCCGGGAAAAGCACCACGCTCAAGATGATTGTCGGGATGCTGAAATCATCTTCCGGTTCGATAAAAATATTCGGTGAAAGCGCCGACAACTGGAAGGTTCGTGAACGGGTGGGGTTCCTGCCTGAAAACCCGACGATCTACCCGTATCTTACCGGCTACCAGGCGCTGTATATAATCGGCAAATATTTTTCAATGACGAATTCGGAGCTTTCGGCGCGTATAGGCAAGCTCGCGGATGAACTGGGCATGGAACGGGAACTGAGCCTGCCGATCCAGAAACATTCGCGGGGCATGCTGCAGAGGGTGGGGCTTGCGCAGGCGCTGATAAACGACCCGGATCTTATTCTGCTGGACGAGCCGATGAGCGGGCTGGACCCGATCGGGCGAAGGATGTTCCGCGAGGTGATACTTCGCAGGCGAGAGGCCGGCAAGACGGTGTTCATGAGCTCGCATATTCTTTCGGACATCGAGATGATATGCAACCGCGTATGCATAATCCACCACGGGACGGTCGTGTGGGACTGCGCGATGGATGAGCTCCGGGCGAGCGGCGATCACGCCAGGCTCGAAGATATATTCATGCAGAAAGTGGGTGAAGCCGGATGATCGGGAGAATGTTCTGGGTGGGAGTAAACACGGCAGTCGAAATGTACAAGGATCGCTCGGTAACAGGCTTCCTGGCTGTTGGGATAGTGCTTATAATCGGCGGGTTCGTCGTCGCCGACATGTCTGTTGTCGAAAAGAAAAAAATGTTCATCGACACCGGCATGGCCGCAATCTTCATGGTCTCCGCTTTCATTACAATGCTTGCCGGCTCGAACGTTATCGACCGCGAGGTGCGCAACAGGCAGGTTCTCTGCACGCTGTCAAAGCCGATGCCGCGTTATGCGTGGTTCATAGGAAAAAGCGCCGGGTTCGTGTTTACCCTCGGCGTTGTGATTTTCGTGCTGACCGTGTTCCTTTTTGTTTTCGTCAGAATAAACACTCATTTCTGGATGCCGGCGATCTTTGTCGGCGGGCTTCTCATCTATCTCGAAATGCTCATCATAAGTTCCTACACGCTTCTCTTCTCGACGGTCACCGGTCAGTATCTCACGCTGTTTCTCTCGATGTGTGTACTGATAATCGGCCACATGGTAGCCGACCTGAAAATATACTGGGCGAGCGGCTCCGCGTTCGCGCGTCTCATATCAAAAGCTCTTTTTTACATACTTCCGAACCTCGAATCATTTCTCGCGTCGCCGGTCGTGCTCGGCAAGATAAACATCCCGCCGGGCCTGATAGGATTCATGCTGCTGTACACGCTCGGATATCTGGCAGCCGGAGTTATAATAGCAGCTGTCATTATGAACCGCAGGGAACTTGTCTGAACCGGGCCGAGGTCATTCGGCATGTTGTAAGTCTGAATCCGGAGAAAACATTTCCATTTCAGTGGGTGACGTATCACTTTGATTACCCGTAAAAAGTCGGGATTGCCGCGTCGCTCGCCGGGCGACAGGCCCGGCTCACTCCTCGCAATGACAGGACAAAAGAAGTACTATCCCGGATTTCTCACATAGAAATCCGGAAAATCGCGATAAGGCCAATCCTACTGCGCCGGGTGGCATGCACAAGCTTTGCTCTGTGCATGAATCGGTCACATACCGCACAGTATGCTCACTCACCATTCACTTGCTGTTCCTTGTATTATCAGCCTTATCACGATTTTACACCTGCACTGGTGAGAAATGCAGGCTAAGGTCACACTTCAGTGGGTGACGTGTCACATTGATTACCCGTAAAAAGTCGAGCGAAGCGCTGAGCGGTGCTGAAAGCACCGCTCAGCGCTTCGCGTTCGAAAAGTTTTGAAGGGATTCTTAAGGGAAACTTTTTCAACAGTTTCCCTTAAGCCGCCGGAGGCTGTATCATTCGACGCCGGTTTTGTCGCCGTAAATAAAGAGCCGGGCTCCCGCCGTCGCGGGAACCCGGCTCCAATACAGGGTTGCATATTAATACCGAACTGAGAAATTAAAACCGCGTAAATCCATAACAGAGTCACACGGCGTATCCGTGTCAAAGACAAACTGCCTATCGGTCCATGCGCGCACGGGCCGATGGGCAGCTTAAAAAATCCGGTCGCTCCGCTCTTTTATATATAAAGATAACACCCCAGTCAAAACACGGAGCGGGCGAGCGATTACTGCATATTTAATATTCTATTCCCGGATCAGCACCGGGTATTACTACCAGTCGTGCGGCGGCGCGTGTCAGGCCTTCATCGAATTGCGCTGCCAGAATATACCGTCGTCGTAGCCCTGGATGCGCGGGTTGCGCTCCGCCATCGAGAGCCTTTTTTCAGTGAGACATGCGTACTTTTCGTCCATCTCGATCCCGCAGAACCGCCTGCCCAGCTTGCGGGCCGCGACGGATGTTGTCCCCGATCCGAGAAATGGATCGAACACCATGTCGCCCGGCCTCGAATTTGCAAGTATCACTTTGGCGAGCATCTTTTCGGGCTTCTGAGTCGGATGGTCCGTGTTTTCGGGCATCGACCAGAACGGCACGGTGAGATCGGACCAGAGGTTGGAAGGGTGGGTCATCCTGAATTTACCCGCGCCCTCGATTGCCCAGTCCTTCGGGCGGCCTTTGCCGTCCGTGTACGGCGCGATGACGCGGCGCTTGACCTTCACCGAATCGACATCGAAATAGTAATCGTTGCCGGCGGTGCAGAACCAGATGTCTTCGAGACAGTTCTTCCAGTTCTTTTTAGCGCCACGGCCTTTCTCGCGCTCCCACGTGATGCGGTTTCGAACCGAAAAATATTTCTCGAGCACAAGATGCACAACCGATGACGAACGCCAGTCGCAGCATACATAAATCGATGCTGTCGGCTTCAGCAGCCGGGGGAGCTGTTTTACCCATGACTCCACCCATTCGCCGTATTCATCAAGGTCGCGCTGTTTGAAACTCGATTTGTTGAATGTCTTTGTAAGATTGTATGGCGGATCAACGAAACACAAATCCACAAATGAGTCCGGCAGATACGGAAGCGCTTCGAGCGTGTCCTGACAGATCGTTCGGTTTTCCACTTCCTGTTCAGTTGCGACGCGACTGAGATGAAGCAGTTTCTTCCGGTATATCTCAAGCTCGGTTTCGTTTAAATCGATTGTCCTGTTGCGTCCGGCTTTCTCCTTCTTTTCCATTCGAGCGGTCCTGTTATTAGTAAGTTATTTCATTCCCCCCGCTCTTTTATACTATCCGCGATAACGGCGAAAAATTATTTAAAATTATCAGATTTTAACCGCTTATTTAAAAAGCCAAACGCAAACTAATACGTCTTTTTGCAAACTTTAAAGCATTTGAAAAAATCCTGATAAGAAAAAATTTTATTTCTCAATCACACTTTCACTGAATAATTCGAAGCCCGCGCCGGATAATATAAATGGATGGGCGTTTTGAAAGAATTCAAAAATATTCCGCTGATAGCTGCGGCGGTTTTCGCATGCGTGGTTTCGGCAACCGTGTTCGGGCAGACATACAGGAGGGAGACCGCCACCTCGACGATAGAAATAATTTACGGAGCGCCGTCACCCGCGCCCGAGCCGGCAATTGATGAAGAGTACATAACAATAGAGGTGCCGGACGCACAGGTGATTTTTACGCCTTATCCCGAAGAAAAGAAAGAAACCCGCGCGCAATCACCGCATCCCGAGCCGCCTTTCTGGGTATTCGACGCATCCGCGGCGGTCGAAGGATTTACGCTGCTGGACCCGGTGAGCGGGCCGGGCGGCGGGCTTGTCGTCGTGGGCTACGCGGAAAACATGCGCGAACATGTTGTTCTCATGTTCGATCCCCACGGCAACCTGCTGTGGTCGAAGTGGCTGAACCTGTCGGGCCGTATCGTCAGACCAATGATGAATAATGACGGGAGCGTGTCGCTGCTCAGCGTGGGATCAGAATTCTACAGGTTCGGCGCGGGCGGCGGGCTTGAGGCGCACGTGGTTTACGGGTACAGCTACGGTCATTACATAACAGGCTCGAACGGAATAATTTACGCGCACCTGCGGGATAATCCGAACGAACTGCATGCGATCGGCGCGGACGGCGGAGTGATCTGGAAGGGGCGTTGCGGCGCGGGCGGAAAATACCCGCATGTACAGCTTGAGAAGGATGGTTCGGCGGTGCTGTTCACGGCGGGCGGCCAGGCGTGCAGGCTCGCGTTTGAAAACGGGCGCGACATGCGCGAGGCGTTCGACAGCCGTATGTTGAATGGAACGACTTTTGGCGAGTACGGCGGTGTCGCCGCGCTTTACGGTATAAACGAGGAGGCAAGGGTCAAAAGATTGAACCTGACCGACAGCGCGTCGCAATGGATTACCGAGCCGATGCCGGGCGCGGGGAAAATCCTGACGCTATCGGACGGCGGGTTTCTTGTTGTTGCCGTGACACCGGGCGGGACGGAAATCATCAGGCTGGCCGGGGATTCGGGGAAAGAGGAATGGCGGGCGCATGCGGGGCTTGCCGATGCGCGGGTTTTTGACGCGGAAGGTGTGATTTATGTATCCGGCTATGATGCAGAAGGCGTTTACAGAGTTGCCGGGTTCGGGCCGGACGGTGGGAAGAGATGGACACGGGCGGGATTCAGGGCGCGTGCTCTGGAAACTGTTGACGGCGCGGGAAGATTCATAATGCGGCACCCGGACAGGATTGCGGTACTCGACCGGGATGGAGAAAAGTTTGTGAACTGGAAAACCGCGGGGGCAGAAACCGCGCTGATATCAAGCCCCGGAGGTGATTTCTATTTCTGGCCGGGCGGGGACGGAAAATTTTATGGACTCGAAGCGGATTTCGCGTCCGGGCTGTCGCCGCTCGCGGATGTTGAAAAAATGGACGTCGGGAAAATATTCAGCGCGGGAGTCGCCGGGAAAGCGGCGGTGTTCGAGCCGCCGTATGATCGAAGATGGGACGGCTCGATATCGCTGGTGAATTGCTCGGAAGCTGAAATACCGGCGGGCACGGCGACGATCGGGACCATCGATGTGCGGCTTGAATCAGGAAAATCGTATATATTTGCCATGAAAAAAGCGCGCGGGTTCCGGCTCGATGATCCGCGCGGGCGACAGATCGTGAGCAATGTATCGCTGAGCAATCGCGCGCGCGCCCTGGCCGGGTCGCCGGAATCCGGAATCCGAAGCGGCGGGAGCGAAATCGCCGCGTTCAGTGGTGTTCCGGCAACGGGCCTTTACAGTTTCATATACGAAGTGGAAGAGAGGCCCGCAACAATCGAATTCTGCTTATATGAATGGGAAAAACCCGACCCGTTCGGCACCAGATAAAATACCGGCGCATGGCTAATAAATGTTGACACGAAAAGCATTTGAAGTAATATTATTAAGGATTGTAGATGGAAGGATCAGTTCTATTTACTCAACACCGGCTTGCAAAGGAGCAGGATATGTCTTTGATTCCAAAGTTTTTTGGCCAGTATCTTCTCGAAAAAGGCGTTCTGAACAAAGATCAGTTAATAGATGCTATTAACTATCAGAAATCCAAGATTCTCAAAATGGGGGAAATTGCGACATCACAGAACTACCTTTCGGAAAAACAGGTCGCGAAGATTCACAACGAACAGAAGCGGACCGATATGAGATTCGGCGATCTCGCCGTGCAGATGGGGATGCTTACCCAGACACAGCTTGAAGAAATTATAACGATCCAGAAAAACAACCATATCTATCTCGGTGAAGCGATAGTAACCTGCGGGCACATGGACGACGAAACGCTCGAAAAGGAACTTGACGCATTCAAGAACGAGCAGCGGGCGGTCCCGCCGATCGAGGTGATAATCAACGAGGATGTGCCGGTCAAGGAGTTCGTGGAAGTGTCGGTGGACCTGACGGAAAAGATGATGCGCAGAATCGGCGACATGATATCGAAATCGGGTCAGCTCAAGCTCGAAAAGGAAGGGATAAAGAATCTCGGAGTTATTTCATACCTCGAATTCAAAGGCGATATCAACGCGCGCTACGTCATAAACATTTCGTGGGAAGTCGGGCAGGAACTGGCGAAGAAGACGTTCAAGAAAGAAGACCTGCCGTTCGACGAAGAACTGATAAAAGATACGCTTGCCGAGTTCGTCAATGTGGTGTGCGGGAACATCCGGTCGAAGATGCTCGAACAGGGCAAGAAGATGGAATTCCAGCCGCCGGTAAGCTTCACGGAAAAGACAAACGATGTATTGAAGATAGACAGTTCCGAGCATGCGACGATTGTGCCCGGATACACCCAGCTCGGCAATTATGAACTGGTAGTAGTTTCGAAGAAATAAGCCGCAAAAAAAGGCGCAATCGAGGAAGGAAGGTTTCTGCAATGAGCGAAAGTAAAAAAATCCTTATAGCCGACGACAGCCGCGTGGCGGCGCATCTTCTCGGCGAGATCATAGAGAGCATAGAAGGCTGCGAGGTAATCGACAACGCAACCAGCGGCGAACAGGCGATAGAGTTTTATGACAAATACAAACCGGATCTGGTGACCATGGACCTGTCGATGCCCGGCATAGGCGGAATGGAAGCGGTACGGCAGATAATCGAGAAAGACCCGTCGGCGAAAATCATCGTCGTCAGCTCGCTCGGCGGTGCGCAGGATAAACTGCTCGAAGCGCTCGAAGCCGGCGCGCTCAGCGTTGTGTCCAAGCCGTTCGACGAAGACAAAGCAATCTCGGTGTTCAAAAAACTGCTCGGAATCTGACAGGATATCTCACTTTTCAGCAAGGTGCGTTAAACAGAGAAAACAAACCGCCCGAAAGGGCGGTTTTTTATTGAAAGAAAGCCTCCGACCGGCCAGAGACAACTTTTTGAAAAAAGTTTTCTCTGGACTCTTTCAAAAACTTTTTGACCGTGGACCGCTCGCGCGGCTGTCGCCCCGCTTCGCGCTTCACTCGACTTTAACCTGCATTTCTTGCCAGTGCAGGTTAAAATCGTTAGAACGCCTGTAATACAAGGCGCGGCGAGTGAGTGGTGAGGGAGCATACTGTGCCGTATGTAACTGAACCCGAACCGACACCGCAACGCAGCAGGACAGGCGTTATCGCGATTTTACGGATTTCTCTGTGAGAAATCCGGGTTAACGGGTAATCCATAAGGAACGTTGCCCGCTGAAGTGAGTCTTTACCTGATGTTATAGTAATTCTCATAATAAAAACAGATTCACAACTCGATCAGAAATCACAAATACAAAGATAGTGTGCCATGTACAAAGCGCCGTTCTTTGTGCATGAAGCGTTACCCGCTGAAGTGAGCCTTTTCCTGATGTTATTTCCGTGCAGGAGGCTGTTGAAAAATCCCCGCCCTGTCATTCTGAGGAAGCGTAGCGACCGAAGAATCTCAATAATAAGCTCCAAAAACGAGATCCATCGCTGCGCTCAGGATGACAAGCTCGAAACGATACATTATTCAACAGCCTAACCCGTTGTCATTACCTCGCAGGCGGGAATCCATTCCTTAATGTGCCATTAAGCAATCACCCACAACAGGGTTGTGGGTGGCACCCGGATGGCCGCCGCCTGATATTTGACCTTTTACTGATTTTCTTCGAGAATAGTCCGTTTTCATGATATGCCTTAGTGTGTTTTTCCCTCGTTACGATGCTCTGCGTCGTAACGCGATAGCCGGGCGCTCTGCGCCCGATGTTGAACGGCAATCTGTGACCGGCAGGTGGATTTATTGAACGCAGAGCGTTCAGGTCTGCATTCCAACGCGGAGCATTGGAACGAGAACTATTGCTAAAAGTCACATTAATGAGTGGATTCCTGCTGCTTCATGCACAGAGCAAAGCTTGTGCATGCCACCCCGGAGATATGCCTTTAATCCACGGCAACTTCCTTTCTAATAACGGCATTCACTTGCTATTTGTCACGCATTATGTCGTCATTCCGGGCCGAGACCCGGAATCCAGAGGGGGCCAGGACGGCCGGGGCAGAAGTTTTACGGGGTCAGTTTGGTTTTAATCAATCACCCACAACAGGGTTGTGGGTGGCACCCAACTATATGTGTATTTAAATTGGAGTGCGAAAAGTCATTTTCGCTTTCAGAGCCGGGAATTCATTCCCGGCACACGCTTAACCAACGCGGCGATGGGTGAATCGCCGTAATACACGCTCCCATCGTCTCTGGGAAGAGAACTGAAAGTCGCTGCCAGGGGCAATTCACTCTTCGGAAAAAGTTAAAACATCTATTTTTTCAGATGCGCACGCGACAAATTTTTCATAACCTGAATCAAGGAGATGGTAATAATCAAAAAAATCATCCGGTGTTAGTTCTTTGCTCAGATGGTCCTGAATGTCTATTAGATTAACATGAGTGTCCGCGGCAATTTTCCGAATACGATCATTTATTTTTATTTCGTTTGGAGAAATAAAATCTTTGTAATAAGCTTTTTTATCTGCGTCCATCTCATTGAATATCTTCTCTTTATATGAATTAAAAAGGTCTGCCTGACTGATCAGGGTACACAGGTATATTTCCGTGTCTTCTGCTTCCGCCATGCGGATGATGTTTTTAATGTTTTGTTCATAATCATCCAGTGCTCGATTCAGGAAAACTTCATTGCCTCCGATAATAATTCCTGCGTTTTTATTCGCTGTGTTTTTTTGTAAGAAAACGCAGAGAATCCTCCTTAAGCCGCGAACAAAAACAGATTTGTAAAGGATGTCTTCAAGAATGCTTTTATTGCTGCTTCCGTTCATTAAATACGAACAGTTTTCTCCTTCGAGTTGTAGTACGTAACCGGATTCCCATTTTTCATTATTAGAAACGACTATGTCGTTCCACCCCATGTAAATTATTATTATGTCCGGTTTAAGATAGATCAGTTCCTTGGCGTAATAGATCAAAGTCTGAAGTGAAACATGACCCGGAACACCCGCGTTTACGACCTGGTATTTTTTACCTCTTGAGACAAGTGTTTTTTGCAATTGCTCGGGATAACCTTTGTCTGTCCCTATGCCGAAAGTTCCGGAGTCTCCCATGCAGACAATGAGTTTCTTTTCAGTATCCCGGACAAAATCTTCTCCCCGGAATCCCCTGGAATTAATAAGCCTGTTCTCGGCGTCCGGAGTTTCGCTCGGATAGTTGGGCCTGATTCTGAATTGTAAATAGGGGTCTTTTATAAGAAATGAAAGAGCAGGCCTGGCAGGTGGCTGTACGATAGAATCATATGCGAAATGAATAACCCTGGAACCTGCTTCTATGAAACACAGAAAAAGAAACAAAGATAACAATGTGAATAATATATTTTTTCGATTCTTCAAAAAGTAGTACCTTCACATCAACAATGGAAAGTATTATCGCAAAATATTGATACTTCGCATGAAAGCATCTATTAGTTGCTGAATATATATTATGTTTCGTAGTAATGTCAATAAGAATTATAATAAATAGCGCAATGACAACAATGTCGAAAGTGTCCGTTTTTGCGTTTTTGCGAATTGGAAGGTTTATGCTGATCATCATGAATAATATGGAATCCGGCATCTATGGCCGGCTCGACCCGAAAAGCTCTTCCTTCGCTTCCCGCACAGGGTTCACGATCTTCCGTCGAGAATGACGGCAGGCATCGCCTGGCGGCCCAGGCCGCTCTTTGTCCTTTCACGCTCTCACTTCGTGGACAGTCTGTTTTCAGGAATACACCTTGGTGCATTTTTTGTTCTGTTATTGCGAGCGACGCGGCAATCCCGACGGTTCTTTTCACATGCACAGTATAATACAGAACATTCTTTTGTGTGCCATGTACAAAGCGCTGTTCTTTGTGCATGAAGCGTTACCCGCTGAAGTGGAAATGTCTTTTCTGGATTCCGGCTGACTACATGACGGAATGACGAATGTGAGGTACAGAAATGCAGGCAGGCATAGAGAAAAAATCAGTCCTTGAGCGGAATGATGTTGATGCGGCCCGGAACGGAGTCGATTTTCGAGCTGTCGTAACGCATGTTGTTAAGCAGTATCTCGCCGATGGGGGTTGATTTTTTTGTTGCAGGCTCGCCCGCGCGGAGAGCTTTCAGCCCGCCGCCGCCCGTGCTCAGGAAATCAGTTGTTGCCACAAGATATTTTTTTGCCGGGTCGATGCTTTTGCCGGAGATTTTAACATTGCCGACCCTTTTTCCTTCCGGCTGATTCTCATCGACGGAAAAACTGATGCCGGACACTTGCAGGAACGAAGATGATCTGCGGGGCAGGAGCCTGTAGCTCTGTTCGAGCGTTTCGAGGACGCTGCTTCCGGAAATTTTCAGGAGAACCACGGCTTCGTTGCTGAAAGGCACTATTTTAGATACGGTTTGTTTGTTGAGAGCCTGCGGCAGATCGTTGTATCCGATCGAGCTTCCGTTAATGAACGCCGCATCCGCGCCCAGCGCCGCCCTCATTGCGTCCGCTACAGAACTTCCCACGTATGTTTCGCGGATTTCGGAAGGATTGACCCTGTTGTCGGCACACTGAACCACCGGTGATACGAATGCCATGATTGCCGCGATGATGATTATCAGCCGTGATATTTTCATATCTGTTTCCCCGAATAAGATTCAAACCGGCACGCATCGCAGACCGCCGGTCCGTTTCTATCCTTTCAGTTTAACATTGTACCCTTTTCCCATCTTAATTATACATGATCCCGCAAAGTAATACCTTACATGAGCACATATTGATTGATCGGGCCTGAAATTGGATTATTTGTAAACATAACAAAAACCCCGGTATACTCCGGGGTTTACTCTCTTCTTGCCGGAAAACAGATACCGGTCATAAATGCTCGTTCAGGATTTCCTGAAGCGATTCCCCGAACTCCTTCATCCCTTCCTCAGGTATGAATATGAAGCTCCTTTTTTCCCCATTACTCTCTGTGATTTTAAGGAACTTTCCGTTGGGATTTTCCTTGAAATCAAGAAAGAACGCTTTGTTACGAGTGATAATTTTCTTGGTGTAGAGCGTTTTCTCCTCCATCCGTCACCTCACATGCCGCAGCAAATTCCCGAACTCTCCACTTTTATCCTGCGATAGCATACTATACACGCCGAAACGTCGAAATGTCAATCAAAAACAGCCTTAACAGGGCTTTGATTTATGTGATTTTCGTCAATGAACCGAGGCTGTTTCAACAGGATAAACACAAAAAAGAGTGTGTTTAAGAGTCGTTTCTTTTTGTAATTTCCTGGCTCTGCCTGATTTTTACCACAGAGTCGCGGGGTATGAATCCGCTTATCACCGCGCAGGGATAAACCAGCGACCGTGGTCCCACTAGCGTTCCCGGCATTGTCACAGAGTTGCACCCCAGCTCGACGCCGTCGCCCAGGATTGCGCCCAGCTTGCGTCGACCGGTGTTGATTTTTGTTTCTCCGCAGCGCACCACTATCGTCCTGTCGCCGGTGTTCATTTTGAAGTTCGCCAGTTTTGTGCCCGCGCCAAGGTTGACTCCCGCGCCGAGTATGCTGTCGCCGAGATACGCGAAATGCGCCGCTTTCGCCCCGTCGAGCAGAATCGCTGTTTTTGCCTCGCTTGCATGCCCGATTATGCAGCCGTCACCGCACAGAACATTGCCGCGCAGGTATGCACCCTGCCTGATAGTGCAGTTCCGCCCGATCACCGCAGGGCCGATTATCGTCGCGCCGGCTTCCACCACTGTTCCTTCACCAATCGCGATCATGTCTCCCTCAAGGTGCGCGCCGGGTGAAACCTCGCCTTCAATTGTGTAATCACCATATTCGCTCAGGTATGTTTTCAGCCTGTCCAGCGCGTCCCACACCCTGCCGGACTCGAACAGATATCCGTGCTTGAATGCATCAAGATCGAAATATGTTTCAGGACTTTCGAATGCTGTCATGGTTGTCTCCTAATGATTTTAACAAAGGTTGCTGAATAATTGCATTTTTGCTGCTCTGAACAGTCGTGGCGCAAAAAATCTCTATGATTATGACGAAAGCAAGATTGTTCACCGAGCCTGTAATAACAGAAATTCCACAATGTATTTTTCCCAACAGCCTCCAGGGTGATTATTATCTTATCAATTATAACAAGTTGTAAAAGATAAATAAAAAAAATATTAAGTCTACTAAATCTTTCGCCGATAACATAACGAACAATTGTAAAAGCTGCATGGCCGGAGAGGCTTGTAGTCGTGGATATGTATAACTCCACGGCTGAGTTTCGGTTAGCGGCAGCTAAAAGTTAATGCTGTATTGCAGGCAGCATGCCGGAGTGTAGGCGCGGCTTAAAGGTCGTGCATACGCGGGTGTTGAAAAATATTGTCTTAGAGAGTTTGTCATCCTGAGCGTAGCGAAGGATCTCGCTTTCGAGCTTATTGTTGAGATTCTTCGGTCGCTACACTTTCTCAGAATGACAAAACGGGGATTTTTCAACAGTCTCATACGCGGGTGGCATGGTGCCTGATCAGGCGTATTGTAGCTATGTGCATTCGCTGACAGTGTGCGGTTTTGCATATGTTAAGCTTATGCATATTCTCAGCTATATGTTTGTTGGCATATTTATGCTTAAGCAATATTTGATTTGTGGAAAAGGCAATTATTGACCAGGGCAAGGTTTAATTAGATTCATGTCATCGTAGATGGTCAACACTATAAAGGCTGTATCGTTCAAAAAGCCGGAATGGAGTGAAGCGCCAGTGAGAATTTACACGAATGTCGGGGCAATGATGGGATTGAACGCCGCGCGACAGAACAACTGGGTAATGAACCAGAGTACAACGAGGTTATCGTCTGCGAAACAGATAAACTACGCGGCTGATGATCCATCGGGGCTTGGCGTAGCAAAAACGATGGAAGCTAAGGCGAGGGGCTTGCAGGTTGCCACCGAGAATGCGCAGGAGGGGATAAAATACCTTGAACTGCGAGATACCGCGATGGCTGAAGTCGGTGACATGATCCAGAGGATCAGGGATCTCGCGGTGAGGGCGTCCAACGACGCAACGCTTACCGCTGAAGACCGGACAAGGCTTCAGGACGAAGCCGGAAAGCTTGTCGACGAGATCAACAAGATCAATGCGGACAGAAATTTCAACAACATGAAAGTGTTTGATATCGCATTCGACACAGTACCGGGTGGAACCGGGGGACTCAGCCATGCAGGCCAGAAAACAATGTCTATCGATCTGAAGACGTATGCGGATGCGAACGGCGGCGTGGTCAGAGTCACAGGAGCATGGTTCAACGGATCGGCTGCGTTCCCGGATCTCAATATCATATCGCCGGACGGCACGGAGGCGTTCGGGTATCTGTATGATACGTGGAGCAATTTCGGCAATGGTGTGGAGGCATACGCGAATGCGGCGGGCAGCATTACGGTCAACAATGGAGACGGGGATGCATTTGGACTCGGAACCATGGACAGCGCGGCTTCAATCGAGTATAACGGCTGGGATGCGCCGGCATCGCCGAACGGGGCATGGATTGACGAATGGTTCGAGATCACTGATCCGGCACCCGGAATGTGGACTATTGTTATTGATAATGAATCTGCATCCGAGCGTGAATATGGAATCTTTGTCAACCAGACCACGCGCGAACCTGTGAACAACGACAGGGTGCATATAGGAACTGAAAACGATGACACCAGTATTCTGCATCTGGGGGTATTCGAAGTCAACTCGTTGAGTCTCGGCATATCATCCAACTTCAGCAGTGTCGCGAGCGCGCAGGCTGCGATCGATTCTGCGGATACTGCTCTGGAAACGCTTGGAGACCGGCGCGCGGAAGTCGGCGTGATGATCAACCGGCTCCAGAGCATTGTGGACGACAATATGACCGGCTATATAAATATCGAAGCCGGCAGGTCGAACATCGAAGACGCCGACATGGCGGTCGAGGCAACAAAGCTTACGAAATCACAGATAAGAATGCAAAGCAATCTCGTAGCGATAGACCGCATCAATCATAACTCGGATGCGGTGATCGATCTCATAAACCAGTCAACGGTCGTAGGAAAGTAAATAACAGGCAACTAACTTTTAATAATGCGGGACCGCCGTGAAAAGCGGCCCTTTTTTATGCGCGCCCGCAGTGCCTGACGGACCCGCCGGAAGACATTCTCCTCAGGAGAATCCGGCTTCACGATTTTTGCTGATTCATGCACAGAGCAAAGCTTGTGCATGCCACCCGGCGCAGCAGGATTGGCCTTATCGCGGTTTTCCGGATTTCTCTGTGAGAAATCCGGGATAGTGTTTCTCGTTCAGTTATTACTGCCACTGTCAACCGTTGATTCCTGCGAAGGAGACTGTTGAAAAATCCCATTCTATCATTCTGAGGAATTGCAGCGACCGAAGAATCTCAATTATATAGTACTTCTCATAATAAAAACAGATTCATAACTCGATCAGAAATCACAAATACA
>Ga0116162_10000466_pt1 | contig 29250 bp, 22 predicted proteins | sample AD_UKC105_MetaG_FD_89875 | JGI IMG/M metagenome (GOLD analysis project Ga0116162, IMG submission 89875) | Active sludge microbial communities of municipal wastewater-treating anaerobic digesters from Hong Kong - AD_UKC105_MetaG | ecosystem: Engineered > Bioreactor > Anaerobic > Digestate...
ACTTTTTACAGGGAAGAACCTCATGGAACATTGCCCGCTGAAGTGTGAATGTCTTAACCTGCATTTCTCACCAGTGCAGGTTAAAAATCGTGAAGCCAGATTCTCCTGAGGATAATGTCTTCCGGCGGGTCAAGCCCCCCATCCTTCGTTTTTCGAAGGAACAGCAAGTGAGTGGTGAGGGAGCATACTGTTGCGTATGTGACCGCCTGATTCATGCACAGAGCAAAGCTTGTGCATGTCACCCGGAGCAGCAGGATTGGCCTTATCGCGATTTTCCGGATTTCTCTGTGAGAAATCCGGGTTAACTGGATTCCGGCTGACTGCATGCCGGAATGACGTCAGGCCAGCCTGCTCTTTGTCCTCTCATGCCCTCACTTCGTGGGCAGCTCACACTTAAAAACACCTTAGTGTATCTTTTGCTCTGTCATTGCGAGGCAGGCACCGCCTGGCGGCCCAGACCGCTTCTTGTCCATTTACTGATTTTCTCCGTTAACAGGCTTTTTGTGAATATACCTTAATATTTCTTGCTCTGTCATTTCGAGGAGTGAGACATGCCTGTCGCATGTCGAGCGACGCGGCAATCCCGACTTTACACCGTCATATCTGCGAAGGAGACCGTTGAAAAATGCACCTTACTGAGTTTGTCATCCTGAGCGCAGCGAAGGATCTCGCTTTTGGAGTTTATAATTGAGATTCTTCGGTCGCTACGCTGCCTCAGAATGACAGAGCGGGGGACTTCAACAGCCTCGAAAGCGCATGTTCCAGTCCATAGATCGTTTTTCTAATATAGACTATTTAACGCATTTATCTTTTGGAACGAACCACTCTAAACACTCTATGTCCGGCAGGCTGTCAAAAGTGGCTTCTTCATAAGCTTTTTCTATTTTTCTTTCTTTCCTCTCCCACCTTTTGTCCCCATTATGACTTCCCTTAGCCGACATCTCCACAAAATCTCCGTTACACGAATAAAACGTAGAAAGATCATATATGCTCCAGGTGAAATTTGTTACATCGCAATCCTTACTTCTACATGGCATAGCAAGCACAACAACCGCATACCGGGTTTCCCAGACAAATGCGATGGTTTTTGATGGCTGATCCTTACTTCTTTTTTTGCTATCCTTGTACAACTCTTTCAACCATAATCCTTTTCGGGGACCAGCCCCCACTTTTTCTGTATACGATTCCAGGTAATCTGAAAGTGTCTGATTTCTCTCTTCTAATGAAAATTCCGCTGTATTTGAACAGGCTTCAATAGATGCCAACGATACCCGGCCTTGCTTGCTGTCAATAAACTTAAAACTAAAATAGGTGAAAGAACTTTTCCCTTCGCCCTGCAACTTGAGTGTAGCCGTTGGATAATCTCTGTAACTAAAATAGAATAACGGGTCACTATTTCTATTAATCTCAATAGGCATGTCTATCTTCTCAAATTCATTTAGCGGCATTCCAATATACATTTCTTTTATTACATCAGGCATAAAACCCTTGGTTTTATAAATTGGGTAAGGCGCTCTAAGCGGCATTGAGTCTTCTTTGAAAGATTTATCAAGAACAACAAGTATGTAAATAAAAAATATTAAAACGGCAACAATCACCATTAAGCAGTAGCCAATTATCTTGAAGATTCTCTTCATCTTCCTCTTCCTGCTGTTACCTTCTACCGCGTTAATCATACATTCATTCTCGTATTCAATCTGATGTGCTCGATTCCTTCAGATTTGTATTTTCGATTTCACTTTTTCCGTCACAATAGGTATTCCTCCACCACTCCTTTTTTTCTCCGAAATTTTCAGCTACTTCTTTTTCAGAATTATGATAAATATAAATATGCATCTCATTATCCGATGAACATTCATCACCGGTTCTGTATATCATTTCGGCAAGTATTTTCCCCTTTTTCCATGTAAAATATTCTCCATCGCCGTTAGGCTGAGGTAATGTTTTTTTAGTATCCGGAGGGCCCAATTTCATAGAAATATCATTTGAAATGCTTTCAATTTCCTTGATAGTTGTTTTCATATCTATAAAAAACATCCCGCTTATTTTTTCAATTCCAATACCATTATATGAAAACCCTCTTTTCCCATATTCATAACGTCTCTCATTACCTTGTTTGCAGCTTATCCAATCAGGTGCAAAAGGAGCAAAATCGCCATAATAGGATATTCCTGGATCAATTCCTGCCAATTTACAGCTGGAGTTTTCTAAAACGCTTCTTGCGCTACTGCCGATCATATAATTATCTAATGCTGCTATTTTTGTGTTTCTATATTTGAATAAACAATGTGTAGAAGCAAGAATGTAAGCGTATGTGAAAACAAACACTGACAAAAACCCCCATATCAAATATCTTTTTGTCTTTTTGCGCTTAACCAATTTGAAGCCTCATCTTCTAACAGTTGAATTCAGATAGCAGTATACGGAATTATCACATTTTGTAATAGCTATTTCCACAATTGTCATCACTTTTTTGTCGTCATACCCGCGAAGTCGCGTGATCCAGTCCATGCTCCGCCGTCGTTTTCACTTTTCCGGAAATATCTTTATTCGGGAATAGCACCCTTTGTTCTATTCTTGATCTCGTAAAGGAAAAACAATTCACTTTTTCCCGTCCTGATCATCATACAATTCGTACATGTATTCTTCATCTGCGAATAAGACGCTTATCCTGTTTTCGCCTGACTGGTTTATTCTTTCAAATATATCATCCTTGCGACCTACATATTTAGCAATTTCGTTCTTGTATATAAAATCACCATTCAAATCTACAAGAACAAAAAGACTTATCTGATCACGATCTTCTATTTTGTGTATCCGACCATCAGGTGAGATTATGTTAAAACCCACAAACTCAAAAGCAACATATTTTCCCTTCTTTATAATCTTTCCTTCCATAATCTGTAATCCATCAGTATATCCTTCCGCAATAGGCCTGTCCCCTGCTTTGAAACTCCATATCATAACAGGTGTCATGAAATCTGAAATGTCAAAGAATCTTATTTCATGACCCCAATATAGTCCGTGAAAACTTTCATCTTCTTGATCATAACTCTTTATCAATATACGCTTTGAAGAAGGATCTTCATCAAGTATTTCACATTTAACATCACAAGGCACATTTCCAACCTGCTCACCTGAAAGAGAGTCAAATGCCCTTATCCCATATATGCCGGATTCCCGGGCATGCATATTAAAATATAGAAAGTCACCATTTTTAGAGAATGATATAGAACCAACATTATCAATCTCTGCTGCCCAAAGTTTATTGCCCTTGCTGTCAAAAACGCCTACTGAATTGTGTTGATATATTCCATGGTTGTAAGTATCTCTACCATATATTTTTCCATTTAACGCGATAATACCTCGTGACGAATCATGAACTATTTCGGGTATTATGCCAAAACCCAAATCATTGAATCTTGTAGCTTTTACAGGCAAATAGCCACGAGAATCATAAAAATCGAGTCCCTGGAGTATACACCGATCTTTACAAGTCAATAATAAGACAATATACGATCCATCATCATTTAAAAAAACCTGATTATTGCTTATACCGAGATTTTCAATGACCTCACCAGCACTATTTTCAATGTAACAATCATTTGCCGGCTTTCCGCCATCAGGTACTACATGTTTGCAGAAAAGTTTGTACTTATTATTATTATTAGATCGTTTTCTTTCACAATAATCTTTCCAGGGATCACACCGGTCAGCTTTTCTCTCTGATGATATCTTGTGTTTTTCAACTAATTTTACTTTTTGCTCACGATAATTTCCCACCTCATCAGCATAGAGAATGCAACTCTGCCGACAGGCTGCAACAACAAGCAATAATATAAACGACTGCCGGAATCTTGTGCCTGAAAGTTGAATTTTGTGAAATGCTTTTAATCTGTTCATGTTATTATTTCTCCGCCGTCCCTTTTCAACTCGGAGAATCGTAACGAGGAATAACCCCGCAAGCCGGCTCACCGGGAACTCGCACTCATTTCTATTCCAAACCAGGAATGTATATTTCAATGGAAACAGGTTCCATTACATTCTCATAAGTCCCTGCACATTCAGGGAACTCTTCCTCGCAAATAGTCATATAAACTTTGAATGTTCCTGTTGCCTCATTTATTTCTCCGGTATGAAATTGCTTTGAGCCATAATAATATTGGTGCAAAGGGTCATCCGGCGAAAAAATAACTTCCTCTGATACTGGTAACTCCTGATAAGACGTATATATCCTTCCGGGTCGGTCACTCCCGTTTTGACGATGCTTCCGCATGTTACAGTTATTTCCGCTTCCGGCAACGGGACATAGTTTTGTGCCGTGTCCTGCGCCGCTCTGCCGACGCCGGACTGCGCATAGATATACCCCTCGACATACCCGGAAGGCACAGACGTGGAATCCAGATCGGTATCCCCCGTCAACCCACCCCCGCAGGAACAAAACGCTGATAACGACACTAACAGAACCAAAACGATTACGTGTCCCATTTTTTTACCATTCCTGTCATTATTTACCGTGATAAAACCCTTAAGATTTTTTTCATTATATTATGCATAATTACACCTCGCGGGTATTCCGGATGAATGAGACGTATGGCAATTTTATCCGAATACTATTGTTGTTATAAGCAAAAAGAGAAATATTTTGAATCTGGTTCTGACAAGTATCATGGTTGCACCTCCTCGCATGCTAAAAAAATCATTTGACCTCGATTAACAATGTGTTTTCTGGCACAAAACATTTAGAACTAGCGCACTCGGGAATATATGGTTCATTACCAAGCCACATGAACACTCTATACATCCCCTTTTCTCTAAATATTGTTGTATCATAATCAAGGCATCCGCCACTGTATTTGCGTTCCGGAGAAAAAGTTATATTAAATGTACTCTGAAGTGGGACATCTATTCCATAATTAGCGCCGCTATCTTTATGTCTCATAATTAGATCAGGCGGGGGATTATTGCATTCAAACATAATGGTTTCAGTCCCCCTGTATTCCACAGTAAGACACGCTTCCAAAATGTCGCCGTTTTCCTGATAATATACGCTTTTATCTGTCGTGACCGTGTATTTGAACAATCCAAGCAGAATAATGTCAGGGAGATATGTTGAAACAAGAAGATCATCTTCTACTCTGACAGATATTGCGCCAGGAAAGTAAAATTCGCACGAGTTGTCTGCTTCTATTGTTATTTTGCCATTCTCAAAACTACCAAGATCAGGTAAAATATAGATCCCTTGTGAATTCGTTGTTTGTTCTATGCTGAATTTGTCCTGAGAGATTGTTACAGTCGTGCCTGAATGATCAATGCCGTTCTCCAACAATATCCTGCCCATAACAAAACCGTCTATTGTATATGAAATGCGGGCGGGTGTTTCTTTTGTCACTTCTATATTTCTTACGAGCGAATTATAACCAGATTTTGATACCATGAGAACACAGTTGCCGACCGGAACATTTTCTATTTTGTAGTATCCGTCTGTATCCGTCATTCCAGTTTTATTTGAGTTGCTGCAGGAAATGCTAACATCAGCTTCGGCAAGTGAGGTATAATTATCTATAGTTACACCTGAACTTCCTTGTCGCTGCCCGGACTGTGACAGCGCATAAATATATCCTTCAACGTATCCGGAAGGCACAGACGTGGAATCCAGATCGGTATTCCCCGTCAACCCGCCCCCGCAGGAACAAAGCGCCGATAACGACACTAACAGAACCAAAACGATTACGTGTCTCATTCGATTAAAAAAGCGTAAATTCGATTTCATTTGAGACGACACTTCCCTCCCAACTGTCAGGAAAGTTACTAGAGCCGTTGTATGCCGCCTGAACCCTGTACTTCCCCGGTTGTGTAAGCGCATAATGCTCTTCCCACTCCTTTCCATATGGTCGAGTATAGTAATAGGGGTATTCTGTCCAAAAAAAATCTTCATACAGATTTCCATCTTCCCAAGACAAATTCGTACTTATTTCGCTGTGGGTTCCCGGCTCGATATTGACTGGAAATATTTCGTAGTCAGGTAAAGCATATTCCGCATACCAGATTTCCCCATCAGGATTTATCAACTTCAGAAAGAGTGCTCCAACCGCAAAATCAAGAGCATAGGTATATATAGTTTCTGTCCCGGTGTTTGAAAGACGTATCTTTGTCTCCAACGGATCGCCGACTGTGAATTCATGTCCATCCATATCGATAGTCAACTGGAGATCGACGGATTCAGTTAAGTATGTAACGTTCTGCACTTCGGTAAAACTGCTTTCCACTTTGCCGTCTATACTGTACGTTTTTATTTTGTAATAATATGTTGTGCCGGGTTCGTATGAAAAAAACACATCTACGTAAATACATGCGTATGTACATTTGGAGGTTGCACCTCTGAGAATCTCTTCGTAGGGGCCTGCCGGAACAGTACTCCTGTAAATCCTGTATCCAATTTCATTTGTATAGTAAGGCGATTCCCATTTAATATATGCTCCTCCTTTTTGAGAAACCTCTATTATTGTTGGAGGAGATAAAAATAATTGTAAGGTTAAGGCCGGAACGGATGAACTGAGTATTTCACTGTTTGCTATCTCCACCGTTGCAGATGCAGGGAGGTAATATTCACACGAGTTCGTCGCCTGGATTGTGACTGTTCCATCATCGAAATTACCGGGATCGGGAAAAACGTATATGCCCCGCTCATCGGCTTCGACAGCCTCGTCGAAATCACCCTGAGAAATCGTAACGGTGCTCCCGGAATAATCCGTTCCGTCCTCAGTCAGAACTCTTCCCAGCATCTTATCGTCAATCGAATAGGATATTTGAGAGGTATCACCCTCGCTGATTTCAACCTGCTTTTCGAGGTCGTCATAACCGGCTTTCGACGCGACAAGATCGCATGATCCGACGGGAAGCCATCCGATTTTGTAATATCCCGATGTATCCGTGTATGTCGATCTCCGGACACTTTCGCATGTTACTGTTATTTCCGCTTCCGGCAACGGGACATAGTTCTGTGCCGTGTCCTGCGCCGCTCTGCCGGCGCCGGACGGCGCATAGATATACCCCTCGACATACCCGGAAGGCACAGTCATGGAATCCAGATCGGTATTCCCCGTCAACCCGCCCCCGCAGGAACAAAGCGCCGATAACGACACTAACAGAACCAAAACGATTACGTGTCTCATTCGATTCACTCTTCCAATCGTTTTTACCGGTTTCATCACGGCAGATTCACGGAACACGCGCATTCCGAACCGCCGTTTCGCCGCCTGTTTTTCACTGATTCTCTACACGATTATACCAGATTTTGTCTCCGTTTTCACTTTTCCGGAAATATCTTTATTCGGGAATCCCGGGGTACTCCGCCCGAATGCGCCTGTCGCGAGGACAAAAGAGAACAGTTATCTCCTGTACAGCGCGGAGGCGAGCGTGACATGGCCGTTGCCGCGGTACTGCGAACGTTCGAGCGCGGACATCGCAAGCCCGACGAGGCCGGGGAGATCGCGCGCGTCGTCCGGGAACCCTGATATGCCGAAGCATGGGTTGAACGTGAAATTGTTATGTGGGCCGAAGTTGATTTTTGCCAGCAGCGACATGATGCGTTTTGCGGGCACTATCGACTGGCGCGGCTCGGTGCCGGGCAGCAGGATCATAAACTGGTCTTTCGAGTGCCGGCTCAACTGGTCGGTGTCGCGAACCGCTTTCCGCAACTGGCGCGTGACGCGAGCGAGCGCGACGTCCCGCTCGTGCCCGCCGAATTCCTTTTCGAATTCGCTGAGAGTATCTATGCTCATCACGCACAGAGAGAACTTGTACTTCTGCCGTGTTGCGCGCGCTATCTCTTCGAGCAGCCGCTCCCTGAAGTAGCGATAGTTTTTAAGCCCGGTTACATCATCGACGATCTTCTGCTCGGAGAGCGATTGTTCGAGCTCGACTATGCGGCGCTCGTGCTGCTTCTCAAGCCGTTCGAGTTCAGCGTACACTATCCGCGCTTTCTTCATCTCCTGCCTTGCCTGCATGAACATCGTTATCACGAGCGTGAGCAGGAAATATTCAACCCAGAACATATCGAGATAAAAATCCGTCATGTATGTCTGAAGCATGATGAAGAAAAAGAACCCGGAGACGCAGAACACGATGACCACCGAGAAGATCGAGCCTACGAACAGGCCCGCCGGGACCGCCAGCAGCGGCAGCGCGTATGCGAAAACGCTGGATGTTTTCCCTGTGTTCCATACGATGAGCATAAGCAAAACGGTGTCCACGCAGGTTATTGCCATGCTGAGCAGCCTGAAATTCTTTTTTGTTTGAAGAAAAAGGGTCGAAGACAACAACACCCATGAAAGCAGCGCTGTTATGAGATCACCGCGTAGCCCGAGCGGGCCTGCCAGCCCCGTGAATCCGACACCGGCTATGATAACCCAGACCAGGGCCCGCACAGGTATGGTTATCTTTTCGTATTTCGAAAGATGATCGAACATGTCATGCCCGTCCTTCCGCTTTGCCGCTATTGTAAAAAGCTGTGAGAATTCCCTTTTTATGAAAATACGGCATTTCGGGCTTTTCTGTCAAGCTCCGCGCCCGGCATGGCCCTGTGCCGGCCACGCCGACAAAAAAAATATTTGCCCGCAATATTTATATATGCTACAAAATCAGAATCAGTTCAACAGAGGAGATTTCAAGAGGTGATAAAATCAATAGTACTTGCAACAACGGTTTTTTTGTGCGCGGTTCTGTTCTCTTGCTGCGTTCTTGCGCAGGATGCGCCCGGGATCCCCGGGATCGACAGCACTATGGCAAGGTTTGACATCAAGGACGTTTTCAACCGGCTGATACCCGGCGATGAACTCGAAGGCTGGATTGTTGTTTACGGCTTCGGCAACGAGCACAACGCGGAAGAAGTGGTCGGCTGGCTGAAGGAGGTTTCAAGGCTTTATCCCGAAGAGAAAGGCATGATTTACATCTGCATCGCCGACACGAGCAAGTACCACAAGGTGCTCGCGCCGATGGTGAAAAAAACGCTCAAAAAGGAATACGATAAGGAACTAGAACGACTCAACAACTGGTACAGCGAAAACGGGATCGAGCCCGGGTTCAAGATCGAAGACAGGTACATCATGGTCAACGACAGCGGGGCGGGCTATTTTCATGCGTTCGGGATCGGCGACCAGCGTGATATTCCGCACGTTTTCATCATGGACGGCGACCACCGGCTGCGCGGCTACTTCAAGGGCGAGCCGGAGAAAATGAAAGAGCTGATGGGCACGCTGCTCACCGAACGCAGGACCAACGAGTTCGCGAAGATACACATGAAACAGCGGAAGAAAAAAATGTGGAAGCGATACGCGGTTATCGGCGGGCTGGTCTGGCTCGGCGTGGAAGCTTTCAACTAACATTGCGCGACCCGCACGGCATGCCGTAGCGATATGAAATTCGCCGGGGTTGACGTTCAGGCGCACCGGTGCATATATTTGAGTATCAGGTTAACAGGGGGCTGCCATGGCGAGCGATGTTAAAAAAAGATTGATGAAAAACAACCCGGTGCATGTGGCGATCGGCGGCGAAAGCTTCGACACCGGGATTTCCCAGATATACAGGCTTCTCAGGAAAAACCTGCGTGGCCCGATTCTCCAGTTGAAACACCCGTTCGCGGTGCCGGCGCTGAGGTTCCCGGCGGCGTACTGCTGGGACAGCGCGTTCATCTCGCAGATATGGAAAGTCGTTTATCCCGAAATCGGCGAGCTGATCCTGCGCAACCTGCTGGAACACCAGAAACCGGACGGGCGGATACCGCACCTCGTAAGCCCGTTCAGCACTTCGGCCCTCTCGCAGCCGCCGCTGTTCTCATTCGCCATTTTCGAGCTGTTCCGCTACACCGCCAACAGGCCTTATCTCGAATACGCATACCCGGTGCTTAAACGCTACAACAAATGGTGGTGGGACAAGCGATACAACGGGGAACTGTTCTTCTGGAACCACCCCTACGAGTCCGGCATCGACAACTCGCCGCGTTTCTCCGACAGGGCCGAAACGGTGTTCGTCGATACGACGAAGATGGGCGCGGTCGATCTGAACTCGTACATAGCCGGCGACCTGCTATACCTGGAAAAGATCGCTGCCGTGCTCGGGCGCGACGACGAGGCGGCGGAGTTCCGCGCGAAACGCGAGCCGCTCCTGCAGCGCATAAACGAACTGCTCTGGTGCGCGGAAGACGGCATATACTACGATTACGATTTCATAAAGAAAAAACAGATCAGGATAAAAACCCTGGCGTCGTTTTTCCCGCTCTGGGCGGGCGTCGCGACGGAGCAAAACGCCGCCGCGACCATCGAGCGCTACCTCAGGAACAGCGGGGAGTTCAACACCGGCTGCCCGTTCCCGTCGGTGTCGCTGAGCGAGCCGAGCTTCGAGCTGGACATGTGGCGCGGCCCGAACTGGGTCAACACTTCCTACCTCGTCGTGAAGGGATTGCAGAACTACGGCGAAACCGGGTTCGCGGCGGACTGCGCATACCGGATCGCGAGCCTGTTGATCCGGACCGGCGCGCGGCGCGGCACGTTCTACGAGTATTACAATCCGCATACCGGCGACATCAACGACCTCACCCGCAAAAAGGGAAATCTCTACAAGCAGATAACGCTCGGCTCGACCCCGGTGCGCGAGTTCTGCGGCTGGTCCGGGCTCGCGCTCACCCTGCTGCTCGAAGACGTGTTCGGGATGGACATTGCAGAGAAAACGTGCAGCCCGGCGGCTATCACGCAGCTTGAGGACAAAAAGGTGCGGCTCAAACACCGCGTGCTCGGCATCGACTTCGAGAGCTGACCGCGCCGCCGCGCATAATCACTTATTCATTTCTTCTATAATCGCCTTGAGCACATCCGGGTGATTGGTCTGGATCGCGTCCGCGCCGGCATCGATGAGTTTTCTGTAAACTTCGGGAGTATCGTCTTCATCGGTCAGCGTGTTCACAAAAACCAGCACGCCGCGCGCATGCGCCTCGTCGATGAATGCGGCATCCGCTATGCCGGGCAGGACTTTTATCGCGACCGATGACGGGAACTCGGCGAGCAGCGGAGCAAGCTGCTCCTTTTTTACAACGTAAGGCCGCGCCGGGGCCGACGGGTCGAGCGCGAGGAATTTTTTCTGCAGACTGTTGTTGCTTCCAAGTACTATTTTGTCAGGATAAAAACCATATTTTTTCACCAGTTCGAGCGCGGACTCCCGCGGCGGCGCCTTGTGTTCGAACAGGATCCTGATTTTGCCCTGCATCGCCTCAAGCGCTTCTTCGAGTGTCGGTATGCGTGTTTTCCTGAACAGCGTTCCGTCGCCGAACCTCGCGCCCGCATCCAGCTTGCGCAGCTTCTTGAACGACATCAGCGACACCGGCCCGATCCCATTCGTGGTTCGCATTACATCGGGATCGTGCATCAGCACGGGCACACCGTCCTTCGTGTATCTGACATCCAGTTCGATATAATCGCAGCCCAGCTCTATCGCTTTCATGATTCCGGGAATGGTATTTTCCGGGGCCAGCATCATGGTTGTGCGATGCGCGATTATCATAATTTTTTTGTTTGGCCGCGATGTCGTGACGGGCGCCGCCGCGCCGCATGCCGCCGCTGCAACGAATATGAATAAAAATACTGCGATGGTTTTTTTCATGGCACCTCTCCCGCTTCAATTATATCCGCACGAACCGCAAAAACCAACAGTCCCTTTCCGGCTCGCTGCGGTCATGGTTCATAACTTGAGCTGATAGTATGCCGCCCGCCCGGTGTTGGTTTATAATGTACGTAATTTTTGCGGAGGTCTGGAAATGGGCAGAAGAATTCTCGCGGCGGTCGCCGCATTGATATTGATATCGGGCGTGGCGTTCGGGGCCGCCGATTATGAGGCGGACTGGGCATCGCTCGACGCGCGGCCTGTGCCGGGCTGGTTCACCGACGCGAAGTTCGGGATCTTCATCCACTGGGGCCTGTATTCGGTCCCGGCATGGTCGCAGAAAGGCAAATACTCCGAGTGGTACTGGTACTGGATGAACTTACCGGGATCGCCCGAGGCGCTGTTTCACGCGAAGGTTTACGGCGAGAATTTCGCATACCAGGATTTCGCGCCGATGTTCAGGGCGGAGCTGTTCGACCCCGCGGAATGGGCAGGGATTCTGGAAGGCTCGGGCGCGAAGTATGTCGTGCTGACATCGAAGCACCACGACGGTTTCTGCCTGTGGCCGAGCGAGTACAGCTGGAACTGGAACAGCGGCGATGCCGGGCCGCACCGCGATCTGGCGGGCGACCTCTCGCGGTCGGTGAAATCTCGCGGGTTGAAAATGGGGTTCTATTACTCGCTGTACGAGTGGTATAACCCGATGTACGTTCAGCCGGCCAAAGACGCCGTGTCCACTATGATGCAATACACCAAAAAGGGTAAAAAGAAAAAGAAGCGCGACCCCGAAGCGCAGATGAAAGAATACGTCGAGAAACACATGCTGCCGCAGTTGCGCGAGCTGGTGACGGCGTATAAGCCGTCTATGATCTGGACTGACGGCGAGTGGGATTACCCGAGCGGGGTGTGGCAGAGCGAGAAGTTCCTCGCGTGGCTGTTCAGCAAATCGCCTGTCGCCGACGAGATCGTGGTCAACGACCGCTGGGGCAGCGGCACGCGCGGCGTTCACGGCGGGTTCCACACAACGGAGTACGGGGATCTCGACGAGTTCGAGAAAAAACGGAAGGCGGGCCACCCCTGGGAGGAGTGCCGGGGTATCGGTGCGTCATTCGGTTATAACAGGAACGAATCGCTTAATGAGTACAAGAGCGCGGCGGAGCTGATCCACATGCTGGTGGATATCGTGAGTTTCGGCGGCAACCTGCTGCTCGATATCGGGCCGACCGCCGACGGGCGGATACCTGTGATCATGCAGCAGCGTCTGAGCGAGATAGGGAACTGGCTGGCCGTCAACGGCGAGGCGATCTACGGCACGCGCCCATGGCGAACCGCGACCGACGGCGAGTACGTGCGTTACACGTCGCGCGACGGCGCGGTCTACGCTATCAGCATGAAATGGCCCGGGCCGAAACTGGAACTGGCAGAGCCGAAACCCGGCGGCGATGTCGTGGTCACTATTCCGGGCGTCGAACAGCCGCTCACCTCCAGATTCGAGAACGGCAGGCTCATCATCGATGTGCCCGCGCTCACTATCGACAGGCTGCCCGCGCAGCACGCTTTCGTGTTCAAAATTACCGGAATAAAATAGCCCCGGCTGGAAAGTCCCCGGCTGGAAAGTCCCCGGCTGGAAAGTCCCCGGCTGGCAGGCACCGCCTGCTTTTTGTCCTCTTATGTCCTTGCTTCGTGGATGGATCAAGCTTGAATAATTTTAGTGTGTCTTTTGTCGTGTCATTGCTCGGCAGGCCTCCGGCGGTTCAAGGGGGGCTTTTGAAAAAGCCCCCTTGAAAATCCCCGCAAAACTTTCAGCCTGCATTTCTTACCAGCGCAGGTTAAAAATCGTGAAGCCGGATTCTCCTGAGGAGAATGTCTTCCGGCGGGTCGAGATCTCCCGAGCCCCCAATCCTTCGTTTTCAAGAGGCGCGGCAAGTGAGTGGTGAGGGAACATACTGTTGCGTATGTGACCGACCGATTTTTGCTGATTCATGCACAGAGCAAAGCTTGTGCATGTCACCCGCAGCAGCAGGATTGGCCTTATCACGATCTTACGGATTTACCTGTGAGAGATCCGGGTTAGGAGTGGATTACCCCTCCGGAAGCGGACGGGGTGTTCTTCTTTAATAAATAACAGGCGGAAAGGCTTTTGTGCCGGGATGAGAATTGCGTGAATTAAAAAGCCCGGCGGTTTTCGAGTTCCGCCGGGCTGAACATTCGCATTATCTATATAAGATATTAACCTTGTCAGTGTCCTTTGATCTGATCGACAATGACAGCGCCGAGGATTATCACACCCTTGATCATGTAGATCATTTCGGAGCTGAGTCCCTTTATGAGCAGGCCATTGTCGAGCACGCCGATAAGCAACGCGCCGAGGAAGGTTTTGAAGATATCACCCTTGCCTCCCAGCAGGCTCGCGCCGCCGACTACCACCGCCGCGATTGCGTCAAGCTCCCACATAACGCCGAACTCGGGGTTGCCGTTGGTGAACTTGAACGCCATGAGGATTCCGACCAGGCCGGCAAGCGATGCGTTGATCACATAGACAAGAATCTTGACTTTGCCGACGTCTATACCTGAAAGTTTTGTCGCTTCCTCGTTGCCGCCGTCTGCGAGCACGTAGCGCCCGAACCGGGTTTTTTTGAGAATGACTCCGAATATCACAACAACTATCAACATGAAAATGACAAGATAAGGAATCCCACCGATATTACCGCCCGTTACGAAATGCGTGTATTTTTCAATCGCCGTTCCGTTGATAAAGATTTTCGTGTTTCCGGATATGTATCGAGCCGCGCCGCGCGCGATCGTCATCATCGCCAGTGTGGCGATAAACGGAGGCACGTTGAACTTCACTATCGAATAGCCGCTGATCAACCCCGTAACAGAGCCGAGCAGAAGCGACAGGACTATCGCAAGCGGGATCGCCATGTGATAATTTTCCAGCAACAGCGAGAATATAACCGCGTTGAGCGCGACTATGCAGCCGACCGATATATCGATTCCGCCTGTTATGATTACAAGCGTCATGCCCGTCGCGATGATCACAACAAAAGCGATCTGCATCGGGATATTTGCGAGGTTCTGGGCTGTAAAAAAGCCCTCGCAAGAAACAGAAAAATAGATAAACATCAACACCAGCACTATATATACACCGTTGTTGATAACGAATTGTAGAGCCTTGTTCCGTTCTTTCATGAGCAAATCACTTCACATTTGTCAGAGTACCTGCGTTAAACAGGCCTACTAAATTAATTTTAAAAAAAACTCAAAATTTCAAGTAAAAACCGTATTAAATTTATGCCGCAACCCATTTTTTGCAGGCTGCGGCATAACAATTATTCAGCAAAAAACACTTCCGAAAACATTACTTGTTCAAATTCTCCGGATCAACCAGCCCGACCTTGACCGGAACCATGACCGTCGAACCGTCGAACTTGAGCAGTCCGTTCAGGTAGTTGTCGATTGTTTTGACTGTGATTTTACCGATTTCGAACGGGTACTGGATGACGTCCGCCTTCCATACGCCGTCCTGTTTGATCTTCTGCTGTGCCGCCGGAGCCGCATCGTATCCGATCAGCTTGATATCTTTCCCGCTTGCTATAATCGCGGCTTCCGCGCCCATCGCCATGTTGTCGTTAGCAGCGAAAACTCCCTTGAGATCCGGGTTCGAGAGGATCGCCGCATTCGCTACGCGCTCGCTCTCCTGCGTGTCGTCCTTGCCGTTTCCGTATGGTTCGAGAATCACAAGTCCGTTCTCTTTGGCGGTATCAACAAAACCGCCGACGCGCTGGATCACCGAGTCGGTTCCGGGCTGCTGCACAATTGCGATCTTCGAACCCGGCCCCGTGAGATCTACCATCCGCTTCGCTGCGATCTGGCCGCCCTGGTAATTGTCCGAAGCAATATGCGCAACGACTTTACCGCTCTTTGCCGCGATGTCCGCCGTGAACACCGGGATATTCTTATCATTTGCTTTCTTTATGATCGCGCCGACTCCCATCGAGTTCACCGGGCATATTACGATCGCGTCAACTTTCTTGAGCACGAGCGTGTCCATGTTGCGATCCTGTTTGAATTCATCATTGTCGGCGGAAAGGATAATTATGTCGTATCCCATTTCCTCCGCGCTCTGTTTGAGTCCTTTTTTAAGGGTAATGTAAAAATCATCATTTTCTTTAAGAAGCGTTACGCCAATGGTTTTCTTTCCCTCTTTTGCTGCTTCGCCTTCCGGCGCCTGGCCCTCTTCCTGTCCTGCCTGTTGCGAGCATGCGCCCACCAGCGCCACCATCATTGCGAACAGAATTACCAGAAACCAGGTTTTTCGTCCTCTCTTCATACTCCATTCCTCCTTGTTAATTAAGACCTTTAAATAATTATTTTTTCGTGCTGAAGTTTATCATATCGCCCGGCTTTTGCAAAGCAAAATGACACAAAGCGCGCCGTTATTTCGATTCAAGCACAATCGTCACCGGCCCGTGGTTCGCCGCCTCGATTTCCATCATCGCGCCGAAAACTCCCGATTGCACCCCCACATGCTCCGCGGCCCTTTCCTTGAACAGCTCATACAGCCTGTCCGCCTCGCCCGGAGCCGCCGCGCCCATGAAGTTCGGCCTGTTGCCCTTCCTGCAATCCGCCAGCAGCGTGAACTGCGATATCACAAGCAGCGAATACCCGAGATCCAGCGCCGACAGGTTCATCTTCCCCTCCCCGTCCTCGAATATCCTCATGTTCACTATCTTTTTTACCATGTATTCAACTTCTTTTTCCGTATCGCCATCCGCGCCCCCGAGAAACACCAGCAGTCCCGGCCCGATTCGCCCCGTCTCTTTCCCATCAACCGATACGCCTGCCGATTTTACCCGCTGAACTACCGCTTTCATGTTTTTCGCTCCATTCGGTTTTTCCGGCTAATTATATAAAATGTTCAATTTATTTTGCATCTGCAATAAAATTAGTAAAATCGATTCAGTCAGAAAAGGCGGAATTTTGGACCGGCCCGGAATATTTTACAACAAGCTCGTCGGAAATGCCGGATTGCAGATCACCGGCTCGATCGTCGTCACGCTCATCAATTTCCTGTCGCTGCCCTACATCGTAAGCAGGCTCGGCGAATCCGCGTTCGGGGTATACGCATACACCGCGATCATACACGGATACCTCGCGTTTCTCGACCTCGGCATCAGCACGGCGATGATCAAGTACGTGGCGGAAAGCCACGCGCGAGGCGAGCGCGAGCGAACATCGCTGCTCATCAACACCGCGATGTGGTCGAACCTCGCCATGGGCCTCGCGGGCGGCGTGTTGCTGTTCGCCGCCTCGCGCTGGATAGCCTCCGTCGCGCTGCATGTGCCCGATGACCTGCTGCCCGCGGCGATCACCGTTTTCCGCATCGCCGCAGTTTCGTTCCTGCTCAACATGGCAACCGGAATATTTTCATCGCTGCCCGCAGCTCTACAGAAATTCGGTCTGGTCAACCTGTTGAAAATCATATTCGGCGTGCTTAATGTCGCGATTATGATCGGCGTGCTTTACGCCGGCTGCGACGTCGTTGCGATGATGGCAGCCTGCACCGCGCTCATCCTCATCATGGTCATCGTCTACGCATGGCTCTGCATGAGGCTTGTAGAAGGATACCGCCCACGCGCCGAATTCGACTCCGCCGAGTTCCGCGACATGTTCAGGTTCGGCGTCTTCACGCTCGCCAACAGGCTCAACACCCTGCTGCTGACGCAGATGGACCGGTTCCTCATCGGGCTTTTCCTGCCGATCGAAATGCTCACCTTTTTCATTATCCCGGCGACATTCGCGGGCTATATCCTCAAAGTTCCGCTGATTGTGCTACAGGTCCTGTTCCCGCTCGTGTCCGAAATACAATCGATTCATGAAAATCCGCGCGAGGCCCTCCGCGCAATCCAGCTCCGCGGCAGCAAATATTTTACGCTATACGTTCTCCCGCTCTGTATCCTTACCGCAACATACTCGCGCGCAATCCTGACACTCTGGGTCGGTCCCGAAATCGCCGCTCAAAGCTCGCGCATCCTACAGCTTCTCGCCATCGCATACTTCATCTCATCGACCCACTACGTGCCCTCAACCATACTGAACGGCATCGGCAAACCGCAGATCAACGCTTACATACTGCCGGTCGCAGGCGTACTTAACCTCGCGCTCTGCCTGCTGCTGATACCCCGATACGGCATCAACGGCGCGGGTTACTCTCTACTGATATCCATGTCGGCGGTCATTCCCGCATTTGTAGTGTGGACGCAGGCCCGATTCATCGGCGTGAAGCTCACCGAATACGCCTGGCAGGTGATCATCAGGCCTCTCGGCGTCGGGCTTGTCACCGCCGCTTGTTTCTTCAGATTCGCGCCCCGCGTCCCATCGCTCGCCGGGCTGCTGCTCAACTGCGCGGTCTACACAGCAATCTTCTACACCACCTGCATTGCCACCGGCGCAATCGACCGCGAAGACCGCGCCCGCATCACCGGCTTCATCAAGCAGAATGTCGCGAAACTCCTGCCTTGACCGGCAATTTAAACTGCATTTCTCACCAGTGCAGGTTGAAAAATTGTGAAGCCGGATTCTCCTGAGAAAAATGTCTTCCGTCGGGGCGAGGTCTCCCGAGCCCCCAATCCTTCGTTTTCCAGAGGCGCGTCGAGTGAGTGGTGAGGAAGCATACTGTCGCGGCTTATCCATGCACAGGTCAAAGCTTGTGCATGTCACCCGATGTAAATATTTCCAGTAATATCAAAGCCTCTGGCTGTATCCTGGGATGGTGTTCATGCACATAGCGGAGCTTGTGCATGAATCAGCAAGAACACAAACACGAGCAAAACACACCCCTCGTTACGATGCTCTGCGTCGTAACGAGATAGCCGGGCGCTCTGCGCCCATGAGTTTTATATGGAAATGGCAGGCTGGATTAATGAACGCGGAGCGTTCAGATTCGCATTCCCACGCGGAGCATGTGAGCGAGATATTGGTTGCTATTCGTCATATTAAGCAGCGAGTTCCCTCCTTCTATGGAATGACAACAGGCATGCGGGCTTAACAGCCCGCATAGTCGGGATTGCCGCGTCGTTCGACACGCGACAGGCATGTCTCACTCCTCGCAATGACATGGCAAAAACGCACAAAAGCATATTTGAGCAAGAAATACCCACGTAGTGAGTACGTAAAAGGCCAAAGAGCGGCCTGGGCCGTCAGGCGGTGTCTGCTCACCCGATGTAAATATTTCCAGTAATATCAAAGCCTCTGGCTGTATCAGGGGTTGGTGTTCATGCACATAGCAGAGCTTGTGCATGCCACCCGGCACAATGACAGAACAAGAAACACTAAGGGGTATTCACAAAACGGACTGTCCACGAAGCAAGATCGTAAAAGGACAAAAAGCAGGCAATGCCTGCCGCCGCGCAATAACAGAGAAAAATAACACTAATGTATATCTTCAGAAAACACCGTTTCATGAAAAAAACCAGCAAAGGACAAAAAGCAGGCAATGCCTGCCGAGCAATGATGACAACAAAGAGAGACATCGCATTGTGCGCATGCCGGGCCGGGCAATCGGTGATCAGTCCTTGTTTTTCCGGTTCTTGTCGAGATAAGTGACTTCGCCGATATCGTCGATCCAGCCTTCCTTGCGCCCGAAATCGTAGATTCTGCGATACTTGACGTAATCCTCGGGCTTGACCGGCACGAAGTGACCGTTGATGGCGTAGAAGATAAACTGAAGCTGCGGGAAATCGCGGTCCTTGTGTATGTTGAGCATGATATCGCGCAGCTTGTACATCGTTCCCCTGTCCATATCGCTGCGCAGAATCATCGGCATGTTCGTATACTCATCGCTGCAAACCAGCGGCACGATCTCTTTCTGGAATCCCTTATCTTTGTTGGTCGCGAACTTCATGTCGATCTTCAGCGCGATGAACGCCTCGATGTCGCCCGCCATCAGCTCTTCCATCCTGCCCTCGACGCTGCCGAACCAGCCGGGAATATTGAAATACTCTTCCGCGCTCTGGATAATGTCATAGTCGAACAACAGCATCTCGCCGACCGGGTTGCTCTTCGCGCTGTGCCCGTACCCGATGGTTTTCCCCTTCATCGCGGCGAGCCTGTCCGCGGGCTCCTTGATCTGTAGATACGGACTGTCTTTTCTGACAAAAAGACACGACCTGTCGTATTTCTTTTTGTCAATCTGGAACGTTGCCAGCGGCATGAAAGCCATCCCCTCTTCTTCCAGCCTGAACATGGTCATCACCGTTACGACCGAGATGTCTATCTGGTGATCTTCATCCAGCGTTTTCAGCCAGTCGAGCGTCTGCCTGAGCGTCGGTTTCTCGAACGGCAGATCTTTGGTTGTCATTACTTCTATCGGCTTGCCTATCTTCTCGCCCACCTTGGACCACATATCCTCGATCTGCTTGAACACCGCCGTGGACTTCACCGGCAGAAAGAAATAAAGCTGTTTTTTAGCCTCCGTACCTTCCTGGGCAACCGCAGCCGCCGCAGCGACTGTCGCGAATATCGTCAATATTAAAATGATTACTCTTCTTCTCATAACACATCTCCCTGCAATTCTTACAATATTGTAGTTATTTATACATGGAAACAACAACAATTTCACTTACACCGTCGTTTTTTGTTCCGAGCGGCTCCAACACCGTGAAATATTCATGTTGATTATCGGGCGTGGAACGATAGAATACAGGGAACAACCGGAGGTGCGTATCATGGCGGGGATTTTCGAGGTAAGACCGGCGTGCAATTATGACGAATTCAAACAGATGACGCTGAACGCGGGCAACGCTTTCAGTTGCAGGCCGGAATTTTTTTATGATATGAACACGCATTCGCCGGGCCACAAGCTCGCGAACACGAGGCTGGCGATCCTGGACGGCGAGATCGTCGGCAATGTCAACATATTATCACGGCGGTTTCGCGCGGGACACGGCGAGCTTCGCATCGGCGGCATCGCAGATGTGAACATGAGGCCGGAACTGCGCGGCAGAGGTTACGCATCGGCGGTCCTCGAAGATTGCATCGCATACATGACATCCGAGGGCTACCACGTGAGCCTGCTGTTCGGCAACCGCGTCAACTTCTACACCCGCGCCGGCTGGCAGCAGATTCCGCGCCGCATATTCATGCTCGACGCCGCCGCGATGCCGCCATGTACGAACAATTACGAGGTCAGGCGGATAGATTTCCTCAAGGCTATGAACTACCTCGATGAATTCAGGTCGCACCGTCCGGTCGCGGAACACGGGCTGATGGTGCGCGACGATGCATACCGCGCGGGGCTGACCGCATGGCATGCCTACCGGAACCCGGTTTCGCTGCTCGCGCTCGCGGACGGCCACAGGGTCGGACTCTGCATGCTGGAGAAAGATAAAGATAAAATGCGGATCGATGAATGCCACTGCCTGCCCGGCCATGAAGCGGCGACCGCAGGCCTGCTGCGCGCGGCCCTGGACCTTGCGCGTGAATCCGGCTGCGGACACGTGCGCGGGTTCATGCCGGGTTCACACCCGATCGCGAAACTGATGCTCGATTCCGGCGGCGAAACCGGTCACGAAGATAACCTCATGGGGATGATACACAACGCGGACGCGATCTACCGCGAAACCGGGCTCTCGCCGCACGGCGGCGGACTGTTCGAGACCTCCGCGCCCCTTTTCGAAATGCTCGCGGGCGAGGACGAGTTTCTCATCTGGGACACGGATAAGTTCTGATTCTGCGGATACCTGTTGATCATCAGAATAAATATTGAATCACTACAAGGGCTTTATCCCCGACTACACGAGGCTGTCGAAAAAATACATCGCAGAGAGTCTGTCATCCTGAACGCAGTGAAGTATCTTGCTTGTGGAACTTATTATTGAGATTCTTCGTTCGCTGACTCGGAATAACAGAATGAGGGTTTTTCAACAACCTCTTCCGCAGGTATGACAACATATGTTACCTTAGCCTCCCGGAGCCTTCCGGCCCGAGACCTATCCGGCCCGAGACCGGGCGCATCATCTTTTTCGATATTCGGGTTTGAAATCCGGCGGCAGAACGGTCTTGAACCGCCTTATGCGCCAGTTGTGAATCAGCGCCGTCCTGAGCAGGTTGGGGTCCGGGTTGGTCGCCATCGGGTGCCCGACGGCTTCCATGAGCGGCATATCCGAACTGCTGTCCGAATAAAAATAGCAGTCGGCAAGATCGATCCCGCGCTCCTGAACATATTCCCGCGCGAGTATCAGCTTTCCTTCTTCATAGCTGAACGGCTTTTCCGCTTCCGCGAGCATCTGCCCGTTGTCATATCGGATTCGAAGCGCATACGTGTAGTCAACATCAAGGAAATCCGCAAGCGGCTCTATCAACGGCAACAGGCTCGCGGTGAGCAGAACCACCTCGACCCCGTTTTTCTTGTGCTCGCATATCTCCCTGTACGCCATCCGATAGATATTTTTCCGGATATACCTGTCGAACAGCCCTGCCCCGATCTCCTCGATCTCGGCTTTCGACCTGCCGACGAACTGGCTGAGGCCTTTCATCACGAGATCGTCGTATTCCACCGAGCCGGTCTTGGAATCGATGTACGCCCTGATAATGTCGATGACGTATTGCGGCGATGCCGACTCACCCCGGTCAAGAAACATGTAGCGCGCAAGCATGATCCCGCTCGCACCCCTCAGGATGGTGTCGTCAACATCGAAAAACGCTACTGACTTTTTCTTATTATCGGTGGTCATTGTTATAAAAGGCGCGGACGTTTCATCAGTCCGCGCCTGAATCTGCCGGCTTGATTTATCCTTCTTCCATCAGGAAGTTATTCACGCGCTGCATCAGTCCGCCGATCTTGATGCTGTATTCCGGTGTTCCGCGCGACGTGACAAGACCCTGCTTGTTCGCGTCCAGCGGCCCCACCTGGTTCGTCAGAACCATAAGCGCCGATTCAAGATCCTTGAAATCCATTGAGCAATACGGTCGCCTGTTCGTGCGCCCTTTAATGCCCTTGATCACGCCCTCATTTATCTTTATGTACGCCGCCGGACCTTCGGGAAGCACAAGGAACTCGACGATCTTCTTATGCGCCGTTTTGGTCATTCGATATACATACTCATCCCCGCCCCTGCTCATTTCCTGAAGCGCGAACGAGACCATGTATATGAGCATCCGCACTTTCAGCTCTTTTTCGGCTTCATTCTTGCACTTGTATTCCGGCATCAGCATCTTCAGCTTCATAAACAGCTTCAGCAGGAACTTAATCAGTATCACCGGATGGTTCAGCCCCTTTATGCTCGGCAGCACCATCTTGCCCGCAAAGAAATCGTTCATCAGCTTCACTTCTTTGAAGGTCATCGTGATAAGCGGGTTCGCATGCTTGCCCTGTTCCACCTTCAGCGTGCCGTTCTCGAAAAGCACATATGCCGCCGGCGACCCCGTTTTCACCTGCAACTGAACGGCAAAATTCCACGGCGCGATCATCTTTTTTACTTCTTCATCCGATTCCGCAACCTCTTCCAGCAACGGCAATGCAGCCTTGAGAAATGTGGTGGCTCTGAGTATCTCAATTTCCTCAGGTGTAAGTGTTTTAGGCTCTTCTGCCATAATTTCCCCCCTCCGATGTGACTTCTATACATATTCCAACCTGTGTGACAATTCTCAAAGAATAACATAAATCATAACCACTCACAAGAAAAAACCCGCCGCCCGCCCGAACTTCAACACAAAAGCGGCCTGCTCCTCCGTTTTCCTCTTACAGCAAACTTTCCGCTGCAGCGGCGGGCCTGTCGCCGGTTTTTATCAGAATTATGTAAACAGAACGCGGGTCGAGCGCATATAATGATGAGAATCTACATCGGAGTAACGACGAAAGGGAAACAGCATGAAGAGATACCGGCTATTATTTCCACTGATTTTACTTGTGGCGCTATGCGCCGCCGCGCGCGCTGAGGACACCGGCGGTCTGCTCACGCTACAGGAATATTACAATTACGATAAAAACCTGCCTCTGAACACAACTATCGTGCTCGAAGAGGAGCAGCCCACGTATACGGTGTACAGCGTCGAGTTCGACAGCGTGTGGGGCCGCAGGCTTCCGGGACTGTACATGATCCCGAAAAACGCGAAACCGCCCTACCCGGCGCTCGTGTTCGGGCACGGGTTCCTCGGCAGCAAAAACTCGCTTAAAGAGAATCTCGGCCAGCTCGCGGCAAACGGGATGGCGGCGGTCGCTACGGATATGTGGTATCACGGCGAGCGCAAGGTCGAGGGCAAAAAGATGTACGGGCGCGACCTTTATTCTATGCGCGAAGGGCTGGCGTTGTCGGCGGTGGACCTGCGGCGCGGAATAGATTTTCTCGAAAGCCGCGATGAAATAGACAGGAGCAGGATCACGTTCGCGGGCGGCAGCATGGGCGGAATCCTCGGCGCGCTCGCCGCGGGCATGGATCAGCGGTTCAAAGCGCCGGTCCTGGCCGTCGGCGGCGGCGACTGGAAATATCTCATCGAAAACAGCCTCGTCGCCCAGGTCGAACTGAAAGTCACATACTCCGAGGGCAAAAAAATGGCTCGCGACGCCGGCAGGATTCTCGCCCCGGCGGACCCGCTCAATACCGCGCATCTTATCTCGCCCCGGCCTCTTCTTATGATCAACGCGAAACACGACGTACTGGTCAACCCTTACTCGAACAAAAAGATGTTCGTCCGCGCGGGCGAACCAAAAAAAATCATCTGGCTCGACGCCGGTCACAACCTTCCGCTCGACATCGCTTTCGATCTCATCAACGACTGGTATGGAAAATATTTAATCGGCAATGAGATGCCGGATTTTACCTCCTCCGTGGAAGGATTCGAAACCGACCCTGTAGACATCAACTTGAGCATGAAAATCAGGCCGCCCATACCCGGCATCAGTTATGCCGAATATATGGCTTACGACCCGACCGCGCCGCTGCTCAGCTTCCGCGATTCCACGCCGTCGGACAACCCGAATATAACCCGCTTCAATATCAATTACATGAGTACGCACGACCGCACCGTGCATGGCGTTCTGAATATCCCGACAGTCGGCGAAGCCCCTTACCCCTGCGTCATTTACGTGCAGCCCGCCGGTGCGGATGCGGCAGACGCCGGCCTCGTTGCAGACGTGCTCGCCCGCAACGGAATCGCAAGCGTTTCAGTCGATCTGTACAGCTTTGACAGCAATAAGTATGGCACCTTCGATTCGATTTTCGCCGCTCCGTACCGGACACGCAACACTATTGTTCAAACGGTGCAGGATTTGAGGCGTTTAGTCGATTTTCTGCAAAAGACTGAAACTATAGTTATACAAAGTTTAACAATCATAGGCATGGATACCGGTGCTGTGCCTGCGCTGATAACCGCCGGACTCGACGAAAGGATAGCCGCGGCAGCGGTTTTCGAGCCAAAAATCGACTTGACAAATATGATAAACAACAAATCCTTGGAAAACGCACCGCCAGGACCTGCGCTTGCACCTGTCGATGTCCTCTACTACATGAAAAAAATCGCGCCCCGACCGGTGCTGGCTGTTGCCGGCGAGTCGAGCGCCGGAGCCGTTGAAGCGATATCGTCAGCCGGCGAATCATCTGTAATTAAAAAACAGGCCGGCAAACCCGGCACGGCGTCCTCCGGCTACGAGCTCAGGGCGCTTATCGAATTCCTTCGCGACGTCTATTCCGGCACATTGACCGGGGAAGCGAAAAGCACTGCTGAAACCGGCTCGCCCGATAGCGGGCCTGTTGATAAAATTGCCGCGAAATATGGTGAGATAACCTTGAAGAAACCGGAACTATTGCCGCAAAAGCTTGAATGGAAGAAATCCGGCGATAAAATCGTTCTGCATGTGCGTATCGACAAAAATAAAGCCAATAAAGCAAGTGTTATTGCGGATATTATTTCAGACAGACTGAAAACACACATTCTGCTGCTCGATAACGGGAAAGGCTACGATAACCGCGCCGGAGACGGCATTTTCACCGGCAGCTATGATATGAAAAGTTCCGGCGGCGGCAAAATCAGCGTGGCAATCGGCGGACTCGGCGAAAACGGCGAAATCATCGCCGGCGAAACGGTTTGCATTGAGCCATAAAACCACATGTCTGAATATAAAACCTTTTAGTCATGCCGATTATCATAAATAACATTGAATCCTGCATGAATGGCTTTCCGGCCCGCGCGCCCGTCATTCCTGCATGCAGTCAGCAGGAATCCAGGAAACTCCGTTTAGTTATTCTATTTTTATTCTGATAATCAATATAAGACAATATAAGGGCCTGATATTCGACAGCCCCCCCGGGCCGAAGTTCACGGATAGAAGGCCTCCGGCGGCTCAAGGAAACCTTTTGAAAAAGGTTTCCTTGAGAATCCTTCCAAAACTTTTCGAGAGCTGAAAGCGAAACGTGCCTTCGTCTCGTTTCGCTTTCAGCTCGACTTTTCAGAGGGAATCTATATGGAACGTTTTCCGCCGAAGTGAACTTTCCCTTGTTGATCATTCCCGCGCAGGAGACTGTTGAAAAATTCCAGCTCTGTCATTCTGAGGAAGCGCAGCGACCGAAGAATCTCTGACCAATCGCTCCCATCGTCTCGGCGCTCCCACCGAGACGAGCTCCTTCGCTGCGCTCAGGATGATAAACTCTCAAATATACATATTTCAACAGCCTCGAAAGCAGGAACCCTCTCTTTATTATGCCATACAGCAACCATGCGCAACGATGTCATGGATGCCGACCGGCATATATACACTATCGTCATTCCCGGCGGGAATCGGGAAACCGCGCTTATTCAGTTGCCGTAAGGTGTCATATTCAATGTTGTAGTTACAGCATTGCCACTGCTTTGATCGTCATCATCTCGATAGTCGCGTCCATCACCTGCAACAGCTTGGCGTCGCGCAAGTATTTTTCGAGATTGTATTCCTTCGAGATACCGTAGCCGCCGAGCACCTGGATCATCTCCGAGGTGTGGCGCATCGCCTGGTTGCAGGCGAACACACGCGCCGCGGCGGACATTTTCAGGTCGCCGAGGAACTCGTTGGCGAGCGTCCAGCTCGCTTTCCAGAGCAGGCCACGCGCGGCCTCGATCGCCTGGAAGCATTCGAACAGCCGGAACCCGATCGCCTGGTGCTGGATGATGGGTTTGCCCCATTGCACGCGCTGTTTCGCATACGCGAGCGCTTCTTCGTATGCCGCCCGCATCAGGCCCAGCGCGAGGTAGCCGACGCCGATATTGCCGACGGTTTTGATCGCGTTGTGGATCATCGGGAAATTATCGCCCGGCGGGATCAGCATGTAATCTTCCGGAATCCGCACATTGTCGAAGTAGAGCTCGGACTGGTTGAGCGCGCGCATGCCGAGCTTGTCGAGCGCGCGGCCATGCGTTGTGCCCTCGGATTTCGGAACGAGAAAAACGCCCGAGCCCTTTATACCCTTTTCGGGGTTCACGCAGGCGAACAGCAGGAACAGGTCGGACACGCCGCCGTTGCTGACGAACCCCGACTTGCTGCCGTCGATGACCCAGCCGTCGCCGTTCTTTTTCGCCGTGGTCGCGTGATGCACGCACGGGTCATAATAGTTGCTGCCATCCGATCCGATGTCAGGCTCGCTGCTGCCCCACGCGGTGATGTGCTCGGCGCGAGTGTCCGCACAGTAGGGTTTGACGAATTTCTCGACAAGGTCCTTGCGGTTCGGCGTCAGCACGCTGATGAACAGCGGCACGACAGGCGCAGCGAGCAGGGTGCCCGTGATGCCGATGCCGCCGACGGCCAGCTCTTCCCATATCAGGCCCATCGTCTGCGGGTCCAGTCCCAGCCCGCCGAACTCTTCCTTGATCCCCATCTTGTGGAAGCCCAGCTCATACGCCTTCGCCATCGTGTTTTTGTAATGCTCGCTTTCGAACGCCGCCTCCGGGTCCGCCATTTTGTCGAGCTCCATCTCCGCGGGCCGGATAACCTCGCGCGCGAACTTGCGCGCCAGCATCTGCAATTCTCTCTGGTCCTTCGTTGGTTTCAGGTCTATCATTTATCGAATCCCCAATCCGTACGCGAGAACGAATACGGAAGAAACACCTCCGGGTCCGCCTCCCCGACAACCTCGCCGGGCTGCATACGTGTTATTCCTGTGAAAAAGTACGAAGCGATCGGATTCTTGCATCTGACTTCGTACCACGGATCATGAATCGATTCCTCGAACGTGATCTGCCCGCTGCCCATCTCGAATTCCTTGTATTCGATCTCCGTCCGCTGCCGGACCAGCAGTACCGGCCCGTCGAAACCCGGCTTGAGCGACGCTGCCGGCATGAACTTGAACAGGAACGTCGGCCCGACCTTCAGCGGCGGCTCGTCCATTTTCATCGTGAGCTGCGTGCTGATGGTGACAAACCGCACCCCGTGCCGCTCCGCCCAGCCCTCGACCCTGTCGCCGTTGCGCTCAAGGCTGATGCTGCCGTCCTTCTTCGGGAACCCGTAGATGTCGCGCCCGTTGTAAATCCGGTCGTCCGGCCCGTCGAGCGGCATTTCGAGGCAGTAGTTGCCCACCTCGCCCTTGTACTGACAGCGGACGAACAGGGCGGACTCCTTGTAACCGGGCCCCAGGTTCGTATCCGGGAAATGCGAGATGTAGCTCAGTGCCCACGGCTCGGCTGCCGGTTCGAGCGGCGGCGGCAACAACCGCGCGATTATCTCCGGCTCGGTCTCATACATGATCCCCAGCATCTTCGCGCCCGGAAACTCCCGGACTGCGAAACCGTAATACCTGTCTATCTCTTCCTGTGTTTTAACGAAACCCATAAAGCTCTCCCTCCACGACGAACCCGCTTCAGAATGCCGGGCCGCGATGTCATTATTTAATTTTTGTAATGATTCAACAGTTTTGCGAAAACAACGCCCGTCGGCTGACCGATCGGTCAAACAACGCACGATTATATTAACCGATCGATCAAATTCTGTCAAGCGAGTAGCCGAAATTTTGTAGTATAGGTAAAAAAGAAAGCGGGCTCGACGCTTGAACTGCGTTTCTCTGTGAGAAATCCGCGTTAATGGCGATTGTGCGTGAGTATGAGGATTCTATCACGCCGAAGCAGGTTCCGCTTTTTATATTGACTATCAGAATAAAAATAGAATAACTAAACGGAGTTTTCTGGATTCCTGCTGACTGCATGCAGGAATGACGGCAGGCGCTTCGTGTCGTATTCCATATTATCTATGATAAACAGTATATTCGAGAAGAATACCCTGTCCGCTTGCGGCGGAGTAAGGATTGCCGGTGTTGAATGGCAATATTGTGGAGAGAAGCGCGCTTGTCGCGCTTCTCGTCGAGAAGTTTTGAAAGAGTGTGAGAAACCTTTTTCAAAAGTTTTCTCGCGAGTTTTGATACCTCGTCAGCTTGCGGCAGGTTCCACTTTTTATTTAAACAGCTTAAACTGCCCGGATTCGGTGCGGGCGGATTTCATGATGGCGGACATGGCTTCCGTGATGTCGGGGTGCTGCGCGGCGACGTTGTTTTTCTCGGCGGGGTCGTCGGCGAGATTGTACAGTTCGACCGGCGCGTCGTGGTTGCTGTTCAGCTTGACGCGCCGGTCGAACTGTACAAT
>Ga0116162_10000469_pt1 | contig 28992 bp, 31 predicted proteins | sample AD_UKC105_MetaG_FD_89875 | JGI IMG/M metagenome (GOLD analysis project Ga0116162, IMG submission 89875) | Active sludge microbial communities of municipal wastewater-treating anaerobic digesters from Hong Kong - AD_UKC105_MetaG | ecosystem: Engineered > Bioreactor > Anaerobic > Digestate...
GATAAATACTGAATCCCATTTGGTGATACCTACAAAGAATGATATTAGATATGATGCGGATGATTTATTCAGAATACAATAAAATGTCAGTACGATGAGAAAGCTTAAAAGCATTTCCAATTCTGCATTAATAACCATATAAACGGTATAGCCATTGAAAGAGAGGAAAAGAAGTGCAAGCCGGGACATCTTTTCTGATAAAAAGTGTGTATAAATTCTGTAGGTTAAAAACAGATAGGGGATGAACAGGATAATGTTTAGATATAGAGCCGTACTATATATTGGGTCAAATAACTGGGTTCTATTAAAAGGAGTGAGAAATGATAAAAGGAGAGGATAAAGTGGTAAAATTTTAAAATTAAAGCCTGGAAAATTTCCCTGAAGATAATCAAATACTCTGGGCATGAAATTCCCGACGTAGTCGGCCGAAGGTGTTTCAAAATAATTGAAATAATACAGAGAATAGCCAAATGTTACAGCAATGAGAAAGTATGTAATCCTTTGATCAAAAAAAGCTTTAATTTTCGATTTTTTAATATTATTTAACATAATGATCGTAGATGTGGTTTTTCATGAAAATTATTAAACATAAATTATAATAAATTAAAATCAATCAACTAAAAAACAGTAACTTAAACGTTAATTCAGTGTTTTCATCTTAATAAATTATTTTTTAATCGAAATATCACTAAATTCGGTATTGACACCCCAATTTATGCTATTATAATTTCTGTAGATTCAGAAACTATTTGTGGAGGTATGAGTATGTTTCATAAAAATGGAATAATTATTACCTGCTTCCTGGCCATCGCGCTCCTTTTGTCAGCATCATATCTTAAAGCTAATAAGTCTTCAGTAGAGATTATTGTTCCTTCAGAGGCATCTAAAGGAAGTGTTATAACCATTAAGATAAATATTCATCACAATGGGAATAACCGGTTTCACCATACTAACTGGGTCTATGTAAAAGCGAATGATAAAGAAATTGCCCGATGGGATTTTACTTCTAAAAATCTACCCGGGAACGAAAATTTTTCAGAAGAAGTTCAATTCACTCTAAATGAAGACACAAAAATTGAAGCTATGGCAAATTGTAATCTTCATGGGAGCTCCGGCCCGCATACAATAACGATTAAAGCTAAATAACTTTAAGGAGAGTTATATATGGAGATAGGCGGAATTTCAATAGTGTCCTTGCTGGGGCTACTAAACCTGCTGCTCGTTATTTTCCAGCTTTTAAGTGGTTTGCATATTATAAAAGTTAAAATTGGAATTCATAAAAAAAGCGGTGCACTTCTTTTTTGCACCGCTTTGCTTCATGGTATAATGGCTTTTATTTTAAACATGTAACAAATATGTCACTTTCCTATAAATGGCACCAGCATTGTATTACATTTTTTCTTTTCGCGGGCGGGCTTCATTTACTCTCATATTCCTTCCCATGACCTCGCTGCCATTCAATGATTCAATTGCTTTTTGAGCCTCTTCATTGTTTGGCATTTCTACAAATCCGAACCCTCTTGATCTACCTGTGTTCCGGTCAAAGACGACTTTTGCAGAACTTACCTCACCATGCTGTGCAAAAACATCTCTGAGTGAATCATCGGTCATGTCATAAGAAAGATTCCCGGCGTAAATGTTGACTGTCATTTCATACCTCGTAGAAGTTGATTAAATTAAATCGTTTTGCTCTCGACATTATCATTTTGAAAACACATAACGCATTACAGGTAATGTGTTTAGATGATTGTCAGATTTAATCTTGTAAGTGGATTATTGGGGAAAACAATTTAATAGCTTTTTTTATTCTCCAAATCACAAGAAGATCAAGCAAACGATAAAACTATTAACAATAAACAACAACAATATCGAAAGTCAAGTAAAATTAATATTGCAAAAAATTATTAATTTAATAATGATAGATGAAATGCTGGATTAAAATATTTGAAAGGGGAGAAAACTGTGGAATCAAACTTTTTTAAAATCATGGATGATTTTGATCTCACTAGATTTAAAAAAACGTATGGTATAACATGGCTATTTCTGGGAATCGGGATCATCCTGTATTTCCTTTTCCTTATTGCGGCTTTCGCAACAGGATTAAAAAGTTTTTTCTTTCTGCTGGTCCATAACATTGGAATGATTTTATGTTTTATTTCATTATGCCTTGGTTACGCTACTGTTTATTCTTTATCAACACGTTCAAATGAAATTTCCGGATTGTTTACAATTTTTAAGAAGTCATTGAAGTATGTTCCATATATACTTTTAACATCCTTTGTAATCGTATTGGGAATAACGCTTATAATTCTGATCGAAGTCGGGCTAAGTACACTTGGTTTGCTTCCCCAAGCAGGACCATTTATTGTATCATTGTTAACACTCCCAATGTTTCTGGTAAATCTTTTTTGCGCCACAAGTGCCCTTATCGCTATTGTTGTCATCCCCCCGATTATTGTCGAAACGTCCACTCTCAATGATCTGGTGTCTACATTAAAAACATTAATGAAAGAACGGTGGTTGAGCATCTTGTCCTATATTATAATTTCCTGTTCGGTCCTTGCAGTATGCCTGATGGTGATTTATTACATATCGGGACATGCTATCGGAGTGACAAAATCGATCCAATGGAATATAGGTTCACAATATCCCAAGGCTCTTGAGGTAATTGCCATGAAATCATTTTTTTCTGATATTGCACAAAAGATCGCTCCGGACGCTGAAAAACTCGGACTTATGGGAAGTTATAAGATCGGACCATTCCCCTATTCACTATGGTTAACCTATATTGTCAGTGCAGGTTATATAATCGGATTTTCCCTGATAATATCATTTCCTCTATCAGTTTATTTCAAAATTTCGTCCCTGTTTTTGGGAAGATTTTTTTCGAAAAGCCAGGGAAGCTGAGGATGTTATGAATCTAAATCTTCCGGCCTGCGTTCAGGGATGGATGAGGGTTTTTTACCTGAAGCAAAAAATTTTTTCGTTAAATACAGTCCACAATAACAGTGCCCGTATTCTTCCTGGTCAGGTTTGCAGTATGCACAGGGACAGATGATGTCCCTGTCGCGCGACCTGGTCCCGGACGCGTCTCGACAGGGACATGAATAATAACCGTATCTGTTATAATTTACCGTCAGTCCTTCAACAAGAATGGATATAAATTCTTTATCAGGGTTTAATTTCCATCCCTGTTTTTTTGCGACCATGGAGATAAATAATTGCGTATCTTCAGAGGTTTTCGTCTGCGGCATGGTTCCGTTCAACCTTTTATAATAGTTTTTTTGCCCATTCTTCCTGATTAAATCCGCGCAGATATTCATTGCCATTAAGGACGGCAAAGGGGAACCCTATCCGTGTTGTAAATTTATCGGAAAGAGCTGATTTGACTTTTTCTTTTAATTCCATATCGAGTAAATCAACATAGATATATTTAAAACGAATATGATTATCCCGAAGGAACATCAGACTTCGCTTGCAAAATCCGCAGGTTGAAAGCGCAAAAACCGTTATCTCGCATGGAACGTTCGATCCATCTTCATCAATATAGTCAAGAGACTCGAGCATTATTATACCTCTAAATAATAATGGGATATCAAAAGGAAGGTTTGCTATAATAAAATCATGATAACGAAAAATTACATAAATTCGTAGAATTCATGCAACTCCCTGTCAGCATAAAATATAATGTTTCTGAGATGGATAAAACTGTCAAGTTCCATTTCAAAGAACTCGATAGCCATTCCATTGTCTTCGAGGCGAATAACTTTACCATTTATGTTGATTGATAGATTGGTGGTGGAGCCGCTCAGAGTGATAGTTATGTCCACTGTCGTGTTTACAGGGAGTTTTTCTGTACAATTAAGCAGAAGGCCCTTTAAACTGAGGTTGCTAATCGTTCCGGTAATAGTTTTGTCATTGTATTTTACCGTTGCTTCCGATCTGAATTCAACTCTTGTTTTATTTCTTTTATCTGTTTGTTTTGCCATAATTTTATGTTAGCAGTCCCGGACAATAAAATCAAGAAAAATTCATAAAATTTATGAGAGAGCTTTATGCACACCTTTTAAAAGTGAGTGAGCATTCACCCCGAGATCCGGGAGATAATACCCACCCTCAAGTATAATGAATATTTTCCCGCCACAATGTTTTCTGGAAAAGGCCCCCGCAATTTCTCCAATTGTTTCATAATCCTCAGTTGTCAGGTTCGCGCCCCAATCCTTTATGTACTGATCAAAACCGGCAGAGATCCCGATAACATCCGACGGGCCTGCGCCAGCCAGGGTATTTTCTGTTGTTTTAATAAAGTCATCTCTGTTTGATGATTGAATATTATATACTGAAACAGCTTCGTTATTTTTAAAGATCGCATCAGTGCCGTCCCCAAAATGAAGATCGATATCAAGAACAACAGCCCTGTTAATCTGGTTAGTGCTTAGTAATTTCATCAATGCGATTCCCATATTGTTGAAAAAGCAAAAACCCCAGTTATGATCCGGGTTCGCATGATGTCCCGGAGGCCTGATAACGGCAAAAGGAAGAAAACCTTCTAAAGATAATTCAGCAGCTTTAATTGCACCTCCGGCAGCCAGCCTGGAAATTTCATATCTTCCTGGATCATTTTTTTCACATAACAGTAATCCTTCAGAATGGCATCGTAGAATATCTTCATCGGAACAGGGTTCGGGTTTGATTATTTCATACAGGGGGGCAAACTCATCGTAAATCATGCGAACCCTGTTGGGGACTTCACATGATGCGGTAATATAATCACTGAGGAAAAGATCGTCATAAATGATTCTTACTTCTTTATTCATCGTCAACTTGCATAATATAAGAGTTTTGTAAACATTTGAACATGTTTCTTTATCGCTGTCAACAATGTATTATCCGGTCATCATATAAAAAGAAATACTTATAAATAATTTTTAGAAACCGATACATAAAATATAAAATGTACACATATAAAATCAGGAGGAGATGATGAAAAATAGTATTACTGAAAATCGTTATACATTAAAAATAGCCGGTTTATCTATGGCGATCCTGATTTCAATAGCCATGTGGACAGTTATACTTATTGCCGGAAAATTTTTTTGGTCTTTACTTAATTAGCAGATACGATGAGTGTTGATTTTTCGGTTCTGAAAGTTAATCAAGCATCCCTTTCATTATCAAGCCGTTAACTTTATTAATTATTTGTTCATATTTTTAGTAAATCTTACTATCAGTTCAGCTAAAAAACCAAAAAAGAGCGATTGAAGCCCAAAAAGCAAAAATCCTAAAACAGCGTTTACATGCACTACCGGTTTGATTGTGATTCCCATAATCCATTGAATAACTTCAACGGTAAATATTATTGTTGATGCGGTTAAAAATGCAAACCCGATACCGCCAAATATTTTAATGGGTTTTACACTGATAAGAACAAGAAAAATCTGGAAAAGTACAATAAATGGATATTTTAAGGATACAAAAGAACTGCCGCTTTCTCTTTTCTTAAATTTAACCGGAACATGGGCAAAACGCATTCCCTTATGATATGAATCGAGAAGTATTTGCTGGGTATAATTATAATCACCAGGGATATAAAAAACACTAAGATAATCGTTATTAACAGCAAAGATTCCTGGCTGGCTGTCTTCAAGAGGCCAGCCGGTTAAAAATTTCATTATTTTAGTAAAAACGAGATTACCAGCTCTCCTGATAAATGGCATTCGGTACTGGATATTTCCAAAGCGCTTGCCATAAACGACATCAGCTTCGTCAGCTATAATCGGCTGGATAAGCTCTATGATATCGTCGGGATCATGCTGCAGGTCAGCATCAAATTTAATGGCAATACTGGCTCCGTCTTTAAAAGCGGCCATGAGGCCAGACCTGACAGCAGCTCCAAGACCTCTATTGACTTTATGGACGATGATTCTGTCTGCCTTATTGTCCTGTGCTATTTTAGCGGTGTCATCAGATGATCCGTCATTAACGATATATATTTTATAATCAAATCCTATTTTTTTTATTTCAGCTTGAATACCCCGTAATGCTGATATAGTCGGACCTATGGTTATTCCTTCATTGTATGCAGGAATAACAACAATTAATTTTTTTCTTGGAAGTTTCTGATTGTTCGTCATGTTTGATCGTTTTTTTGTAAATGTTTGAGAATGGCCTTAATGTACGTTATTTAGCCAATTTTTAAATATAAATTTCCGTGTTTGAGGAACCACTGTCGTAATTGACCGGTGCATGATTTTATTTTGATCAGTATTAAAGTGTATAATCAAGCTGATTATGATCTATCGAGTAAAAATTTATACTATAAATATAACCAATTCGTTATTTGTCAAGCAGTTACTGTTTACTGAATATTATCCGTAAGTTTGTTTCTTGACGTATTTAAATTTCTTGATTATTTTTCATAGAAATATTTTATGTAATTCTGTGTTATTCAACGGTGTTGATATAATGGATTGGCGAGAAAAAAAATTCAATGAAATTTTTGAAAATGTCTGCGCAGGAATTGAATGGCGCATGAAAAATGATCAGTCATTTTCAGTAAAACATCTTGAAGAATCCTTAAAGTCATTATATATTCAAGAAGGTAATAATTGGGATGGAAGAGGAGAAGTGGCAGAAGTAACGCTTACTGCAACGATAGCCGCTTTTGAACATATGCTTGCTGAAATAAATAATTAGTGATATTGATGATAATAGAGATTTAAATTATAACATTAGTATAAACCGTGTAGAAAACATGTCTGAACAGCAATATATTATCATTTTTAATCGGGGTGCAGAAGGATTTGATATCAAGCCTCTTGATAAAAAAGATTTTGTCAGGACCACCGCCTCTCTTTTTAAACGCCCGAAGAAAATATTTCTTGGCCTTGGTGATTTTCTTGAAGTCGGCGACTACAATATTTTAATTGACTCGCTTTTCTTTGATAATGCAGGACTTCTTTTTGAAAATATACTGGATAAAAATAACAGAAAACTTTCAGATGAAGGGAATATTCCCGTTTCTTTTTTTAAACTTGGAGTCTATTACCCTGACTTTTTATTAAAAAATGTTCCAACATATTGTGTTTCACTTATTGGAAAAAAATCCCGCCTGTTTCCTGGCGCTGAAACGTTTGTGAAATATATCAAGGAATATGACCCAACTGTGTTAAGCGCGATGCCTGAAGAAATCGCTATTGAATTTGTGAAAAGACTTGATCTTGATGAACAAAACTTAATTTCGACAGAATATAAAATACAGAAAGACGCATCTTTCAAAGATATCTATTCCGGTGATATTGGCCGGTTCATTTCCGGAGACCGTAAAAGTCTCGAAATAGAAAAAATAATGGCTGAAAAAGGATATAAAAATGATGAAGTGGCTTACATCGGTAGAGGTGAGGCAGGTGCAAAAACTTTTTCTACGGTAAACTCCATCGCATTTAATCCATCAAAAAGCATTATCCCTGAATCGAGAATAAATATATATGGTTCTTCACTGGAGGCGCTGCTGGTTCTTTTTAATTTTGACGGCGAGTTGGAAAAGTTTCTTCTCGCCGGCGCAACCGAAGATTTGCTTCCGTCTCTGGTTGTATATTCTGAATCACGTGAAAAGTCAGATAAGCTTATTGAAATTGAAATGAAACACTGCCATTTTCAGAATAATATTATCGGTCAGAGAATCGAACATTCCGGTGACAGTTATGATTCTGTGCGTAGAGAAATCGAAATCGCGATTGGTGGTTCCACCATAGATATCCAGACTGTGCGTGAACAAATCGGCAACAGATTGCTTTCTTTCAGAAAAAATCCGCAGGAACTTGTCAGACAGATATACGGCATTGCAAGAGAAAGATACAAAAATTTTTGTACCGTATAAAAATAAAACATTACCCGCCTGAATGGGCGCCGGTCATAAGGCGGCCGATAAGGGCCGGTACTGCCTGATCAACTCTGAGTATCCTCTCTCCAATAGATACAGCAGAAAATTTGTTTTTTTCAAATTGAGCGATTTCATAGGGTATAAATCCAGCCTCAGGGCCGATAGCCAGAGTCAGGGGTTTATTCACTCCAACAGGGCACGCCCGGCAAGCATTGGGGTGTGCGAGTATTCTTTGGCCTTCAGTCGAGAACGCGTCAAGGCAATCCTCGATAAATGGTTTAAATAAAGGAAAAACTTTTATGTCAGGAAGTATCGTATCCCCAGCCTGCTCAAGACCGAGAATCATATCTTCAAAAAGATTTTCTTTCTGTGCATAAGGACTCTGCAGGTAACTTTTTTCCACTTTCCAGGTTCTGATCAGGGCTATATTTTTAACGCCCATTGATGTACAGCATTGAATTACCCGGCGCAGTATTTTGGGACGCGGAAATGCGAGTATGAGGTTTAACGGAAGGGGCGGGGGAGGAGGCTGATTAAGGGTCAACTCGAGCATGGTGTCTTTGGCGTTAATTGAAATTGTTTCTGCAACTCCTCTTTCCCCATTTAACATGCCCACTTTGAGGATGCTTCCTTTCGTTGCTTTCAGGATTGAAAGGATATGATAATGCCTTCTGTCTTCCAGGCGGACCTTGGATTGGGAAATAAAATCTTTTTCAAAAAGAAGAATGATATTCATCAGAAGTAAATTTTATAGACGCATGAAGTTTATGCAGGTGATTTGCGACGATCGAAGAGCCCCGTTCTCCGATCATGCTTTTTTCTTCTTTCATTTCCTCGATAACCTCCGAGGAAATGAATTTGCCTTCTTTCTTTTATTCTTCTACACGGATTGCGATATTGAACGAAAATAGCTATTATAATTTCTTTTACATTCACCAGCAGTTCCTGTGATTATCGACTTTTGTAATAATAAATAATTATTGACTCAGTTTAATTGTATATGTGTTTATATTACTGTTCATTGTTATGAAAGTCAATTACTTATTACCCGGTTAAAATGGTGAAACCATGTTAAAAGTTGAAAAAAGTGGGCCATTGTCTTTATTTGAATTTGTAAAAATGAAGATCAATCTTCCACAAGTGAATATATTTTATAAAACACCTTTTAGTTTGGAAAATGAAGGGGAGTTCGTTAACACGTGGGTTTCCCAGTTCGCGCGAATTAGTTTTTTTACACAATCTCGAGGTATTGGTGATTTCTCTGATCAAAGTATTATTGATGTTTATGTGCCGGCCACTGAATGTGGCGCAGTTCCCGTTAGAAATGAAGAACAGCCCTATGCATGGAAAGGGAAAATAAATGGCTTCGCAGCAGACCAGGCTATATGGTATGCTTTTGATATGCTTACGGAGTCTGAAGCGAGAGAATTTATGGCACAACATCGTCCGACTGTTATTTTTAAATATTTATTAAACAATAAATTTCATGAATTAACAGTTAAATATCATTCTGGATGCTGGATGGTAATTGAAGCAGATGAATAAAAATTCTTTTAAATAAGCATCTTATTCCTTCAGCCATCTATTCATTATACAGATTTTTTACAAATAATACGATAATATAAATGATGAGTTAGAGAATAAATTCTACAGGATTATTTTTTTATGATTAATATTAAAACATTAATATTCATCCTTAATTTTATTGCCATAATATTTATTACTTCAACTTCTTTTCCTCAACAGGATCTTGATAGAGCAACAATAAAAAATCTTGGGAATGTTATCAATACCGAAAATGATGAATTTTTCCCTTCAATAACAGCTGATGGCTTGACCATGGTTTTTAACCGGCGTGCAAAAGGAGAAACAAACAGTGATATTTACATCAGTTATTATAAAGATGGAACATGGTCTCAGCCTGAACCCATCAATGAAGTAAATTCTCCTGATAATGACGAAACTCCTTTTATTTCATCCGATGGTAAAACACTGGTATTCGCATCAAACAGAAAAGGAAGTCTTTTGCCGCCGGTTTCATTTAATAATTTTCAGTTTTATACGGAAGACCTGTATGTTTCATATTTAGTAAACGGGAAATGGCAAACACCATTGCCAATAAAAGGCAAAGTCAATACAATAGAAAATGAGCGTGCTCCAAGTTTTAGCGAAGATGGTAAAACACTCTATTTTTCGCGCTGGCCATTTGATAGTATCGAAGAATCAAGAATAATGATGGCAACTCTTGTTGATGGAGAATACACAAATATTTCAGAAATGCCCTATCCGATCAATTCAAGTTATTCAGATTATGGCTTTATGCCCTCACGAACACGGCCTGGTTTTTATTTTTCATCAAACAGGAGGGGCGGTTACGGTCTTTGGGATATTTATTTCGCTCATTCGGAAGGAGATAAAATTGTTGAAGTTATCAATCTAGGTACTGCAATAAATACCGCAGGAAATGAATTATCCTTAACTGAACTTGGTGATAAGATTTTATTTTGTTCGAACAGGGATGGTGGCTTTGGAAATTTTGACATATATGAAATATTTCTTCCTCAAAAAATTGTTGATTTGGCAAAAACCGGCTTTCTGATTCATACCATTTCTAAAAAAAACGGTGAAGTGGTGATTACCCCGTTAACTATTCAATTTATTAATCCAGATAAACCTGATGATAAGGTCGAACAAAAATTACATACTGATGAAAAAGGGGAACTATCGATTATTCTTCCACCAGGATTCAGCTGGATAATAGTCAAAACAGAAAACCCACTTTATCAGAATTTTCCACTTGAGTTTAAATCAGTTTCAGGGAAAATAACCCCTGTAACCATTGAGCTAAATCCTATTGTTATTCAAGCACAGCCTGTGCAACAATTTCCCAATATTTATTTTGATACAAATTCAACTGAAATTAAAATGCAGTATATTCCTGTGCTTCACGATATTATTGCGGTTCTCAGGAAAAAAGGTAATTCTCGCCTTCTTGTTACCGGTTATGCAGACCGTCGTGGTGAACATTATCACAATATTGAATTGAGTCTTCGAAGGTCAATTTCTGTCCGCGATTACCTCCTATCCATGGGTATTGAACAAAATCGAATTGAAGTAAAGGGGAACGGTTATCGGTTTCCAATGTTTACCCCTTATGGAGATGAATCAGATCAATTATGCAGGCGGGTTGAATTTAAGCTTTTTGAATAATGAATAAAAAAAAAGGCGGGATTAACCACCTGATAATTGTAGTTTATGAAAATCAATTGATAAGTATGTAAAATAATAATAGAATTTGTTTCATTTTTTTAAAAAGCGCCAAGCTGACATTGAGATATTTTTATATTTAAGCTTTCACATGCATTAGCGATTTCAATTCTTTTTTTGCCTGATTCATCCGCGATTATCCAGACTGATTTACAGGTCAATTTATTTTCAACTATATGCTTATGTATTTGTTCTTTAATGTTCAATTCAACAGAGTCAATACTTTTGATCATTTTTTTACCCTTGCCAAACCCGAAAAGACCAAGTTGACATTTACTGATTTTAATTTCTAAAAAATCAATTGCATGGCCGACTTTTTCGGGATTTACATTATAATTTTGAGCAATCATATGTGCTGAGTGACAACTGATCATCTGGTCTCTGGATGCCTCTTCTACTGCATTAAGCAAGAAATCATCGGGTTTGCTTTTATCGGTATGCTTTTGTGCATAATGGCCAAAATCCTCGTGTCCCATGAAAAACTCCAAAATTATAGATTTAAAGAAGGTTTCTTAAATCGATTAAAAATTTGCAACCATATTCTTTAAAAAATAGTCTATATTACAAATATTTAATAAGGAAATTTTTTATGATCGAACTAATTATTATCAGTCTGTTTGTAATATTTGGAATGCTCGGTATTAAAACAATAAACGCCTTTTAATCCTCAATCCATATATCTGGTCAGGCATAAGCCCCTTGTCCATTGATATATAATTATTGTTATTAATTATATTTTTAACTTTCCCCTTTAATTTAGTCAATTCACAATACATATTTTTTAATATGTCATTTTAATTTAAAATAATAATTGATAAATAGTCATTTTTTCATTAAGATATACGTTATTAACCATATGATTAGTAATTGACATGCTTATTATATATTATAACCTTGTTTTTTAATTTTAATAATATCAAAGATGATAGCATCATGCTGAGAATAATTTTATTAAGTATAATTTTATCACTGACGTCATGTTCCCTTATTGTAAATCGTGTGGCTGACTCCCTGTCATCTCCATCCTCATCAGGGAACACGTTTACTTCGGATGATGATCCTGAACTCATCGCTGATGCTCTCCCTTTTGCTCTTAAAATGTATGAAACACTATTACAAAATGCACCGGATAATGCAAATCTTCACCTGACTACAGGAAGCGGCTTTATATCATATGCCAATGCATTTGTGGAAACTCCTGCAATGATGCTTTCAGATGAGGAATTTGAAACAAAGCAGGTTCAATACCTGAGAGCTAAAAAGCTTTATCTTCGTGGACGAGACTATATACTTAAAGGGCTTAATATTAAACATAGAGGTTTTATCGAATATCTAAATGAAAGTGATTATGCCAACGCTTTTTTAAAATTTTCCAGAGAGGACGTTCCGTTTCTCTATTGGGCAGCGGCAGGCTGGATGGCAGCATATTCTGTGGACAGCTTCGATTTCGAGCTCAGTACAACGATTAAGCATGCCGTGTCTATGATGAATGAAGCTTTAAGGCTTGATGAAACATATGATCGCGGAGCTATTCATGATTTTTTTATCTCTTACTATGGAGCACTTCCCGAATCGATGGGTGGAAGTTTGAAGAAAGCACGTGAACATTTTGCCCGCGCAGTCGAATTATCTGGAGGAACAAAAGTTTCACCTTATGTTTCTCTTGCTACGACCGTTTCTATTAAAACCCAAAATCATCAGGAATTTTCCAAGCTTCTTAATAAAGCCTTATTGATTGATGTCAATCAAAATCCAGACAATCGTCTTGCCAATATTATTTCGCAGCGTAAGGCCCGATGGTACCTTGATCATAAAGAAGATAAATTTTTACTTGAATAATGCTAAGGAGTCCTCAATGAATTTAAGGCGTTTTGTTGTTATTATAACATTGACCGTATCGATAAGCCTGCCGCTGCATGCCCTGGAAATTAAAGTCGGGAGTATCGCACCGGAAGGGTCCCCCTGGGATTTAGCCTTGAAAAAGATTGCTGCAGAATGGGTCAAAATATCTGGCGGAACAATTAAATTTAAAATATATCCCGGGGGAATTGTCGGAGCCGAACCCGATATGATAAGAAAAATGCGCATCGGTCAACTTCAGGCTGCGATATTTACTGGAGTCGGAATGAGCTATATCTCTCCGGAAGTCCTTTCGCTGAGCCTTCCGTTTCTCGTTGATAATGATGATGAGCTTGATTTTTTAATGTCGAAAACAACGGGATATTTTAATGAACTCATCAGTAAAAAGGGTTTTCATGTTGTTACCTGGTCTAAAGCAGGATGGGTGAATCTGTTTACCACAAAAAAAGTAATTTATCCTTCTGAATTGAAAGCGCTTCCGTTTGCTGTTTCAGAGGCAGATCCTATTATGCTTCAGTCCTGGCGAGAAATTGGATTTAATGCGGTTCCCCTGGCGACCAATGATATTATGACCGGTTTACAAAGCGGGATGATAGAGGCGTATTACGCGCCACCTCTTGTATCTGCTGCATTTCAGTGGTTCGCTTACGCTTCAAACATGAGCGATCTGCGTATCGCCCCCATGGTCGGCGGTTTCGTCCTTACCAATAAAACCTGGCAGCAGATTCCTGATGATATAAAAGGAAAGCTCATCGCTGCATCAAAAAAAGTTGTTGAAGATCTTTATTTAGATACTCTTCGACTTGAAAAAGAAGCTATTGCCACTATGAAAAAACATGGTTTACAAATTCACCATATCCCTGAAGATGTTATTCCGCAGTGGCGGAAACAGGCAGAAAAGGGATATGATGTTTTTATCGGGAAAACTTTTCCGAAATCATTTTATGATGATTTAAAAACATATATCGCCGGATACAGAAACAAGAAAAAATAAAATGATTTTTAACCATCTTTTCTTTAAAGAAAAATTTAACATCGCAAAAGCCGCTTTGCTGGCACATTTTTTTGAAAACAGCTTGTCTTTTTTCATACTGTTTTTCCTTGCTCTTTTACCAGTCATAGAGATTGTCGCGCGTGCTGTCTTTAAAACCGGAGTTCCATCTTCAACGGAATACATTCAGCACCTTGTGTTATGGATAACGTTTGTTGGGGGGATGATTACCTCTAGGGAAGAACGGCATCTGGCCCTTTCAATCGGGATCGATTCGTTAAAAGGCAAAACAAAAGATATTGTTCGTTTTATTACCGCTTTTATTGCATGTTCTGTGATAATAAGCATTGCGTGGAGCTCTCTTTCAATGGTTTTTGTCGGATTCGATGAATCGAGAAATATTGGTATTTTCCCTATCAGGTTCATCGCGATGATAATGCCCATTGGTTATGCAATAATCGCGGCGCGGTTTGTCATCCCATTGAAACAAAAACAACTGCGCATTTTAGCTGCGTCCGGCTTGATTATCGGCTCATTTTTTTCCATTCAATCAATAGTTAATATTTTAATGTCATTCGATGTAATGATTCCATCTGTAATCGATACAATAAATTCTTTCATCCAGCTGTTCCTTTCAAACATCGCTCTCTTTATAGTTGCAATATTAATCCTCTCTGCATTTTTTGGAATGCCCATCTTTGTGGTCCTTGGCGGGATTGCTTATTTTCTTTTTATCAGATCAGGGGGGTCCGTAGAAGTAATATCAAATGAAGCCTATGCGATGCTTATCAGCCATTCAATTCCGGCAATCCCTCTTTTTACCTTCGCAGGCTTTATTCTGTCTGAAAGTAAGGCCGGTGAAAGACTGGTAAATCTTTTCAAAGCCTGGTTCGGCTGGCTGCCGGGGGGGATGTCAATAATGGCCGTGCTTGTCTGCACTTTTTTTACAACCTTCACCGGAGCATCAGGGGTAACTATACTGGCACTCGGCGGATTATTATCTTTTATTCTTATTGAAAGTGTGGGATATCCGAAGAATTTTACCAATGGCCTTTTAACTGCATCTGGAAGTATCGGCCTGCTTTTCCCGCCCAGCCTTCCGATAATCCTTTATGGTGTTGTTGCACAAATAAGCATTAAAGATATGTTTCTGGGTGGTATCATTCCGGGAATTATAATGGTATTGGTCCTCTCATTATATGGTGTGAGTATTGCCTATAAAAAGAATGTTCAAAGAATCCCCTTTAAACTTCATGAAGCCATTGGATCAATCAAGGAATCGATATGGGAGCTGCTGCTGCCATTTATAATTTTCCTGGGTTATTTCGGCGGACTCACTACAATAGTCGAGACCGGCGGTGTTGCCGTCCTTTATTCTCTGATAATAACAACGGTTATCCATCGAGATATCCCGCTGAAAAGACTCCCCCAGGTAATGCAGAAATGTATGCCCATAATAGGTGGGGTGCTGATAATTCTTGCACTCTCCAGAGGATTATCCTACTATATTGTCGATGCTGAAATTCCCATGTCTCTCAGTTACTGGGTCAGGGATCATATTCATTCCCGCATATTGTTTCTCGTTCTCCTGAATATCGCCCTTCTTATTACCGGTTGTTTAATGGACATTTTTTCTGCAATTATGGTTGTGGTTCCTTTGATAATTCCCCTGGGAGAAATTTTTGGGATTCATCCGGTTCATCTGGGGATTATTTTTCTGGCAAATCTTGAATTAGGTTATCTAACCCCGCCAGTGGGCCTGAACCTATTTCTTGCATCTTACCGCTTCGACGAAAAATTGTCGAAAATATACATGAATGTTGTGCCCTTTTTCTTTGTTCTTCTGGTAGCTGTTATCCTGATTACGTATATTCCATGGTTCTCTACCGGATTACTTCAATTTTTCCAGTAAATTTGTAATATAAAATTACAAAACAATAAAAAAATTTTTAAAAATGGTTGTCATTATTATATTAATTTTGTATTATTAATGATTTAAATTTTAGGAGGCCACTGATGGATAACAGACAACCAACCCTTTCAGAAATTGAACAAAAAATCAAAAAAAAGGAAATGATGGCTCAGGAAGCTAAAGAAAAGGGAATGAATTCCACTTTAAGAAATCTCCTGGCTGAATTATCTGAATTGAAAAGACAGGAAAGAAAAATGCATATGGGCAGCAGATAAATCTGTTGTCCATAATACTTACATCCTTATTGGACATAATTGATTATAATATCTAGTTAGTGGGAAATTTTTTTGGTGTTGTGTTAAATACTGCATTTATTGTTTATCGGCTGCATAAAATAAATTAAAACAACTCTTTTCATCATTTGCATTCTTAAATAATGTAAATTCATGATAAATTGATTGTCAAAAAAAATGCGTTTTATATATCCGATAATTAATTAAAACATTATCTATTGCTTATCCGAACACATACATAGACGGGTGAAAAATAGTTTATTGTGGAATTGATTTAATGTACGATTTTTTAATGGGGCCGCTGCTGGTAATTTCAATAATTCTTTTTTTTTCAGGAATTATTTATAAATTATATGCTTTGATCAGGCATTCAAAAAGTATTTCTTTAATCAGCAAATACAGGGCAATTAGCTCGGATCATCTTGGAAATGATGGGATTTTTAAATCATTGAATTTATATGATCGATTGCTCCTTTCTTTTCAAAACTCACGTTTAAAATCAAATTTGTTGTTTCTACTCTTAACTTCAATTTTTCATTTACTGGTAATTGTAACCCCGATTGGTGTTCATGCTCATGGTATTCTTTTTTATCATTATTCAGGAATAAGTGTTGCATCATTTTCTGATAAAATTGCCGATACTTTTACTGTTACTATTGTGTTATTTATTACGATCTTTTTGCTCCGACGCCTTTTTGTTCTTTCTGTAAAAAGGATAACTTCCCTTTATGGATTGATGCTGCCGATAATTACAGCATTGCCTTTTGTATCCGGTTTTATGGCGTACCACCAGGTTGGCAATTATGATCTAATGATAAGTCTTCATCTCATCAGCGCCCAGGTTCTTTTAGTAATGCTCGGCTGGTCGAGATTGGGCCATATAATGTTCATTATTTTTTCAAAAATATTTATTCGCAGTGAATTTTCTGTTTTCAAGGGTTTCAGACAGTGGGGGAAATAATGGATGAACCGATAAATGAACTAAGTGAAATAGATCAAAAAGGATTAAAAAAAATACTGAGGGACAGGAAAGATATTAAATTTCTTCTTTCATATTGCGTTTCATGCGGTTTATGTTCTGAAACCTGTTTCTATTATAAAAATACCAAGGACCCTCAAAGCACACCGTCATATAAAATGCTCAATTCAGCTGGTCTATTATATAAGTTGAATAGTAATGTCAGATACGATCATCTAATTCGAATGAAATATCTTATCTGGGGAAAATGTGTTCTTTGCGGCCGGTGTTTTTGTCCAATGGGAATTAACATCCCTTCAATTATTGCTTTCGCACGTTCAATATGCAGGGAGCACGGAATATGCGAAAATTATGAAAATCATCCAAGGGGTATTTAACGTGATGATTTATTTATTCTCCTGCATGCTTTTCTTTGCCGGATCAGAAAATACTTTAAATCGGGAAGCTGGTATCATTACGATCAACAATTCGGCATATTACGTAAACAAGCAGAGGCCTTCTGTCGCATTTCCTCATGAACGTCATATCATCGCTGGAATGGATTGTCTCTTATGTCATCATAAATATAAAAATGGTAAGAATATTATTTCTTCGAATATGTTAAAACCGGAAAATAAATCAATATCTTGTTCATTCTGTCATGGGAGTTTGGGGTTCGCAAGACTTCCATTGCAAGAAGCATATCATGGTTTGTGTTTGGGCTGTCATGGTCAAAATGTCAGTACTAAAAAGGGCCCGATACTGTGTGGACACTGCCACATAAAGAAGAGAGAGATAAAATGATTATTGCTCGCGAAAAACCTTTTGAAGAAATACTTTCAATGATCGAAGGATTTAAAAGTCTTTTGATTGTCGGCTGTGCCGGATGTACCGCTATCTGCCTCGCCGGCGGGCAACGGGAAGTTGATCGTTTAAAAAATGAGATTAAATTAATGAGGAAAAAAATCAATAATCCGATTCAGTTACAAGGCTATACCGTTGAGCGGCAGTGTGAATCATATTTTCTCTCGGATCTTGATAATATCAGTGCTAAATTTGATGCGATTCTATCTTTAGGATGCGGTGCAGGTGTGCAATTTATTGCCGAACACTACCCTGAAAAAATCGTATTGCCCGCATTGAATACGCTTTTTATCGGAGTTAACCGCGATATCGGCCTTTATGAAGAAAATTGCCGGTCATGCGGGGATTGCAAGCTCGCATATACTGGAGGCATATGCCCGGTAACCCGTTGTGCCAAAAGCATCTTTAACGGACCATGCGGCGGATCCAAAAACGGTATGTGTGAAGTTGATAATTCTGTTCCCTGCGCATGGTGTGAAATTTATGAAAGATTAAAATCACAGAACAGGCTTCATCTCATGTATAAAATTCATCCTTCCGTCCAGTGGAAGAATCAAAAGGCCGGTTTTCTTATACAGAAGGGCTTCGAAAAGAAATATTCGCATGAAAATAGTTAAATGCCGGAGAGTTTTTCAGTGTATAAATGCGGCAGCAATCTTGAAAAAAAATGTCGGCAGGGCGAGTTCGTCATTACTGCCGAACTCGGTCCTCCCCGGGGAAACAACCTCAGTGTCATCGAAACTAAAGCAGCAGCGCTCAAAGGTATTGTTGATGCGGTCAACATAACCGATAACCAGACGGCGATTGTCCGCATGTCAAGCATGGCAACTGCCGCTCTGCTGATTCGGCTCGGGCTTGAACCGGTTATGCAAATCGTCACGCGTGACAGAAACCGGATCGCATTGATGAGTGATATCATCGGCGCAAGAGCTCTTGGCATTAAAAACATCCTCTGCCTGAGCGGCGATCACCAGGTCTTCGGAAATCACGCTTTTTGTAAAAACGTGTATGATGTCGATTCGATTCAATTGTTGTCAATGCTCAAGATAATGAGAGACCAGGGGGTTTTCCCTGAAACACGGGAGCCCATTGATGGGAATCTTGACATCTTCATCGGCGCCGCTGATGCGCCTTTTTCTGAGCCAGTAGACTTTCGTCCTTATCGCCTGCGTAAAAAAATTGACGCCGGTGCTGATTTTATCCAGACTCAATGCATCTTCGACATCCCGCGATTCAGGGACTACATGCAAAAAATACAGGATCTCGGAGTCACCGAACAATCATATATTCTTGCAGGAATAATTCCCCTGAAATCATTAAGAATGGCCGAATATATGGCCTCAAAAGTTCCCGGTGTAATTATTCCTGATATTATTATGAAAAGCATGAAAAATGCTGCAACGGGCAAAGCCTCAGAGGAAGGAATTAAAATCTGTTGTGATATCATCCAACAGGTCAGGGAAATCCCGGGTCTCGCCGGCGTTCACCTTATGGCTATTGAATGGGAACACCGGGTCGCAGAAATAATTGAACGTTCTGCATTGAGAGATAAACCGGCTGACTAAAAGCACAATCATTTTTTTGCTTTCATATCATTTTGTTTTCAGACAAATACTCATCCCCCCTTCGTACCATAATAATAATTTAATTGGGGAATTGATTTAAATCGATAAATGAAAATATAGAGTAGATGCATTAAAAAAATACTATAGAGATAATATCGCTTGATTTTTTTTGCTTTTAACTGCCAGAATTGGTTCAAAAAAAGGTGATTATCTCAATGGATCATAAAAATAAGTTATTGGAAAAAGATTCTGGTCTGTCATCAAGTGCCAATGATATTTTTATTCATGAATACCGTAAAATTGCTGATCATTTAAAAAAACAGGTCGAACTCAAAGGGGGATATAAAAAGCAATTATACCTCAATAAATACGCTCAAAAGAAAGAGGTCACCGGACTCGCATTAAGTTATATCAGCAGTTATTTGAAATATGCGAAGAACGATCAGACAGAAGAAGTTTATGAATCCTTGATTGAAAATACCGGCCTGAGCAAGGAAGACCTCGAATTTATCGCACGGAACCCTTTTAACAAATGCGGAGAAGAATTTTATTATTCGATCCAGTATTACGTAATTTCGTGCTATGAAAATCTTGACTTTAACATCGTAAAAAAAACCTGCGAACTGATCGCCCTGCGGACCTCATCTTTTCAGCTGACCCTTGACCGAAAAGGATCATTGCAGTTTTTCCTGGTCCCTTTTCACATGATGGGGAAGCTGGTTGGAAAAGTCTCTTCAAAATACAGCACTCTTTCCGAAAGCACGTCCGCGACTCTGTCCTATTTCTGGAAGAGAAAAAAACAGTTGGAGATTAAGTTCTCATACGAAAAAACCCCGCTCAGAGTGCATCCCGAACTCATGCGCCCTGAAAGAATCACCTACAAGGGAACGGTTTTCAAACCACGCGAAGAAACAGCTTATCATACCGGGATTTCAGATTATTTTTCAATAATATCACACTCTTTGAGTACGCTCGGTATTCTGCATTACAAAGGCGTATATCTGAACACCGGCGTTTTAAACAAGGAAGTTCCGTTGTTGCCGGATCAGCTGGCCAAATTCCATGACGGAAAAGTTTACAGAATGGATGATGAGGGATACTTCTTTGATCTGAATAATCCCGAGTCCGGGAGAATGGTGGATTCACTGGGCCGGCCGGTGCACTATTCCGAGAAGGCAACATTCGCTTTTGACCGCAATTTCCGGATAATCTACGGGCTGAATGAAAACAGCATACGCAGTGATGAACGAATTAAAGAAACGGTGATCTGGAATTCGCCTTACAATAGATTCATCATTTATTATGATATGCTCATGCCATGGCAGAAGTTCTTTGTGTCGGTGGCGCGTGACCTTCGCACCAGGATTTTAAAGGAACAAAAAATAAATATACTTGAAGTCGAATATCCGGAATTAAAGAAAATTATTAAAAAACACTATAACACTGAATACAAAAAGGCGGTACTCAGGCGACGTTTTGGAAGAAAATACGTAGTGCCTTTTTTCCTGGCCTGCCTTGCCGGCAGTTTTTTCATCCCCGCGGCCCTGCAGCATCTGGTTAACTATATTTATTTTTTATGCGGTATCGGTATTACCTGGGCATTGGCACGTGATATTTATAAAGGCCTTATTCGCCGCGTTGAAATTATCAAATCAGAAGATACCAGGGATTACCGGGACCGGGAAAATTTTATCCTTGACGGGTTGAATCAGGAAAGGGGTAATGCAGTGGACAGGGCGCAGCAGACCCAGGTTATTTTTGACCGGCTCATTGAAGAAATCAAGCAGACCACGGTATCAACTGCGGATATACTTGTCGGGCTCGATGAATTTTCTAAATCAAACCAGTCGAATGTTGAGGCACAGGGAAATCTTCAGGTTATTTTAAACAATCTCGTAGAGCTTGTTCGTGAGATGAATCAAAAAACAGATTTGTTGCTCAACGGGCTTAACAGTGATGTTAACGCCTCTTTTTCACAGATATACCGTGCGGTCGAAATCAATAATGATCTCACGCAAAAGCTGATTAAAGAAACAGAAAAGATATCGGCTTCCCAGGTTATGCTTGACGATATCGCAGACCAGATCAACCTGCTCAGTCTAAACGCGAGTATTGAGGCTGCTCGGGCGGGTGAGCATGGCAAGGGCTTTGCGGTCGTTGCCGAGGAAGTCAGCAAGCTTGCTGAAAAGTCACAGAGCGGCGTTAAAGAGATCAACGTTATCAATGCAGCAGTCCAATCGGGAATCGACAATATGTATCACAAGAACATGGAAACGGTTGATCTGCTCAAAAAAGTAAACGGGGATGTCCTTGGCGCGCTTGAATCGATTCAGCGCGAGATGAAAAAGATGCCCGAAGAAGTGTTCAATGCAGCGGATGTCGCTTCCACTGAAGTTGAAAAAATTGCCGCTTCGTCAGAAGAGCTTACCGCAAGCATAGAAGAAATAACCGCGAACGCAGAATCAATCAACAATAACACGGTAAATACGATCCAGAGAATCGAAGAAGAAAAGACTACCATACAATAGCATAACGCAGGAAGGGAAGGTCCATGAAGGTTTTACTGGCAGGATATAATGTCGATGCTGATATTATTGAAACACTCAAAGAAAAAGCAGACTGGGACAGGGACAATGTAACACCAGAAACGCTCAGCGCCGCGTACGCGCGCATATCCAGGGACCCCAGGGACATTTCAGTCTTGCGGCAGGTTTCAAGCGCCGAAGTTGACGGCGCGAGAAAGTCGAATGAGCGTATTATATTCGGGTTCGGCCATCATTCTGTCGCCGAACACGCAATATTTAATCTCGATGTAATCGGCCTTTCCCGCCTTGCGGTCGAGGAAGTTCAGCGGTTCAGGCTCGCGTCCTATACGGAAAAATCCCAGAGGTACATCACTCTTGAAGGAGATTATTATACGCCTGATGAGTTCAGGGGTGAGCCCATTGAAGCGGAATATGAGCAGACGGTCGCTTTTCAGAATAAAACATACATAAGCCTTTATGAAGAACTGAAGAAGCACCTTTTCTTAAAACACCAGAAAAAGGTCGAAACCCCTCTCGGCGCCAGGACTGTTGACGGCTGGGCCAAAGAAGACGCCCGGTATGTGCTTTCCCTCGCGACCCTTTCACAGTTCGGCATGACCGTTAACGCCCGGAACCTTGAGCGAATGCTCAGGCGTTTCAGGAACAGTACCCTCCCTGAAATACGCTCGCTCGCGGACAGTATCTACAGTATCGTCGGCAATTTTACCCCGTCAATCATACAGTTTACCGAGCCGACACCGTATGACACCGAACGGCCGGAGGAAATGAAAAACCTTCTGGTGCTGCACAGCGGCCTGCTGAATAAAGAATGCAGGTCTGATGACGAGGATGTCGAACTGCTGTATTTCACTCCTGACGCGGATGACATGCTCTGCGCGACGATCCTTTTCCAGGAGAGCTGTTTTTCGTTGTCAGCGTGCCTGTATTCGGTGAAAAAGATGAGCCGGGAAGAGAAAAGGGATATCATAAAAACAGCGCTTTCGAAAAGGGAATTTTATGATAATGTCGACCGTTTTTTCGAATCAGTCGATTTTACGTTCCAGTTGAACATCAGCGCGAGCAACTACGCACAGTTGAAAAGGCACCGGATGTCAACGCAGGTCGTTCAGGATTATGATACCAGGACCGGATATACCATTCCCGAATCAATTAGTGAAATCGGAAAGGAAGACCTGTTTGTCGAGGCAATACGCACATCAGAGGAGCTGCATGAAAAACTGCGGGTCCATTTTCCTGATTTGAAAAATTATATTCTTACCAACGCTCACCGCCGCAGGGTCATGCTCAAGCTCAACGCGCGCGAACTGTATCACCTGGTAAGCCTCAGGGATGACGAACACGCCCAGTGGGACATTCGCAAGACCGCGGCGCGGATGAGCGCGCTCGCCCGCGAGGTCGCCCCGCTGACAACCATGATGCTCTGCGGAAAAAGCGATTTCGACACATTCAGAGAGCGTGTTTTCGGCTGATCATCCCCATGGTATTGTAGATAAGCCGCGCTGCGGTGAAATCTGAAGCGTGATGATTTTTTTGCGGCGCGAGCTCAACCAGGTCGAAACCGATTATTTCCCTTTCAGCACAAATTCTTTCAACAAGCGCCATTGCCGTGTACCAGTCTAGCCCCCCGGGCTCGGGTGTCCCGGTCGCCGGGACGAGAGACGGAGAAAGCGCGTCGATGTCAAAGGTGACGTATATGTCGCCGGGAAAGTCATCCGGCAGGACTTTCGCCGGAAGGCCGTTTTTGAAAAGATCTTCGGCGTCGATTCCGGGTACCGGCAGCGATTTCCTGAATTCCTGCTCTCCGGGGGAGAGGCTGCGTATGCCGATCTGGAAAAGGGGGATGCCGAGATCGACGACCCGTTTCATGGCAGACGCGTGGCTGTACCGGTCGCCTTCATATGAATCGCGCAGGTCGGCGTGTGCATCGAACTGGACCACGCCGAATTGTATTCCACGCCCGGTAAACGCGGGCATGACCCCGCAGGTCACCGAATGCTCTCCTCCCAGGATAACCGGTATCGCGCTGTGAGCGAGCGCCGCAGAGCACGCCCTGGTGATCCGGTCAAGGACACCGGCTGTGGGCCCTGAACAGCGCACCGGCCCTGTAGTGTGGATGCCGTTCTCAGCCGGGACAGAATGGCCGTCAAAGAGTTCCAGCTGCTGCGACGCCCTGAGTATCGCCGAAGGGCCCCTGCGCGTGCCTGTGCCGTATGAAACGCTTTTTTCAAACGGCACGGGAATGACATGGAAAAGGGCCTTGCCCGGCGGAACATTTCCGGTTTCGGAGCCGAGGAACGGCGGGTATTTCTCCCTGAACAAATTCATGACAGCCTCGTTTTAAAATCGTGATAACCGAATTCCCTGACCGTCGTTATTTCGCCGGTTGAGGTTCTGCATATGGCGATTGACGGAAGCGCGATGCCGTTAAACGTGTTTGTTTTCACCATGGTATAATGCGCCATGTCGAGCAGGACGATTTTTTCACCGGGTTTGAGGGGATGGTCGAAGGAATAGTCCCCGATAACGTCCCCGGCAAGGCATGAAATCCCTCCGAGCCGGTACGTATGGGAAAGCACGCCCGGCTGGTCCGCGCCGATGATCGACGGGCGGTACGGCATCTCAAGAACGTCGGGCAGGTGCGCCGCTGCAGAGGTGTCGAGCACGGCGATGTCGATTTCGTTTCTGATTACGTCAAGCACGGTGGTGACCATGATGCCGGTGTTGAGAGCGACGGCCTCTCCGGGTTCGAGGTACACCGTGAGATCGTATTTGTTTTTTACGCGCTCGACCAGGGAACACAAAAGCTCGCGGTCGTAATCGCTCCTGGTGATGTGGTGCCCGCCGCCAAGGTTCAGCCATTCAAGGTCATCAAGATAGCGCCCGAAATTCGCTTCGAAGGCATTGAGGGTCTTTTCAAGCGCGGGTGAATTCTCTTCGCACAGGGCGTGGAAATGAAGGCCTGAAATTCCCTCCAGGCACGAGGGGGCGAACTCGGCAGCGGTGATGCCGAGGCGTGAATATCTTCCGCACGGGTCATACATGGGCACCGGCGCCTGGGACACTTCGGGATTGATGCGCAGACCGAACTTGACGCTCCTGCTGCGGATGACATCCCCCCTGAATTTTCTGTACTGGCTCAGCGAATTGAACACGATGTGGTCGGAGTATTTCATGAGTTCGCTGAAATCGGATTCGCTGAACGCCGCGGCGAAAGAGTGGACTTCTCCGCCGAATTCTTCGCGCCCGAGGCGGGCCTCGTGCGGGGAGCTCGCGCAGGTCCCGTTGAGGTATTTCTTTATCAGCGGGAACAGGCTGAACATCGAAAAGGCCTTGAGGGCCAGAAGAATGCGGCAGCCGGTCCTGTGCTGTATCTCGTTGAGGACGAGCAGGTTCTGTTCTACGGAGTCGGCATCAACGATAAAGCACGGAGTTTTTACCTTCGAGGTGTCAAGGTTTATAAAAACGTTTCCTGCCATGGCAATCCGTGCTTGTTGAGCTTGTCCATAAAGGGGTCGGGATCGAACTGCTCCATGTTGAAGACGCCTTTGCCGCGCCAGGAGCCGGTGAGCATCATCATCCCCCCTATCATTGCCGGCACGCCCGTGGTGTATGATATCGCCTGTGACTGGACCTCGCGGTATGCCTCTTCGTGGTCGCAGATGTTGTACACGTAATATTTACGCTGTTTGCCGTCTTTCACCCCGTTCACCACGCAGCCGATGCAGGTTTTTCCTTTTGTCAGCGGGCCCAGTGACGAAGGGTCAGGCAGCAGGGCCTTGAGAAACTGGAGAGGGATGATTTCCCTTCCCTCGTAAATCACCGGGTCAATGCGGGTCATGCCCACGTTCTGGAGCACTTCAAGGTGCTTGAGATAGTTGTCCGAGAAGGTCATCCAGAAGCGTGCCTTCGTTATCTTCGGGAAATGTTTGACCAGAGATTCGAGCTCCTCGTGATAGAGAAGATATATCTTTTTGTCGCCGATGCCGCCGGGAAAGTTATAGACCTGCGACACGGACATGGGATCGGTTTCGACCCACTGGCCGCTGTCATAGTATTTGCCCCGCTGGGTGACTTCGCGGATGTTGATCTCGGGATTAAAATTCGTGGCGAAAGGCTGTCCGTGGTCGCCCGCATTGCAGTCGATGATATCGAGTTCATGGATCTCGTCAAAATGGTGCTTGCGCGCGTAGGCGGTGTACACATTGGTCACGCCGGGGTCAAAACCGCTTCCGAGCAGGGCCATGATCCCCCGCTCCCTGAACCGCTCGTGATATTCCCATTGCCACCGGTAGCAGAACTTCGCTTCGTCAGGGGGCTCATAATTCGCGGTGTCGAGATAATCAACGCCGGTTTCAAGGCAGGCGTCCATGATGTGGAGGTCCTGATAGGGAAGGGCGACATTTATGATGAGCTCCGGTTTGAAAGACTTGATCAGCGTTACCAGTTCACGGACATTGTCAGCATCCACGCGGGCTGTTTCGATCTCGCGCGTGATCTGGGCCGCGATGCGGTCGCATTTTTCCTTTGTTCTGCTCGCGAGCATTATTTCGCTGAACACTTCGGGGACCTGCGCGCATTTATGCGCTACAACCTGGCCGACGCCGCCTGCGCCGATAATCATTACCCGTGACATATCACACCTCCGCCGGTTATTTTTCGAAATACGTGTAGCCGTACAGGCCTGATTCATAGGCCTTCATGATCTTGCGCCGTTCGGAAACGCTGATGAGTCCGTCCCTGACCGCGCGTTCAGCCTTTGCCCGGAACTGTTCCAGAAGGAGTTTCGGGTTATATTCCACATACGAGAGCACATCGGCAACGGAGTCGCCGTCGATTTCCCTGACGAAATCATAGTCGCCTTTTTCATTGATCCTTATGCTGACGACATTGGTATCGCCCATAAGGTTGTGCAGGTCGCCAAGGGTCTCCTGGTAGGCGCCGACCAGGAACACGCCGATATAGTATTCGTTATCGTTAAAATCATGGAGCGGGATGCAGTTGCGTATTTCATTGTCGCTGATGAACCGGTCGATCTTTCCGTCGCAGTCGCAGGTGATGTCAGCGAGCACGGCGTTTCTGCAGGGGTATTCATTCAGGCGGTGTATCGGCATGGTCGGGAATATCTGGCCTATGGCCCATGCGTCAGGCAAAGACTGGAACACGCTGAAGTTGCAGTAATAGATGTCGGCGATCGCCGAATCGATTCCCTCTAGTTCGGGAGGGATAAGTTTCATCTTGTTTTTTTCAAGGGCGATCACATTGATGATGTTCCAGAAAATTTTTTCGGCGAGCGAACGGTCTCTCAGAGAGATATCGCCGTGTTTGAACAGCTGATGGATCACGTCGCGGTAGTACAGGGCGTCATTAAAGCACTCCTGGACGTTTTTGGGTTTTACTGTCTTTAATACATCCAGAAGATTGATTATCTGCTCATGTTCTGTGTCGTTGATTGTTTCCGGAAGCGGCATTGCCTCAAAGCGTGTTGCATCAAGCACATTGAAGAGGAGCACTGAATAATAGGCGACCGTGGCCCTTCCTGATTCGGTAATAATGACCGGGTGAGGGACCCCGATATCGTCACAGGTGGACATGATCACCTCAACGATGTCATGGCAGTATTCGGTGAGAGAATAGTTCATGCTGTTCATGTAATTCGTCTTTGACCCGTCATAATCGACGGCGAGCCCGCCGCCGAGGTCGAGATATCCCATGGCCGCGCCTTCTTTCTGGAGTTCCACGTATATCCTGCACGCCTCCATAACGGCCGACCTGATGTCCCTGATATTCGGGATCTGGGAGCCGAGATGATAGTGAAGAAGCTTGAAGCAATCAAGCATTCCCCTTTCGCGAAGGGTGTCAACTACCTGGATCAGCTGCGTGGTATTGAGGCCGAAAATGCTTCTGTCTCCGCCTGAATCGCTCCAGTGGCCTCCGGCCTTTGACGAGAGCTTGAGCCTTACGCCGATCAGGGGAGTGACGTTCATCTCTACTGCGCGCTCGAGAATAAGGGGAAGTTCATTGGGCATTTCAATGACAAAAAAACAGTTTATGCCCATTTTTACCGCCATAAGGCCGAGGTCGATAAATTCTGCGTCTTTATATCCGTTGCAGATGATGAACGATTCATGGTCTTTGAGCATTGAAATGGCCGCGATCAGCTCTGCCTTGCTCCCGGCTTCGAGGCCATGATGGTACTTTGAGCCGAAGCGGGTAATCTCATCAATGATCTGCTGCTGCTGGTTCACCTTTATGGGATAGACGCCACGGTAATGGGACTGGTATTTAAAGGTGTCGATAGCGTCCTGGAAGGACTTGTTCAGCTCATATATCTGGGCGTCGAGAAGGTTCTCGAGACGGAGCAGGACGGGCATGTCCATCCCCCGTTCACGTATGCCGTCGATGATATCACGGATACTGACAGAAATGTTTTTATCATCGAAAGGGGTAATGACGACATCCCCGCCCGGAGAGACATTGAAATATCCCTTTCCCCAGTTCCTGATTCCATAGAGATCGACGGAATGTTCAATCGTCCATCGGTCGAGTATTTCTTTTTTTACCATGAGTATCCCCCCTGATGATGAGAGATAATAACCCCGGCAAAGGGGACAACCCCGGGTACGGGGCAAGCATTTATAGTTTAAACCGGGTTATGGATATATCCGGGAAGAGACATTTACAATAATAAATATATTTAAATCAAGAATAAATCTTTTTTTATGGAGAAGATTAATGGGTAGCAAATTATTTTTAGGGGCAACCGTTTCATAACACATTTTGTTGTCATCCCGGTTTACCGAAGGTAATACCGGGATCTCATAGAAAATATTCATGAATTTATCGCATGAGATTCC
>Ga0116162_10000470_pt1 | contig 28980 bp, 20 predicted proteins | sample AD_UKC105_MetaG_FD_89875 | JGI IMG/M metagenome (GOLD analysis project Ga0116162, IMG submission 89875) | Active sludge microbial communities of municipal wastewater-treating anaerobic digesters from Hong Kong - AD_UKC105_MetaG | ecosystem: Engineered > Bioreactor > Anaerobic > Digestate...
CAGCAAGTGAGTGGTGAGGGAGCATACTGTTGCGTATGTGACCGATCCCGAATCGCCGCTGTGACGCAGCAGGATTGGCCTTATCGCGGTTTTCCGGATTTCTCTGTGAGAAATCCGGGTTAAATCGTTTTTCTGCTTCAGCGCCATCTGCCACGCCCGCCCGGGCATGTTCTGCTTTTTCGCCCTTTTTTCATGCGGATTTTTGCCGCCGCGCCGCGCACGCCGTGTTCTGCGGCGTTCTACGCTGCCCGATATCGTGTTCGTTCCGACACTGCCGGCATCCTGTTTTCTCCTTCCGGAAGACCGATGAGGAGAACAATATTTATACCGATTATCATAAATAACATTGAATCCTGCATGAATGGCTTTCCGGCCCGCGCGCCCGTTATTCCTGCATGCAGTCAGCAGGAATCCAGGAAACTCCGTTTAGCCTGCATTTCTCACAAGTGCAGGTTAAAATCATGATAATGCCTGTAATACAAGGCGCGGCGAGGGAGTGGTGAGGGAGCATACTGTTGCGTATGTGACCGATCCCGAACCGACGCCGCAACGCAGTAGGATAGGTGTTATCACGATTTTCCGGGTTTCTCTGTGAGAAATCCGGGTTAGTTATTCTATTTTTATTCTGATAATCAATATAACAGGAAACACTTTGTTTGTACCGGGTGGGGCCGTACCCCTGTGCGCGCGCAGCCGTGCTTGAGCGGGTACACACTCGCGCACAAGCGCGGTTTGCATGCACCGCCCGGTATTGTATTCCCCGCGCCCGGCTGTCATGCCGTCGAAGCGGATCTTTCAAAAATGATAAAAATGTATCGCCGCGAATCTCATCCAGCCTTTATGCCGCGAGGGAACTCCGTTTTCTTTCCTTTCCCTTACTCCGAAGTGAGAACTCATAATTAAACACCCGATTTTTGGAGCTTTTTGGCCCGAAACATGTACAAACATACACAAAAAGACATTGGTTTTTGCGCCTCCGGGAAGTAATCTTGCTATAAGAAGGTAAAAATACCGCTTTTAAAGGACTTTTCTCGAACTGTTTCCAGAGAAGACACCCGCTTCTCCTGAGTAACATGATTGTGATGGTGTTTCTCCACAGAAACAGTGATTCTGTCGGGTAGCATATGTTTTCACGTGAAACACCCGCTCTCTTCGGAAGCACGGAGTTTCTCCGGAGTAACCCGGTGTTATTCATGTGAAACACGCTGTTTCAGACAGGAAACGTCTTGTTTCGGTCCGGTAACGAACCGATTCTCACGGGAAACCTTTTTAAAAAGAAAAGGAAAAAAAGAAAAAGAAGAATAAAAATTAAACATATCTGCATATATCTAAAACATTTTTAAGGCAAAAAATCGAACAACAATAATCCTGGAGCTTCGACCGATACGGGAAACCGGGCAGAACTGTTTCGGGATGTTTTTGTACACTGGACATGGACACCTGCGCCGAAGCTGTCGATCCCGGCGGGAATGGATAATGACGGGATGCCTGATATCCTTTATGAGTTTTCGACAGGGAGAGTTGAGAAAATTCGCCTGAATGATCCCGGAGCATAAATCCTCAACCCGGTTCCGGATGTATCTGGCGCATGCCCGCGAGACAGCGCCGAAAAACGTATCGGTCGGAATCCTTCAAGACGGGATATATTTAAGGAGCCTGATTTTAGCCCGGATTTATCACAGAGAAATCCGGAAAATCGCGATAAGGCCAATCCTGCTGCGCCGGGTGACATGCACAAGCTTTGCTCTGTGAATGGATCAGCCGCAACAGTATGTTCCCTCGCCACTCACTTGCTGTTCCTTGTATTATCAGCCTTATCACGATTTTTAACCTGCGCTGGTGAGAAATGCAGGTTAGCTCGGTTATACAGATTCTTAGGCGACTGAAACTAAAAATGTTTTTAAAAGCTGTGTTCCGGGTGCCGATGCCGGCAGTCCCCGGGGTGCGTTTTGCGCTGATTTCAATATAACGGCGCGAAATACGCCTTTTTGAAGATACTTACACGGCCTGCGAGCTTTATCGTACTATCAGGAACGAAAAACCGGTCGATTCGGGTTTGACACCCTGCCCGTCCGCCCTGTCCTGTTCGACATCGAGCAGATAAGAAAGACAGAAAACAGAGAAAATTCATGGCGACTATACTCAAATATACGCAGCATTGCCCGACTATATTTATAGCGCGAGTTTATACAAATAATAAAACCTGCTGAAAAGAGGCCGGGAAATGCTTTGGCAACAAGGTTGCTTTATTGTGTTTGGAGGATTAGAAATTGCCCAGTTTGCCGCGGATGTCTTCAAGGTATTTCAATCCGATCTCGCGTGAATGCTCTTCGGTTTTGGCCGGTACAGGCTCTTTGTCCTTTGTTTTTGAGGTCGGATTTTTAGTGACTTTTCTCTTCATCGGGATCTGAATACGCTCGTTTTCTTGGATCGGCAGAGGCAGCACCTGGTATATCGTTCTCTGGCTGAGTTCATCTTTGCGTGTCGAGATCAAACCTCTCTCCTCGAGCATCTGTCTTGCCCGAATCAGAGTGGCCGGACCAATCTTCAATAATTTCTGAATATGACGCGATGAATACCATGAACATCCGTTTTTGTCACAGCTCGCAGCAAGGAAAAAATACAGGAGTATCTCTTCCTGCGTCATATCATCCATAAACCATTCGATGCGATGGTCAATCCAGCCCCACGACGATACTCCACCATCGTTGATGGTTCTGATATTGTCGGGTTTTGGCGGTATCGGACGATTCAAAATCCTTCTCCCTGGCTGGAATCTCTATCTATTTACTACTGAGACCCCATTTTCTTTAATAATTCCCGGATTTCTCCGAGTTCCTTCTCTATATTAAGCCTTTTGTTTCTCGCATCCAGTAACTGTTCTCTCTGACTTTGCAATATCCGCTCTTTTGATGCGATTTCTGCCTCGAACGCTTCAATTTTCCTGTTACTCGCCTCTATTTCGGATTTCAGTCTCTCGTTTTCTTTTTTCAAATTGGACACGGCCTCTGCCGCCCTGCCCTTTTCCTCTGCGCTTTGTGTACAATCTGTAATTCCACGGAGCTCGTCTCTCAGAGTTTCTATCATGGACATGATCGTTCCCGGTTCTTCCCTGCTTGCCGCCCCTTCAAGAAGCTTTGAGTTTACTCCTTCTGTTATCTTATTTATAAGGTCTTCCTGAGATATCGCTCCAATTGATTCGATTTCCATCGGCCGATCCGATGCAAGTACCTTGTATATCCTGTCAAGCGACATCCCTTCCTGTACATTGTCCACAGTTCGGCGAAATATCTCTATCGCCTCTGGAAAATATCTTCTTTTCCTGCCTTTGCCCGAGGATGGAAGAAAATCTCCTATTCTGTTCCGGTAATACCTGAGATTTGACTCAGGAACATCCAGCTGCCTGGCAATGTCCTTGAGTGTCAGCAACTCTTCCATTATCGGGAACCCTCTTGCACCTTAAATTAAAAAGCCTTTTAATTAAAAGCTTTTTAGAATTTGAGCGACCCCTGAAGGGGTTCCCCTTTTTTCTTCGTATACCATTCCTCAAAGTCGTTCTTCTCAATCCTGTAGGATTTTCCTATCTTCACAGCAGGAAGATCCTTGGTTTTGCACCAGCGCTGAACTGTCACCTTATTGACTTTGAGTATTTCTGCGATCTCCTTGACCGTGTAAAACTCCTCCATCGGTCATTATTCCCCTTTTTTATGTATTTTTGCTAACCTTTGAGACAATAGTATATATTTGCATATTATTTGTCAATAATGACTTAAAAAAAATCTTTATTAGTAACAATAGCATTTTTTTAAGGCGTTTTACAAATATTAGCCATTGTATAAAGCCTTTTTATGAATTACCACATTGTTTATAACAATAATAAGGTGATTAAAGTATAATTAAAAAAGCCGAAATGTTAATAGTCGATCAAAAAAATGCGCCATGTGCATATATCCGCATATAGTTATAGGCCGGCCCGCGTTCTTTGCTTCTCTTTTGCCCTTTATATATTTTTCTTCGTTGTTGCCATGCTCATCTCGCTCTCGTATGCCGTTATCACCTGTAAATGGTAAACATTTCCGATAATTTCTCTCCCATATAGCGCAACCTTGTTGCGCTATATGGGCTTGCTCTATGTCATCATATTATTTCTTTAATCTTGCTGATTAGCCTTTGTTCCGGTTAATGTCGTTTTATATGTGCCGGGTTTTCACAAAAGGCAGATATTGCGGTTTTTTATATAGAGTAAAAAATTTGATCTATCGCAAAAAACCCTTTTTTAACCGGTAAAAACAACTGGCTGTAGAAAAATTGATTTGGGCGTGTTTTTATCGTCTCGCGACCGGACAGCTCGATTTCTTATGAATTTATAATTGCTTTAGCACAATCGTCACCTTCAAAATACAATGCCGTTATTCCTATTTTTAACGAGCCTATATCATAAAATATTGATATTTAGAATCGAAATAATTATCTTGACATATTATAACACCAAGTTACATATAGGCTGTTGATAATAAGAATATATGCCTGTACAAAATAAGTCTAATTACAATTATAAATATAAAGCAATATATAGGAATTAGAACGTAAACTTATACATGCTATAAAGACGGGTTGAAAAACATATTAGAAATATTAGACATATATTATATAAATCAGAATGAAGTATATAAAATATTTGTTGTATTAGTGTCGATGAAAAGGCAAATATATTTTATTAAATTCTGTTATAAAATGGCTTGATGTAAAAGGAAAAATATAATTTGAAGAAAAGATAATTGCTTTAATTTTAGAATCTAGAATTAAATAAAAATTATTTCAATAAATTATCTGTTGGGTTAAATTTTTTATGTTCATCGCGCAAATATTTTGAGGAAGCCTTAAGGTAAATTGACGTTGTTGCTAAGTCTTCATGCCCGAGAGTCTGGCGAACAGCTTCGACATTGCAGCCTTCTTCAATGAGGTGGGTGGCAATGGAATGTCTAATCAGATGGGGATAGACATGGAAGGGGATACCCGCATCCAGTCCATATCTGTGAACCATATATTGAACCATACGAACAGTCATTGGTTTATTGGAGGGCGTGACAAACGCAGGTGAGCGGGGATCGTGTGAATTCGGGAGAATTTTGTCCCTTTCGAGGAAATAATCATTGATAGCCTTCCTGGTTGTGTCTGCAAGCGGTAAAATCCTGTCTTTAGAGCCTTTTCCATGTATTCTGATGGATTGTCTGTCCATCATGATTTGTTCGCGTTTCAAAGATATCAGCTCGCTTACTCGAAGCCCGGCGCTGTATAAAAGAAGCAGAATCGCGCGATCTCTGAGAAAATTTTTGTTTTCAGGGTCGGGAGCTGCCAGAATCTGCCTTATTTCGTCCTGAGAGAGTGCAGCAGGCGGTTTCTTTGATATTCGCGGCAATGAGACGTTAGTTATTGGATTTTCTTTGATTATCTCTTCTTTCTCAAGATGCTTGAAAAGAGATTTGCAGGTCGCTATCTTTCTGGCAATCGTTCTGGGCTTGTTTCCTTTTTCAAGGTAATAATCTATCCAGCCCTGTACTATTTTTTTGTCGATATCATTAACAGCTGTCTCGCAAGTTCTGATTTCGATTGTTTCGTTGAGATATTTAACGAATTTATCGAGGTCAAAGGCGTAAGCGTTGATAGTCTTCGCTGAATAACCTTTTCTTCTTAAATTCGCCAGATATTCTTCAACTGCTTTGTCTATTGTCATACTTAAATTATACTTTCGGCGTGGAACAGTGTAAATATAGACAATAAATTAAAGAAGAAACAAAGGTTAGACACAAGAGCATATATCGTACAGGAAATATTCACAAAAAATGACCATCATATGTACAATATTCACGTAAAGGGCAAAGAAGGGCAGGGGGGATGAAAACACAGCTATTTTGCATATCCACAACGTAACGCTGATTGCGATAATGCGGTTTCAAGAAATGTGAATATAAAGGTTCCAGGAGGAGATTTAGTAATCCTGCCTTCATCAAAGTGTCGATTTTGTCGAATTATTTGTTCCGATTTGACGGGAATGGTTATTCTGATGTGATTTCAGAAGAAGGACGTTCTAAAAATTCATATGTTTTTTGTGTTGAAAATCGTTTGTTTTCAGCTGTTAACGCAACTTTAGGTATATGCTTGAAATGATGAAAAATATGCGTGGAAAAAGAAACCGGGGCACTATTATAGAGAGATTTATTTAGATGAAGTTCAATATCAAGAGATACTAAGATATAATTTGTAATATTCAGCAGCATTACAGGGTAAAAACAACAGATCTGTTTGCATGTACTCATTACAATGTGTGCAATTATATTAATTTCTGGTATCGGTAGGATCGCATCACAAGGAGATGAGGCTTTAAATATATCGTAAAAATATCACAGAAATTGACAGGCAAAGCAACTTAAAGGCAATCAGTCTGAATAAAAAACAACATTACATACATTAAAAGAGAAGAACAAAAGAAAGATATGAAATATTCTTTGCCGACTATACGCAAGCATACTCCAGTATGCCGGAGTATTGTTAAGTCTATGCGTATTATATGCTTTTCTATGTATATCATTTTTAATGATGTCTCAATGTTCAAGTACTATTCTTGTTGAATATCTATAAAATATGACCATATATTTGCGGTTTTGAGTGCTTATAAATCAGGTTGATATAGATAAACAAAAGGCCTGCATTATATGAAACAGGGAGGGGGTAAACAGATCTGATTCTCGATAACCAGTGACATATTGTAATAAAAGTTTTTACTGAGAATGTGTATATAATTGATAATACCCTATTATAGGGATAACTTGTAGAATAACGATTATCGATTATTATTACGTTATTCCGCAACGAATAAGCCTTTATATAAAAGATTTTTTTATATTATCGTTTCTAATGAAGTTTTAACGCCAGTATAATGGTTTGATATCCCCTGAACAGTCCTGCTTGAAATCCAAATAGGAAGTATTCTCGTCGTATCTCTATGAAGCTAATTTGAGAGTTGTGAAGGTGTAATATAAAGGCTATTTAACATAAAAAGCTCTATTCTCTGCTATTATTGCAAATTACTATTCTGTACACAGGGATCCATCGATAACAAAATCTGCCTTCGTGGCCAAATATCTTTAGAATGAGTCCTGTAATGGATATCCGTATTATACGCAATGTACAAAGAAATATTGTGCATGAATTTTGTAAATACAGGCAATAATAAAGTATTGCTTAAAAAAAGCTTTTAATAAAGATGTTTTTTGGGATATTATATAATAGATGCTTCTTCTGTACACTAAGAAGACAGTGAAACTGCAATAAAAGCATTAAAAAAGAGCCATATACATGAAATATTTATTTTCTATGGATATATTTAAATACATTAATTAAACATGGCTTTGGGAACTGATTCAAGAAGATGCAAATAGGATAGAGGTAGCAATATAATTAATACGAGAACGATTACGATCAGAGATAAAACGGATATGCGAAATAAACACCTGGGCTTATAAAGATACATAAATAATTTGAAAATAAGAAAAATGTGCTTAAGTGGAATCCTTTCTTAGTAAAAGATAATTGAAAATGTATAATGAAGATTCATTAATGCGTTAAATGCGAGATCTATGATTATTAATAAGCGAGAATAGCATGCGATAGCAGCTTGTGAAATTGAGAAGAGCAAAAGAAATATAAAATTAATGAAGAATAGAATAATCATAAAAAACATGTATAAATAAAGGAAAAAATATATATTTGCGGATAATGCTGAATAATTGTAAATAATAGAATAAGAAACAAAAAATAAAATATACATATAAACGTGTTTTTAAATGAAAATAATCGCGGTATAAATCAAAAATAATTATGTTGTAGAATAAAGGAGCTGCATTTTTAAGAGAGAATACAGAGTGATGTATTTTAGCACTGAGAATAAATATTACATTAATTAGTTTTGGCAGTTGGACAATAAGAGCGACTAAAGTATCAAGAAATAAAGAAAGGATTATAAGAATATGTCAGGTGTACAAATGCTGTGAGTGAATTGGACAGGAAGGGAGATCGGCGTTAATATCATCAAATAAAAAGATATATTGTATAGATAAATTAAGTAAGGCGTAATGCATCATGCTATGCAGGTAACTCAAATGGCGTTTGCGGAAAGAGATGAACAAATGAATACAATGAAGAAGGAAAATCATAATAAGGTATTGTATATATAGATAGTCAGTATGTCTAAATGTCTAATTGATAAAATAGAATATAGAAAATGCAGAAGATAAAATTATAAATAATAGATCAGAGAATATAAGATAGAAGAATGTGCGTTATGTGCTGATGATGAATGTAGAAATATTAACAGTGATTGATAAATATCGTGTTCATTTATAAGAAGATGAAATAGATAACAATATATAAAAAGAATCAATGATCGATGTAATGGATAGCAGGCACGAAATATAGAGATATATAATAGATAAAATATGAATAAAGCAATAATGGAGAAGGAGCGAATATACGTGAACGATTAAGCTAGCGAAATAAAGAATGGACATAGAAGCAGAAATGGGAAAAGGTAGCTAAAGGAATGAATATAAATAAAGATAGATAGTGAATCAAACAGGAAAGGGCATAAGAATAAAAATATACGTACAGAGATGAATTAATAAGAGAAAATGGATAAAAAGGGCAGATAACATGAATATGCTTAAGATGTTATATGTGCTTTAACACAGAATAACATTCATAATAATAATAATTAAGTGAAATATCCTTATAAACAAAGGAATAATATCAATATTTGTATAATTGTGGATTGATTATGAATATATTACAGATAAATTATGAAAAAGAAGATTATGAATGAATATGAAACGATATTAAAGGACATAAAATACGATATAAATAAGGAATGGGATGATAAAATAATGAGAAACGAAACGAGGAATTATTTTATGAGATAGAAGGATAGGAGGAATGCAACATAGATTTGAAAATGAGAAAAAGAAGATGAATATAAATAAAGAATAATGAAAAATGAAAACAGGAATGAGTACAAATATAATGTGAATAATAAAACAGGGACAGAAGTAGAGGGATATAGAAAAAATGAATTAATAATTAATAGACGACAAAGGACAAGTGTATATAAAGAGTAAAGAGTTATACAGGAAGATAGAGGTAAAATGTAACAGGATGCAATAGGGTGTACATGGAATAGATAAGGATATACAAGAGCAAAATGTCAGGGAGAAAAGAAACAAGGAAAAGGATTGAACATAGATTAGGGATCGTTAAATAAGGAATATTATGAGAGAAAAGAAAGAAAGAGAATAGAAGAGCAGGGGGAATATGGAGGATAATCGAGATAAAAGACAAAAGAAGGGAAATAGCCGGATAGACAGAATAAGTATGAAAGGGCAAGAACGTGAAAACAGGATAGGACAAAGGACAAGGAATGTCTAAATAAGAAAAATAGTTGAAGTTATAGGGCTTGAAGGATTTTATCGGAAGGATGGTCGAGAAAAAGCAGATGGACAATAATGAATGGATGGCAATAGACAGGTTAATAAATTGGGAAAAGTAGAATAATGCATCAGAAAACAAGGACAAGGAATTAGATATAAAGAAAAATAGTAATAGGAAGGAAATATAAAATGGCGAAGTAGAAAGAGTAGAGAGCAAAAAAAGCACGAATGTAAATAGTAAGTAAAATATGCGTGAACGAAGCGAAAGAGAAGGAACTAAAAGAAAATGGAGCATTGAGAAAGGAAGGGATTAAAATCAAAAAACAATAAGCGAGAAGAATGACCCAATAAATGGACATAAATGATGGAATATATGAATATTAAAGTATTACGGATAACAGAAATAAAGTATGGTCAAAAAAGACATGAAAAGATGGAAGGATAATGAAGGAAAGAGAAAACGAACTATAGAGGAAAGAAGAAAAAATAGTATATTGAACATAAGAATGAAATAGAAAGCATAAATTAAATTCATAGAAGGGAATCATTGGTTGGAGGGGAGGTACCTGAAGCAGTTTTGCAGGTTATTGATGAGCTGCAAAAAAAGGATTTCATGCACAAAGAACGGCGCTTTGTACATGGCACACCAGATAATGTATTTACAATATGGAGTGGATACCTGCCTTCGCAGGTATGACAACAGAGGGGCAGGTATGACAACAGAGGGGCAGGTATGACACAACGGGAGCTAATAAGGTGACTGGGCCGGAAAGAGGTTCAGTTCTGGAATGTTACGCTGTGGCCGGGCCAGAAATCGGGCAGCGCGTCGCGCTTGTTTTTGAACCATCTGCCGGCGCGGGTGACGATCCGCACCCTGCGGAGCGCGTCGAGGTCTTCGAGCGGGTTGCCGTCGCAGGTGAAGAAGTCGGCGTTCTTGCCCAGTTCGATGCTGCCCAGCCGGTCTTCGAGCCCGACGTGGTGCGCGGCGGAAATGGTGGCTGCCCGGATCGCTTCGAGCTTTGTCATGCCGATGTGGTGCAGCCGTTTTATCTCGTCGTGCATCTCGCCCGGGAACGCGACCACGGCGCCGAGGTCCGTGCCGGCGACCATCGGGATGCCCGCCGCGTACAGTCTCCGCGCGGTATTCTCGACGAGCTTATAATTTTTCCTGTTGGCGCGCCAGAACCCGAACGAAGCATCGTATCGCTCGTTATTGAAGTCCAGCCATGTGCGGGAAATCCATTTCAGGTGCGCGAGCGCCGGCGGCTCGAACATTTCCGCGGCCGGCTCGCTTTCGAGAAATCCCATCTTCTCCTCGAACCTTGCCATGCTGTCGGTTACCGTGAGCGTCGGGCAGACAGTCACGCCGCGCCGTGACAGCATTTCGATCTCCTCGTCCGTTATCTCGCGGTCGAAGATCAGGTGTTCGAGCGAGTCGATATCGTGACGCATGATGCGGGTGAGGTCTTCGCCCCAGCTGTGGTGGACGCAGACGCGCAGCCCTACCTCGTGCGCGGATTTGCATATCGCGTCGAATACCGGGTCGGTTATCGTCGGCATCCGTTTGTGATCGTTGAAGTGGCGGGTATAGCTTGTGAACCCGACCTTGATGTGGTCGGCGCCCTGTTTTTTCAAGTACCGCACCATCGTGACGGCGGTCTTCGGCTTTTCGATATTCAGCTTCGGCTGCCCGATGATCCGTGACACCGGGAACACCATCGGCGTGATGAACTCGGGATAGCCGCCGTTACAGCTCAGGCATGCGCCCGACGCGAGAATCTGCGGGCCGTTGCGCTTTCCCTTGATGATGTCCTGCCGCACGCCGTTCATGATCTTTATCGGAGACAGCATGTCGCGTACACATACGACCCCGGCGGCGAGCGTGTTGTTGAGATTCCTGTCGATCTGCCGCAGCGTCCATGTGCCGAGCGCGCCTTTCTGTTCGGACAGGAACGGGCTCAGGATGTGCGCGTGGCAGTTTATCAGCCCCGGCACGAGCGTTGCCCCGTTGCCGTCCACCCAGTCGCACTGGTCGGGTTTCAGTTCCGGCCCGATCTCTCGGATCACGCCCGATGACGTCAGAACATTCACCGGCTCGGTGAGTTCTCCCTTGTTGATGTCCAGGATTCTAACGTTGTGAATCAGGATTCTGTCATACGATGTCTGGATCTTCTCAATCATGATGTCATTCCCTCACTAACGGATTATATGTATCGGGTTTTGTCATTTCAATAAAAAAGTTTGCCGGGTCAGGAATTGTTCACGGAGGGCGGGATAAATTGCAGGAGCAGCATGGCCGGGGCGACCGTCAGGGTTTGCCTGAAAGCAGCCTGCCGCCGCGCAGCGCGTACAGTTCGAACGTGCCGGGCTCCGGCGGGCCGGGGTAGGGTGCATACCTTGATTCGAACCATTCGTACACCGGGCCTTCGCGCGGGTATTTGGGATTGACAATGAAGAGTTCCGGCGGTTTTGTTTCGAGATCGCGGATCACGCGCCGGTTCAAATCGTCTTTATAAGGCCCGTCCAGCAGTGCGCGGACGAGGAACACGCCGCTCTGCGGGCTTCGGCCCGACGCGAAGTACAGCCCGGTTTCGGGACCCCATTCGTAGAACGACTCATCAGGCGCGAGCACATCGTTGATTTCGCCGCCGATCCGCATTGACTCGATGAATTCTTCGCCGTACCTTGCGCGCGACCACTCGACCGCCGGTTTAAGATACACCGGCATCTCGAAGCAGAGCAGCAACAGCAGCGCGTAGCCGCCGGCCTGCGCGACTGCTTTCGGCGAGAACGTGGTGATGCTCCTGCCGAACTCGGCGACCGCGCATCCCGCCGCGACGCAGAAGATCGGGAGCAGCAACTGGTAGTAGTGGTTGAAAAAGCGTCCCTGCATGGCAACTTCGATGTAGCAGGCCGCCGTGAACGCGGCGATCCATATCCACTGCCGTTTGTGCTCGCGGAATCCCACGGCGAGGCCCGCCAGCCCAAGCGCGGGCAGGATCGCGATCGAGCGGATGACGTCGAAGAGTTTTATGATGCCGGGGCCGGCCGCCCATGCGATGTCTTTTGCGATACTGCCGACGTAGTGGCTGTTGTATTCGAAAACGATGCGGTAGAAATCGTCGAACCTGCCCGCTGCTTTGAAGTAAGCGAAAACAGCCGCCCACACCGCCGCGCCGGTGACGCCGACGAGCAGCACGTGCCCGATCGCCCGCCTGCGGTCTTCCGCGTAGTACAGGTGACAGCAGCAGAGCGCGAGTGCGCCGACCACCGCGACCTGTTTGTAAGTGGATGCGGCGGCGAGCAGAAGCCCCGCCGCGATGAATCGCGCAGCGCCGCCCCTGTCCGATCGCGTCGATGCCGCGAGCGCGAACGCCCACACCATCAGGGCGTTGATGAAAACCTCGGAGTTGGGCTGGTTTGCCTGTAGCCGGAAACTGCCCGAGACTGCGGCCCAGAAAACCGCTGCCCAGAATGCGGCGGCAGGCCCGCCTCCCACGGCGCGGGCAGCGAAATAGACGCCCGCAAGCGTCGCCAGCGCGGCAAGGATATTGAGCAGAAAAACTGCGTCGCGGCCATAACCGGCGGCCAGCTCGGCGGCGGCATACGTGAGGTAGATTGACGGCGGCTTGTGATCCCACAGGTCGGTGTAGAGCAGGCGCCCGTTGATCATCTCGTGCGCGATCACGGCGTAAGTTGTGATGTCGCGGTCGTAAGGCTCGTGGTATGTATGAAGCCGTGCGGCGAAGATCAGCGCGGCGAGGATCAGCAGCGCGGCTGCGGGCGCGGTGTAATCCCGAAGGAACCCGCGCGGTTTTTTTTCAGAATAGGCATCGGCCATATCAGTCAGCTCCGGGCGTGTCGATGGGCCCGGATTTAATATTACCCGCTAAACCGGATTTCTCACAGAGAAATCCGGAAAATCGTGATAACACCTGTCCTGCTGCGCCGGGTGGCATGCACAAGCTTTGCTCTGTGCATGAATTATGCTTCCTCGCCATTGCACTCGCCTCGCCTTGTATAGTGATTTTGAATACATGCACAAAGGAAATAGCTTTGTGCATGGCACACTATCTTTGTATTTGTGATTTCTGATCGAGTTGTGAATCTGTTTTTATTATGGGAATTACTATATTACAGGCATTATCACGGTTTTAACCTGCACTGGTGAGAAATGCAGGCTAACCCGGATTTCTCACAGAGAAATCCGGAAAATCGTGATAACACCTGTCCTGCTGCGCCGGGTGGCATGCACAAGCTTTGCTCTGTGCATGAATCGGTCGCATTTCAGGATTGCGGATTGGGACACGGCGTGGTTGTGTTCACTGGGCCGTGATGAGCCGCCAGCGCTCGACGAGCCGCTCCTTGTTGCTCCCCGCCCACACAGCGTCGTCCTCGATGAGGTTGAGCTGATCGGCGGTGATCGCGCCCTCGATGACTTCCGCGTTCGGGTTCAGCGGTATCCTGAACCAGCGCTGCATGAGGTTCTGTGATTCGGTGGACAGCATCCAGTTAATGAACTTGCGGGCCTCGTCGTGGCCGGGCCCGTTTTTGATCAGCGCCATGGCCCCGATCTCGTAGCCGGTGCCCTCCGTGGGGAAAGTCAGTACGACCGGGTATCCGCGCGACGGGCCTTTTTTCAGGATATCGTGCGAGAAGGATATCCCGATCGCCACCTCGCCGAGACCGGCCTGGGTGACGCATGCGGAACCGGACTTGTTGTAGTGATGCACGTTTTTGTCCAGCTTCGCGATGTACTCGAACGCTTCCTCCTCGCCCATGAGCTGAACGAGCGTCGAGAGCAGCGTGTAAGCGGTTCCGGACGTATAAGGGTAAGCCACCCCGATCTCGCCCTTGAATCTCGGGTCGAGAAGATCGGCCCATGAGTCCGGCGGGTCCATGCCCAGCAGTTCGAGCCTGCGGGTGTTGGCCGCGAACCCCACCGCGCCGAAGTAAAATCCCGTCCATTTCCAATCGGGGTCGTGCATCTGCGGCGTAAGCTCGAAGTCGATGTCCGGCCTGAACGGTTCGAGCAGGTCTTCCTGCGCGGCTGCGATGAAGTCGGTGGACGAGCCGCCGAGCCACATGCCCATCGTCTGGTTTTTCTTTTCAGCCAGGACACGCGCGAGCACCGCGCCCGACGACATGCGAACCCACTGGATTTTCACGCCCGTCTTTTTCTCGTACTCGCTGAAATAGATTTTTGATTCCGACGGGTCGAGCGCCGTGTAGACTTTGAGCACCCGTTTCGCATCCGTGCCGCCGTCTTCCTGTCCGGGCTGCTGAAGCCCGGCATCCGCGCCGCCGTCCCGGCTGCCGCCGCCGCTGCATCCGCATATGAAAATGCCGCACATCGCTAATGTTACAAACAGAAAAAGAATTACCGTGGTTTTCGATGTTTTCAATTCTGTGTACCCGCTTCGCCGGAGTTTTTGATTTTCAGCACTGACGAGAGACCGCTCAGCTCAATGATTTTTTCAGTCTGTTCCGAAACATTCAGGAAGCATATTTCAATATCGCTCCTGGAGCAAAGGTCCTGTATCGACATCAGGGTTCCTATCATCGACGAATCGAGATACTGGTTGCCTGTGTCCACTTCGAGCGTTTCGCCTTCCTTCAAGCACTGTATCATCGTCTTTGCCCGCCTGTGGAACTCCATGCCGCCGACAAAGTCGTTTTCCGACTTCAGCAGAGTTATCCTCGCCATCTCCCGTTTCCCCCGCCCGATAAAATGTGCTCGGTATACAAGCCTGAAATTTTGACACTCGCACCGTCGATTGGTATTATAGTTTCTCCGGATGTTTTAAATCAACTTGGGGGTGCGGTGTGGCTGAAATGAAAGTTATTAAGATGATAGCGATAGATGTCGACGGGTGCATAACCCCCGGCGAAGGCGAAGCCGCAAACCTTGGCGTGCTGAAAAAGCTCAACGAGTTCAACATGCACTCGGCCTCCGATCCGGCGGTTCCCGCGCTGACCCTGAACACGGGCAGGCAGCAGCCGTTTGTCGATCTCATGTGCCAGATGATCGGCACCCGCGTGCCGGCGCTTTTCGAAAACGGGGCGGGGCTGTATGTGCCGGAGACTTACGAGTTTTTGTATCATCCCTCGATAACCGGCGAGTGGTTCGACAGGCTGGCTGAGTTCAAGAAGGTGCTGAAAAAAGAAATGGTGCTGGCGCGCACGGCGAAGCTTCAGCCCGGCAAGGAAGTGTCGTTCAGCGTTTATCCGGAAAAGGGGTTCACCGTGGAGGACAATGCGCGGCAACTCGGGGAGATATTCGAGAAGACGGGCTATGAGTTCGATCTGGACGTGTCGATACTCTGCATAAATATACTGATCCCGGGGCTCGACAAGGGCGCGGGGTTGCTCTGGCTGGCCGATTTCACCGGGCTGAACACCGACGAGATGGGCGCTATAGGAGATGCCCCGGGCGATCTGCCGGCGTTCGAACTGGCGGGGGTCAGCGGGGCGCCGGCGCAGGCCGAGCCGGAGGTTCGCGAGGCCGCCGATTATAAGGCGCTGAAAAAAAACGGGCGCGGCGTGATCAGCATCATTGAAGAAGTGATTCATCGTAACAGGGAACTGCTGAAGTAGCGCGGGGGAGTATTCTTGAAACAGACCCGGAACACCGGAACGATTGCCGCTTCGGTGATAATTGTGATTGTGGCGTGCGGAGTGTTCGCGAACGTCCTGTTCACGCCGCGTGTTCTGCTGCCGTCCGATCTGTTGAAATATGTCTACCCGTGGAAAAGCGGCGCTGCACTGGACGCGCGGGTGAGCAACCCGGCGCTCAGCGATGCCGTCGAGTATTTTTATCCCAACCGGAAATTTCTGAACGAAGAACTGCTGGCGGGCCGGGTGCCGCTGTGGAATCCGCACCAGGGCGCGGGAATACCTTTTGCCGCGACGGGCCAGCCGCAGGTTTTCTACCCGGTGAATGTGCTGCTCACGGCGGTGTTCGGGCCGGAGGATGCGTTCGAGCTCGACGCGGCGCTGCATGTCATGCTGGCCGGGCTTGCGATGTTCCTGTACCTGAGGGCGCTGGGCTGCAGGGAGGGCGCGGGGCTGGTGGGAGCGGTTTCGTACATGCTGTGCGGGTGGCTGGTGGTGTGGACGATGTTTCCGCCGTTTCTCGCGGCGGCGGCTTGGGCGCCGCTTGTGCTGATGTTTTATGAGCTTGCCGTCACGCGGGGCGCGATGAGGTATGCGGCGGCGGCGGGCGGCGTGCTGGGGATCGACCTGCTGTGCGGGTGCCCGCAGGTTACGGCGTACATACTGCTCGCGGCGGGATTCGTTGCGGCGGGGCATGTACTGTTCCCGGGCGGGCGGCGCGGGTTGCTGAAGAGGGCCGGCGTGCCGGTTGCCGCATTCGCGGTGATGCTCGTGTTCGGGCTGCTGGTGGGCGCGGTGCAGGTTCTGCCGATGCTCGAACTGCTCGGCGAGTCCGCGCGGCCTGAGAGTGTCACCGGGTTTGCCGGGGCGGGAATAAGAAAAATACAGTTGATGACTTTTTTCATGCCGGATTTTTTCGGCAACCCGTCCGACGGGCGTTACCTTTTCAGGCCGGCGGAATATGTCAACGGAACGGCCTACTTCGGGATTGGCGCAATGCTGCCGGCGCTGGTTGCGTTCGCGCTGCGGCGTGACAGGGCGTCGGGCGTGTGGACGCTGATCGCGGTGTTCGGCGCGGTGGCCGCGCTGGGGCCGGTGCTGCTGGAGCCGCTGTTCGCGCTGCCGGGCATGAACGTGCTGAAGGTGTCGCGGATGCTGTATCTCGCGGCGCTCGGCGGCCCGGTGCTCGCGGCGCTGGCGTGGGATGCCGTTTTAAAACAGGATACGAAAAAAAGCGGGATGCTGTTGTGGATCGCCCTGGGCGTTGCAGCGGTGGCCTGCGGCGGGGCCGTTGCGCTTTTATGGGCGGGTGGTGTCGATGCGCTGTCGCTCGACCCGGCGAAGCTTAAAGCGTTCGAGCAGCCGAACATATTGAGGCTGGCGATTTTCGCCGCGTGTGTTCCGGCGGCTTTTCTATTAAAAGGCAGGCTCAGGGGAGCAGCGACTGCGCTGCTCGTTGTTTCGATCGTTGCCGATCTGGCGACGTGGGGCTGCGGGTTCAACCCTGCCGGTGATGTGGATACGCTTTACCCGGAGACACGCTCGATAGGCGTGCTGCGGGCGATGCAGAGCGGGGAGCGCGCGCCGTGCAGGTACCAGGGTTTGCATGATATTCTTTTCCCGAATTCGGCGACCGCGCTCGGGCTGTACGATACCCGGGTATACGATCCACTCGTGCCGGCCCGTTATGCGGAGCTTGCGCGCGCGGTGGAGGAGCGGCGCTCGGGGCGTCCGATGCCGTATTCCGGCGTGGTGATGACGCACGAGTATGCCGGGCCGCTGCTCGACCTGATGAATGTATGCGCGGTCTGCTCGATAGTGCCGCTGGATGCGGGCGGGCTGGATCTCGAACATTCCGGTGAAATTCATATCTACAGGAACAGGAGATCGCTCGACAGGGCGGTGTTTTATGACCGCTGGAGCGTGGCGCCCGGGAAAGAAAAAGTGCTGCAAGCGGTTGCGGCTCTCGAATTCAAGCCGGTAGTTGAGCTGTTCCTCGAAGAGGAGCCGGGGGCGGCGCAGGCGCTCGACGGGGCGGGCGGAACTGCGGAAGTTACTGATTATGAGCCGTGCAGGGTGGCGATCGAAGTCGATGCTCGCTCGCCGGGCGTGGTGTTTTTGTCGGATTCTTTCGCGTCCGGCTGGCTGGCGGAGGTGGACGGGGAGCGTGCGAGGGTTCTCGCCGCGGATTATGCTTTCCGCGCGGTGCCTGTTCCGGCGGGGAAACACAGAGTGGCGTTGGAATATCGCCCCGCCACGGTTTCGGCGGGCCTGTGGATGTCTCTGTCCGGCGTTTTGTGCATGGTCGTGCTGCTTTTTTCCGCGATTTTGAAGCAAAGGCGAAAATAACAGATAATAAACAATAAGAGTCTATCCCAAAACCCCATCCTGGCTTCGACCGGCTGCAAAAGATGATGCCTGCGTTGTGCTGCATCGCCGATGTCTCCGGCATCGCCTGCTTCGCCCGCCTTGCCCTCATCTCATTCGCTCGGTCTCGGGCCGGAAGGTCTCGGGCCGACGGAGCGGGTTTTGGTATAGACTCTAAATCCCCAAAAAAGCCGATATTTAAAAGGTTTTATTGTTGGAATATTTGTAAAAATCCAATAATAAATCGTTTTAAATATTATTGGACATCCTGTATAATTAGCGCATTGATAATTAGCAGCGGCTTGAATTAAATAGCAACGGGAATAGGGTTTTTAGATGAGCCGAATAGGTATAATCTATACTCACCATTATCTGGAACACGACACAGGCTCTCACCTTGAAAACGGGGGCCGTGTTACTGCAATCCGGGAAGCGCTGCTGGAGGCATCCTGGAGCGACCGGCTGAAGTGGATGGAGCCGCGAATGGCGACGCTGGATCAGGTCGCGATGATACACGATCGTGATTACATCCATTTTATTCAACGCGCATGCGAGGACACGCGCGGGATATCGTATCTGAACCCGGATACCGCGATTTCGCCGGAGAGCTATGCCGCGGCGTTGTTTTCGGCAGGCGGGGTGCTTGACGGTATCGATGGATTGATGTCCGGCGAAATAGAAGGGTTCTATTCGCTGGGAAGGCCGCCGGGGCACCATGCGGAGTTCGACGAGTCGCTCGGGTTCTGCCTGTTCAACAACATTGCGATCGGCGCGCGCTACGCCCAGGAGGAACACGGGCTTGAGCGCGTTTTTATACTCGACTGGGATGTGCATCACGGCAACGGAACCCAGCATTCGTTCGAGGACGACCCGTCTGTTTTCTTCGTGTCGTTTCACCAGTACCCGCACTATCCGGGCACGGGCGGGCGCAAGGAGATGGGAGAGGGGCCGGGGCTGGGCTACACGCTGAACCTGCCGATGCGGGCGGGAAGCGGCAACGATGATTACATGCTGCTGATGGAGGAGTGTGTTATTCCGGCGATGCGGAAATTCGACCCGCAGCTTGTCCTGATTTCAGCGGGGTTCGACGCGCACCGGCACGACATGCTCGGCTCGATCATGCTCAATGAAGAAGGATATTCGGCTATTCTCCAGGCGGTTCTTGATTCCCTCAGGGGCGACACCCGTGTCGGGATGGTTCTCGAAGGCGGATATAATTACGCTTCGCTGAGCGACTCGTCCGTGGCTGTTACAGGCGTGCTGTGCGAAGCGGAGCCGGTGGCTTATTTTTCCGAGGCGAAATCGCCCGGGAGCTACGCGGTCGAGCTGGCCGGTTTCATGAAGGGTAAACACCTCATGCTGAAAACAACTTGACACATTAACCGTTGAGACTGACAATCCTTAATCGTTATGAGAGTGATTTTTTTAGGAACAAGCGGCGGATTGCCGACACCGAGACGTTCTCTGCCCGCCGTGGCGGTGCTGCGGGAGGGCGAGATCATCCTTTTCGATTGCGGCGAGGGAACCCAGACCCGCATCATGCGCAAGGGGCTCGGGTTCGCCCGGCTCACGAAGATATTCATTTCACACCTGCACGGTGATCACCTGTCCGGCCTGATGGGGCTGCTGATGACGCTTACGCTGCTCGAACACCAGACGCCGGTCGATATTTACGGGCCGCGCGAGCTCAAGCCCTATTTCGAGTCGCTGGTTCGAGACCTGAAGCTGCATACGAGGTATCCGCTGGCGATCCACGAAACGCAGCCGGGCGTGATCGTCCGCGAGGATGATTATTTCATCGAGGCCGCGCCGCTGAACCATTCGATGCCGTGCCTGGCGTTCGCGCTGCAGGAAAAGCCGCGTCCGGGCAGGTTCAATGTCGAACGCGCCGCCGAACTCGGGGTGCCGGTCGGACCGCTGTTCTCGCAGCTCCAGGCCGGGCAGGAAGTCGAGCTTGCCGACGGAAGAACAGTTTCGCCGGCGGATGTGCTCGGCGAGCCGCGCAGCGGGCGGCGCATCGTTTATGTTACCGATACCGCGTATCATCCCACCATAATTCCCTTCTGCCGCAAGGCGGACCTGCTGATCCACGAGGGGATGTTCTCCTCCGATATGGAAGAAGAAGCGATTTACAGAAAGCACTGCACAGCGCGGCATGCCGCCACGATCGCGAAACAGGCGGAAGTGAAGCGTCTTGTGCTCACGCATATCAGCGCGAGATATAACGACACGCGCGAGCTGCAGGATGAGGCGCGGGAGGTGTTTCCCGACTCGGATGCGGCCCAGGATCTCATGGAGATCGAAGTGCCTTACGAGGACTGATCCCGATGGCTGGAAAGAAAAAGAAAAAACAGTGCTGCGGCGAAGACGCGCTGATCGAGCGGATGAAAACACTGCTCGGCGATCCGGTCCGGGACGTGCCGCTCGGCATAGGCGACGACTGCGCTGTGATAGGAATCGGCGGCGGCGACACCGACCTGCTCGTCACGACCGACCTGCTTGTCGAGGGCACTCATTTCAGGCTCGAATGGTCATCGCCGTACCAGGTAGGCTGGAAGGCTGTCGCGGCGAATGTCAGCGATATAGCTTCCATGGGCGGGCGGCCCACGTTCGCCGTTGTGTCGATCGGGCTCAGGGCGCGCAGCAGGGACTACACCGTGGAATCGCTTTACGAGGGCATATCTGCGGCGGCGCGCAGGTACGGCGTGACCGTAGTCGGCGGCGACACCGTTCTTGCCGAACGCCTGACGGTGAATGTCGCGTTGCTCGGGGAAGTGCGGCGGGGCAGGGCGCTGATGCGGAAGGGCGCCCGGCCCGGGGATTTGCTGTTTGTCACCGGAACCTGCGGCGACGGCGCGGCGGGGCTGGATGTGCTCGGAACGGTGCCGCGTGAAGATATCGGGCCGACGTTCATGCGGCGGCTGGTGGAGGCGCACCTCAAGCCCGACCCCTGCATAGAGGCCGGCGTCGCGGCGGCGTCCACCGGTGCGGTGACGGCCATGATGGACCTCAGCGACGGGCTTGCGGCCGATCTGCCGAGGCTCGCACTGCGAAGCGGCATCGGCGCGCGCGTGAGTTCAGGCGCTGTTCCCGTTTCGTTCGAAATGATCAAATGGTGCAAACGCGCGGGACGCGACCCGCTGGAGCTGGCGCTCGGCGGCGGCGAGGATTTCAATCTGCTTATGGCGGTGAAGCCGGAACGCGCGGACTCTTTTGCGGCGATGGTCGAACATGCCGGGGTGCCCGTAACGGAAATAGGGCGGGCCGTGCCGCGCGAGGAAGGGCTCTGCCTGGTGGATGAAAACGGGCAGGCACGCGACTGGCCCGCGCCGGGTTTCGAACACTTCTGACAACACCGCGTTTTCCATTCATATTATTGATTGAAAAGAGTTGCCTTACAGGGTCTTTATCGCCCGGCCATGCTGCGCGTCCCAGTTGCTCTTCATGCGTTCCGCTATGATTTTCTCGAGTGATTTTCCGAGCAGCGGCAGGTGTATTTCCAGCGACACGGCGTAGTGGATTTTCGTTCGGTCCGCTGCCTGTTCCGTGCAGGAAATCCTGCCGTGGCACCGATAATATTTCGGGGAAAACCGGTTGAATGTTTCAAATATCCATTCTTTCTTCTCCGGGTTCCATACGCATGTTTCGCGCCATGAAAACGTATCGGACCCCAGCAGTTTTCCAGCCTGTTCCGGGATGTCGCCTATGCGAACCTCGGTCGCGAAACGATGCCCGCCGTCATCCAGTGGCGTGTTCTCCAGTATCCGGCAGGATGGATGCGCTTCCGCTGCGCGGGTCATCGTTTCAAACATCTGCTCGATGGTCTCGCCGATTTCCCCCGCGTAAACGTAATCCCGTGTTATTTGCATAACAGCGATTATAACAGGGCGGGAATGGCCTGTCATTACGCGCTGTCGGGATTTTGCCACGTACAAAGCGTCGTTTTTTGTGCGTGTTGTCTTTTGTGTGTCTTTTCAGTCGTTAACAATAGCAGGCAGCGACTTGCCTGAAGTCGGGATTGCCGCGTCGCTCGACATGCGACAGGCATGTCTCACTCCTCGCAATGACAGTACAAAGACACACTAAGGTGTTTTCGAGTTTAAGCCATCCGCGAAGCGAGCACGTAATAGGACAAAAAGCAGGCGGAGCATGCCTCGCAATGACAGGACAAAGACACACTAACCCGGATTTCTCACAGAGAAATCCGGAAAATCGCGATAAGGCCAATTCTACTGCGTCACAGCGGCGATTCGGGATCGGTCACATACGCAACAGTATGCTCCCTCGCCACTCACTTGCTGTTCCTTTTATTATCAGCCTTCTCACGGTTTTACACCTGCACTGGTGAGAAATGCAGGCTAAGGTATATTTCTGAAAACAGACTGTCCACGAAATGAGTACGTAAGATGACAAAAAGCGGCCTGGGCCGCCAGGCGGTGCCTGCCTCGCAATGACATGATAAAAGGCAACAGGCGCGATCAGAAGAAGATCGTTGTGCCGCCGACCGGGACGTCGAGGTCCCCGATGTCGTAGTACATCAGGTACAGCCCGCCGCTGCGGTTCGGGAACTCGTACATCAGCCCGGCGGATGTCGAATCGCGCGGGCAATCGTGTGTTGTGACGGTGCTGTACACGGATGAGTTCGGTGTTATGTAATCGTTAACGAAAGTCTTATAGAAATCGGTGTAGCTGTAGTTTCCCATGATATTGATGTGAGATGTCAGGTGATAGCGGGCGTCGAGCGCGTAGCCGAAGCTGTCGCTGCTGACCTTGCTGCTGACGTAGTTGACGGACGGGGTGATCGACCAGCGGTCGTAATTCAGTTCCCTGGAAGCGTAAGCCTCGTTCATCCATCCGAAGTTGCTGTCGAGCACGCGGGCGCCGGCTGCGAAGCTGCCCGTCCATTTTCCGAAGTTCAACTGGATCGGCAGCAGAACCGCCGCGTGCAGCATGTTGGCCTTGACGTGCCCGTTTTCCGATACGCCGTACAGCATCGATTCGATTTTATATTCGATGCGCGTGTAATCGATCCGCATGTTCTCGAAGTTGTATCCCGCGGTGACATTGAAGCCCGATGCGTCGAGATCGGAATTGATGTCGGTTGCGTTGACTATGTTCGGAATCATCGTATACTCCGCGCTCTGGTAGAACCCTTCTTCGTCGGAAACCGGCGGGTAGAGGGTCAGCGGGGACGCGGTGTTGCGGACGTTGGTGGCCTGGATATCCGCGCAGCAGCGGAACCCGATGTAGCCGTCGATGGCCTGCGGGTTTTCCTTGGAGGCTGCGAGGCAGGAGAGGCTTTGCGCGTTTGCCGTGATCGCCGATCCGCCCTGGATTCCCATCTTTCCGTCCGCGTATGCGTCCGATGTCCATTCCCACAGGTTGCCGGACATGTCGTAGACGCCGTACCTGTTAGCGCATTCTCCCCATGCGCCGGAGGGGTAGTGCCCGGGCCCGTCGGCGGCGTAAGGGTCGCTGCATACGCCTTTCTGGTAATCGTTGCCGTATGGATACTTATTGTCCTGCGGCCCCATGCATGCATTCTGCCACTCGCCGAGAGTGCAGAGCCTTTTGCCCTCGATGGTGCATAGCTCTTCGGCCATCGACCACTTTACGGCGTTGAGCGAGTATTCGCCTTTTTTGTTCGGGTACTCATAGACGTCGATGCAGTATTTGCCATCGATGGACACCATGCCTTCGGGACACTGTGTCTGGTCTTTGAAGCCTGCCATTGCCATGACCGGCAGGGCCGCCGACACGACGAGAAACAGGACTGCGATTTTAGCAAAACGGGCCATGAAAAACCCTCCATAGCGATTTTTTCACGCACACAACAAAGCGGCGCATCAATCGCGCCACAAGTATAAACTTCCATCCCCGTCATGATCGTTGAAAAATGCGGAGATGAAAAAGAACAATTTTCTACCCCGGATTTCTCACAGAGAAATCCGGAAAATCGTGATAACACCTGTCCTGCTGCGTTGCGGCATCGGTTCGGGCTCGGTCACATACGCAACAGTATGCTTCCTCACCACTCACTCGCCGCGCCTTGCATTACAGGCATTCTCACGATTTTAACCTGCACTGGAAAGAAATGCAGGCCTAATTACAATATCCGCCAATATGACAATATATATTACCAATTTTGAGAATTAATGACAACAGCAAGCTTTTCGTGTGCCGGTAGCGGCATATCCGCCCGAATGAAAAAAGGGCGCGGGGTGATTGCCCCGCGCCCTCGATGTTCCGTAAATGATAAAGCTCAGTTTTTAAGAGATAGCTTGAAGTTTTTGCCCGAAACGATGGATTCGTCAACCACGGGCACCTGTCCGCTTTCGGGCAGGATGATCTTCATGGTCGAGTGCGCGATGATATCGTTCTGGATATCGATACCGGGCATGACCCTGATCAGTTCCATTCCTTTTTCGGTCAGTTGGAACACGCCGACGTTCGAGACGTAGAAAACCTTTTTACCCATTTTCAGGGCCTGCTGTCCGCTGAAGGTTATCTCGTCGACTTTATCGACGAACTTGGGTGTTCCGGGCTTGACGATTTTAACTCCGCTGCCGTTGAACTCCATTTTCGCGTGCGCCATCCATGTGCCGACGAACACGATCATTTTCGCCGCTGAAGTCAGGTCCATGAACCCGCCGGGCCCGACGTAGTTGATGCAGCCTTCGCCGCGCTTGGAAACGTTGACGTTGCCCTCGCTGTCTGCCTGGAGCAGCCCGAGGCATGTGACGTCGAGGTTCTCGTAGCAGCGCTTGAAGATTTCAGGCGAGGTAACGATTGTCGTGGGGCATGAGCCCGCGCCGAAGAATATCCCGGGCGCCGGGATTCCGCCGAGCACTCCGCTTTCAGCCAGCAGCGTGATGTCGTCGAACAGGCCGCCCTCGTTGAGCAGCCGGCATACCTGTTCGGGCAGCCCGACGCCGATGTTGACGTAGGAGCCTTTTTTCGCATTGTCCGCAAACACCGATGCCGCGAGCCGCGCGAGGCAGTAATCAAGCTCCGATCTGCGGGGCGTGATCCCGAGCACCTGGTTGATGAAGTTCATCTGCGCTATACCCTCTTCAACGGGTACTTTGCTTTCGGTCGTGAGGTATTCGAGCGGTTTGCGATGGTAGATCGCGCCTGTCTGCTCGGTTCGCGGGTAGTAGCAGACCGCGTCCACCATGTCGGCGGGCAGGAAAATGTCGCCGTAGCCTTCCTCGACGATTTTGCCGACGTTGGCGATAACGCGCCCTCCGTTTTTCTTGGCGGCGATGGACATCTCGTAGCTCTCGCCGATCATTGCCGCCTTGCGGACATAAATGTTGCCTTTCCTGTCGGCAGCCGGCGCGTTGAATATCGAAACGCCGATTTTAGGTATCGTGTATTTCAGTTGGTCGCCGTCTGGCTCGACAAGCTGCACGGCTTTGCCGTCCGGCGAGCAGAGCGGGGTGCCGCGCCCGACGCGCGGGTCTACGAATGTGCCGACTCCCGCCGGGAGCGTCACGGAATCCTTGCCCTCCGCCTGCGCCGCGAAAAGCAGCGCCATCGTGCCCTGCGGGATCATCTGTATCTCGCAGTCTCCGTTGTCGCCGAGCTTGAGCAGCGATTTGAAAGTTTCCATGTGGCCGGAGATGAATCTTGTGGTAAGACCCGGCAGCCCGAGTTCCTCGACCGTTCCGGGCGCTATGCCGCGCCCGCCCTGGCCGCCGATGCTCATTATCGTGAGATCGCGCGGGTGGCCGGTGGCCTCGAACAGCTCGCGTATCGCCCAGTAAAGTATCGATGCGCGCTGGTTCCCGCCCAGCCCGGACGTTGATACTACATCTCCATCTTTGATGTATTTGCTTATAGCGTCCCACGGACTCATGAATTTCGGGTTGTCTTTAACCGAAGCGGGCGGTTTGAACTTCGTGTTTCTTTTGTCCCATGTCAGGCGCCACTGGACGATGATTTTCAACAGGTGCAGCTTTGTAAGTGCGTTCATTATTCCTCCCCCCGAAGAAATGTATATCCAAGATTATAGTGATCGAGGACATGATATGACAGTATTTTTTTAATGAACCATACGCTCCCGCAAAAATAAAAACGTTTTAAACCGGATTTCCAGCAGAGAAACCCGGAAAATCGTGATAACATTTGCCCTGCCGCGCCGGGTGACATGCACAAGCTTTGCTCTGTGCATGAATCGGCCGGTTACATATCGTCGGCATGCGCCCCGGTTCTACAGCCCCGTGTATTCCACGATTTTCAACCACTCTTCCGTTTCCAGGAAACTGCCCTCGACATTGTTTTCCATCTCGCGGAACATGGAAAACGGCACTGTGAACGAAAGCACGCCGGGATCCATCATTTTCATAAGGTATTTTCTCGCGGAGATATCCGTCATGCCGATCACGGCGCGAGGCCTGTCCGATTCAGCTTCTCTGTAAGGGAAAATGCCGGTCTGGTGGCAGCCCGCGCCCATGGGAACAATCACATTGTCTCCGGTTTCGCGCCCGTAGTTCGCCATCACGACCAGCGCGGAAATCTGGTCGGCGTTCGCAAAAAATATCACGAGCTGCGGAGTCTCGTCCTGCTCTACCGCATCGAGCGGCTTGAACACAACATAGCGGGCGGGGATTTCGCGGATCGGGAGTTCATCGATGAACTTCCGGGCGAGTTCCGGTGTTTTGATATATCGCTCGCCTTCAGCGAGGCGCGGATTTTCCGCGAAAATCTTTTTACCGATCTCCGTTTCGCCGAACTCTTTGTTGCCCGTGGAAAGGAAGTAATCTATCCCGCCGGGGAAATTATCGTACATGGTGCCGAATCCCAGCCCGGACGCGCCGCCGGGGCAACCGAAAGATGCGCGGTCCGCGCAGGCGACCCTGCCTTTCACCGCCGCGGAGAGCAGGAACGTTATGCAGCCCCACCGGCCTTCACGGAATTGGGTCGCGCCCTCGGGCTTCTCGTCGCTCCAGAGAACGGCGACCGGCGGATATTTCAACCTCAGTGCTTTTGAAAGTTTGCTGTCCATTTTATTCTTCCTCGCTGAGCGATTCTTTTATGTAGTCGATAATGCCTGAAATGTCCTCGTCCGTTGTATCGAACGCGCAGACAAGCCGGAGCGCGGTCCGGTTGTTGTGCCATTCGTAATCCGGGAACGCCTGCTGCATATCCGGGAGTTTTTCTTCCGGAAAAGTGACGAAAACCATATCCACATCCACGTTGTTGACGATACGCGCGCCGGGTATTTTCTCCAGTCCGGCGGCGAGGCTGCGAGCCATTCTGTTCGAGTGCCCGGCGTTGCGCAGCCAGAGATCGTCTGAAAGCAGGGCTTCGATCTGTGCGGAAACGAACCGCATCTTCGAGAAAAGCTGCATGCCCTGTTTGCGCCGGAAATCCGCCGCCGCCGCGAGATCGCGGTTGAAGAAGATAACGGCCTCGGCCATCATCGCGCCGGCTTTCGTTGCGCCGAAGCTGAGCACGTCCACGCCGAGGTCCACCGTCGCTTCACGTAGCCCGAGCCCGAGGCTTGCCGCGGCGTTGCAGATACGCGCGCCGTCCATGTGAACGTACAGCCCGTTGTCGTGCGCGTAGCTCGTGATCGCGGTTATCTCTTCGGGAAAATAAACCGTGCCCAGCTCGGTCGCCTGGGTAATCGAAACCGCGGATGGCTGCGACTGGTGAACATCGCCGCCGCCGACATTCTTTTCGGCAACAGATTTTGCGGACATTTTCCCGTCGATCGATTCCGCCGCGCTGAGCCTGCAACGCACAAAGTTTTCAACCGCGTTGCACTCGTCCACGAATATGTGCGCGCGGTCGCTGCATATCACCGTGTTGTAAGGCTGCGCCAGCGCGGAGATCGAAAAAACGTTCGCCGCCGTCCCGCTCGCCACGAACAGCGTCTCGACCTCGCCGAATGTTTTTCTGATCTTCGCTTTTGCGGATTTGGTGTATTTGTCGTTTCCGTACGCGACGGTGTGCCCGGTGTTCGCCGCCGTCATCGCTTCCATGATTTGTGGATGCACGCCCGCGTTGTTGTCGCTTGCAAAAGACTTGAATCTTTTCATTGTCGAGGTCTCCCGGTCAGACGGTATTGTTCTATTTTATCCCGAATCGAAGTCGCGATAGCGGCGGCGCGGAAAAAAGTTGCTGCATGCTTTGCGTTCGGTTAATTCATCGCTGCTCCGGTTTGTTTGTTGCGTGCCGCTAACAACCATGTTGTGGGTGATTGCTGAATGGCACATTAAGGAGTGGATTCCCGCCTGCGCGGGAATGATAACAGTAGAGCTGTTGAAAAGTGTATCGTAGAGAGTATGTCATCCTGAGCGCAGCGAAGGAGCTTGCTTTTGAAGCTTATAATTGAGATTCTTCGGTCGCTGCACTTCCTCAGAATGACAGAGCGGGGATTTTTCAACAGCCTCCTCCGCAGGTATGACAACAGTAGAGCTGTTGAAAAGTGTATCGTAGAGAGTTTGTCATCCTGAGCAACGCGAAGGATCTCTTTTCTTGATATGTATTTTGTTGTCATTCTCGACGG
>Ga0116162_10000471_pt1 | contig 28914 bp, 25 predicted proteins | sample AD_UKC105_MetaG_FD_89875 | JGI IMG/M metagenome (GOLD analysis project Ga0116162, IMG submission 89875) | Active sludge microbial communities of municipal wastewater-treating anaerobic digesters from Hong Kong - AD_UKC105_MetaG | ecosystem: Engineered > Bioreactor > Anaerobic > Digestate...
CAAAAAACCAAGAAGTCTCTTCTTTTGGTTCGCGTCGTTGGCTATGAAATAACAACAATAAAATAAAAATTAAAACCGGTATCAAATGCGCTCCCCACAACACCAAGAGTTGCCAGAGGGGAGAGTGTTCACTAGCAATTTTAATCCCTTCAGCAATTGATTGAAAAGTTAAAAACCACGGAGCACTAACCATGACCGCTACCAAACTTAATCCCAGAGCAGAACTCACTAATGGTAGCCAAAATTCTTTTTTCCACATTAGTAATAAAATCCCTAAAATCAATAAAAAAACTGAATAAATCAAAACATCCCAAGTATTAGTCATCGCCAAAGCACCAATAAAAACACCCATCACTAAACTGAGAATAAAAAACCGTTCTGTAAATAACTTTAAAACTTTTTGTCTTTTCACCTCCTCAATCAGCTCACTTAACCACAGAAAAATGCTCATCAACATTGCCACTACCATTGGTAATGAAAAAACATGAGCGTGTAAATCACTAACCACAAAACTATAAACAGGAAACTCATGGATGGTGTTTGCAATAAAACGGGTGGCTGAAGGGTAAAAATAATTAGTTAGATTGCCATTACTTAAGAAAAACCACAAACTATGACCATTACCAAACAACGTTACCATAACAGTAGCTAAGAGCGCCGTCCCAACTGTAGCCGAAAAATTATATTTTTCCTTAGCTGAAAAATCCCTACCAATTTTTTGTCCCCAAGTAAAGTTGGCCCGAATATTAAAAGTTAAAGAGAAAACAGAACTAGCTAAAATCGCCATCAGTGTCGCCAACAAGAAGTTGTAAGCCCAAGCCATATCAATTCCCCAGATTTGCACTAAAATCGAACCCATAAAGTGACCAAAACTGTAGTAATTAATTTTTTCTCCAGCCAACCACATATCGCCAGCGGGCAAAGTGGGAGATTTTAGGTAAGACTGCATCAGACCAGCATCCATAAATTTTTCCAAACCCAAAATTTCTGGTTGAAAACTTCTCACTACTAATAAGAAAGCAAAAAATAAAATAAATAGAACTTCCTCAATAATAATTTGGCGATGAAAGTGTTGCCAATAATGTTTGATTGAACTCAGCAGTTTTTGCTGGTTCTTGGCGCGAAACAAAAAATAACAATTCACTAGCACCAACACAAAAATAAGAAAATAAACGCCAGAAACATTATTGACAGCTAATTTTAAATGAGCGAGGAAAAAAATAATTAGCGATAAAACCAACCAGGTAAGATATCTGCCAAACGCCCACAGCCCATCTTTAATTTGTGGAAAAAGCTTACTAACCCAAGCTAAAAATGGGACAGCTAACAACTGTAAAAATAGTAGTGATAAATAAACTGCTAGAATCATCGCTACCACTATAGCAAAATTTGCGATTCTTGTGATCTAGAATGTAAAGCAACTAAATTTTTAAATCTTTTTTGATTAGCTCAAACAGGCGGTTGCTAGAAACTATCGCTTGATTGAGTCCCCGATCAAAAGGATAAATGTGTTGCATTGATACCCAATAAAGATTGGGATAACTGGTGCGCAATGATGGTAAATTCCGACTATGATTGGTTTTCACTAAGGGCTGAGCAAAAGCTTCTTTAGTCACACGATAATCAATCAGGATCTCTTCAATTTTTGGATTTAATTGGCGTAAAAAAGGCAAATAACTTTGCCACAATTTTTTGGCAGAAAATTGATAAACTGGATCAGAAGTTGATAAGTACTTACCAATGTAAACTAAGTGCTCGTGATTATAAAAACGCTGATCTACAAAATGATCATGTTCAACCACTGCCAGAAACGGCCAGTCCCGCTCATTCACATTTAACCAATAGGTATTATCTAAAAGCAGTTGATCTTTAAGTCGGAGAATCATCGTCATCGCTGCCAGACCCTGTAAATGAGCACTCTTTAATTCTGGCAAATCAATTAACTGACTAAATTGAGGAGAGGGTAGAGTGTTAATAATTAAGTCAAATTCTTGGGTTTGGCTGGTGCTGGATGGTTGTTTGTTGGCGGTGTCTTTAGTTGAAATAAATTTTAGTTTAAATCGGGAATTCTGCTGATCTGTTGATTTAACAGGGCTAATTTTTTTGACTGTGCATTGCAGGTTAATTTTCACGCCTCTTTTTGCTAATTTTTGCTGAATGAGATTGGCTAAACTCTGAAAACCACCTTCAACATAACCCAATTTAGCCGTTCTTGGATTAATTCTGGCCCAGAACCAAGCTAAATTGATGTCATCAGCCCAATCAGCAAATTTGGCTTGAAATAAAGGCTGCCAAATAATCTGCCAAGATTTTTGCCCCATAGTTTTTTGCAAAAAATCACTGGCGCGATATTTTTCTAAAAATTGACCATTGGGTATAACTTTTAAGAAAGCCAAAACTAAACCAGTGCGCAATCGATCGATGAAACTTAATTCTGTAAAATTAAGCAAACTCCAGGCAGTATCCAACTGATAAATCTGCTGTTGCCAAAGAGTACTGGTCAAGGTTTTACGGTAAAAAAGCTTGTCTGACAAACCCAAACTCTTCAAGAAATTTTGGAAAGCTCTGTCTTTGGCAAATAGGTGATGATAATGTTTTTCAAACGTCCAAGCCCAATTTTTCTCTTGAAAACCACCGGCCATGCCTCCCAATTGCGCCTCTTTTTCAAAGATATCAATGCCCAATTGTTCTTTAGAATCAAGATTTGCTAGTCGCCAAGCAAGATTCAGGGCGCCAAAACCACCACCAATAATTGCAATTCTTGTCATATGTTTTTTATAAAATTCTTAACTAGCAAATTATACCTTATCGCCAGCTTGGTAGGACAAAGTAAAGATAATTACTTGCCGCTTCAGGCACTGGTAAGGCTGTCCAATGCGGATAAAAGATGATGGCAATTAGGACCGGCCAAAACAAAAAATGAAAAAGTAGCAGTTGTCGCTGCTGCTGAGATTGACGACTCAAAATAAATAAATAGATTGGCCAAGTAACAATTAAAATTAAATAGGGTAGAGCTGGTAAAAAATGATAAAAGAACATCGGTCTTGTCACCACGATCCATGGTAAAAAAGAAGCAAAAAATAAACAAATTAATAAAAGATAGGTTTTTTGCACAAGCAGATTGCGCCATTTCGTTATTGCGCGCTTAGTCTTTAAAGATCTTTGCCACCACCACAAAAATATCGGTAAAAACAAGAAATATAAAAAAAGCACGGGATTACCTTGAGCAAAAATATCCTTCCGCCAATTATTTTCAGTCAAATCTGCAAAATACCAAACTGGTCGCCAATTTATCATCCACGCTAAAGGACTTGATTGATAGGGGTGGGGACTGGCCCAGTTTTGCTGAAAAATAATAATTTGTTTTTGTAGTTGATAAAAATCAGTCAGTGTTTTTCCACTCAAAAAATACGGAGTGAAAATTAAAAAATAAACAAACACAGGAGTTAATAATAAAGAAAAAATAGTAAAAGGCAGTTGTTGTAATTTTTTTTCTTTAACTAGCTGATATAGTTCCAAAATGAAAAAAAAGCCAATTAACCAGATTGCCGACCACTTCGTGCTCAAAGCAAACGCAAGCATTACACCAGTGAGAAATAACACTATCAAATTTTGGTGACGATAATACTGGAAATAACAATAACTAGCAGCTAAGGCAAAAAACAAATAAAAAATATCATTCATCGCGATCCGACTTTGCACCAAAAATAAACCATCACTGGCTAATAATAAACTCGAGATCAGAGCAAAATTAATGGCTAAATCTTCCACTTTTTGCTTGTTAAAAAGACGCTGATCAATCTTTTGCCTAGTGAGTAAGCTTAAAGCCACATCTTTGGCAAAAAAATAGAAAACCAAGAGAGACATTAAAGAAAAAATTACTGAAGGCAAACGCCAAGCCACTGGTGCTGGTAAAAAATCAAAAAAATTGAGAGACAAGGCCTGAATATATTTAGCTAGCGGGGGATGGAGCCAATCATAATAAATTGGCCAGTCGGCCTGGTGCCACCATTCAAAAGGCGTTTGAAAATCACCGGCCGCCAGCATTTGCACTGCTGGCACATGATAGATTTCATCAAAATACATTTCCTGAGGAATATCTAGTCGCCACAGACGTACCAATAAGGAAACCACTAAAATCAGTCCTAAAAAAATAATTTCTTTAATTTTCACTATCTATCAGAATATATACAAATAGTACATTTTTTCAAGTCCAGAGTTAAAAAAATTCAGGCGCAATTAGTAATTAAATAATCACTGACAAATTAAATAATCGCTTGCATCAATCGCACGAAATCATTAATCTCCAACGCAGCACTGGAAACCAACACCCCATCACTAATAGCTAAAAAATCTTTAATATTGCTTGGATCGACACTGCCACCATAAATTAGTGGATTAAAGGGAAAATATTGGCGGAGTTTAGTAAAAAATTTACTCACTTGCGGTGGCGCCACTGCTTGGCCACTACCAATGGCTGAAACCGGCTCATAAGCCACGCTGATTTTGTTCCTTTCCTGCTGAGTCAGCAATTTGGCTTGTTCTGGAAAATCTGGTTCATCCAAGCACAACACTACGCCGATATCAGCTTCTAACGCTCTCTGGACTTTGGTCGCCACTAATTGGCAGTTTTCATTGAATAGCCGTCGTCGTTCGCTGTGACCAATAATGGCCATTTCTACACCCAAAAATTCTAAATTTTTGGCTACCACCTCACCCGTGTAGGCCCCAGCCTTTTGGGCACTAATGTCTTGTACCGCCAATGAAATTGGCAACTGTTGATGATCAATTAAGCGACGCATTTGACTTAACAGAGGCAGTGGGGGAGCAATAATTAATTTAAAATCGCTTTTCTTGTCCAGTAAATTTTTGGGGAAATTATTTAACCAGTATTCAGCTTCCAGGATATTTTTATTAGCTTTCCAATTCAACAGTATGGTTTTTTGCACATTTTCATTTTAGCCAAAAGCCATTAACAAAGCAATTTAAGCCATTTTTATGCTAGGATAAAAATCATGTTTGAAAGTCAGGAAATCCTAGACCAGCTCAATAGCGAACAGCGACAAGCAGTTTTACATAACGGTGGACCAGCTGTGGTTTTAGCTGGGGCGGGAAGTGGTAAAACAAGAGTGTTAACGAGTCGCGTAGCTTATTTAATCAAAGAAGGATTAGCACAACCAAGAGAAATTTTACTTCTAACTTTTACCAATAAAGCGGCTAATGAAATGAAGCAACGGGTTCTTACCTACACGGGTAAACAGCTCATGTTCTCTGGCACTTTTCACAGCTTAGGAGTGAAAATTCTGCGCTTAGAAAGTCAAAAACATCCTCAATTAACCATCAATCAGCGAGTAATTAGTGCTCAATTTACTATCTATGATGATCAAGATCAGTTGCAATTGCTAAAAAATATCTGCCAACAAGAAAACATTGATCAACAGGAGTTCAAACTCACTGTTTTGCAATCGCTCATCAGTCAAATTAAAAATCAATTATTAAGTCCGATTGATTATCAAAATAGCGCCAACAACGATTTTGATCTAAAAGTCGCCAAAATCTATAAAATTTATGAAAGAAGACTTAAAGCAGAAAACGCGCTGGATTTTGATGATTTGTTGATCTTAAGTTACCAACTCCTCAAAGAACATGCCGATATTCGGCAGCAATATCAAAATCAGTTCAAATATGTGTTAATCGATGAGTTTCAGGATACTAATAAAGTTCAATATTTACTTAGCAAAATTTTGGCAAAACCACAAAACGATCTTTTCGTGGTCGGGGATTTTTCACAAAGTATTTACGCTTGGAGAGGCGCTGATTATCGTAATTTGCGACAACTGAGCATCGACTTTCCACAACTCAAAGAGTACCGTTTGGAACAAAATTATCGCTCCACCCAAAATATTTTAGATGCCGCAACTCAAGTCATCCAACAAAACCAACTACATCCAATTTTGCAACTGTGGACCGATCGCCATAGTGACGATGAAGCAAAAATTCAGCTATATGAATTAAGTAATAGTGAACTGGAAGCAGAAAAAATTGCGGACATTATTGAAAAAAATTATTTAGATTCACTAGATCAAATTGCCATTCTTTATCGAACTAATGCTCAATCTCGAGCAATTGAAGAAGCTTTTATCCGTCATCGTTTAAGTTACCAAATCATTGGTGGAGTCAAATTTTACCAGCGCAAAGAGATCAAAGATTTGCTGGCTTATTTGCGCTTAGCGGTCAATGAGCTTGATAGTCCCAGTTTAAATCGAACTATCAAGCTAGGGAAAAGGCGTTTCAGAAATTTTCGCGAGTGGCTAAAAAAAGTGGATGAACATATTTTGCGCAATCCTGCTTTAGCTCTGCAAGAAATATTAAAAACGACAGATTATCTAGAAAAATTCGATATCAAAAATCCTGATGATCAAAATCGCCTAGACAATATTGAAGAATTAATTAATGTCGCCAGCCAATTTGAGGATACTTTGGTCTTTTTAGAAAATGTGGCTTTAGTTCAAGATGGTTATCTACCAGAGGGGAAAAACCATCAGCCAAGTGGAGGAATTAAATTAATGAGTCTTCATTCTGCCAAAGGCTTAGAATTTGAGATTGTATTTATGATTGGCATGGAAGAAGGCCTATTGCCTCATAGTCGCTCAATGTTTAACGAAGAAGAATTAGAAGAAGAAAGACGGTTATGTTATGTCGGCATCACCCGAGCTAAAAAACAATTGATTTTTACCTACGCCCGCAATCGCTATCAATTTGGGCAACAACAACAAAATTTACCCAGTCGCTTTTTGAGTGAAATTGATAAACGACTCCTCACCATTAGTCGGCATTTCGATGAAACAATCAATGACTGGCAACAGCGACCAAATCAAAAAACTAAACGGCAATCTACTCGATTGTCCGTAAAGAGCAAACGACTAATTATTGACGATGAACAATTAGATGCGTTGCTCAGTGGCGATCTTGAAATTAAAGATTTTTTAGATGACTAAAGAGCCGGCTGACAACTCTGCTTTTTTCTCTTATAATGAATAATCGTAATTTATGCTTATCCGTAACATTAGACCTGAAGAAAAGGATTTATATAATCGCGTCGTCGATCATCCTATTCAATCATATGAGTGGGGCGAGTTTCGCCGAAAAACCGGTTTAGAAGTAGAACGCATTGGTTTTTTTGATGCTGGCCAATTAAAAAAAGCCATGACTGTCACTTTTCATCAATTGCCTTTAATTAATAAAAAAGTTGGTTATTTTCCCAAAGGGTTTAAGCCAGATGAGGAACAATTGAGTACACTCCAACAGTTGGCGCAAAAACATGATGCAATTTTTATTAAATTAGAGCCAGCAGTGACCAAAGAACTAGACCAAAATCATCAAGATCATCCCAGCATCAAATTTCTGCAAAATTATCAAGTAGAAACGGGACGCCCTCTTTTTACTCCATTTACCTTTCACCTCGACTTAACTCTGTCTGAAGAAGAACTACTGGCTAAGATGACTAGCAAAACTCGCTACAACACTCGGTTAGCGATTAAAAAAGGGGTCACCGTCGTCGAAGACAATAGCGAACAAGGTTTGGAAGATTACCTCAAAATTCTTGAAGAGACCACCAAAAGGCAAGCTTTTTATGCTCATTCGCCTGATTACTTTCGTCAAATGTGGGCTACTCTTAAAGATAGCAATATTATGCATATCTTAAAAGCAAGTTTTGAAGGGCAAGTATTGGTTGTCTGGATTCTCTTTGTTTTTAATGATGTACTTTACTATCCCTATGGTGCTTCGAGTAGTCAACATCGTGAGGTAATGGCCAGCAATTTAATGATGTGGGAAGCTATCCGCTTTGGTCAAAAACAACAATGTCAATTATTTGATATGTGGGGAGCCTTAGGGCCCAATCCTGACCCCAAAGATCCTTGGTATGGTTTTCATCGTTTTAAACGGAGTTATGGTGGTAAATTAGTCGAATATATTGGTACTTATGATTTGGTTAACAATTATCCAATCTATAAAATTTACAACTTAGCAGACAATTGGCGTTGGAAATTCTTGCGTTTCAAAAAAAAGTTTATTAAGCTATAAACAATATAAAAAAGGAAACTGCCTATGAAAAATTTTGCCATTAATGGCCTGGGTCGGATCGGTCGCCTCGCTTTTCGCGTTTGGTTTGCAAAACACCGCCAAGAACTTGATCTAAAAGTCATTAATACATCTGGATCAATGGATCTTGAGGGTTGGGTCAAATTGCTCAAATACGATAGCACCTATGGAACCTTCAGCGACAAAATCTCTTTTGAACAATTAAAAAAAGTTGAGGAATTAAAGGAAGGAGAAATTGAATTAGGTTACATCATGGTTGCCGATCACAAAATTTTAGTCACTGCTGAACGCGACCCAGCTAAAATACCTTGGGAAAAATACGGAGTATATAGTGTTTTAGAAGCTACTGGGGCTTTTGATAAAGCAAAAAAAGCAGCTCTTCATCTAAAAGGCGGAGCCAAAAAAGTACTTTTGTCTGCACCTGGTAAAGAAGATCCAGAGGGTTTGATTAGTACTGGAGTGATTAGCGTCAATGAGCTTGATCAAACTAAAAATATTTTTTCTAATGCTTCTTGTACCACCAATTGTGTGGCACCAATCGTCAAAATTATTGAAGATAATTTTGGGATTGAAAAAGCAATTTTAACTACTATTCATTCCTATACCAGTGACCAAAATTTACATGATAATTCACATAAAAAGGATTTGCGTCGCGCTAGAGCAGCAGCCATTAATCTGGTACCTACTTCCACAGGCGCTGCCAAAGCTACTGCCGACATCATTCCCAGCTTGAAAAATAAGTTTGATGGTTTAGCTATCCGCGTGCCAACGCCTACCGTGTCATTGTCTGATATTACTTTTGTTTTAAGCAAAGCAAGCAACCTGGAAGAAATCAAACAAGTATTTATTGAAGCTGCCAAGGGCAAATATAAGGGAATTGTTGCTGTTAGCCAAGAACCCTTAGTTTCTAGCGATTTTATTGGTTGTGAATACAGCGCCGTAGTTGATTTACCCCTGATCCAACTTATTGATGGCAATCTCTTAAAAGTTGTTGCTTGGTATGACAATGAATGGGGATACTCCTGTCGCTTAATGGAGCAGTTAAGTCAAATTTAAACTAAACAGCTTGGTGATCATAGGGTATAATGCTAGCCTATGGCAAAAAGCACATCGGAAACAAAAACCAAAAAAGCGACTGAAACAAATAATTCCAAAAGTGGAACTAAAACAGCCAAAAAAACTAATTCTACTCAAGAAGCGAAGCCATCGCTGATAGCGCCAAATGATAAAATCACGATCACCATTCCTTGGTCAGAATTAAAAGGTCCTTACGACAAGGCGTTAGCTGATTTGGCTAAAAAAATGAAAATCGAGGGCTTTCGTCAAGGTAAAGTTCCGTTAAACATCGCCGAGAAACAAATTTCTTTGGAAAAAGTAGCTGAAACCATGCTACAAGATATTTTACCTAAAAAATATATTGAAGCTCTGCAAAAAGCAAAAAAACAGCCTATTACCGCCCCCGAATATCACCTAATTTCGATCAAAAAAGGTGAAGATTGGGTGCTGGAAGCCCATTTTGCTGAGGCTCCATCAATTGATCTAAAAAATTATGAAAAATATATCAAAGCTGGAAAACAAGCAGCCAAAGAATTCATCAAAAAGCACAATCAACAGGCAGAACAAAAAAATCCCCCAAAAGTGACAAAAACCAATACCAGCGATAAGGATCAGCAGCAAAAGTCAGAACAGATAAGCAAACTCTCCCCAGATCAGGAACAAGAAATTTATTATCAGCACATCTTGCGCGAGCTTGTTGTTAATATTCGACCCAGTATTGCTGAATTATTATTAAGGCGAGAAACTCAAGCTGAATTTGAAAATTTTAAGGAGCAATTAGCGAGCTACAACATCAGCGTTGAAAAGTATTTAGAACAACGTCAAATTGATTTAGAGCAATTAGGTAATGAAATAGCTGGTACAGTCTTAAATCGGTTACAAATTGATTTTATTCTGGCTGCTATCGCCAAAGAGCGACAACTCAAAGTGGATGATCAAGCTTTAAAAAAAGCTCTCGCTGAAATCAAAGACGACAAACTCCGTGACCAAATTGCCAACCATGAGCAATATCTAACCAGTTTTAAAGCTCAATTATTGCGTCGTCAAACTATTGAAACCTTAGTCAAAGATTAATGTTATAGTTTTGATTAATCCAGAGGTAAAACTTGACTTTGTATCACTTTGATCCTATAATATAAGCTCGAATTAATTAAGCAATTTTAGTATTAATTGTCCTTTTTTTTAAACACGCTACAATCATGAATAACTTGAATCAAAATATTAGTGGCCAAGCGGCGAGAAAGCAATCGACTAATCAAAGTGGCGCTCTTGCTCGAGCGCTGTTGGAGAGTGAAAAAAATGCTGGTACCTATACACCCCAGAATGAGCCACCAAAACCCGAACTCGATCCTTTTGCTCAGGCTTTAAGTCGCGCTGGTGGAAGTTTTTTGTCACCTCTAAATGAACAATCAGCCAACGAACAAGCAGATCTGTTGGCTCAGCAAAAAAAAGAAGCCCTGCGACGTCAACTACATGAGCGAATTAATCCCGTCGACATGCACGAAATTTTTGCTGCCCAAGCAGAAAAGAATTTGAAAGAGTTAGAAGCTACTAGAGATGAGTTAAAAATGCTGGCTGAAGAGGTCAAAGAGTTAGATCAAGAAATTGATTCAGCCCTGAGTAGAGAAGTCGTCGATCCCGGTATTACTGGTATTGGCTTTTTTAACTTTTTCCATAAACTTCGTGAATGGATTGGATTGCTACGTGAACAAGTTTCTAGTGCTAAAACCTGGATGAATCAAGTTTCAGGCAAGGGTAAACGCGGACGCGGCACCGCTTTCGATTTCAGCAAAAGTAAAAATGTCCACGATGCCATGAATAGCGAAAGAAATTTTGGAATGAATATGGGTGGTTAAAAACCCAAAATGTGAGCTTGAGGGGACTCGAACCTCTGACCTCTTCGATGTCAACGAAGCGCTCTAACCAACTGAGCTACAAGCTCGATCACTAAACGTCCTGGATTATACTGGATCACGTAGGTCAAATCAATCTGTTTATGGTCGGTTGTCTCATGTTATAATAATCTCTGGAAATAATTTAATCTTCGCAGAAAAAACCGTTTCCAGAGATTACTTACTAGTTTTTTGTTTAATTTATAGTATAATTCTAAACCTCAGGTGATCAGAAAAAAATACAACAAACAAAGAAAAGATAACTTATTTGTGAAAGCGAATGCTCATATTCACTTTCCACAAGTGCGCGTTTTAACAGAACATGGAGAAATGGTGGGCATTATGTCATCCAGAGAGGCTTTTCAGCAAGCCATGGATGAAGGCAAAGATTTGGTATTAATTACCGAAAAGACTCAGCCACCAGTTGTTAAGATTATTGAATTATCGAAATTTAAATATCAGCTGAAAAAGAAAGAAGCTGATAATCGAAAAAAGTCAAAAATTCAAGATCTTAAAGAACTACGTTTCTCACCAGTAATAGAAGAGGGTGATTACCAAACTCGACTCAAACAGTTAAGAGAGTTTTTAACTAAGGGTCATAAGGTCAAAATTACTCTGTTCTTTAGAGGGCGACAGATCGCCTATAAAGAAGCTGGTTATGAAGTCTTTGCTAGAATCATTCAGGACACTGAAGATCTAGCTAAAGTGGAAGTTGAGCCACGATTAATTGGTAAAAAACTCCAAGCTCAGCTCGCGCCACTAGGGAAAGAAGATAAGAAATAAGGAAAGTCATGAAAAAAATCAAAGTTAAAACCAGAAAAGGCGCCGCTCGTCGTTTTCATATTACTGGTAGTGGTAAGGTGATGCGCCGAATTCAAAATCGACGTCACTTAAGAAGAAATAAGAGTAAAAAAGCGATTCGTAATTATCGTATTCCCGTCGAAGTTAAAGGCCCTTACGCTAAAAAAATTAGAAAGATGCTCGGTCTTAATTAAATTTTCAGAAAGATATTATGCCAAGAACTAAAACTGGTGTTGTCAGACGTCGCCACCACAAAAAAATTCTAAAATTAAATAAGGGTTTTCGCGGTGCTAATCGTCGTCTATACAAGAGAGCCAAAGAAGCTTCACTACATGCTGGACAGTATGCTTATGTCGGTCGCAAACTGCGCAAAAGAGACATGCGTAAACTATGGATCATTCGAATTAATGCTGGGTTAAAACAAATCAACCAACAATTCAATTATTCCAGATTCATCAATAATTTAAAAAAAGCTAAAATCGCTCTTAACCGCAAGGTTTTAAGCGAATTAGCCGTTAGTGATTTTGACACCTTCAAAGAAATTGTGGTCAAAAGCCAAAAATAAATATCTCAACACAACAACAGTGTGCCCCAAACGGCAGTGGTTAGCAAAATTAGGTAGACTTGGATTGTGCGACTTCAAGTAATTTGCTCAATCCTGCTGAAAGCTGTTAAAATACAAGGAGCCAAATAAGAAAGAAAATTAAACAATGTCTCACTACCAAGATTTAGTTAAGCAAAGCCAAGCATTACTCAGTCAATTTCAAGCAGAACGCAAACAATTAAACGCTGAGCAGTTAAGCATTAAATATCTTGGTAAAAAAGGTTTGTTTAATGAATTAGCTGGTCAGATTAAAAATCTAAAAAGAAGTGAAGATAAAAAAGAATTTGGCCAAATACTGAATCAATTAAAAAAAGACTTGGAAACAGCCTTGGCAGACAGTCAAAAACAACAAGAACTGGTCCATGAGCGCCTAGATCTAAGTTTACCAGGAATAAAATCAAACAGCGGTCATTTACATCCAGTTAGTCAAGCCATTGAAGAAATTAGTCAAATCTTTGAAAGAATTGGTTTTGTGAGAGGCGATTACCCAGAGGTAGATTGGGATCATTACGTTTTTGCTGCTCTCAATATGCCCGCTAATCATCCAGCGCGAGATGAGTGGGAAACTTTTTTTGTCGATCAACCCGCTGATCCTAAACTGGGCAAAGTCGTGCTTACCACTCACACCTCCAATGGTCAGGTAAGAGAAATGGAAAGAGTGAAGGGGCGATTACCCATTCGCATGATCAATATTAGTCGTTGCTACCGACGTCAAAGTGATAACACTCATACCCAAATGTTTCACCAGTTTGAAGGTTTAGTCATTGATCAGGATATTAACATTCAACATTTAAAAGGCACAATTGATTACTTTGCTAAAGAGTTTTTTGGACCAGAAACAAAAAGCCGAATTCGACCGTTTCATTTTCAATTTACTGAGCCATCGTTTGAAGTTGATTTCAGTTGTCAAATTTGTGGGGGAACCGGTTATGTCAAAGATGAGAATAATAAAAAGGTTAATTGTCGTTTTTGCAAATCTGGTTGGCACGAAGTCGGGGGAGCAGGCATGGTCCATCCCAATGTGTTAACGGCTGGTGGAATTGATAGCAAAAAATATCGTGGTTTTGCTTTTGGTTGGGGAGTGGAGCGCAGTTACACTCTCAAACAAGGCCTGAATCTTGATGATATCCGTCTTTTTTATTCTGCCGAACGGGATTTTTTAGAGCAATTTTAATTAATATTGAATCATAAAAATGCACAAATAAAGGATGAATGAACATTTTAATTCCACATAGCTGGCTCAGCGAACATTTATCTGGCCAACTGAAGCCCAAAGATCTGCAAAAATACTTATCTTTGAGTGGTCCTGCGGTGGAAAGATTTCAAGAGGTCAAATTAGCCGATGGTAGCAAAGAAATTGTCTACGACATTGAAGTGACCACAAATCGCGTCGACATGATGTCAATCGAAGGTATCGCTCGTGAAACAGCCACTATTTTAACCAGGGCAGGATTTTCCATTAGGAGATTAAAAAAAGACTGGCCAGCAGTTAAACAACAGCCAGCGGTTCGTTTGCCACTGCCTGAAATTATTTATGAAACTGACCACATCAGAAGAGTGATGGCGGTAGTATTAACTGATATTAAACAAGTCGCTAGTCCCCAATACATGCAGAATCGTCTGCAAGCTGTAGAGATTAATGTTCATGACGCTGTGGTTGATATTACCAATTATGTGACTCACGAACTGGGTCATCCTTGTCACGTTTTTGATTATGACAAACTGATGAAGATGGGTGGCAAAATCATCATTAAAGAAGCCAAACCCGGGAAAAAATTTGTCACTTTAGATGAAAAGGAACACCACACTGTTGGCGGTGAAATCATTTTTGAAAGCGCTACCGGGGAAATTATTGATCTACCAGCGGTTAAAGGCACTCTCAATACCGGCATCGATCACACCACCAAAAATATTCTGTTTTGGATCGAATCCATTGATCCTTATAAAGTGAGATACGCTTCTATGGCTCATGCTATTCGCACCCAAGCCGCTCAACTCAATGAAAAAAAGGTTGATCCCCATTTAGCTGAGCGCGTTCTCCGCTACGCTGTTGATTTATTTGAGAAACTAGTGAAAGCCAAAGTGGCCAGCGCCGTTTATGACTATTTTCCCGATCGACAACAGGGTAAGCAAATCGTAGTCGACAGCCAGACTATTCATGATTACTTGGGTATTGATCTGCCGTCAATGGACATTGCCAAAATCTTGCGTGATTTAGACTGTCAAGTAAAAATTATTCAACAAAAAGAGGGAGAACAGTTTGTAGTGATTGCGCCCACTTATCGTGCCGACTTGGAAATTCCTGCTGACATTATTGAAGAAATCGCTCGAATTTATGGTTATCACAAACTGCCTAGTCAATTAATGACTGGAGCCTTACCCACCGACCGTCCCTACCAAAAACTTTTTGATTTGGAGAAAGCTATTAAAAATTTTTTGGCTAATATCGGCTGGCAGGAAATTTACAGCTATTCGCTAGTCAGTGAAGCAGAAGCTTTGATGGCTGGTTATCCCTTAAACAAACAGCTCAAATTACAGAATCCCCTTAAAGAAGAAAATACCTATTTACGTCGTTCAATCTTGCCTTCACTCATTTCGATTCTGCAAAATGCTAATCAAAGTGAAAATTGGCAATTGTTTGAAATTGCTAAACTTTATCATCCACAAAAAAATAACTTACCCAAACAAGAATATTATTTAGCCATGATTAGTCGCAGAGATTTTCGCCAAGTCAAAGGCGATTTAGAATTATTACTCAATCATTTTTATGTACTAAAGAAAAAAGAAATCGAATTGCTGGTGGAAGAAATTATGACCAAAAACCATAGCATTTATCAACAAAGCGCTAAATTGGTCATCAAAAAAGATCAAGAACGAATCTTGTTAGGCTACCTACATGTTTTTGCCAACCAGATGATCGGCATTGAAATTAAACTCAATAATTTATTAAAGGTGGCTCATAATCATCCACAATATCAAAAAACTAATCCTCATAGTCTGATTATTGAACAACTTACTTTTACTCTAAGGAAACAAGTGGCCATCGGCGATTTGATTAATACGCTCATCAAAACTAATAAAAAAATTATTGATTTTAACTTATTGAATATTTATCAAAACAATTATACTTTTGAAATTGTTTATCAAGATCCTAATAAAAATCTAAGCAAAGAAGATGTCGAACCAATTCGCCAAAACGTGGTGGCCATTGCTCACAAAAAATTCCAAGCACAACTGGTGGGAAAAATTTAACCAGCTACTAATACTACTAACGGTAATTAGTTTCACCAATAATTTGTTTTTAAAATTAAACACAAATCAGGCTTATATTACTGGCTTGTTAAGTGATTATTTAATTCCTAAAATTTATTGTTTTGACCTGCTCTTAGTTCTCAACTTTTTTATTTTTTTATTTTCAAAAAAAAATTATCTCATTTCAAAAAAAAATAAAATAAAATTAAAAAAAATTGATTATTTAATATTGTTTTTATCAGTTATTTTTTTGATTAATCAATTATTAAATTTCAACCTAAATTTATTTTTTTTCATTCTAAGATTCGGCTTAATTTTAATTTTTATTTTTGCTTCAGCTACCAACCAGAAAAACCAAAAATATCTTTATCAGGGTCTACTAATTAGTATCGTTTGGCAAAGTGCGTTAGCCTATTATCAATTTATTTATCAAAAGTCTGTGGCGCCTTATTATCTTTTTGGTGAAACCAATCTTCAACATTTTGCCAATATCAGCCGCGCTCAATTTTTGAATATTGAAAAAATTTTACCCTACGGCAGCACTGCTCACCCCAATATTTTAGCTGGAATTATCAGCATTTTTTCAATTTTAGCTATTGATAAACTTCAAGAAAAAAAATGGTTAAAAATTCTTTTATTAAGTAACGCTTTGATTATTTGTTTGATGACTCAATCATTAGCTGCCTTTTTAACTGTGTCTTCTTATTTAATTTATCTAGTAATCAAAAAAATTAATAAAAATAAAAATAAAATAAGCATTAAATGGCAAAAAATATTCAATTTGATATTAATGCTATTTTTTGTATTGTCGCCAGTGCTGATTAAACAAATTGCTTTGGCTTCAGCCGACCATCAGTTATCTATTTCTAGAAGGGTAATGCTAAATGATGCAGCTTGGCAAATGTTTTTAGCTAAACCCATCTTCGGTGTTGGTTACCAGAACTTTCTCAGAGAATTGGAAACTTACAGCCAAAGCCAAGAAGCTGTGCGCTTTGTGCAACCAGTTCATCATTTGGGATTATTATTGATCAGTGAAGGTGGCCTACTTATCGGCCTTGTATTAGTGCTTTTAGCCTACAAGTTTAACAAACGCCTTAACTGGTCAAAGCTATTAATGCTTAGTCCAATTGCTAGCTTAGATCATTATTTAATCACTCAACCGGTGGGTCTATTTGCTTTGTGCCTATTCATTGTCCTCACCAGGAACCGGAATTTGAGACGGACTTAATTGAATTGTCGGCGTTGGCGTCGGCGTTAGAGTAGGGGTAGCGGGTGGAATAGTTGGTGTTGGTAGAGGAGTTGGCGTAGGTTCTACATAATCCCATGCGATACCACCCACACCAATTCTCACTTTATCACTAGTTCGATCTTTGCCATTTTTGGCGTAAGCTTTGGCAAAAAGTTCATATTTACCTGGAGCTAAATTAATTTTACCTTGATACTCACTCTTACCAACAATCGTCTCCAACAATTTATCATTAACATAAAGCTCTAATTTTTCAATGCCGTCATAACTGCCTGCCCGAATTTCCACCTCCACTTCTTGATCCTTAAAGTTTTGTTGGTCATTGGGTTTTTTCAATCGGACACTGACATCACCTAAATCACCACAATACTCAGTGGGCACACGATAACGGGAATCATCTTGAGAAGCAATCCAAGCATCAATTCCTATTTGCCAACGATTAACCCCATCTTCACTCACCGGATCTTCTTCGACAGCAAAGATAAACTCTCTTTTATCATAGTCACCAGCTGCAATTTTTGCCTCTGTAGCCAATTTGTCATTTTCTCCTTTACAAACCTCAACTAAGCGATGAATTGGATCGGGAGAAGAGGGCACAGTGCCGCGAATTGCGTAATCAAACTTACTGGGGAAATTATCGTGACTTGGATAACCAGAAATAGCATCCACTTCCACTTGCTCTACAGTGTCGGGTATTTGCCAGTCGGGAGCAGCATAACCCATATCTAGAGAACCCAAAATAATTCTTCGCCAAATCGGTGAAGCCCCAGTGATACCAGAAGCCACATAACTCATTGAACTGTTATCATTATTACCCACCCAGCTGGCAACCAAAATTTCCCTGCTCCAACCAATTGTCCAGTTATCCTTCATATCGTTAGTGGTCCCAGTTTTCACAGCTATTGGCCGACCAGTATTTAGTAAAGAGTTAGGACCAAAAGCCAATAACCGAGCGTTATTATCAGAAAGAATATGATTAATTAAGAAAGCCTCGCCTTCCTCAATCACTCTTTTACCCTGAGTTTGCTTGTGTTCAAAAAGGACTTTGCCATCACTATCTGTTACTTTCAAAATTGCGATTGGTTCAACTTTTAGCCCGCCATTGGCAAAAATACTATAAGCACTGGCTAGGTCCAACATATAAACTTCACCACCGCCCAAAGTTAAAGCTAAACCAAAACGCTGTAAATTGTCTACAGTAGGTTCGAAGGTCTCGATACCCATCTCGTAAGCCAACGTTAAAAATTCTTCCAAACCAACCGTAGCTAAGGATTTGACTGCCGGAATATTCAGGGAACTACCAAGTGATTGGCGCAAGCTGACTGGACCACGAAACTGGCCATCATAATTTTTGGGTGTGTAAGGCTTATCCTGCTCGTTTCTAGCAAATGTGGTTGGCACATCCATGATCATGGTGGCTGGAGTAAAACCACGTTTAATCATCCCCAAATAGGTAATCGGCTTAATCGCAGAGCCAGGTTGCCTTAAACCGTCGACCGCTACATTAAATTGACCACCAATTGCTTCATCAAAATAGTCTTTACTACCGACCATCGCCAAAATTTCACCAGTTTGTGGTTGCATGGCTAAAGCAGCGCCATTACTAATATCATATCTAGCAACATCCTCCACTTCTTCAGTAACCACAGTTTGAGCTAATTCTTGTAATTCCCAATCCAAAGTGGTAGTAACAGTTAAACCACCCTTAAGCAATAACTCTTCACCAAACATTTCTTCAAGCTGATTTTGGACATAAAAAACAAAATGTGGCGCTTTAATCTCATTAATCGTCCGATTAAAAGTTAGACTATCTATATCTTTCAGCGCTTGTTCATATTCTTCATTAGTAATATAGGCATTGTCTTTCATCGCCTTGAGCACTGTTCGCGTCCGCATTTTCCAATAAGGTTCTCCATTTTCATCTAGGCGAGTAGAGTAGGGAGAATAAACACTGGGTCGTTGTGGCAAACCAGCTAAAAACGCACTTTCAACTATGGTTAATTCAGTCATTGGCTTAGCAAAATATGTTTCTACTGCGGTGGCTACGCCCCAAATATTACCTCCGTATGGCGCTTCATTAAGATACATAGTTAAGATTTCATCTTTGCTAAACTTGCGCTCGATTTGGATTGCCAGCACTAGTTCTTTGAATTTACGCACAATGGTCCGCTCATTAGTTAACAAAGCATTTTTTACTAACTGCTGAGTTAGAGTAGAGCCACCAACCACTCGTTTTCTAAAAATTAAATTATAAGGTATACGAATAATCGTTAGAAAATCAAAACCGCTGTGTTTATAAAAATCGCGGTCCTCAATAGCCACCGTCGCGTTCTTAAGTACTGCTGGAATTTCTTCAGCCTTACTGGGCTGGCGACGTTCTTCTTGAAACAGGTCGTAAAGCAATTCGCCATTGCGATCATAAATCTTGCTACTATAACCTTCCCGTCGAATTACTTCACCCGGCTGTGGTAGATCTTTAGAAAACCAAAAAAACATTACCAAAAACACAATAATACCCAAAACCACCAAACCACAAAAAACCAGAGCGATTGTCCGCCAAGTTTTAATTCGTCTGAGTTTTTTCTCACTTGGACTTAATTTATTGCGATGTAACCGACTTTTTTTTGGCATAATTAAATATAAAAACTTTTCCCAACCAATAACTAGCTTGGTTCTCAGGCGTCGTAGCAACCATTGTAAGCGTCTCCATAAAGAAATTTTTCTTTGGGGAGCTGGTGGCTTCAGTTCATCAGTAATCACCGTCTGCTCAGATAAATCATCCATGTCATCATTCTACCAAACTTGACCTCATGCTACAATAAAACAATTCTATGTCAAATAAACTAAATACCAACCCCGAAGCCATTCATAAAGTTCTTAGCCGTGGAGTAGAGCATATTCTACCCAACGCCGATTCGTTAGCCAAATTAATGAGTGAAAAAGCCATTACTCTTTACTTGGGGATAGATCCAACTGGCGCCGAACTACATCTTGGTCACAGCGTGCCTTTGCGTAAATTACAAGACTTTGCCGAACTCGGCCATAAAGTTATTCTCTTAGTTGGCAACGGCACGGTCAAAATTGGTGATCCTACTGGTCGGGATCAAAGTCGACCGATGCTTAGTGATGCAGAAATCAATGCTAACTTCGCTAATTGGCAACGACAGGCCAGTAAAATTCTTGATTTTTCCATGATTGATATCCGTTATAACGCTGACTGGTTAGACCAACTTACTTACAGCGACCTACTGAAATTGATGGCCAAAACTACTGTTCAACAACTCTTAGAAAGAGATATGTTCCAAGACCGACTTCGTAAAAATTTACCGATTCACGCCCACGAAATTATTTATCCCTTGCTGCAAGGATACGATTCGGTCGTGATGGACGTCGATTTGGAAATTGGTGGGAATGATCAAACCTTTAATATGATGATGGGTCGGCAGTTACAAAATCTCTACAATCAAAAAGAAAAATGGGTGCTAACTACGCCACTTATTGAGGGCACTGATGGCCGTAAAATGAGTAAATCATATAAAAACTATATCGCTCTAGAAGACGAAGCGGTTGAGGTTTATGGCAAAATCATGAGCATCAGCGATGAGCTAATTATTAAATACTTTGAGGTTTTAACCAGAGTTGATATGGCTAAAATTGAAGAGATGAAAAAAGCTTTAGATCAGGGTGAGAATCCCATGCAATTTAAAAAACAATTGGCATGGCAAATTACCAGTGATTTACATGGTGAACCATCAGCGAAAAAGGCCAGTGAATATTTTGCACAAAGTATTCAAAATGATGCCATTCCCGATCGAGAACTATTTACTGATTTAATTGTAAAAGTTGAAGCAAAAGCAGGTCAACCACGGTCAAGCAATAACATTTTTAGCAATAGTCAATTGGCTCGCTTATTTGAGCAGGGAGCGGTTAAATTATTACCTGAGCAAAAACTCATCAACAATTGGCAAGAGTTTTTATCTTTACCAGATGGTAGCCAACTCAAAATTGGCAAACATCGTTTTTATCAATTAAAAATCAAAAAGTAAGCTATGTCATTGAGTCGCAAAAAAAGAGAAAAGATTATTCGTTTCTTTGTCATTTTCGCCGTAGTCATCATGGTTTTTAGTAGCATTGCTAGCTTACTTTTTGCTTTTTTCTAAATTAGAAAAATATGTACCAACTAAAAAATTCTCTTGACACCGTTCATGGTATTGGTGATAGTTGGCAAAAGGCTTTAGCCAAAAAAAATATCCACAGTATTTTAGACTTTTTGCTTTATTTACCCCTTCACTACGAAGATCGCTCACAAATTTTTTCGATTGCTCAATTAAAACGGGTCAATAATTCTTTGCTTATAGATCAAGCTGAATTTGATCAAACCCAGCACCAAAACAAAGATTACCAATCCAAGCAAGATTACTTTACCCTTATCGTGCAAGTTAAAGATTTTCGCCAATATTATAAGGGGCGATTGCTAATCAGTCGGGCCATGTTGGTCGATAAAACTGGTGAATTACCAGCAATTTGGTTTAATAACAAATTTTTAAAAAGTCAGCTGCAGCCAGATCAGTATTATTTCGCGTCTGGTCAATTGAAAAACAATACTTTAGTCCAAGCCAAACTAGAAGCACTGACAACCGATAGTCCTCACACCGCGCGCTTAGTGCCAGTTTATAGTCAAATTAGTCCCTTTAAGCAGGGAAGTTTGAGAAGATTGCAAAAAGAGATTATTGATCATCTCAATCCTCAAGAAAAAATTGTTGAAGGTAAGCCAATAGAAGACCAACAAATAAAAGTCGAGCCAGCAAAAAGCAAACCAACAACCAGTAACCTTCAACTTTTTCAAAATGCCAAAGATTTTTTTCAAGCCCTACATTTTCCTGACAATACTCAAGAAATTATCCAAGCTAGAGAACAATTAGCCCTGGAAGAAATTATTTTTCTAATCAATAAAGCGAAAAAACTTAAAGAGCAGTGGCAATCAAGCCATTTAGCGCCCAGCATTAAAGTCGACAAAAAACAGCTCATTCCAACTGATCTACCATTTAGCTTAACCAAAGCTCAAAAGCGAGCCGTCAAAGAAATCACGAGCGATTTGGGAAAAAATGTAGCGATGAATCGCTTATTAATTGGTGATGTTGGTAGCGGTAAAACAGTTGTGGCCGCTATTGCTGCCTGGCATAGCTGTCTGGCAGGCCACAATGCTGTTTTGGTAGCTCCAACGCAAATCTTGGCTAAGCAGCATTTCCAAAATATCCAAAAACTATTACCCAAACAAAAAATCTATCTAGTTACAGCTCAAACCAGTCAAGATTTTCAAAAAGATACTGCCAGTATTTATGTTGGCACCCACGCTGTGATCAATAAACTTGAAGAGATTAAGCCTGCTTTAATTATTTATGATGAACAACACCGTTTTGGCGCTAAACAACGGCAAAATCCGGGAGCGCACCTTTTAACGATGACTGCCACACCAATACCCCGCAGTTTAATGTTGACTATTTTTGCCCACCTGCAAACCAGCGTTTTAGACGAAATGCCTGCTAACCGACAAATGGCTAAAACCTGGCTAGTACCCCCATCAAAAGAAAAAGCGGCAATAATATGGTTGGCGGAACAATTATTACAATCGCCGAGCAAACAAGCTTTCATTGTCTGTCCGTTTATTGATCCTTCTCAGCACAGCGCTTTGGAAAATATAGCAGCGGTTAAAGATAGTTTAACAGCAGTTCACAAGATATTAGACGAGTATTATCAAGAAAAAAAGATTGCTAAATCAAAACAAATTAAAACTGGGATTTTACATTCCCGACTCCAAAAAGAAGAACAAAAACGGGTAATTGAGCAACTTTATAATGCAAAGCTGCAAATTTTAGTGAGCACACCGATGATCGAACTCGGCGTCGATTTACCCAATGCTGATTTTATGATTATTCAAGCTGCTGAGCGTTTTGGTTTAGCTAGCTTACATCAATTACGGGGCAGAGTAGGCCGCGTCGGTCAGGACAGCTTTTGTTTATTATTTACCACCCATCCTAACCAAGAAAAAAACCGTGAGGCTAATCTGGTTGCAAAAAGTCAAGCAAGATTAAAAATATTCTGTAGAGAAAAAGACGGCTTGAAATTAGCTCAACTAGATTTGAAGCAAAGAGGGGCGGGAGATATTTTTGGCAGCGCTCAAAGTGGCTTTAACAAATTGCAATTTGCCTCTTGGACCAATCTTAACATTATTAAAGAAGCCAAAAAAATCAGTGATCAGAGAGAAAATTATCAATCAGTCTTAACTCCGTATTTTGCAAAACAAGAATTGATCACAGAAATCAACAATAATTAATTGAGCAAAAAATGCGCTAAAAAATCGCTTGTTCTTGCGCCTTTTTTGCTTTATGATGGAGTATATGTCAAAAATTTCTTCTCGCCAAATGAGTGGCCAAATTGGCATTATCGTCGTCTTAATTACTGCTGCCATTTTAACTTTTGGCCTGTCAGTAGCAAATCGTGTGGTTCAAGAAAATAAAATGGTGGTGGATCGCAGTGATTCAATTAGAACTTTCAATACTGCCGAAACTGGTGTTGACGAAGCCCTTAATCAAATCTATCAATTTGAAACTGGCCTTGATTCTTCCTTAAATACGGGTGTAGTTTTTGAAGATGATTATAATCAGGTATCAATTGCTACTAGTCAAAGTTTTGAGGGTTATCTCAATCAAGGAGAGAGTCTGCGAGTCGACTTAAACAACCAGGCAGGTAGTATTACCCTTAATTGGTCAAAAACACCTTGTTCTGCTAGTCAAAAAGTCGGTTTGCTATTAACCTTTTTGCACCGAAGTGGTGATGAATACCAAAGCCATTACTACCTGATTGGTCATAGTGATTGCCAATATAGTAGCTATCAAAATTTCATCCCTGCTACTTACAATGCAGCCAGTGCCTTAAAATATAGTTATACTTTAGCCTTACCCGCTGCTAGCAATGCTTCTTTATATATCCAAACTGTTGGTACTGGCACCGATTTACAAATTGGCGGTGGTGTTGGTTTAATCAGTAGTGCTCAATATGAAATTGAATCTTTAGCCAGAAGCGAAGGTGATACTAGTAATAAAACTATTGAAGTCAGTAAAAGCTTGCCTAGCGCCCCCGGCTTCATGAGTTTTGCTTTATTTAGTGGAGGTAATATCCTAAAATAGAAAATACATAAAACAAATGTAAGTTATGTCAATTACTGCCCTAGACATCGGTACTCATACCATCAAAGCTATCTCCGCCAAAAACGGTAAACAAATTCAAGTGCTTAAAGCAGTTGATATTCCCAATAGTCTGGGTTTAGTTATTCCCCAAAGCGACCAGGAAACTACTCAGTTTAGTGAAATGATTGCTAATTTGCTTAATGATTACAAACTTGATGCCAGTGATGTCCGTCTGAGCTTGCCCGAATCAATCATTGCCAACAAGGTGATCGAAGTCCCTGTTTTAACTGACGCCGAACTAGCTAGTGCTGTTGGCTGGCAAGCTGAACAGTATATTCCCATTCCCAAAGACGACTTGTCCCTTGAATATCAAGTCTTATTCCGTCCAGACAAAAAAATGCCTGATGCCAAAATGAAGGTACTGTTAGTTGCTTCTCGAAAATCTTTTGTTCGAAAGTTAAATGATATTTTTCTTAATTTAGGTATCGAACCCACGGTCATGGAAACGCAAATGTTTTCGGTCATTAGAGCCTTAAATCTACGTAGCGATGACCCAGAAACCCTGATTGTCCACATGGGAGCAAGTAATCTTGATTTAGCCGTCGTTGCTAATGGCATGTTTGATTTTATTTTTAGCACCAAAAATGGGGCGCAACTTTTAACCAATGCTATTGCCCAAAGTTTTGCTTTAGATCTAAAACAAGCTGAAGAATATAAAATCACCTACGGTTTAAATCCTGAACAATTGGATGGTAAGTTGATACAAGTAATTTTACCTATTGTCAATAATGTGGTCGTGGAAATTCAAAAAGCGTTGCGCTACTTTAGCCAATTACACCCAGGACAAACCATTAAGAGAGTAGTTTTATCAGGCGGACCAGCTGAAATGATTGGTTTTAGTCAATATTTAGCACAACAAATTAATACTGAAGTATTTTTAATGGCGCCATTTGCCGAAGCTAAAGGCCAAATTCCTGAAACTAAACATTTGCACTTTACTGTCTGTATGGGGTTAGTGATGAGAAAATTATCATGACCGAAATTAATTTTTTGTCTAGCAGAACTAGACAGAAACAAAAACAACAAGAAAAGGATAAAAAACTCTTTAAAATAGCCAGCATTGTGCTCGGAGTAGTAGTTTTAATACTCGTCTCAATTATCGCCTTAAAACTGGTGATTAATCTGCGCATTAAAGACAAGACAGAAACCATAGCTGAACTAAAAAAAACGATCGTTAGTAAAGAAGAGGTTGAGTTATCCTATTTAATCTTTGTCAACAAATTAAATGCTATTGAAGAAATTTATGCAGCCCGCAGTGACAAGCAAACTGCCATGAATTATTTTGCCGATCTGATGGCCGATGTCGCTACCATCACCGGTATGACTTATGATGAAGAAAGTGGTGGTTTAATTTTGCAACTCGATCACCAAAATGTGTTCTTTTTAGAAAAAAGTATGAACATCATTGATTCTCCTTTAGTCACCGACGTTTATAAAAATGTGAAAAAGGGTTCACTATCAAGAGAAGATCAGGGCAATTACCTGCTTAGACTGACAATTCAACTTAAAACAATTGAAGATCTCGGCTTGTTGGAAAACAATGAGGTTGATGGTGAGGTAATTGATACAGAAACCGGTGCAGAGAATGCCATCAATGATCAAATGGAACTTGATATGGAACTTGATACAGAGGAATTTAATTAAATGCCAATAGAAAAAAAAGAAGAAGTCAATTTCAAGTTGATTTGGAACACTCGTAAAGAGTATGTCTTGGCTATATTATGTTTTGTTTTAGCTTTTTTAATTTTTTTCATGGTGATTTTACGCCAAATCGAACCAGTCAAAGATGTTTTTGCTGAACTCGATACTACTAATCAAGAACTAGAGAAATTCCAAACCAAAGCTGATGAATTAGACAATATTTCTGTAAATGGAGAGTTTGACAAAATGACCGAAATTAATGACGTACTTCCATCCTACAAACCACTTTTAGAACTTCTGAACAATCTGAATAGTGTCGCAGTTGAAAGTGAAACAATAATCAAAAATTTTTCACTATCTCCAGGGGAAATTGCCACTGATAGCACTATTACAACCAGAACTAGAAGACAAAAATATTATGATGAGTTGGTTCTAGAGTTTTCTGTCACAGGATCTCTAGGCAACGTCCAAAATTTTATGACCCTGATCGAACAAGTTACTCCGATTAGCACCATTACCAATATTGCCCTCAGTCAACAAGTCAATGAAAATAGTGCGATAGAAACTACCGCTAATTTAAAATTAAAAACTTTTTATTTTACTCAGCCAATCACCGTCACTCTAACTGAACCCCTACCACCAATTGACGATGAACAATTAATCCTTCTGGAAGAAATTAAAAAACTAATCCCCAACAATTTACCAACTCAAGAAGAAGTCATCACCAATGATCGAGGCAATCTCTTTGGTTTAGAAGGCATGACCGTCGAAGAATTAGAGACCCAATTGCAAGCTAGTGAATTGGAAATGGGAGATGTACAGTGGCAAACTGTTGATGAAACTGGTCAGCCCATTGAGCAAAATCAAGCACCCATCGAACAAAATCAAGCACCTATCATTGAAAATCAAGCACCTATCGAGCAAAATCAAACGCCTATTATTGAAAACTAACAGAGACAATCAATCAACACCATTGCGTAATCAGCAACCATTATTTATCTTCAACCAGTTCAATCCGTACGCGGAATTGTTCCTTGATAGCTCTCACTTGAGCTAATTTGCGGATAGCTCGAATCACTTTGCCACCCTTACCAATTACCCGACCATAATCTTCTTCGTTGAGCTGAATTAAATACTTGCGATAGCCAGCTTCTTCTACTTCCTCAATTTTTAAATCTTCGGGAAATTTAATTAATCGCAGTAAAACAAATTCCAATAAAGTTTTCATTTTAGTTTTAGTTTTTAGCTTCAGCTTGCTCGGTTACTTGGTCGGCTGGTTTTGCTGGGGCTTCTTGCTCAGCTACTTGGTCGGCTGGTTTAGCTTCAGCTTGCTCTGCTACTTGGTCGCCAGTTTCTTTAACTGGTTTTTCGGCTTTTTTCTCAACCTTTTCCTCTTTAGCAGCTTTTAATTTGGCCTGAGCTTTTTTAGATAACCTAGCTTTTTTCTCAGGAAATAATTTACCAGATTTAACTCTTTGATAAAGAGCGGCTACGGTGGCGGTGGGCTGAGCCCCTTTAGCCACCCAGTTCTCATAGGCTTTGAGATCGAGTTCAAGCACTTTAGGCTGATAACTAGGGGAGTAGTTACCCAGTAGGGCTATGTACTTACCATCACGTTTATCACGAGCTTCATTTACTACAATTCGATAATGAGGTTGATTTCTTTTGCCAAAGCGAGCTAATTTAATTTTCAACATACCGGAGGATTCTACTAGAAAAAGACGAATATCTCAAGGGCGAGTTTCATCATTGCTTGCCTTCAGCAATCTTTTTCAGAGCCATGCTGGCGGCTGCTTGTTGCGCTCGTTGTTTACTGTTACCTTGACCAACTCCCCAGACTTCTTGATTAATCAAGACTTCTACGGTAAAAGTTTTGTTGTGATCTGGACCTTCTTCTTTAATGACGCGATAAGCTGGTGTCGGCAGTGAGCGAGCTTGAACTACTTCTTGTAATAAACTTTTTTGATCACGATAGGCTTTGCTAGCTAAAATTTCACTAAATTTGGGAAACAACACTTGACCTAAAAAATCTTGCACCACCCTGAAACCTTGGTCTAAATACAAAGCGCCGATCACTGCTTCCAATAAGTCAGCGAGCAATCCCGGATTATCTCGACCCCCACCAGCTTCTTCACCTTTACTTAGATACATGCGTTGATCCAGACCTAGCTCTTTGGCCAATTCAGCTAGAGTTTCCGTACGCACCAGGGCACTGCGGTAAGTGGTTAACATCCCTTCCGCATCAGTCGGTCGTTCATGATAGAGAAAAATGGTACTGGCCAGCTCCAACACCGCATCACCCAAAAATTCTAGCCGTTCATTGGATTCACTAGCCGTCGTTCCAGATTGTTCTTTTTCATTAAGCGCACTGCGGTGGGTGAGAGCAGTTATTAGTAAATCTTGATTTTTAAACTCAGGTAACATAACTCAACACCATTTTAACCCAATTCGTATTCGTCGTGAATCAGCTTCGCTAATTCGGCTACAGTGGCACCAGTTTCAGATAGCTCCTGCATCACTGTTTCTGTTTCGAGTTCGATCCCAAAACGCCGATTGATTAAAGCAACCAAACGCCCTAAGTCTTCTTCCAGATTTAGCCCTAAATCTTCTTCTAAACTCGCCTCGGGCACAATTTCTTGGCGACTATTAACCGTGACTGTTTCTAGTAAATCTTGAACTTGGGAAAAAAATTGAGGATCAAGTTGCATTGGTGGCTTTCTTTGCTGGTTTCTTTGTTTTTTTACTGGCTTTTTGAGGAGTCTTCTTTGTAGCTTTTTTCAAAAACAGAATTTTACCCAGCACCCCATTCACAAATTTGGGTGAACTATCGGTGCCAAACTCCTTAGCCAACTCAATCGCTTCATCTACCAGCACTTTTTTAGGCGTGTCTTGAGTACGACTTTCAAAAACGATTAAACGTAAAATGGCTAAATCGACTTTGTTAATATCGGTTAGTGGTCGTTCAGGGGCGTAGACCGCCAGTTGTTTATCAATATCTGGCAGTTCTTTGACTAATTCAGCAAACCACAGCCGATCTGGCAAAGCTAAAATCATCGGTTCCATTTCTGGCTC